>Ga0326511_10000790_pt1 | contig 27433 bp, 43 predicted proteins | sample 0_2496_0518_D_FD_203701 | JGI IMG/M metagenome (GOLD analysis project Ga0326511, IMG submission 203701) | Bovine rumen microbial communities from UC Davis, California, United States - 0_2496_0518 | ecosystem: Host-associated > Mammals > Digestive system > Stomach > Rumen | place: USA...
GTTTGGACAGTGATATATAAGTGCTAGGTCCTCATAACCTTTGTGCAATGACATAGTGTTACACCAGGCTATTAGTTGCTTCTGCTGTTCTGCCTCTGTTGAGACTATTCCTTTATATTTTGTCATTTTCATTCCCCCCAATCTAAAGCCTGTCCGCAATAAGGACAATAATTGTATTGCCAACCGTTAGCAAAGCTAAAAAGATTTTTCCCACAGTTAGGGCAAAGCTCATAAAGCGGATATTCTTTGCTTAACATCACTTTCTTCGGTATCTGCTTTTCAACCGCTTCTTTAACTGTCATGCCTATTGTGAGTTCACACTCTTTCATTGCCTGTTCAACACCGCTTTTTACAGCTTTATCAAAATCCTTTTTTGGCATATTAACTGTTACTTTATTATTCATTTAACAAAATCCTTTCTTTGATAGTTTCCATTATCTTCACCAACCTTTTCCAACTCTCACTTAATAAGACAAACTCAATTCAAATGATTTAAATGTTCAATGGCTTCATCACTTGATTATCTTATTATATATTTCTTCCTTTGTAATATCGCCACAAACAACTGTTGTTTCTGGATTGATAGCTTTATATAAGTCTGTTCTTGGCTTCAAAAGCTCATTTGCCACGTTTATATCAATGCCTACGTTTTTGTTGTTTAACTTTGCCATTGTCAGCCCTCCTGTTCCAATAATTCGGGATTGTCGTGGATGTTGCCGACAACTTCATATTCAGCTGTAACATTGTCAGCCACGCATAAAAAGGGGCTTTCCCCGTAAGAAAAGCATAAGCCTTCATCATCAAAAAATACGACATCAGTAGTGATATCTGTATATTCTTTCGTATCATCGTCAAATGGGGACTGATATTTATGAACTATTTTCAAAATATCCCCCTCAAAAATCTTCCTGCCGTTCTTGTCGGTCAAGCCGGTGAATTGTCCGACTGTATCAACATAAACGGTATATTTTTCTATTTTGGGATATTGCTGATAAATAATAGCAAAATCTCCGCCTTCGTTATTTGGAAAAATACCTCCATAAACCCAATTAGAATCAATAGGAGAACCGTCTAATCTAACTTTTTCCCCTTTTTTCCGAGTTTGTCCTCTAAACAATATCTCTCTCATTGCTTATTCCTCCTGTTCTCGCTCGAATTTTAATTCCAATTCATCACTCTTAGTATTAATGCTTATATCAGCAAACCTTACACGATTAAGGTACTCTTTAGCGTTCAAGGTTATCACTCCAATCTAACCTCTGTCCACAATAATGACAGTAAGTATATCCCCAACCATTAGCAAAGCTAAAAAGATTTTTCCCACAGTTAGGGCAAAGCTCATAAAGCGGATATTCTTTGCTTAACATCATTTTCTTCGGTATCTGCTTTTCAACCGCTTCTTTAACTGTCATGCCTATTGTGAGTTCACACTCTTTCATTGCCTGTTCAACAACATCTTCTGATGCCTTTTCCTCAGCCTCTTCAATGTCAATAGGACAACCTGAATTTTCTGCTAAATTATCAGTCATTTTCTTTGCTATACTATCCCTAGACTTTTCTTTATCCACTAATTCTCTAAATCTAGCTAGTTCCATAGTTTTCTTTCCTTTCTTCAAAATCATTCAAACTTTAATTACACAATTAATTCTTTTAACTACATCATTTTAAACTTTCGTGATGTAGTTAATTTAACTAAATCTAATTAATTCAGAGTTGCTTTATTTTAGTTATTTTTTTCTAGTCTTTGTTTAATAGCATTGACTATATACATATTTATGCTTTCATTCTTCTTTTCTGCTTCTGCTTGTATGTGTTTTTTGAGTTCATCACTCTTTTTAATTCGTACAGTAATAACATCATATGCTTTCTTGTCGTACTTTGCAGTTGCTTTTTTTTGTGCTTCCGTTTTCATTCTTTCGCCCTCCCGTAATAGGTATATATATATTATACTTATTTCAACCAAAGGTTCAATGTACATATTGCACAAATACCGTATGCAGTATATGTGCAAATGTTACAAACATAAATTTTTTTGAATAAAATGCTTGACTATGTACCGTAGTCGGTATATAATGAAGACAATCCAAGAGGGAAACAACCCAAAGACATAATGATATTATTAAAAAAAAAGCCACCCGAAAGGGTGGCACAGAAAGGAAAATAACTATGAAATACTATGTAATCGGTACAAGAAAGTACACTAATGCAAAGCACACAGACTTTACGGATGAATGGACTGCTTATCAAGGCTTTGACTATGAGGAAGCAAAGAAAGCACTTGCAGAAGAACAGAACAAATATGAATGTTACTCAACAAAGTACGAGAAAGCCACACACGAAGTATTCGGCGAGGTTTACGACCTACCCGACGACCTAGACACAACAGATGAGGACGAAATTACTAATGCATTGTGCGACTGTTGTTGTGATGATTTTGAATGAGGAGAAAAAAATACAAAAAAAGACTAGGGATAACCCTAGTCTTTTTTTATCATAAAAAACTACATCTCTTATTACTTTGTGTTCTTCTATTAATCTATCCACCTTACTATTGGTTCTCCAAAGCCTGTTCTGCTTCTTCACGGGTAAGGAATATGGATTTTCCGATTGATGTTTCATCAAAACCAATATTATATGTATCGAATATAATTCTTTCAATCTTGTTTTCATATATTCGGATACCGTCAGTTTGATACACCGTATCTCCTACCTTACACGGCAACTCCACAAAACGGTTGCGGTCTTTGAAACATACGCATTTTTCGGCACCTTCTTCATTTAAATCAACGTCGAAATAATTGCACACTTTTTCGTGGATACAATCCTTACAACTTGCCATTGTCAGCCCTCCTGTTCCACGCTTCTCCTGTTTTAAAAGGCTTGAAAAGTTCCCACTTCTTTGTATCTTCGTTGTAAAACAATTTATATTCTTGTGTTGGCATTACTTCTCACCTCTAAAATTACTAAACACAATTGTTACGGCTACACCTAATAAAAAGCAAAACAAATACTTCATATCTTGCCTACTCTCTTTAATGCCATATACTGACCGTATGACAAGTTAGTACCGTTACTCTTATTATAACTTGATAACTCTGATAAGTTATCGTCTAAATGACTTTCTGTTACTGTCTGTTCAGGACTGCAATCATAGCAGAAGTGTCTTTTTATCTTGTTCGTGGTGAAAGCTCGACCACACCACGAACATATTTTTTTGTATTCTTTCTTCATTCTTCTTCCCTTTCGAACTTCAACCCTAGTTCATCAATTACAACCTTGTCTAAGTGATAAGCAAAATTGTCTTCGTCTTCTTCTGCCACCAACTTAAAGTATGTATCCAACAACTTGTCTAACCTAGCCTTGCCAAAGCCGTATTCTCTGTTAAGAGCCACGCAACACATTTTTAATGTTTTGCGTACTATTTTCTCTGTTTCTTTGCCCATCAGTTGCATTACAACTCTGTGGCTTTCCTCGTGTATAAGTTGATTTTCTTTTTTTGTCAACTTATACTTGTTTGGTAATCTACACTTCATCTTATCTCCTCCCATTAAAAATATCCATTGCTTGTACTTGCTTAACACAGTCTAGGTATAGTTGCTTTAGTTGCTCGTCGTCATAATGGTCGTATTGTCCTGACCTTAACTTTGCCTGAAAAAGTACATTAATTGTATCTTCCATTTTCTCACCCCCTAAATTTGTTGTAACTTTCTCTTTTTATAGCACTTTTTAGGCGTTGTAAATGTTCTTTCTACCGTCCACCCATTTTTAAATCTTGTATATAGAGTGTCTTTTGAAATTCCTATTTCATCAGCCCATTGTGCTATTGTTTGCGTTTTGCCTTTGTATGTTATGTAATGATTTCTTCGTGTGTTATTTTCTTGTACTTTCATTGTTACCCACCTGCAATTATCGGGTGAATATCCTTTGTCGTTATCTATACGGTCAATAGTTAGACTATCAGCGTAACCGTTAACCATTGCCCAGTTAATAAAGTTTTCTGCTCCGTGTTTGCCTTGCCATTCATCACATACAGTTATTCCTCTACCGCCATAATTTCTATAGCTTTTGTGTTTCAAATAATAACACCTTTGTATCATTGTATGCCATATATTATAAATCCTTGTGTTTGACATATTATGTTTTGTTAAGGCTCTTACTTTTTCTAAAGATTTTTCCAAGCGTAAACACCCGCAAGACAATGTGTTTCCACATTGCAACCCATTTCCAAGTGTTATACAATCATTTCCACAATCACATTTACATAGAAACATATACTTTCCATATTTGTTTTTTCCACAAGGTTTAATTACCGTCAATCTTCCGTATCTTTTTCCTGACAAATCTTTAAATTTTGGCATTTTAACACCTCTTAATTTAGCCCTAATATTTCCTGCATATTATTGTATTCTTCCTTTATTTTATTTCTTCGCTTGCTTTTGCCTACAATTTCTATAGGGTGGCAGCGTTCAAGAATACGGTCATATATTCTTTGTTTATTTATATCTTGCGGATTTTTCAATGCTTCTATTGATAAATTTGTTGTAATTATCATTGGTAGTTTTATTCTGTATCTTGCGTCTATAATCTGAAATACCTGCTCATTTGCAAAACTTGTGTCCCTCTCTGCTGATAAATCATCAATTACCAGTAAAGAAAAACGGTTAAAACTATCTATGTATTCTTGCTTTTCAAATGTTGCTTGTAAAGCGTTTATTATCCTTGCAAAGTTTGTAACTAAAACGGGATAACCTTTATCAATTAAAGCGTTGGCAACTTCACACGCCGCAAAGGTTTTGCCTGTTCCTACGCTACCATAAAGCAATAAGCCTTTACCTTGCTTTTTCATTTCGTCAAAGTTTTCAACATATTTCTTCATAGCGTTTGTTACTCTGCTGTTTGTCATATCGTCGTTTTCAAAAGTCCATTCCTGCATATTGCTTTCAGGAAAACCAGCACGCCGTAAATTTTTTACTTTTCTTTCAAACTCTATTCTCTTTTTCTCTGCTTCTTCTTTATCTCGTTTTTCAGTTTCACATTTACATAGGCACATAGGACGGCGTTTCATTCCAAAAACTATTACTTCGGTTTGTTTCTTGGTGTGGCACTTACCGCAATATAGTAGTCCGTCCTCACCTACATAATCGCCCTCGTTTTTTTGTATTGCCGTCTTGCTTTTCTCTATTAGATTATCTACGGCTTGCTGTATGCTCATTTATCATCATTCCTTTAGATAAAGTCCAAATCGTCTTCTTCGTTAGGGTTAAAGCACCAACCGTCATTCTTGTTTTTGACTTGGTTGTTACCGTAGTTATTGATAACAAAGAAACTTCCCCAACCTCTACATACAACCTCTGTCAAGTAATCTTTAACTGACATATTACTTTCACTTGCCATATTGTCTAGCTTGTTAAGATTAAGTTTGATACTACTTTCAGTCATTGCTAAGTGTTTTGCTTTCCTGTTATCAAGCCAATCATTCAACAAAGATAATACTTCTTCATCAGTCGAATAACTTTCAAGAATAAAAGAAAAATCTTTTTTCTTTTTATTCTTTTTATTATTAGTATTTGATATATTAGTATTTAATTCTTTAGTATCTTTATATAGATGGTGGTTTTCAACCCCTAGATTTTCTAGAGGTTGATTTTCTACCCCTTGTTTTTTACCTTCTTGTTTTTGTGGTTTTTCGTAAATATTATATTCATATTCAAATCTGCCACTTGAAGTTTCGTTAGGTTTTTTCTTGGTTATTGTTAAATAACCAAACTTTTTCAACTCATTTAAGGCTGATTTTATTGAAGTTTCACTTTCTTTACAAATAGATACTAAACCACTAACAGTATAATCCCAATTTTCCGGTAGTGATAACATCAAAGATAATAAACCTTTTGCTTTAAGGCTCATTTCTTTATTCTTAAAGCAGTTATTACTGATGATTGTGTAATCTTTCGTCTTTTTTACTCTAATTACTGCCATACACTACCCCCCTAAAACGGTAAATCTTCGTCTTGAAAATCCTGTGGCTGAGGATAACCGTTGTAACCATTCATTTGTTGTTGCTGATACTGTGGTGTTTGGTACTGTGGTTGTTGATAACTCTGTTGTGGTGGTTGTTGATACTGTGGTTGGCTATAGCCGTTGCTACTCTGTTCTCTTTTTTCACCTGTAAATGAAACACTATCAGCTACAACTTCTGTTACATAACGATTTGTACCATCTTTTGCTTGATAAGTCCTTGTTTGAAGCTGACCTTCAAGGGCAATCATTGAGCCTTTCTCAAAGTATCGGCATACAAACTCTGCTTGTTTTCTCCAACATACAATATTAATGAAGTCCGTTTGTCTTTCTTCGCCTTGCTTTACATAATTTCTATCTACTGCGATAGAAAAAGATGTTACCGGAATACCACTTGCAGTAGTCTTTAGTTCCAAATTCTGAGTAATTCTACCCATTAAAATAACTCTATTTAACATTTTTATTTAACTCCTTAGCATTTATGAATTTTGCGTCCAAAATACGGACTTTGAATTGCGTTTAATTGTGAAAAAGGTAAATCTTTCATTTTACTTTTTGCTTTGCCTAGTACTTTCTTGTCACACTCATCAGGTGTGCAACCTCTCGTTTTACCTGTCACAATCATATAGTGACAACATCTGTCGTGACTGTTAAGGTATTGATAGTATATACACCCTTTGCAATTGTTTCTCACTGTCCCCACTTCCTATATACTAACTTCTTTTCGCTCCAATCAGGGTAATGTGCCTTTAAATAGCCTTGTATTGCGTTCTTGTACGACTTTGTCTCTTTGCCGTTATCGTATTCAAAGTGGCAACGAATGCACATACAGACTAAATTCTCGGCAATTCCTAGCCCCATACGGCTTCTTGGTATGTAGTGTGCTACCTGTACATTAGGATTGCCACAAATAATGCATTTGTGACTATCCCTACGGTACACTTTCTCTCTAACTGACTTGGATATATCAGTTGCCTTTGTTGATTTCTTCACGCACTCAACAACTCCTTAATCCTAACATCTGTTTCAATCCCATACATTTTGCAATCTTCAACAATGGAATTGAGTAGGATTGTCATTTCTTCTGTGTTGTATGTAGAAGAACCATAGTAACATTGTAACTTAGTTGTGCCTGGAATACGGCTTTCCATAACCTTAACCAACCAACCTACACCATTACTTTCCCATTTTTCCTTGAAAGTAGGAACGCCTTTGGTAGGGATAGCAATAAATTCGCTTGTCCCTACTCTTTCTATGTGGTCGCAGTAAATGTCTTCCTTAGTAATAAGTCTGCCATTCTCTGTAATGTGTTCTAGTTGCAATTTCTTTGCAATCTGTGTACACAACTCCCAACAGAAGTCATTTTGTGATTTACTGCGTTTAGGGCGATACTCCTTAACTTCGATGATATATTCCTTGTTGTCATTTAGCCCTTTGGCAAGTTCTATTAACTGTTGAATTACAACCATAAAACTTGCCTTTTTAAATCTTAATTTGTGCATATCGTCACCTACATATGATGAAGTAGGTTAATAACCTCTTCTGCCTGTTGTAGATTAATACCTTCATTAATCTTATACTTCACTTTCTGCTGGACTTCGTTCAATACACTTGATGATTTAACACCTTTTTTCTTTGCTACTTGGTTAATCTCAAACTTAACTTGCTGGATAGGTAACTGTGGTGGTTCTTGCTTTGGTGGTTGATACTGTGGTTGTGGTGGTTCTTTGCCATTGTTTGTAAAGTCACTATCCTTTGTATCGTCGATAGCGAACAGTCCATTAAGTGCGTATTTTCTTGCATAACTACTTGCAGAACCTGTAATTTGAGAACTGTCCATTCCCTTTTTTGTTTCTTCTTCTCTAGCAAGAGCATTAACACTAATAGTGTTGTCGCTTTCTGCGTCTACAAGTGTTGCAGTTGCTCTGACATAGAACCTATTACCGATTAATTCAAGGCTATCATTAAGCAACACCACACACTTATATTTCATTAGGTGAGGTTTTAGTGCATTGAGTATATCCTCACAATTTCGGTAATTGTATTTTCCAAAGTTATTTCTTTGGTTCTTAGGTGCTTTAAGTTCGGATTGTATCATCATTAACTTAGTTGTTAGTGATGCGTTATCTTTCTTTACTGCTGTACTAGGTACTTCATCAGGTACACTAGGTAGGTTGTTTAAATCAACATTCATATGTTAAACCCTCTCTTTCAAAAAATGTCTTTACTCTCTGCAACTGCTCAATGGTTGCACCTTTGATTGTAAAAGTGCAATCAAATGTATCTTTCACTTCAACCTTCGTTTTTACTTCTGCCGGTGTTTCCTTTGGCTTGTCAATTACATTGTGCCTTGCTACAACATTTTGAATTGCAAATGCTACATTGTGGCACTTGCTATACTCATACATCACTTCATCAGCATATTGCTGATTATTGATAATAGAGATGTCACGTTCTACATTGTCAATGTAAGTTGTACAAGTTTCCCTCAACTTCTTTATGTTGCTTGATAGCAATATTTTGAGGTTCATATCCTCATATTTTGCTAACTTCTGTACTTCTTCACTCTTGGTTAGCAGATAGCCGTTAAAGAAGTCCTTAACTTCATTTAAGATTTCCTTTTTCTTCAAGTCTTCAATCTCTGTTATCTGTCCTTTGAGTTTTTGCTCTGCTTCTTTGTATGGGATTGAAACACACTCTTTGTATTTCTGTTCCCAATCGTTATAAGGCTTTAGTGCCTCAGCTTTAACCCTCTTTCTTTCGTCCATAAGTAAATCGTCCTTGTAACAATCATATTCATAATCTGAGTTATCGTATTCGTCATATTCATCATCACGATAATTATTTCTTTCCCACGCGTCATAGTCGTAATATTCCATTGACTTTATCCTTTCCAGACTATATAATAGCCTTGTAAAACAATATACAGTTTTTCGTGTGGGTGTTGATAATGGCAGTTATCAGCACCTTTTTCTTTAAAATGTTGTATACAAATTAGCTTTAAGTCCGGCTTCAATATATGGAGCGAAAAATTCCTTATAATCACACCAATATTGATATCTGCACAATTCTATTTTTGTAGAGCTGTCACCTCCTCTACAATTAATGCCTTGGTACTTATCTGACCATATATTGATATAAATATCAGCCATTACATCACCATCTTCAAATACTCGGTTAAGTAGGACAATTTTCTGTCCGTCCTTTGGCTTGTCTTCTGTGGTTCTGTACCACTTTACTCCGTTAATTTCAATCATTGATTATCTCTCCTTGCAGTTTAGTTTCTACTTCTTCAACTTCCTTGCCGGTGGCTTCATAGACGCATTTATCGCAAAATTGGTTCTTTGTGATTGCGTAATCGTACTTGTTATAAGAGCTTTTAAACTCTCTAACATAATCTTGCACCATCTTCGGTACTGTATAAGTTACTAAGATATACAACACCGGCAGTAAGAAGATACCACCGTACTTAGTGTTGATACTTATATGACAAGTAAGGCTTATAACTACTATCACCATCATTAATAGTAGAAAGACTATTAACTTAATCTTTCGTTTCTTGTTGTTCTTCATCTGCTTGTACCTCTACCGGCTCTAAGATGTCGCTAAATTCAAGAGTTCCATCTTCAAGCTGTTTTTTGTAATTAAGATTGACGATTTCGTTCTCAAGCTCATCAATCTTAGCCTTATATGTATCTTCAACAATCTTAATGTCGTTTTTGGCTCTGGTTAACTGCTGAGCAAGTTTAAGCTGTTCTTTTTGCAATTCTTTATTCTCATCGGCAAGTTTTTTCTTGCCTTCTGTAATCTCAAAGAAATACTTATCATATATCTTTCGAATTTGAACTTCCTTGTCCCACTGTGATGTTACTATCACTACAATGATTAATAGTATCATCATTACTACTATTCCTAATGTGTTCAATATAATCTACCTTTCTTCGTGAGTAGTAGTTACAAGTAATGCCTCTGTCTCGACTCTGACAGTAGATATGTCTGCACTTACTACAGTTATTGGTTCCTTTTATCTTCATCATTTCACTTTTTTCACTTCCTTTCTTTTGCCTAATTCAGTAGTGCTGAATCAGGATGGTTATTCACATAGTCAGTCATACCCTGACTTATTCTTGAACAGTTGAAAAAAAATAAGTGACTACATTGTCCACTGGTTCACCTATTACCTTACAAATTGCCTTCATTTCACTTTGAGTAAATTCACTTCTATTGTTTAATTTGAAGTTAAGAGTACTAGGATTTATGTGAATTTTTCTAGCTAATTCCTCTTGTGTAATACCCTTTGACTTCAACTTCCCCAACAACTCAGAATAGTTATAAGGTAATGTTCTTGTCTGCACATTAATCACCTCCTGTGACTATATAATACAACTTTGGCTTTCCAAAGTCAATAGTTTTTCCAAAGTTTTTTATATTTTTATCAAAAAATACTTGTGCTTTTCCAAAGTTCATTATATAATAAATCCAAGAGGTGATTATATAAGAATATCAATAAGACCGCTGCTATTACTTTATACCGAATTGCGAAAGCGCTAGACTGTACGATTGAAGATTTGCTAGAAATATAATTGTGAAATAGCTAGACGATAAGTCTAGCTATTTTTTATAATTTTTTTGAAAAATTTTAAAAAAGATTACGAAGAATTTTATCAAATGCTTATTAATCACAAAAGCAAAAAGGCTATCACCTAAGTGATAGCCTTAATACAAAGAATGGAGAATACAAAACCGAGTTACCTTTTGAACAAGAAGTATTATCTTTACTAGATTTTGATAAATCGGTTGACCTATGGAATTATTATTCACCTGAATGATTGGTTGCCCCGGTATCTTTATGAGGAGTACATCTCTGCACAATCAAATTATACCGTATTGATATATTAAAGTCAAGAAAAGACTAGCCAATATGACTAGTCTTTTTGAACAAAATTTAATAAAGGAAGATAATCAATGGAAACTATCTACTTATATTATAATCTTTATGAATTAATAAGTCAAGGCTTGATAAAGTAATACCAACCGTTTCTTCTTGCATAGTAATATCCTTTATATTTGCCACTTTCTGTATAGGAAATAACAGTAAACTTTCTTGCTTTATCCATAGTTTTACTGTATTTAATTTTCCCTTTAACAACTCTATGATATTTACTACCCTTAGGGAAAATTTTAGTTAGATATGTTGATAAACCTTTTTTGTTTAGCATTGAATTAAGTGTATAACCGATATGGTCGTTGTATTTAATCTTGCTAAAGCCTGTCTTATCATCAGCTAACCACTCAACCTTAGTACCTTTAGCCAACTTAACAATAGGTTCATTTGATTTTGCTACAGGGTCGATAAAGGCTTTACGGCGAAGGTAGTAATCTTTCTTCATTGTAACATAGTCTTTGCCTAGTTCCTTTTTAAACTTCTTCCAAATTGTTTCATTGTTACCTACCCATCCAGACCAGCCGGGACACTGTTTAGAACATACATCATAGTGTCTAACAACTCTACTAACAGGAATGCTATATGTATTCATTAACTTTTTTGTTAAAGCAACAGTATTTGCAAAGGTTTTGTCAGAGATTTTTCCGTTGGTACTGCACATCTCAATACTAATTGAATTGTAGTTAGTGCATTTGCCAAACAGATTGTTGTAACCATAATTTACACCAACTGCCCAAGAAGTATTGTTAGGTGATACCACCTCATACACATTGGTATCATCAACAAAATAATGGGCTGAGGCTCCCCTATTTACATTATAGAAGTAATTAGCATTAGCCTTTGCAGTATCTGTTGTGTTACCTGTATAGTGGATTACAATATAGTGTCTGCCACTGTTGCCTTTTTCATAATTACACTTTGTATGTATTTTTTTCAGTTTGTATGACATCAGTTATCACCTTCTTCAGGGAGACCTGCAACAGAGGTTAAAATAGATAGTACACCGGCTAATAAACTTGCTGAGGCAACGGCAATCCAATCAACTTCGCTCATTACAGTTGCTACACCGATTGTAGCAACTGCTGTCTGACATACTGTTTTAATTGCTCTTACTCCAGCTTTCTTAATCCAATTTTTCCAATCACGCATATTTTTTACTTCCTTTCTTCTAGGTCACTAATTCTGTGATTAGCGACTTTTATTTCTTCATCAATTATGGATAGCCTTTCTTCGACTTTATAAGTTCGTTCGACTACTGTATTGTGTTTATCTACTTTCTTTTCTAGCTCTTTTATTCTGTAAGTTGTTAATCTTGTGTTACAAATAATGCCAATAACTGAGCCAATACCAGAGCCGACTAAGCCAATAAGTGCAGTAATTACATCACTTGACATTGTCACTCACCCACTTTCTCATCCTCGTTTGGTTCTTCTGTTACTTCATCAGTAGCATACCAACTTTCAATAGTTAGCATATCATCTGTTAAGACTGACTTACTATACCAGCTTAGTGCGTATGCTCTGACTTGGTATTCATCAAGTCTGTTTTTCATAGTAGACAGAGTTCTTTTAATACAAAATCGTATGTATTAACTCTCCTTTGCCATTAAATATAAAATTGAATCAAATTCAGCATCTGCATACTGATTAAAACCACTTTCAGCTGGATGTACACAGTCAGTACAGTAAGAAACCAAAGTTTTGTTTCTCTTGTTTGCAGTAACCTCTTTCATAGGCATATTATGTATAACATCAATTCTATTTGACATTTGAACAAATATAACATATTCATATTCTTTAGCTAAGCTTTCATACACCTTGTTCAAGTCATAAATATAACGATTTTGACGAATCTGTGGCATTGAGTTTCCATAAGACTGCCTATTGTGAGGATACATATAATGGTATCCCTCAAGGATAATCTTACAAGACGGAAAACTTGCATGGGTATTTTCTATAAGTTTCCTTGCTCTTGTTTTTAAGTCTTCCCAATTAAAACTTGATGAAAATGCTCCACTTTCATAATCATTCCAACCTAGCAGAATTATTAAGTAATCCAATTGAGATTCACCTAAATCATACTTAACAAAATGGCCCATAGATATATTATTATACTCATTTACCCACAAATAATTATTACCGTATGCCGATGGCAATGAATTTGGGTTTTCGGTGTAATTAGCCCATGTATATCCACCGGTTCCTGTAAATCTATTACCTGTTCCTTGTCCTATAGAACGACCAATTAGTTTAACATTCGTTAAGTTTGTTGATTTAATTAAATTAGCCATTTCAGCACTACGATACCCCATACCTGTTAGGCTATCACCAAGATACATTATATTTTTTGTTATGTTATGTATTTTTGATATATCTGTAACATATATCTTTACACGCTTACTATCAATAACTTTGCCTTCATTATTAAGTAGCTGAAATAGAGGCAAGTCATTAGGCTTACGCAATAAATCGCTATCATAATCAGCTGGACAAGTGATAACGATTTTGTCGCTGTATTCAGTTACATATCCACCCATATTAACAAGTCTTACATTGTACTTGTTTTCAACATATTCAGATGTTGATAAGTACATTCCATATTTGAAAAGTTCAAGTGTTTCGCCCTTTTGCATATAATAATTATCTGGTAAATCTAATTTGCATTCTTCCTTATTGATAATATATCTTGTGTCATTTTCTGCGATTGTATTAATGCTTTTGCCTTTTATATGTGCTTCTGTAATCTTACTAAAGTCAGTACCACCGTACCAAAGCCAAATAATGTATTTGTATCCAGCGACAGGACTAAATATAATTTTGTTTTTGGTATCTGCAATAACTTTAGTAAATTTATTATTGCTATCATATTCAAAAACACTCGCATACAATGTAGGTTTATCCGTTGTGATTGTCACATTACTATATTGCGATAAGTCAAGTTTATCGGTGATAAAAGCTGGCCCATCTTTCTCTTCGCCTGTTACTTTGTCAATTGAACCAATTTTGTAATTACAATCTACATTGTAATAGCCGGTCGAACTGACTGACAAGTCTGTAACACACTTATCAATAGCAGTAGTATTAGCTTCAATTGCTTTGTTTGTTGATGTCTTGTAAGTGTTAAAATCAGTAGTATCCACTTTGCTATTAACTGCATTATCATTGCTAGTCTTATAGCTATTAAAATCTGTTTTATCAAGCTTATCAGCTTTCAAACTTTCAATAGCAGCAAGAGGTACTTCCAGCTTACTATTAACATAGTCAAATACTGCTTTGGTGTCAGGATAATAGTCTAAACTAGGATGTGTAATCTCACTTACCTTATTGGATACATTTTCTTTGGTATCTAAAGTTGTATTGATTTCATCAACACTGTTATTAAAATTCTGTCTATCTGTGTTAGCTTGATCGACAATGCTATTAGCCTTGTCAGCTAGTGCTTGTACATCTGTTCTGTGTTGAGTTTCTAACTGCGTTTCTTTACTTTCAACATTGCTAAGTCTTGTAACAATTTCATCAGCACTTTCAAGCTTGTCAATGTTATCAACAAGTGTCTGTACTCTATCAGCTTTATCTTCAATGTCTTTAATCTCGATTAGTGCGTCAAGTAGCTTTCCAAATTCTTGACTTGCTACGATTTCTGTTTCATCAGAGATTACAGACTCAGCAACCTTTACTGTAAAAGTTGCTGATGTTACAAACTGTTGATTGTCTTGCAAAATCACTTCACAATTCAGCAATCCTGGTGTGTCTAACATTGTCTTAGTTAATTCAACAGTGATGATATTGTTTGTTGTATTAACTACAGCAGTATTAACTGCTTTAGTTTTGTTATTAATACTTGCTTTGACTGTTGCTACATAGTTACTAGATAAAGTGATAGTGTTTCCACTTTCTGTGAGAGTAATATCAATAAATCTTGTTTTACTGTCGCCCTGATGGGCGTTGAGTACTGTAAACGCTCTAGTATCGTTGACATCTAGAGTGATTTTTTGATGTTGTAGTTGCAATTCTATTCCTCCTTTTTAAATATATTTGCTAAGGTTTTTTTTGGTGTGCCTAATTCAATAGTGGTGTATCGCCCTAATAAAGTATCAAACACAACTTTAGTTACTTTTGCCTTTGCAGTCGATTGCAAAGTTGGGAAATATACCGACACAGTATCACACAACGCTATATTCTTCATTTCTTCAAGCTCGTTTTCTGCTGTAATAGTTAAAGATACCTCCGGTACTGTCAGTTGATTTGCTTTAACATATGACTCTGTCGCATTATATATGTTAAGATAGACCGTTGCACCTGGTGTGTTCATATCCATTTTCTTAGATTTAAGCGTTTCGGTTAAATCTAATTCCAATACTTTGCGATGAAAAGTTAAATCGTCAATTAAGGTGTACACATAAGGACCACCATTTCGGTGCAGATTAAGAATTCCGTATACGGTTTCGCCCGTTCCGGAGTCTTTGCCAAGTTCAACTTTCACAAATGGATAGATATGAGTGTACATTTTTTCAATATTCTTTTCCTGCTGAAAAGATTTAAGATTAACACCGTATTTAATTACAAGATTTTTTTCAGTACCTCTTGATTTTAAAAATTCAATGTCAAAGTTATTCCACTTATATTCGCCCTTGAAAATTTGTAATAGTGACTTAGAGTCACCACCAAGAAAATCGCCAATCGTGCGAATAGAGTGTACGTCTACTTTGTCTGATTCTGTTGTAATATCAGAAGCAAAAGTAAATTCTTTATCTGCAAATATTGCACCATTCGCAAAATTTTGACTATATACAAAATCAAAAATTTCTTTAGGTTTGCCGGTGTGAACACCATAGGAAAAATGATTATCTACTGCTACATAATATCCACCTTGGATTAGATTATAGTTAAGAAAATAATGGATGTGCCTGCCAGTGAAGGTCCTTTTTCTATCTGTAATCGTTGAGTTTTCTGAATATAGTTCAAAAATCTGTGGGACCTGCTGAGGGTTAGCTTTTAGCTTGACAAATTTCCCAACCTCAACTTTTTTTGATAGTGGGTCGGCATCAGAAATAACTATAGTAATTGAGCATTCAAAAATGCCGTTTCTTTCTTCCGTTACTGTACATTCTGCACAAGTTGTTAAAACTCCTAGACCGTTAGTGTTTAGTAATTCTTCTTTTGTGGATTTTTCTGCGTACAAAATAGGTAACACTATAATCGCCTCCAGTTAGGCACTACTTTAACTATAGTGCCGGAATTGGCTTGAACACTAATAGAATTCAAGCCAGGTGAGAAGGTTGGAAAATAAATACCGTTCACGCATTCATTATGAATTTCATTGTTCATAATACAATTACGGTTTTCTGTGTCGATAATGACAGAACCGGTGATGTTTTTGACCGTAAAAGTGTGTCTGTTTGCGTAGAATGTAATCGTCTTATTTTCTCCTTCGACAGAAATTAAGATTTTGGGATAGGATATTTCTTTTTCAGGGTTGTACATTGTTATTGGTGCTGAAAGAGTAGCACTACTAACATCAATAGCTTTTTGACCTTCATAAGAATACAAAAACGGTTCACAAGTGAATTTAATTGTAGTCCTCATAACACCAGCATTGCCAACTTGTAAATCAGATATATCAGTTACTATGGCGTTATAGAAATAACCTTCCATATAATCTAGATAAAGTTGACTATATTCTGTACCGATAAGCCATTCAGACAGTCTTTTTCCTAGCTCTGCAATATTTAGCTCGCAAAGCGTAGGAAGAAAGGCGATTTGTTCTTCAAGCTCAATTGAATTATAAGACAAATTATCTTTAACAACTTTCTTACTTCGTCCTGGGATGTCAACTAGTTCAATGTTTGGCATTGCAAACTTGCGTTTCTTCTGCTCTTCTACAACTCCGCCGATTTCACTCAGCCAGTTATCTTTGAATTTTAAATCGAACATTTTAATCACCACGCTTTCTGCTGCTGAGCAATGTCGGCAGCTAGAAGTTCTGACATCCTTCTTGTGATGGACTGTAAATCACTATCACTATAATTATTAAAGTTATCAACATTAAGGGTAAATGTTATGCCATTTGAGCCTTGCTGACTTGCAGTTGACTGCAAAACATTGCTATCAGCAACTAGTTGACCACTTGAGTTCGTTGCAATGCCGGCTATCGCAGGTGTCAAAGTTGGCATATCAAAACTGCTGTAAGCATCAACTACTTGTCTCATTTGGTCCTTTGCGCTTGCTACAACACCTTTTGTACTATCTTCAATACCAACTCCGATGCCTTCACCAACATATCGACCGACTTCATCACGCATAACTGTTGAAGGTGAGTGGATGCCGAAAAAGTCTTTGATTCCGTCAATTACGCTGTCCACAAAACCTGAGATTTTATCTTTGATCCATTTAACGCAGTTTTTAATACCGTTCCACAAGCCTTGCACAACATTTTTGCCGATGTTCCACATCTCTTTGCCCAGTGACGCTAAACCTTTAACAATTGCAACGACAATTTGAGGCAGATTTTTAACAAGTTGTACAAGCATTTTAGGGATTGCTTTTACAATACCCATAAATAGTTGTACTGCACCTTTAATCAGTGTTGGCAAATTTTTAATCAAGGTTTTTACAATAGTAATAACGATTTTTGGAATTTGTGGAATTAACTTTGTAATGAAAATTGGGATTGCTTTAATTAAGCCCATCATCAACTGAATACCACCTTTGATAATAGCGTCAATGCTACTAATTAAACCGTTTACAATGCAAGTAATAATTTTTGGTAGGTTTTTTACAATCGCCGAAATTATTTTAGGTATTGCTTTGATGATGCCCATCAACATTTTGATTGCACCGTTAATGATTTTAGGTAATGCTTTGACCAGTGTGCGGACAGTAGTGTTAATAATTTTTGGCAGTGCTTGCAACAAGGCATCTATCACTTGTGGGATAGCATCAATGATACCACTAAGCATTTGGACTGCCGCATTAATAATAATGTCAATGCTATTTAACAGTGTTGTTGAAATAGTGTTAATAATAGACGGCAACTGCTGAGAAAGAGAAATAACCACTTGCGGAATAGCATTAACGATAGCAGATAATAGTTCTGTGCCAGTGGCTAGAATTTGTGGAATTGACTTTATTAAAACATTGATAATTGTAGTAATTATCTTCGGCAGTTGTTGAGCCAATTTTGGGATTGATTGAGTAATACCATTTACGATCGAAGTTAGGATTTTAACACCTGCCGTTAAAATTCTTGGCACCTGCTGAATAATAACTTGAACTAGTGATGTTATCAATTTCGCCCCCGCCGTTGCCAGTTTTGGCAAGGCATTAATAATGCCGGACACAAGAGAATTAATAATTTTAGGAGCAGTATTTGAAACTGTAGTAATCAACTTTGTAACAATGTTAATCACTTGCGGGATAACTTGTTCGGCAAGTTTCGGAAGTTCGCTAGCAATTGTGGAACTTAAAGAATTAACTATGTTTAAGAACTGTGGAAGTACCTTTTTCGCAGACTTAATAACATTATCAATGCCTTTTTCAATTTGACCTGTTGCACCGGTTTGACCTAGTGCCAAACTAGTAAGACCGTCCGTCACTTGGGTCACACCCGGCAGAAGATTACTAACAAGAGAATTTTTGATAGTTCCTGCCGTTGTTTTTAATGTAGTTAAACTGTCTTGATACTTAGCTGATGCCTTAACGGCATCTTCGCCAATCACCATATTGTTTTTCTTTGCAGAGTCCAACATCTGCTGAATTCCTTTGGAGCCTGAATTCAGCATTGGTGCAAGTTCTTGCGCTACTTTAGAGCCAAATAATTCTGTTGCTTTCGTTGCAGGATCGGCACTGTCTGCACATTGCTTTAATGCGTCAGTAAGTCCGATTTTGCTACCGGCAGAAGTTAAGGATTTTGAAGCCTTTTTTAACACGTTAATGTTAGTTCCTGACAGTTCCGCGGCGTAAGAAAGTTGTTGATATTCTTCTGACGATACTCTCATTTTTTGGGACTGCTTGTCGATAGCGTCACCGGCTTCAGCTGCTGAACTAACTGAGTCAGAGAGTGCAGAGCCTAGATTTTTAAGTCCCGTTACTGCTGACTTAATAGCACTTGCTGTAAGATTTGCAACGATACCTTTAAAAACTGTAAAGCCTTCCTTCGCTGATGAGGCTTTGTCGCCACTATCTTTTACTGCTGCACCGATTTCTTTAACTTTTGACTTGCTCTTTGATGAGTTAGTTCCCAGTTCATCAATTGACTTACTAGCACCGTCAATTTTCTTGTCACTGCTATTTGCTGAGTTTCCTATATCGTCAACTTGTTTTTTACAATTTTTTAACTCTGTTTCAGTCTTTGCAACTTCACGTTCAAATGCTCGATACTGTCCTTCGTCAATTTCGCCGTTTGCAAGCTTATTTTTAATTTGACTTTGTACATCTTTGAGCGTTTCCAACTTTCTGTTTGTTGCGTCAACAGACTTATTGAGTAGTTCTTCTTTTTGATTTAATAAAATTGTGTTTGTTGGGTCTAGCTTTAGTAGTCTTTCGACTTGTTTAAGTTCTGACTGTATATCTCTAGACTCTTTGTTCACATCTTTAAGTGCAGTTGATAGAGCTGTTGTATCAGCTCCAAGTTTGACTGTAATTCCTTTAATTGATGATGCCAATACGCTCAGCCCCTTTCATATTCTTCAATTTCGGAGATATAGCTTCGATATTCTTCTTCCGAAATAACGCCTTCCTTGTATCTTCGCTCCACAATTGGCAGTGCTTTCTTTGCAATCTTATAAGCTGATTCAGGGTCTTCCCATTTTCCACCTTGGCGAACCGTTTCAAAACGGTCATAGGACCGGATAAAGTTTAGACACATACCTATCGTGAGGTTGTCCATGTCGACGGTGCTAAGCCCTCTGACGGTTAAACACGCTAACAGTTCTTCTGTTGTCATTGTGTCGCCATCAGAACTTGACCTAACACCGCTTACGCGTTTTTTCTATCAATTTTTAAGTCGTTAGATAAGATTTCTTCAATCTGAGAGAAAATGTCAAACACCGGAAATTCTTCAAACGAGTCAAGCCATTCGAGCGGTTCCGGAATAGAGTTATCAGCATTCTTTGCTAATGTCCACAGAATGTTGTACATTACTTCTAAATTGAATTTTTCAATATCGTAACTTACTACAGTATCTTTGCCTTTAACCTTCTTGGTCTGTACTGCTTCTTCCATTTGTGCAAGTTCGGCAAGAAATTCCTTGCCGAACTGCATTTTATAACGAAGCATCACGGCTCCGCTATTTCTAAATCTTACTTTCTTGCCGTCAATGGTAATTGTTTTTTCCATTATTCAGAACCCTCCTCGGTAGGAAGTGGTACCTGGTCAAGTAGGTCCATACCCTCAAATTCAGCTTTAACTAGATTATCAGACATTCTCTTTCTAGCAGCGATTTCAAATTCAGTCTGTTTAAAATCAAACTTGCCGTTTTCACTTGTTGAACCAGATAATTTAGGTCGTGAGGCTTGACAGTTGTAGTAGACTGTAGTCTTGCCTTTACCGTCTGTTGTTTCTTCAATGATTAGATAAGCAAAATAAGGCTTTGTAGAGCCGGCATATTCTGCTGTACCTTTAGTGTGTTTTTTATTACCAAGCCAAACTTCTTTCACTTTGTCAATAGCGTCAATAATAGTAGTCTTAATTGAGTAGCCACCATTTTCCTCTTGTGAATAAACACACTGACCATCGGCATAAACTTCTGATGAGTCGCCCTGAGGGTCAGCCTCAAATGAACTACAACCTGCTTCTGCTGAGTCTAACCATGTGATTTTTTCATATGTGTCCTTGGCTTTGCCTTCTGTCCATGTAGTAGTTAATAAGGCATAACCATTTTTTACAATCGTCTTTTTCAATTTATTTTCCTCCTTATAAAATAAAAAATCAGGCACTTGCAAAGTAATAAATTACTTCACAAATGCCTTCGTCTTGTATGTATATTTCGCCACTTGTTTCGTAAGTTCCACAAGTGGCATTTAATATTTCTTCAACTTTCTTTGCTGTTTCTGTATCGTTTTTGTCAAAATAAACCTCTAAGGCAATAGTTTCTTCTTTGTAAGCGATTGAACCATCAGCACAAGTACACTCAACCTCGTCTGTGACCCATATCGCGTATGGTGAATTTTGCTTTTGGCTAAATGACAAATGAGCACACGCTATTTTATTTATATTTAATTCTTTGATAACCTCTTTAAGTTTCGTTTTGCTCATTTTCATCAACCTTTCAAAATTTTTTCAACATCGTTTAAAAATTTAGGTACGATTTTTTCTTCGGCACTGCCAATGTGGGGATAAGCTTTAACTCTGCCGACTCCGCCTTTTTTTGCGTGACCTTTTTCGAGCAAATGGGTTAGCTGGTAATTTGTAGCATTGTGCACGATAACAGTATAATGACCATTTTGTTTTATTTTTTTCACACGCCAACCTTTTTTATAATCACCGGTTTTGACTGGTGAAGTGCTTTTTAATTCGTCACGCAAAATTTTTGCGTCATTTTGAATAACTTGTTCAAGTTCTTCTGTGACTTCTTCTGTGTAAGTGTTCATTTGCTTTGCGATTTCATCAGCAAAACTACTAACATCAATATTCATTTTGTACACCATCGACAAGTTGGGTTGAAAGATAAAGCTCTAACTTATCTTTAGTTTTTTGATAAGTGCGATAAATATAGTATACTTTATCATCAACTTTAACTTTGTTTTCGTTGTTGTAGTCAACTGCGAAAACTAAAATCATCAGCTGAGGTTTTAAACCTGCTTCGCTTGCCTTAAAAAATTCGTTTTGCGTAACAGATTTTTTGTTGCAGAAAATTTGTTTTTCTACTGTAATGATTTTTTCGTTGCCTAGTTCGTCAAAATCAATATTTTCACTTATTAAAGTTGCGACAGAATCAAACATTGCTATCAATCCCTTTACGGTTTGCAATTGCGTCCCTTAATTTTTCGTACTGTTGAATAAACCTTTCGTCGCCATCACCAAAATTACCTTTGCAGTAAAAAACAATTGCTTGAGTGATTAACGCAGAATTTGTTGAAGATATTGATACTCCTGCTCCTTGTAAATCCAAAGTGCAAGAGTCAATTAACATTGATATTTCGTTGTCAAATACATCTGCTGTTAGTCGCAATGATAGTTTGACCACCTTAATCATATCTTGTGAGGCCATTATTTAACCTCCTTGTTTAAATTACGCAGATTTCTTTACTAACTTAACTAGACTATCAGTTCTGACTGCCTTGCCATCTGCAAGCATAACCATATCCAGCACCTTGTTATGAGTATCATTGTCAATGTAGATATTAGTTGTAAGACTTAGCGCCTCGTTGAATACATAGTCTTTGAAGTCAAAGATAACGGCAAATGTAATATCGCTAGCTGGACTATCTGTATAACTCTTGATGGCGTCCTCGCTAATTGTATTTACGTTTCTGCCTAGTAGCTGGAACTGAGGCTTACCGTCTAGACCTAGATTAACTCTTGCAATTGGCTGACCGTTATTATCTGTCATACCAAGGAACTGGAAGAATGTAGCACGAGTCATTACATATTCTGCTGACTCACTGTATACATCTTCGACAAGTGTTTCTGCGCTAATTAGAGTTTTATAGTCTAGCTTACCTGTTTTAGTCACATTAATGACCTTGTCTGTACTTTCCTGAAGAATGCCCTTAGGACATCCAGTGCCGGAACCGTTAATAATAGCCTTATCAATCATCTTAACCATTGCCTGAGCCATTAAATCCGTAAACTGACTTTCGAAAATTTCAAGGCTTGTTACCTGCATAAATAGAGAGAATGAAACCTTGCAGTTTAGCTTGTGTGCCATAAATGTAATCTTGCTTGTTTCAATTTTCTGCTTGTCAGCACCCTTGTCTTCGTCAACCCAACTTGCTTCCGGCTTAACTGCTAGAGTTGGAAAAGCGATAGCAGACTCGTAGTTAGTCTTAAATACTTTAGCATAGAAAGTACCGTAATTTTCAAGTTTAGTAATAATCTGCTCATAAAGTGTAGTCGGAACGATAGAACCGGCAGTACTAGAAGTTGTTACGTCATTTCTAAATCTAGCCGGGATTTCTGTGCCATGCTGAACAAAGTTCATAAATGCCTTTCGGTATTCTACACTAGCAAAAATGTTAGTAGGCTCTTCGTTTTTACCTACATCACCTGTGAGTGGTAGTGGTGCAGGTGCCTGCTTGTTGTCTAGTGCATTTAGATTAGCCTGTACCTGTGCAAACTTATCAAACTCAGTGTCTAGATTTTCAATCTTTGCAACAAGTTCGCTAGCCTTGTCTAGTTCGCCGTTTTCGTTTGCCTTGTTAGCTTCGTTGATTAGATTTATTCTCTGTTCGAGATAGTCTTTTTTGTTCTTAAATTTCATTTTAAAATTCCTTTCTCTGCTTTAGATTTAGCAGTTCAATTTTGATTTGATTTTCTTTCTTTTTCTTTTGCATTTTTGCAATTTTTGCCGGTGAAATCATACCACCGACCGCAGCAACAAAAGATAAGTTAGCGTTGTTGCTATTTTGCTTATTTTCAATAATCTTGTCGCAAAAGCCCTTATCGACTGCTTCTTCTGCTGTAAGCCAAGTTTCTTTATTCATCAATGCGAGTAACTCGCTTTCTGCCATACCGGTTTTTAGTCGATAAGCGTTAGAAATTGATTTGTTGCATTTTTTCAAAACTTCTGCTTCGTGCTGATGATCCCGATTATCGCCGTATAGACCACTTGAAACATTGTGAATCATCATTAACGCAGTTGGTGCAATTTCACTGTAACCTGCACAAGCGATAACACTTGCAGCACTTGCCGCAATACCTACAATTTTGATAGTAACATTACCGTCATAGTTATTGAGCAATTGGAAAATCTCGCTTGCAGTAAACATATCGCCACCACCGGAATTGATATTAACTGTAACATCATCACCATTAGCGTTCTTTAATTCTTGAGCAATACGATTAGCACTTGTACAGTCTTCGCCAAAGAATTTATAGATCCACTCTTCTGAATTATTGACGATTGGACCTTTAATGTTAATCTCTGTCATTATTCATCACCTCCTTCGTCGTCACCGTTTGGAGCTGGCTCAGGGTCAACTACTGTTGCCGTATCAAGTCGGCGAATAGGGTTATCGCCACCCGGTACCGGACCAAGTCCAAGGGTTTCTCTCCATTCATTAACTGTCAATGCACCTCTGTCAACTAAATTCATAAACTGCAACTTGCTCGACAATGATGCACCTTGCAGATTAAATGAGCCGACGGAAATTCTATTCCCAGAACCTCTTTGCCTTCTAGTAAATAACTTTCTTGTCATTTCCTCTTGAAGTGCTTTGATGAAAGGTTCTATCTCTGCTTCGTAGTAAGCATTTTCTTCATCTTCATTTGCAGTCGATTGCAAAATCTTTTCAGACATTCCAAATAAAGATAAAATTCTTGTTCGGGTCTTTTCCATCTGCGTTGCGTTCGGTACATAGTCTTGTGCGTTAATCTGAGTTGCGTCTGCTTTTGCATCCACCGCAGCTACGCCGACAGAATCACTTGAAATATTCAAATAGTTATCAGCAAACTGCTGTGCGTTCGTTTTCAAGTCCTCATCACGCATTGAAGTTGTGTATTTCAATAACCAGCGAATTACTGAGCTATTTTTGATAGCGTTGATAATGCCTCGATCTGTAGTTTCCACAACTTCCATAAGTGGGGAAAGCGACTTAGCTCTACTAGTGCCGAAAATATCGTCAAAAGCAAAGTCACCGCGAATATGAATAATATCTCGATCAGATACAGATAGTCTTTTTCCTCTCGGAAAATTGAAAGTATAGTACAGATTTCCTTGCTTGTCTGTATCTGCTGTAGCAGATACGCAAGAAATTGGGAAGAGTTCGCAAGGCATATCATTTTCATCACGCAAGATAAGAATATGTAGGTTCTGTGTCAGGTCCATAATTGCTGAACACTTCTTGAGAAAGTCTGTAATGCACATATACCTGTTTGGTTCTTCCAATAAGAAACGCATATATGGTTCAGGGTTAATCTGTAACACCTTATTACCGTTTTCATTTGTTGAACTTCTTATATGGTTGATGGTAAGTTTCGCTATTCTCTTTGCTTTTGCGTTGATACAAGATCTGACAATGTCGTTTTCATAGGGGCTAAAGCCCCAGGTCGAAAATACATTGTTGTCCTTGATTACGTCAACTCTACTGATTTTTTTGACCTTGCCGGTAAAAAAGTTTTTAAATCTATCAGTTATCTTCAATATCTCACCACCTTTCAGCAAAACATTAATTATATTAAAGTCATATATTCATCACGATTATTGCATAGGACGGTATAGGCATCTAGCAATGCTGCTGTACCGTCAATTCTTCTTGTAGCCTTGCTAGTCTTTGCCGGCTGAATGTTACCGTTAATATCTTCATCAATAGCGGTGTTAGATAAACACCACTTGTCAATAGGATTATTGTTGTACACTATGAGTTTTTTCTGTAGGTCGGCTTTTAGGTTTTTCATTGGGTTTGACAATGTTTTCTTACCTTGGATGACCGGCACCATAACATCACCAAAGGTGTTTTTCATTTCGTCCACCCAATAGACTGCGGACCAAGAGTCATAGCCTACTTTGTAAATATAAATGTCAAGTTTATTCTGCACTTCTGCAAACCATTCCGTCACACATTTAGCATTGATTTTGTTTCCAGGCGAAAGCCTCATATATCCTTTATCAACCCATATATCGTAAGGAATTCTATCTTCCTTTACTTTCTTGTCAAGCAAGTCAGCAGGGATCCAGTACATTGACAAGCAGTAAATATGCTCATCATTTGGCACACAAAACAATACCTTTGCTGCTGTAAGGTCGGTAGTGCTTGATAAGTCAGCACCACCAATGCCGTATCTTGGTTTTAGTTCTTTAACACCAAATGTTTTCTCGTTGTTTAATTCTTCAAATGTCAGCCAACTTTGGACTGAGGTTTCAGGGATATTAAATTCTTTACACAAGAGATTTTTAACAAGCTCAGTTTTGTTCTTCGCTTTGTCAACTTTATCTCTTAGTGTAGATAATTTTTTGATATTTCCTAAGCCTGGGTTTGCTTTCTTCCAACAATTCGGGTCGGTCCATTCCTCACGCTTGTCTAGTTCATAGATAACATAAAGACTATGTTCGTCTTTAAAGCCATTATCGTCAAACAAGCCATTAATAGCATTCTTGGCATCGTCATATATATCGTCATATATATCATTACGGATAGTTCCGGCGGTAGTGGTTATAAGCACAAGTGGCTGTTCTCTGCCTGCCGTACCGTCTGACATAATATCAAATAAGGCTCTGCCATTCTTCCACTGATGGAGTTCGTCCATCAAACAACAATGGACATTCAAACCGTCAAGAGTATCACTATCGGATGCCAACGGCTTAAATATTCCGCAATTATATTCTTCTGACGAAAGTTCGTTATGTAAAGTCTTGATTTTCTCAAGTAGAAATTCAGACTTGCGAACCATTCTTTTCGCTTCTTGCCATATAATTTTTGCCTGATCTTTCTTAGTTGCTACTGCATACACTTCCGGGCCAGGTTCACCGTCTGCGATTAACATATACAATCCGACAATTGAGGCTAGTAGAGATTTACCATTTTTCTTAGCGACGATTAAAACGGATAAGTTATATTTCCTAAGACCATCAATACCGACAAAGCCAAATGTAGCAGCTAACCACGCCTTTTCCCATAATTCGAGTTTGACAAGTTGACCACCAAATTTGCCCTTTGAGTTTCTGCAAAAATTTTCAGCAAATTCTAAAATATGGTTGGCTCTTTTGTTGCTATAGAAATACTCTCCAGGGTGTTCAACATCCCAAGCGAGTTTTTTATAAACAATTCTAACTTTTTCTGAAACAACTTCTTCGCCACTCTCGATTTTTTCCCGATACTCTAAAACTGGGTTATAATTTAGAGGGTATTTTATAAATTTTCTACTCATATTTCATCACGAGAATTTACAAAATCGTCTAAAAAGTCAATTTTTTCAGTTGGTTTTTCAACGGCTTTCGGTAGCATATCATCAAGTTGTTTGATGAATTTTAAATAGTTCCCGGTCATAGTATTATACAAATCTGCCTCGGGTCTTCGGCGAGAATAAGGAGTTTGATTTTCAGATTGACTAAACATTTCTGTCGTTCCATTCTCTTTCAAATCTTCAGCAAGATATTTCAGTGTTACTCGGACAAAAGCAGCATTTTCAATCAAGCCGGGGATGAGGTCTTTTCTTTTAACATCAATGTCTTTGTAGATTTCCTCAAGTCGCTTTATTTCTTTCTTGACCTCCCTTTGCTTTTTCTTCGTTAGATCAACTCCTGCCATATCTGCTCAACTCCTTCCTGAAAAAAAGGGAGGGGGGTCATATGTGCGAGGTACGTATTTTTTTGAAC
>Ga0326511_10000791_pt1 | contig 27427 bp, 12 predicted proteins | sample 0_2496_0518_D_FD_203701 | JGI IMG/M metagenome (GOLD analysis project Ga0326511, IMG submission 203701) | Bovine rumen microbial communities from UC Davis, California, United States - 0_2496_0518 | ecosystem: Host-associated > Mammals > Digestive system > Stomach > Rumen | place: USA...
CATGCGTAATCAGTAACTGCTTCAAGGAACGACTTAGTATCCATGTCTGGCAATCCAGTGATAGGATTAACAGATACGGCAGATAAGTTCTGCATCATAGTTAATAGTCCTTGTACTTTAGAAGCTTTTTGTTCTTCAACTCATGCATCTGCAGAACATACTATCTTAAACTTCTTGTCTAATTCACTAAGATTAATTATGTATTCTTTATCATCATCCTCTACGTATGCTACACTAGCTCAACTTTGTTTAGCTAATCATAACCAATGGTAGAATAGTTTAGAATAAAATCTTCATATACTCTTAATCATAGGATTTAGTCTAGACCTTGATGCGTTTACTCTCTGTTCTGCTCACCATCTACTACGTTCAACCTTTCATTCTCATCATAGAACATAAGAGTTAACTCAACATATAGTGTATGCATCAGCCTTCAAAGCTTCAAACTGGTTCATAGCTAAACTAAGAATGTTGTAGTCTGTCCAGTCTAACTTCATAATAGCATTATTCATTCATGCGTATGAAGGGTTTATGTTATATACTTTACCTTCTGTGTAGTCTATTGAAGTAGGAGCATTACCTGTTGTCGGGTCAGTAATAGCTCATGTAACACTGGCTAATACAGGGTTTAAGTGTCTATATACAGCATCAGATATAGAGTTGTATAAGGCATTACATTGTTTCTGGTGTCACATAATTTTCTTACCAATTCCGCTAGGAATACATCCAACTCACTTCTCATACGTTAGTTCAATAAATGGTCCATCTTTTCCACTTATCTGGTAATCGTCTCAGTATTTGAATGGACTATCTCCAGAATAAACGAAGTAACCATTTACCATAACCATAAGCTGGTCTCCAATATATAGGTCAACTACCTCACAGTAGCTTGAGCTGTCTAGTATATTAAACGTCTCATCATACACTAAACCTGTTGGCACTCAATCTCATAGACAATCTAGGTATAGTCTTGAATAAGCGTCAATGTCATATATCTTTGTAAAGTCAGCTTTACTTAAAGGCATAGGCGCTTCAAGTATTGCGCTCTTCTTTTTCTCTACATAATAACCCATTCATTTCTTTTTACCATCATCTTCCCATATAGGATAGAACGCATCTTTCAATCAATCAAAAGAAATAAATCTCCTCCTAAACTTCTCTGGTGCTTTGTAAAAGTCAGTAGCTCACACACTATAAAACATTTCAAAAGCTGACACAGGATATAGAGCAGGTATGAAAGTAACTACGTTATCTCAGTCATCATTTTTCATTGTGCCTGTAGTGTATCATGGCATTCAATAAGACACTCAGATTAGAGAAGCCTCCTTTCTAATAATCTCATTTGTCTGCTCTGTCTCACTTATCTCAGTTCCCCAAGAGAAGAACAATTGTGTGTCGTCAACTACTTTAGGGTCAACTTCTTCCATAGGGAATATCTTTGGCCTTAAATCGTTGTCATACAACCCCGCAATAAATGTGTCGTGGATTGAAGTAATTAATGGATAAATCTTAGCCGACTTATACTTCATATTGTGTTTCTTTAATCAAGCCTCATATTCTTTAGAATATAGTTCATCCATCTTTACTATCTCAAACCAATCTGGAAAGATATTATCTCTGAAGTGCTCCAGTATTCTTTTTAGTTTGTCATAAATGGTGCGTTCGGCATCAGTAGAGTTGTCTTGGTAGATTTGAGCCTTACGCTCTTTTTCTTGTTGCTCTACTTGTTTTTCTATTCTGTCTGCCATTAGTTATTAAATATTAGTAGAATTAAAAATGTCAGCTGTGCTACGTAGTTTCGTCTCAACTTTAATGTCACGTTTATCTTTACTAAACCCACATATATTGTCTACCTCCTTGAGGTACTTCAATAGTTTTTCTTCATCTCACTTTGATGGATGCTCTTGTAGACGTTTTATCTCTCTAATAACCCCCCTAAGGTATAGCTCTTGAGCAGAAACGCCTAACTCTTCCTGGCATATCCTGTCCAGCATTTCTCTGGCCTTCTCATTATCTGGAGCGACATGTTCTATCATCTTGTCGTCGTCCATTTGATTTACATCTATAACCATATAAAATATATATAAAATATAAAAGAAAACATTAGGTAATACCGTTACCAAAATTAAAATAAGACACATTACATTTCAAGGGTGGATAAATACTCCACCCAAGAAATAATGTCTTCTGTTTTAATTTTGTTTTACGGTTGTAATTAGCTTTCCGCTTCAAGTGCTTTTGTTGTTTTTGTTTCAATGTTACTTAATTGTTTTTTTGTTGACACAGTCTGTGTTGATTTTGTTTTTATTTTTCTTCTAACATCTTTTTGAATACTAAAGTCAACAGTAGGAGTGTGTTTAAATACAACTTCATTAACGTTAGTAGGGTTATATCATTTTAATCATAACTGTTTAACTAAGTCAGCTCACTGTAGTCTAACTGGTACCCGTTTTGCGTTACCAACTCAAGCCCTCTGTCACTTTCTATATGTAGTTCATATTCCATCTCAACTAATTCAAGATAGCTTAGCGGCGTAGTTCTTTAACGCTTTGGATGCTGCTCTTCAGCTTTTAACTCAAGAGCTGTCCTTATCTCAGCTAGTGATTATACTATCAATGTTAGATATGATTTGGCTATCCCATTTGTGTAGCATCTCATTCATTCATCTAGCATATTTATCATAAGCGTCTCACATTAATGCTCTAAGCTTTTCTGGCTGACGTTGTATCATGTCAATGTTGTCATAGAACACTCATATCATCAACTCGTTCTTAAGACTAGGAGACAAGTTCTTAGCTTCGTATATTCTGTCATATACTGAGTTGATTAATGTAGCAGTAACTTCTCCAGTTGGGTCAGCGTTTTTAAATTGATGAGTTAATAAAGACATAGAAGCTATAACCCTGTCTGGATTACCTTCATCTATAGCCCTACCAACCTGTCATATTTGTTTAAGCACGCTCTCATATTGAGGCTTTAATGAAACATTCTCAACTACATTTCAATCCTTTTCATCAGTTGTAATATCGAAGAACTTTTCTATATCATCCTTGGCTCATCACTTAGCTTGGTCTTTTATGACCTTCAATGCTACCAATGTAGCATCATCTTCGTCTAATCTATTAAGCTCTTCAAAGAATGTCATATTGCTTCATTCTCTCTTACTATTTCATATCTTTAAGTACATATCTCTTTCATTTGCCGCAGCGTTCTCATTCTCATCTCGCTTGTTATTCTTTCCCTTCTTTCATTTATTCTGCTCCTCCTTTCGCTTAGTCATTTCTTCATCTATAAGCATTGTAGCCCTTCACTGTCATAACATAGATACATATAATGGATAGTTAGGGTCAGAGTTATGTATATCTAACCAAGCTTTAGAGTAGTTGTATATTGTCTTTGTAGTGTAATCTTTATTATATCAATATTCTTTTATATTTGTTATTAAGTCTTTCCATCAATCCTCTACAACTCTCTCTCAGTTCACTTTGACAAATTGTCAATGAACATCTGTTTTATATTTCATATGCTCTAACCGTAGCTCCATGTCAGCGTCTGCTTCCTTTCAAGTCTTTCAAGCCATATGTCCAAAGTCTTCAAACTGTAATATAGATTTATAGAAGCTTGGGCTACCTGGACGATATTCTCCATTTGCTAATATTGTTTTCATAAATGTGTCTGCATCTGCTGGAGTTTTAGGAATTATATATCACTTTTCATAAAACTCTTTTCCTGCATCAGTAGTCTGTATCGCATCTGCCAAATCCTCAGAAGAGAAAAATACTTTATTATAATCTCATTTTAAAACTTTAGTTGCATTGCTTATAGTTTTAAACAATTGACTACCATTCACAAAAGCTTTCCTTAAGTTTTTCACATATGTCTTTTTATCTTCCCATGCAACATCATCATCAGCAATTATCTGCATAGCTTTCCATGTCTCAGTGTTGTCTAGCTCGTATAAGAAAGACTTATCACTTCATATTTGAGCTTCTCACATAACTATACCTGGTATTCAACCATATTGTCAAGTAACTTCGTATGTGTATCAATAAGCGTTCTCATCTTCATTAACCATATATCTAAGGCTTCAGAACGATAGGTTAAATAATTGTTTATCTGCATACGCTTGTACATTATCCCATCATCAAGCATCAGCAGCTCATGCCATTTCAACAAGCCAGTTAACTGGTTTCCGTTGTCTACCGAAGTTCTTTCATAAAGCATTAAAGAATGCTCATACTCACCAAGTATCTTGATAGATTGTTGGGTCCATGTGTGATGCAAGCGAGCTGGAGATTGCTTCATGTATTGGTCTAGCTGGTCAGAACGACTGTATACCTTGGTACCACTGAGAAACCATGTTCATCGTCTCTCTTATATAAGACAAATAGTCCATAAAGTAATGCCATCAATCAGTTTCTGGGTCTGGCCATCTACCATTATCTTGGAACCTTTGTAGCTTAAATGCCCGTTTCAAATCCTGTATCATAGCAGTTACAAAGTTCGTAAACTCTGGAGTATTTCATAAGTATTGTACTAAATTCTCTCTTGCCTCTCTACTTAATCAAGGCATTCATAATGTAGATTTATATAATCTCCAAAAGTTTTCTCAAGTTTGTTTAAATATATTTTGTCACCAACTTCATCTAAAGTTGAACATCTGCATAAGTCAATATAGGATATTCTGGAACCGTCATCATCATACTGGTCTATCCAATCAACCAAATCATAGTCAAAGTATATTTCTAAAGTTTCTTCAAGATGAAGCTGCAACCGCATCAATCAGTTTCGATTTAATTTCATTGCTAATCGTAGCGTCATTCATAAACTCTAGAAAATCTTCAGCTGAACTAAACTTCATATAGCTATTGTCCTTTAATCATTTTATGAATGATATATTCTTAAAGTTCCTAGCGAATATTCAATCTATAAAGTTGTTTGCATTGTCTTTATATGGGTCAAACCATTTAATCGCATTCTGTATCCGTCAAAGCTTAGAGTATTTCTTATCTACTTTAGCATACATATTTATGTAATCGTCTGCTGTAGTTATTCAAGTTTCGTCATACAAATCCTTGGAACTAGGTATTCAATATCTATTATAGAATGAACTTGGGTCTAGACTATCTGGGTTAAAGTTAAGTAATCTTCTTATATTAAGTTCATTATATGCTCAGTCTAGTATTCAGAAGCTTTCCCTAATTTTATCTACGCTTGCCATGTCCTCAATTCATAATGCTTTTTCATATCATAATTGTTTTAAGAAGTAGCTGACACCTTGTTGTGGAATAGTCAATAGCTGTCCAGGATAAGACATAGCAAATCTGAATGCCATTCGGCTCTGGTTAGCTGCATCAAGTATCCTGTTGAATACTCTAGCCAATTTTCATCACGCCAATGTAAATCAAGTTAATCACTGCAACACTCTCTTATATGTTTTGTCATCGTATTCAGTACCGAACCATTGATTGAATTTACTTCTAGTCAATCAGTTCTCGCTAGTAGAAACAACGTCTGTAACATAATCTCTATATCATCATATCCAATCCATTCACTTCATCCTATCAGACTTTACTATAAACTCCCTAACATACGAAGCTTGATTTGGATTAGAGAACTTAAAGAACTTTAACACTTGGTTCTGTTCTATTCAAGATAGCATTCAGAACAATCATCTAGTTCATCAAGTCTCTCATGCTCACTCTCTTCACAAGTTCATAAATACTTCTCCTATATGGAAGAACGCTTTATTAACATCGGAATTTGTAGTAACTCACGTTATTCAATCTGCACTACCTAATAAACGTTCTAGGTTTTTGAAATACCTAGCAGTATTCCATGCAACTTCTTCTGCTGGAGATGCAAACTGAGTTATCTTTCATAGCTGTTCTAAAGACATATTATAGTATCATCTATAAGCGTCCCTTACTAAAGAATATCTCTCCCATATTCATCTACTTATATTCTCTCAGAACTTCCACATTCATCAAAGTCCTATAACATAGCTCTTTAGTCATCTAGCAACTTCCTCTCACATTCAACTAACAGCATCAAGAGCGTCAACCATTTTATTAGTTAGGCTATATTTTCTTAAGTCCGTTCTAACATCAGACATAAACGACACCATAAGTTCTCTTTCAGCATCAGTTATTATCTGTCATTGGTTCTCTATGCTCTTAAGGGTAGCAAGATATTGATTGTCTATGTTCTCTCTTATAGCCTTTTCTTGTCTCTTAAATCTTCTCTCTGCAGCATCATCACTTTCAAACGGCCTCTTTGTAAATCAAATATCAACATCATCTGCAGATTTAATCATAATACTCTCATCATCGAATATACTATTCTTCCAATCGTCTATGTTTCTGTTTCATAAATCTGACAAACTATATACACTTCCATCATCTAATCTAATTGTAATGGCTTGTTGTATTGGGTCTCAATCTGAAGCTCATGCTGCGCTAAGGTCTTCTCTCGCTTTATTATATGCCTGCTTAATAGTGTCCTCAACTCTCTCTTTTACATTAACCAAAGCGTGTCATCATTTAGTAACTCATCCATAAGGAATGTCTCTAAGATATGTATAAGGAATAAACATATTTGTATATATGTTTTTCATCTTTGCCCTAGCAACCTCAATGTCTTCTGGAGACATATTAATTCTTTTAAGGTCATCTATCTGTCTAGATATTGCCTCATCAATTATATCACTTAATCACCTAGCTCAATCTTTTCATTTTGGTAATATATATCAACTTTCTTTAAATGTTCTTCTAACTCATTCGAATACGTCTTGCTTTATTTCTGTATCTATAGTATTTGCTATATTATCTATAGCGCTGAAAAACTCATCAGACAATAACGAGTTAGCTCACATAACCTTAGGCAATCCCGTCATCTCATCTATAGCATAGCTCTCAAAGAAAGAATACTGAGCCAGCTGTGGGTTTTGCTTGTACATAAGTTGAGTAGCATAATTCGATGTTGCAGACAAAGCTTTAGCTGCCTCAAGGTATCTAAGTAGTACATAAGCCTGCTGGTTTGTAAGCTGGCCAACTCATTGTTTACCTAACGCAACAAGTCAAGCAACTCACTGTATATTACTAGGCAACGTATTTACAGTTTCCCGTAAACTCTCTTTTACATCATATACTACAAACTCTCAATTAATCTCTTTAATAGTGGCTCATCTATCTACGAGTTGTTTTCTTCTATTCTCAACTCTCTTCTTAAACTCTTCTGGTGCATTCTCTGCATCATATCATTTTGCTATAGCTGCATTAATATCATTCTCCTTAGCCATATTTCTCATGATGGAATTGTAGCTTCAATCATGATGTACCATACTTCAGTTAGGCAATCTCTCATCCCATCATAATATTCTATTTCTCCAATTATCTAACATAAGCTCTACGCTTCTAATATCCTTCTGTCATCCAACTCAAATAGGAGCTGAATATTTTATTCCTAGTAAAGCCTGCCTTTCTTGTGGAGTAAGGAACTTTCAATATCTAGGCATCAACAATTCTTGCTCAAATGTATCCATAGCATATGAAAAGTCTTGCTTAAGCTTTTGTGCATCCTTAAACTTAAAGTCTGGATTTTTAAGTCAATCCTTCATAGCTTTGACATATTTATCTATTGAGCTTTTTAGCACATCGTATTCTCTATTTCATAAAGTCACTCACCTACCTGCATCTTCAATTGCTGTAAGAGCAGAATAACTATCTGGTAAGAACATATTATCTCTCTTTGTCACTCTAGAAATGCTTCATACCAAGCTCTCATCAGCCAGCTTATTATCAAATGTCTCAAAGCTAAACTTAAACTCTTTAGGCATCATAGTGTCCATAATAGCGTTCAAGTTATCTCTTGTAGGTGCTATATTATTTTTATAAAAGAATGCTTGGCAAAAGTCACTATTCAAATCTAGCTTACCAGCTAAATAATCATACACTACTTGCTTTGTGTTTACAAGTGGTAGACTATATCCAGCCTTAACTAAGTTATCAGAGAACTGAATAGATAGTCAATCAAATATATCTCAATTGATTTGTCTAATAAATAAAGCCAAATCCTTCTCGTCAACGTCTTGGTCTGGGAAGAACATCTCTTTATATATTCTCTCTGCGTCTCATTTATTTCTAACTACATTCATTAACTGTGTCATATCCAACGTTGGATTATCAACTCACCTCACTAAAGAAACTATCTTTCATTCAGCTCATAGTAGTTGTGACATATCTGTAGCGATATTATAATTGTACCACGCCTCTTTAATCAAGTCTATGTTAGCGTTTCAAACTATAGTTCATCAACTAACTAAACTTCAAAATTCTTTATTTATAGCCTCGGCTAAATCTTCATCAGACATGGCTCTAATTCAATCTCTTATCTCTTTTATATCTACAATCTCTTTATCAAACCTTCACGTAGTCAATCTCTCTAATGTTAATCTTTTATCTATTTTCATGTACAACTCTGCCTTATCTGGGAATGAGTTGAATGTGTTTATGTCCATTCACAACATATCAGACAATGTTGTTTGTACTCTCTTTACATATTCTTCATCGACTACATCAGAAGAAAATCAAAGCATCTTTCAGAAATAATTCATAGCAGCATCATTCAATGTGTCATTATACTTTACTAAAGACTTTGCTCAATTAATTGGTTTTCAATCATCTGACAAATATTTACAGTTGATTATATCGCGGAATAAATTGTTTATCTCATTTGAATAATCTCTCATAAGACCGAGCCATTCCATAAAGTTTTTGAACATATCTTTTACTTTATCTGCCCAATATTTTTTAGCTCAACCAACACCCTCAGTACGTCAGAGCCTTTCAGCAAATTCAGTGGTAAACTCTCAAGTCCTAGCCCAATGTCCAAATTCCTCTGCTAACATCTCTTCAAACACATCCTCTGCGGACAACTTAATTCATTGTCTAACTTCACCTTTTATTCAAAATAGTTTTACTCATTCTTCTATAAATTTTTTCTTACCTTCTGGGTTCCGCATACTAAATGCACCATGAAATATTTCATGCGGCAATGTATTTTTATTAACCATATCGGCAAGATAAATAATTCCATTTTGATAAGCTCACACAGCCTTAACTCATTTTGGCATATCTAGCTCTTTTAGGAACTTTATTGGAAGCCCATATTTATTTGCCAAATCTTCCATAGTCCTTATTCAGTCGCTTCTTGCTGACTTATTAAACAACTCAAGTTTCTTGGCAGCATCTGCTGTAGTGTCTAAATTTCTCATATAAGCTTCAGTCTCAAGCTGCCGACTATAATTGTCTTTTATTGATAGATTGTCTGTGTTAAATATAACATAGTTGTCTTTTGCTCAATCAATATAATGGTTTCAATCAAATCCTATACTCTCAAAAAATTTGCTAGCTTCTTCGTCTGTTCATAACACATCCTGTGCTAGACGATATACATCCTCTCACGTTGGGTCTTCAAGCTTTCGTCATCATAAAGCAAACTTTTCATCGCTTATATTCTCTCTTCAAAATGTGTTATCAATATATTCATTTAACTGTGTCTTTATCTTCTCAAACCTTTCTTTTCAAAACTTTTCTCACCACTCAATATAGTTGGTTCAAATATTGTCGGGAAAGTCAACCGTATAAATGTATCTTCATCATTCAATTACATTAAACTTAGATGGAGATAAATCTCTAATAAATTCAGCTACATTTTTATCTTTTCAATATTGTTTCTTTACAAACTTAATTGCCTGTCCTGGAGTGTCTCATTTTTGTATTCTATCAAACAGAACGCTAGCGGCCTCTTGTTCTTTTTTTGTTCACCAGCGTATGCTGTTTCGTTCCCAATCGTTGTACATTACACTCTTTGACCCAGGTTCTCCTGCGGCAGCATATCTACGAGCAAACTCCCAATCTTTTGTTAAATATATTCCATATCATTGTCATTTTCAATTAGCGTTTCCAGCATATTTTAAATCAAACTCTTCTATCTTGACGGGGCTTCAATGATAACCCATATCAAACATAATCCTATCATCATATGTTGGTAGCTGGTTTTCTACAGACTTTATTTGATTTGGACTAAACGTTATATAATCTGTTCAGAAATTTCAAAAGTGGCTCTTCGCGTCGAATACATTTTTTATTATTATTCAATCCACATCTGGTGCTATTCAAACTTCTTTGGCCGCTAATATTAACCTAACTATATTATCAGTATTCCGTGTATACTCTTCCATTCATTCTGCAAGTATGTTAGAATATCACATATATTCTATTAACTCATCTCAATTATATGTTCACTCTACCCATTCAAGCTTTCTAGGTTTATATTCTCAATTCGTCTCAAGCTCCCAAATCCCATAAGTTCAATTTTTAGCCTTTTTTAATTCTACTCAAAACCCTCTCAAGTCCTTATTTAACTCTCTTACATTATCTCTCACCATCATCATTCTCCTTCATCATCGTTTTTCTCTGAAATATAAAGAATATAGTCTATATATATTATCAATTCTCTCGTCTCTGATAGAGGTAAAATCACCCTCCTTTGCATCTAATTCTATTGGGTTTGTTATATTTAAGTAGCACTCTATAACATCTCATTCGTCGTCCATAAATCATGTTTTTGGCTCTGCATACGTCCATGCAGTATCTTTGTCGGATGTAAAGAATGACACATTATATCTTCCAAATTTATATTCTCAAAAATCACTCTCTCATTTTCTTCCGTCAAACGTTTCAAATCATGGCGTCCTTGTTCAATGATATACCCTAATTAAATTTCAGTTTTCATCTCTAACAACAGACTTAGCAAAAAATTCCACTTGTTGGTCAGATAGTTTGTTTCATAAATTATCTACACCTCATTCAGAATACATTGGCTGGTATCTTATCTTGTCTTGGTTCTTATTTGTTTGTGCCTCAATGCTATCAGCTATCATACCCCTAGTTGGCTTACTTGTTCACATAGATTGTATAGATATAGTTCAAGCCATATCGTCGAATATCTCTCTTTCTGTAGTCTTGAAATACAAACTACCGTTCTCAACTACCATACTTGAAGCTGCTCATCATCTAGGATAGATGACCTTAACTGACTTATCCTTTATTAATGGAGCTAGCGCTTCTCTGAGTAATGGGTTATCTCACCATCTGGCATCGTTAACTATTAATACTCATCCTCACAACTTTTCTTTTATCTTTTGCCTAAGTTCTTCTACATTCTTTTGGTTGTATGTAGATGTAGTAGTAAAGTCTGTAAAGTCTCACACTTCAAGTCTCATTCTATTCTGGTCTGCTATAGCATCCATGAGCTTAGCTCTAGGTCAACTTAATTCGTCCTTTACATATAAACCTTCTCTATAGTTGAAATATCAGACATTAGCTCAATCGGATACGTCTTCTCAAGTTATAGTCTTGAGATATATTCAACGAGCGTTCTTTATCTTGTCTCACTCTCTTCATTTTCATAGAGCAAGTAATTGTTTTATTCAATCCTTAGCGGCTTGGTTGTTTCACATAATCCTCTGCGTAGCTAAGTTAAGAATGGCTCAGCTAGTAAAGTTCTTAGAGTTTACTAAGTTTATTATAGTTTTATCTCAAGTTATATTGTATATAAGCTGTATTACGTCCTCAACAGGCATATCTTGTCATGCGATTTTTATTACAGTATCAATATTTTCTTCTGGTCAAATCTTAGATAGTTTATCAGATATTTTTTCTATATCTCTAAGTATCTTTCATCAATCTTCTTCAGTAACCTTATATCACATATCTTTCATACTTCTGTACGCTCTGTTATTTAACATTACGTCAGATAACGTAGCTCACTCTTCAGCAAACAACGAAGTGTTTATCAATGAGTTTACCTTAACTATATTCTTGTCAGATAATTTTGTACCGGCAGACAACTTAATTAGCTTCTCTCTATATATAGCTCTTAAGTCTCAGTCCAAACACAACTGCTCTGTATTTGTGAATGCCCTAGATAATAATAAATCTAAATCATCACATTTAGCAATCCACTCTTGAGTAAGCTCTCATGCTAAGTTTTCTCATTCTTTCTCCAACACCTTTAATACCTCATCAGCCATTTCTCATCAAGCTATTATTTCTCTGGCCATGATATAGTTAGTCCAAGCTCTTCACATCTTGTCTGGGTCGTCTCAGAATGTCTTCTTAATAGCCGTCCATTCATTGTCCAGTGCGACAAACCCTGTAGGGTTTCATCATTTCTTAATCTTATCTATGGCTTGTTTATAATCTTTCTCTAATGCTTTTTTAATTCACTTTCTCTCCTTTTTGGCCGTATCTATAATTAATTGTTTCTCCTTCTTTACTTTGTCAAATTCTCCCTGTTCAATTATTCCGTTCTTTAGAAGTTCCTTTTTTTCTTCTATTATTTGCTCTGCATCTTTAATCTTCTTAGACAAAGCCGACTGTGTATCCTCTATTACATGATAAGCTCTATAGATAGAATAATCGCTAGCAATAAAGCTTGATATAGCATCTTCCATCTCACTCATAGATGCAGATACATCTAACGTATCGTCCCAAAGTCTAGCTATTTCGTTCATATCTTTTATTGACACGTTATTAACTTTGTCTAACAAAATCATTCACCTAGATAGGCTTCACTTTGTTTTACTAATTTGCTCTGCTAATTCCATAAGAGCTTCTTGTCATGCTTGTCACTTTAGAATATAAGACTGAACTATTGCATCTATTTTTATCTCAGCAGACTTTCATAGAAGTTCCAACTCATTGGCGTTTTTTCAAAGTGCAGTATCGACCTTCTCTCAAGTCTTTTCTAGCCTTGCACGCTGAGTGTCTGTATAGTTCTTTAACCTAGCCAAATCGGCAATCTCCCTTGACAGCTCGTCGTCTTGAGACAATAAGCTTATAGCTACAATGTTTGATATTTTATCACAATCTTGTACTGCCATTTATTTATATTAATTAACATAAAATATTTTCTATTTTACTGACAACCTCATTGTATCATCATCAGTCTGCTAATGCATCAATAGTTTCCTTAGTCAATTTATTTCATTTTAAATCTGCCATCCTCTCTTTTAATATCTCTCTCACATTCTCTGCATCACTTAAACTAACTCATAAGCTTTCAGTAGTTAAGTTCTTAGCGTCTAATCAGAACCTATCTAATCCATCTTCGGTTAAATACCATAGTGTTCTGCTCCTTCAATCTGGTGTCTTAGTCTCAACCTCTCTAAATAAGCTACCTCTATTATTTAATACGTCTTCATATCCTTTTATTTTAGATAAGTCTTGAATATCACTAAACGTAAATCCACGGTTAACCTTATCTCCAAATCAACCATCAATAGCATCTAAAGCTATATCATAAAATCATCATCACTTAGCCTCAACTCAAGCTAGTGTTCAGTGTGATAGTTGTATTATAGACTTATATGGTCATATCTCAACTATACCAGGAATGGCTCAAGTATATTTTATAATATCTGCAGGGCTCGTATTCTTATTAACAAGTATTTCTCTAACAGCCTTTCATATATTAGAGTTTGCTCAATAATTCTGTTTTACATAGTTATACATAAGTTCTTTAGTCCATTGATTTGCCGCAACCTTTCATTCTTTTGATAGCCCCTCATATGCAGCTTTGGCGGCATCAGTTACTTCACCAAACGTCCTAACGTAATCTTTTAAATCTTGTTCTGAGAATGTTGCCTTTCTTTTTCACATTGCTCTGGCAATAGCATTCGCATTTTCATCGCTCTCACTTATAAAGTCTACTAAGTCCCATACTGCAGTTCACTTAGTAAGAGCTTTTCATCCTTTCGTTCAGTTTCTCCATACTCACCATAAGTCTTTAATTTCTGGAAGAAAATCTCATAGTAGTCCTCAAAATACAGAAAGTTTAAAAGACGTATCTGAATATGGCTCAGTATCAAATGAAGATAGCTGAGCATCCATGTGTTGTCATACAGCAAACTGTGTGAGTGCTCTGTCTATAGTATTCCAAACTCTTTTGTTTTTTGTGTTTATATTAGCCCGCTCATCTCATATAGCCTTTACTTTTCTTAATCATTTCAAAGACTTATCTACAAGCTTATTTGCTTTTGCTATTTCATTTACGGCATTTTGTACCCTCATAAACCTAGATACTTTAGATAGCTGTCACACTTTTCTAAGTAGCGTAGGTGCAGTTCATCATCAAGATAATGCTATCAGCGCTAAATCTGGTGCAACGTTTGCTATTCACTCTGGAGCATATTCCATAAACTGCAGAGCATATCTTTGTATCGTTCTTTTGTTTGGCCCGTCATCTGTCTCAATTAGCCTACCTATACTAAAGTCGTTATCTAGATATGCAGATGTGGCCGCCTGTCATTTACCTGTAAACATATTAAAGAAGTTCATAGGCAAAACTCATAAAGCCTGCTGTCACCATTCTCATAAAGTATATCATACTGGCTCCTCTGCATGCTCTAACCAATTCCATACCCTCTTAGCAACATCTCATTCGGTAGCCTTCTTATAGTTATATACTGCATTATTTGTATATTTATTAATTATACTAATAGGAGAAACATCCATCCAATCTGGTCCACTTTTTTCTAATCAAGAAATTTCAAACATTCAGTTCGTAAGCACGTCGTTAAGGCTGCTTCAATCTTCAAATCTATCTAATGCCTGTGTAATATCTCAATCTTTTGTTCATTCGTTAAGTTCACGCGTATAAAAATCTCTTCTATTCCTTGCTGCTTGCTTTAACAATTCCTCTACCGTTTTCTTCGCCTCAATTATATCTAACTCTGCTTGTGTTCTTTGCAGTTCTGGCTTAGCTTCCGCTTCTTCCGCAACTCTAAATAAATATTCTACACTTGGCAATTGTCTATTTCTCTGCTCTCATTCTATCTCGTTTATATTTCTATATGCAGCTCAACGTTTCTCCGAGGATATATTTTGATTTATTAAGCTCTCTATCACTCAATCTCAATACAATATATCATCTAATTCTCATGAGAAGTTACTTAATGTTTCAGACATTGGAGTAGGCTCTTCTGTAGCCCCCATCCTGTCCTTGTATTTGTTATATGTATCTCTTTGCATAACTGCATTGTCATACAAAGTATCGATATAATTATCCCGCTCAGCTCTTGTTGGCTCATAATTTCATCCCTTTGTTATTCAGTTATTCGATAGCGTAGACAATTCGTCCTCTGTAAAATTACTATACTTTTCATTATATCATTCTCTACTCAATTTGAATTGTTTCATTGTGTCGTTATAGAAACTATCTCTAGCCTTCTGCTGTTCTGCGTATGTATCTGCTCATTCCAATTCGTTATAGTACATTTCAAGCCTTTCGTTAAACGCTCATTGGTCTTGTGGAGCGAGAGAATACAAAGCTTTCATTTGTGGATTAAATCACAAATACATTTTCTTTGTGTTCTTCTCTACTTCATCTTTATATTGGTTTCTCGCTTGTTGCTTACTTCCCCAATCTGAAAGTTTCTTTATTGGGTCGTAATCATAAATCTTTTGGAATATACTCTCACCTGCTCAAATAAAGTCTGGCATAGAAAATCATTTGCTTTCTTTCTTTACTTGGTCCATATTAGTAGAAGGTATATCCTGTGCATCTCAAGTTCAAAAATTAATCCTAGGCACATTGTTCTCTTGTGGTGCTAAGTTTAGATTTTGAATGTTTGATGTAACAGGAAAAGAACCAACATTTGATGTTGGCATCCTTTGTCATATCTTATTTGTTTCAATCTGTTGATTAAGCGTCTGTGGCTTCTCTACCGCAGACGGCTTATCATCATTTGTAAAAGCGTTCTTAACAGTATTTGCGGCAGATTTTATCCACCTAGTAACGTCTCATATAATACCCATTTATAGATTTATTAAAAGTAAACTATTCCTCTTGAAAGTAGTCGTCCTCAATCTGGCCCTTAAGTTTTTCTTCATGCTCTTTTAAGGCATCCTTATATTGATTATATATGTTCTCATCGACCACAGGGGTAATAGCAACTCATGCTGCCTTATCTAACAAGGCCTCTGCTTGAGCTTTGGTAAATCTAATTTCCTCCCATGAGTATACGAAATATCATTCATCGTCTCTACCGAGAAGACAAAGAAGTTCTCAATCTTCGTCTCTAATCATTACATAATTTTTATCCAAGGTTTTTAAAACCTCATTTTTTCTCTCTATTAACATTCTTCTATATTTAGATTATAAAATTTAAGAGTTTTTCTATAACATTTAGAACAATCAACTCTTTAGATTGTCTAAGAACGTAGCTGTCGTATCTTTAGGCTTTTGAAATTTCTCAGCCCAAAGCTCCTCAATTATCTGTTGGTTACTCTTCTGAGAACCAATAGCCACAACATCTTTCGTAGCTAGTTGGTCATGAAACCAACAGAAATACAGAACGAGCAACATTGATGCTACCTGGTCATCGTGTATCTTCTTCTCTCATCTTGCCGAAGCCCCTCGTTTCTTGAAGTGAGATAGTTCCTCAACTAAACCTCACTCTCCATAACAAGCTGGGTCAATATACAAGATGTTTGTATCGAAGAAGCTGTTCTTAATCATCTCGATACACCAAGCCTTACCAACGTTGTGTCTAGCTCAAGGCTGGTACGTAACGTTACCTGTCCACTTGATTAACATATCACAAGGCATTCATAATAGTCATAGCTCCCTAGCTGCGGCCCATCATCTACTTGCATCTATTATCAAGTAGGTTGGTTTCCCCGTGTTTTTATATCCTTGTATTATGTCTTTCATTTTAGCAAACCTTTGGTTACTTTCCTTAGATAGATTTAATGTCTCCTTAATGTAGTATTTTCCCTCCTTAGCTCAGAGGATACATAGTCCTGGATTATCAAACGTGTCTGCCTCATCATATCCTAAGGCTCGGTAATCACAATCACTCGGACAAGATTGTTGTACTCAATCGACATTAAATACAGTCTGGTCTGTTGAGTATTCACCGTAATACTCGGCCAACATGTAATCGTAACCTCTGGCATTGAGCACTCTGTTAACTTGGGCATCTTTCTGTTCTTCAGTTAAAAACTCAACATCATCCATAGTGAAGTGTAACGCAACCTCTGGACGACGCTGTATAAACTCTGCTCTCATTCTTTCAAAGTCTCAGTTCCTTATCTTCCTCTCGTAGTCTTTTCTACTCTTACATAGATGTAGTCAATATTTAATCCATATGTCGTGTATGAGTACATCTATTGGCTCATAGTTTCTCTGGTTCTTATATGCGTTAAGCCAACCTCTGTAGAAGTTACCCGCCTGTGTGTTTGGGCCAATAGTTGAAATAAGCGTAACTAAACTATCCGCGGTTGACATAGCAGTACCTACATAATCCCAATCCAAATAGTCAGCCTCATCTCACACAAACTTTCTCGTTCTCCTTGACCTTGTTGGGTCGTTTTGGTTTGTAGTAACATATTCAAGCTTCCTCTGTTTGTCTCAATCTACAATGTATAGCCCAGTACCATCTGACAGTTTATTACAGAAGCTTGGCAAATCTATAAGGTTGTTAAGCATCTGTTGTGAGTAGACCATATATGGTGCATTCTGTTTCTGACTTAATCACATGTATAGCTGTGTCCATTCCTGCACTCTCTCGTTATTATCTGTTATGTCCTTCAACAGATACCCAGCCATATCTCAGTTGATATATAGCGACTTACCTCATCACCTAGGTCAAATGACATAGGTAACTCATCAGCTAAGTAGCCATACCATCAATTGCCAGCGCTGTAGGCAAAACCCGTTGAACTGTCTTCCAGTATCAGCAAGCATAGCCTCAAAAAGCTTTGGCTTATACACACCGAAAAGGTTTGTTTGGTATTTAGTTCATTGAACCTCATAATCTATACTAAAGTCTTCTCATATGTCCCACTCAATATATTCTGTCTTGTTTAGGTTTTTCTTATTCTTTCCTGCAGGTATCTTAAGTGGATGTATTCTAAATATACCTAAGATAATATCCTTCATCATACATAGCGCTAAAATGTTTCTGGTGCTATGTAGTGCACTATCGTCCTCTATCTCTCTTCTGTAAAATATTCAGTCTTTACTAAGATGATAGTTGTTCATGAAGCGGTTCAATATAAACTCCATCCTCGTGCTTATAGCTCATCTAGTGATGAACGTTAGGAACTTAGTATCTATGTCTTGCTTCAACAACTTGTCTGTCCCAAGCGGAATGTTGGTTGGTATCTCTAGGTTAGGCGGGCGCTTTATGTTGACCATAACCATAAGTTTCTTGTTCTTCTCGTACCATTCTTCAGCTTCTGCTGGGTCGAGCGTATACTTTAGATTAACTTTCTCCCCGTTATAGAACAACCCACGTTGGTCATCCCAATCTTTGTACAAAAATCAATATGCCATATTTTCTATTATCAACTAAAATTCTTAGATGTAGGAACGAGATAATAATATGTCTCCCGTTCGTTTGGTTTTATTTTTATTAAGTATGTATCCCATAAAGTGTATACAGGTAGGTCATCAATCTCCCTCTTAAGCCGCTTCATTCTCTTCTCGTGTAGCTCATCTACTGTATCCTCAGTTAGCCAAGGTAGGTTGTTCTTCAGACTTGGACGGAGTATATTCCCCGCCTGGGTTATTATTATGTCGCCCACTAGGTAGCTAACCCTGCCCATAAATAGCTCAGCCTGTATGTACTTGCCTCTCAGCACAGCAGACGTTACGCTGTATGTCTGGTTCTGAGATATGTCAGTAGCAGCAACTAAATCAACAATCTTTCATTTAGCTGTCCACATTGGCTTCTTAGTAAAGTATTGTCTCTTCGCTAGTTTAAAGTCATTTATGTCTATTTCGTCATAGTGAGGCAACATATATTCGTACGCCCTCTGTTGCATAACCCGTAGCTTAGAGAAGAAGTTTCCAAATCATTCTCTATAAACTATCTTAACAGGCTGGGTAATGGGCTTGAATTTGTTTACTGTCTCTTTGTTCAATCTGCCACACCGCCAATAGAACATATATCTACCACTACTATCCTTATCGTCAGCAGAAAACTTATCTAAATAATATTTGTCTATGTCCAAGTATTCTGGTGCATTCCCCCAAACTTCATCCATAACTTCCTTAAACATCTCCTCCTGCTCTATCTTCTTGTTGTCGTGTATGGCCTTCTGCTTAGCTATCCTATATTCTCTATTTTTCTCATATAGCGCCTTGTATTTCCATTTCTTAAATTCCTCTGGGCTAAGCTCTGCTTTCTTCTGCTTACACAACGCCTTCCATTCAGCCTTTTCTTCTTCTGGTGTTTTCTCTTTCTTCTCTTCAAGTAACTTATAGTTCCTATACGTCCTCGCAGGGTTCTGTATTATCTCTCATTGGGATAGTTCTGAAAACAAAGACATTACCTACAGTTTAAAATAAATGTTGAGAAACGTCAGTTCTCTTTGTCATCAAAATAAATTTAAGCGACGCTAATATTAACAGACGGAGAATTGTTCCACTCCATATACTCTGTGTGTCTTAAATTAATTTTCATAACAAAACAACCTAATGTTTCTTGATAAAAATACATAGAATAATTTTTTAATTTTGCCCATTTTTTTGTGTGGCACAAAATTATACATCTCTTGTATATCATATATTGATTATATATTTTGGCTTAAGAATAAAAAATATTGTGTTGACATTTTTGAGATTTGATACATAATAACTGGCATTACATAAAATGTTATAATTTTGTGATAGAAAAATATAATCAATTTATACAAGCGGATAGATTGTGTACATAGACGATAACTAAATGTTATCACGTGTGGGTGATTTTTATAAAATTTCTGTTGCATTCACAATATGAAAAAATATATTGTCGATGTGTGCAGAAAATAAAAAGCCTAATGTCTTTGTGTTAGATTGGCTCCCTAACATAGAGATGCAATCTAACTGGAGCCCGAGGATATTGGGCTTTTTATTATATCTGCTTAATCCATTTAATTTTATTTCTTAACCTATTATTAAAATGGACAGACAATTTAAAGTTAGAATTTTACTGGACAAGCCAGTACCACCTAAATGAGAGGCAGTTCTATGCGGAACACTAACCCGTAAAGAATTATTGCAATTATGACGGGATTTTAGAAAATGAATTTTAGTTCAGTTCTGAACGTATTTATTAAACAAAAGGCATATTGTTGGAATAATGTGTCCAAGAGACTATTGATGGGACAACGAGAGTACAAGGAATTATTTAAACAGAGTTATGGAACTTGAGGAAGGATGGGATTTAGAAGATAACGAAGAATAGACATGGAGAGCTTAGACGTAAATGAGCTTTTCGCTACCTCATATTACACGGTGGATACCATAATGAGTGCGGCTTGAAGTGATGCTGGTGACGCATATCTACTCTACACTATGTATACAAAACATAGCAGGATACAGGAAACTAACCAGCCTCGACTTAACGACAGCTTCATGGTAAAAAGTCTAGGTCGGGGAAGGGACAAATTCCGTAGGATAAAACATATACTAATAGATTTATGATTAATTGAGATTATTAGAAAGAAGAACAAGAACTGAAAATTTGAAGATAAACAATACATAAAAGTAAAATTTATATATTGAAAGAGCAAAAGAGAAGCAATAAAAATAGCTCTCAAAAACCAAGTGACTGAAACTCAGTCAGATGGTAACCAAGTGACTGAAAGTCAGTCAGATGGTTTAAGGGAAAACCCAGGTAGTTCCAACAACCTTACCATGTGACTGAAACTTCCAGTGATGGAAAACTCCGTCACAAATGCTTTAAGTATAAAATATATAAATGCTTGAAATACTAAAGATAAATATACTACGTATATTAGCTGACGCTCAGATAAACTAGATGACACACAAAATACTAAACTAGAAATACAAGCAGATACATTACGAAACGCATACTGATGAAGGCCTAACAGAAAGTGAGCTAAAAAAGAATTTGATAAATTAGTTAAGACACTAACACAACAGGAGATGCGCGAGGCTTTATTAGAGTTGCGTTTATTAAAGTTTGAATATAGATTAGGTATCGAGGATATTAATATGTGCAATTCGTGTGTGAATGCAATAAACAACAGAACGACAGATGAAGATATGATTACTAGAAGAGTTGAAGCAATAGTAGAAAAGTTCTCTACACATAAGAATAGAAATGAAGCTACAAGAGAGCAACGAGAAGGAGAGATTAGAGAACGGTTTTCAGACTATCTACCAAAATGAAAATTATGAAAACCAGATAAGCCAAGCACAAAAGAGTGACGAATAAGATTATTTGAAGAGATGGATTTGAAATGACAATTATGAAAGATATACGAGCGGTTTCCAGAAGTAAATCTTAATATAGTTGAAGCAGACCGAAGAGCTTGGCAGATAGAACAAAAAAGAAAATGATTGTTAAAGTAAATTTTTACCACATTACCAATTAACAAAATGCCAAATATGTATTTACAAATGATGAGGCAAACGTATCCAAATTTTAAGGATTGCTTTATCCAAACATTTGATGACAACACAAAGAGAAAAGATATAAAGCTAGCTAAGGTGATTAGACAACAAGATTATTCAGAAGAAGAAATGAATTGAATATTAGAAAGAGCTAATTGAAGATGATGCGGAATATTCTTTTCTATAAATTCTATGCAGTGAGAAACAAGAAACCAAGAAAACGTATCTCACATAAATGCTTGGGCATGTGAAGTAGATGATAAATCAAAAGAGGACCAATACAAATTAATTAGTGTATGTCCAATAAAACCAAGCCTTGTAATTGAGAGTAAAAAATCTCTTCATATGTATTGGTTCGCTAAAGACTGAACTAAAGAGAACCGAAATAAAATATGTCGATGATTGTGCAATTTTTTTTGATGAGACACGGCTATTCCAAAAGATATATCTAGAGTATTAAGAATACCGTGATATATGCATTTAAAGGACCCAAACGACCCATTCGAGGTTACTATAGTGGATTGAGATTGAGAGTATCATACAGAGGAAGAGATGCTGTCTGCATATAGTAACACAACAACAGATGCAGATAGAGCAGAAAAGAAGAGACAAGTAGATATGGAAAATCAAAAGCTGAAGAAGCTGCTTAACAATGACGACACTCGAGAAAGGATAAACTCAATGGATGCTATGACTATGTTAAGCGAGATTAGTTGAACAACAATGGTTAGATGAGAGACATTTGATTTTAGAAAAAATTCAAATTGAACATATCAAATATTAATAAATTGAGAAGCACATTGAAGCCGAATTGATGAACATTGATTAATATGAAGTTATGATAGATGAGGGCCAACACGGGTGTGCTGGGTATTACGATATAAAATATATGACGCAAAGGATATTTATCAATGGATTAAAGAGAACCATCCAGAGGTATTGCCCTCTTTAGACAGGTCCACAAATATTTCTAAAGACGATAGCGCCCCAGCAGATGTAGTAGATACGTTCTCAAGTAGTATAAATATGGACAATAAAGTACCATTTACTTGGGGACTACCTATATTAGATGAAAAGCTATGAAGAATAGATTATTGAAAATTCGTGGCTGCACTATGAGAGAGCGGTGCTGGTAAAACTACATATACATTTTTCCAAGCATTAAAGAATGCTGAACTATGATACAAAACTTGTTATATATCATTGGAGGTTAGCCCAGAAGAATTAATAACAAATAAATGTCTTAGAAGATATTGAGTAACAAATAAAGAGCGAGACGATAAGACGTTGAGCCCAGACAGAAAGAAATTAATTAATGATATGTATAGAGATTTAATTAACAAGCCTAATCTACATTTAGTACAAATACAAAACCCTACATTAAATGAGGTATGAAAGTTTATCTTACAGGAGAAAGAAAAATGATGTAGATTATTCTATATAGATAACTTGTGAATATTGTTGAGCGATAAATGAAACTCAAGAGAATATGATATGGTAACAGAAGCCTCTCGTTTCTTTATGCTCCTCGCACATTCGGAATGAATTACTATAATACTTTTGCATCACTTTAGTCAAGGTAATTCAATATCAAGAGCATTGCCTAGAGACTTATCTGAGATTAGATGAGGGGCTAAACTAGAACACGATGCTGACATTATATTCCAAGTACGGAGGAATTTGAGTGTAGAGGAGTGATGAATAAATAAGAACCAGACCACAATATTAATTCAGAAACATAGGTTCTGGTGAACTACACAGTGAGTTAACATACGCTTTAATAAATGAGAATATGAAGAGATTGAGGATTGATGAGAAAATCCATATTAATATAGTCCTTCTAAAAGAGAGCTGTTTTGTGTAAGCAAAATGTTAGAGCACCTAATTGAACAAGGTGCTCTTTTTTATTATCTCCTTTTTTTTAGATAGATTGACATTCTTTTATTTTGTGTTATAATATTGGCACCAATTTTCCCTTTGGCGAAGCTGGAACATTTCCACAAGTTTCCAAGGACGGATGTAACACCCCACCAAAAAGCACGTATAAAGGGCTCTGGGGCTGGTATCCCGTCCTTTTTTGAAAAAGAAAATTTAAGCAAGAGAAAATTTTTTAAAAGAGTTTTTTCTTTTAAGAGAAAGCAAGCTTATAAGCTTAATTAATTTTATATTGAATGAATGTTTTTATTTAAGAAAAAGAAAGTATAAAAAAGCATTGAAATATTAAAAATTTTTTTTATCATAATTTTGCTTTTATGTTTATAAGCATTTTTATTTTTTAAACTTATAAGAAAATGAAAAGCACAATTGAAAGAAAGCTTGAAAAAAAATTAAATTCAAGCAAGCAAGCAAAAGAAAATTTAAAAGCAAAAGAGAAAGCAAGCAAGCAAAAGAAAGCAAGCTTGAAAGCAAGAGAAAGAAAAGCAAAAGAAAGATTAAGCTTAATTAATGAAAAAGAAAAAGCACTTAATCAAAAAGCATTAAATGAAAAAAAAGAAAGCACTCTTGAAAAGCAAGCAAAAGAAAGATTAAGCACTATTAAGAAAGAAAAAGAGTTTGAAAAGCTTGAAAGCACTTTTGAAAATTTTGAAAGTATTAAAAATTTTATTGAAAGTGAAAGAGAAAAAGAGAAAAAGAAAAGCAAGCTTGAAAGTTTTAAGTGATTATATAATCAAAATGAAAGCACTCTTGAAAGCAAATTTGCTTTTTATAAGAAAGATTTTTATATTCACAATATTGAACTATTTGAAAATGAAAATGAAAAAGCACTTTTAAGATTATATAATCAAATTGAAAGCATATGAAAATGATTAAACTTAAATGAAATTGAATTAATCATTCTTGAATGATTAAAAGCAAGATTAATGAATGAATTTATTGAAAATTTTAATGAAAATATGAAAAAAGCAAATATTCAAGATATAAAAAAGCTTAATAAATTTTTTATTGAAAGTAACTTAAAAAAATATATTAAGCATTCAAAAGAAAGTTTAAACTTAATTGAAAATGAAAATGAAAATATATATTGAAAGCAAGCAAATAATTTTGAAAGTGAATATATAAGCAAGATTAATAAAAAGTTTATACTTGAAAGCATTGAAAAACAAGAAAGAGAAAAAGCATTGAATGAAATAAAAGAAAAAAAGCTTTTAAGCAAAAAAACAAAAATTGAAAGCAAGCTTGAAAAAAGCATTGAAAATTTGAAAGCAAAAAAGAGAAAAAGCAAAAAACAAGAAAAGCATTTAAAAGCAAGATTAATCTTGCTTGAAAATGAAAAGCAAGCAAAATTTAATGAAATATATTTAAGCAAAAATAAATTTGAAAAAGCAAAAGCACTCTTGCTTGAAAAAGAAAATTTAAAAAGTGAATATAATTTATATTCAAAAGAAAATGCTTTCAAATTAAATGAAAATAAAAGCTTAATTGAAATTAATGAAAGCATTGAAAATGAAAAAGAAAAAGCACTTGAAAGCTTGAAAGCAAAAGAAAAAAAGCTTTTTAAGAGTATAAAAGAAAGAGAAAGCAAGCTTGAAAGCATAAGCAAGAAAGCTTTTAAAAAATATCTTATAAGAAAAGCAAGCTTGAAAAGTATAAGAAAAGAAAAAGCAAGTATAATTGAAAGTATATATTGAAAATATGAAAGCACCATTGAAAGATATATAAATGATTATAAGAAAGCACAAGAAAGAAAATACAAAAAACATATTGAAAATATTAAAAACATAAATTGAAAGCTTGCTTATATTCAAAAAATTAATAAAAGTGAATATTGAAATTTATTAAAAGAGAAAGTAAAAAATATATATTAAGAGAAAGCATAAGCAAGAAAGAGAAAGCAAGCACTTATAAGCTTGCTTTTTCTTATACATAAAAAACATATTAAGCACTTAAAAGAAAGCATAAGCAAGAGAAAGCATAAACAAGAGAAAGCAAGCACTTATAAGCTTGCTTTTTCTTATATATAAAAATTTTATACTTAATTAAAATTTTTACATATATAATTATAAACATATAATTAATTTTATATATAAAAATTTTATACTTAATTAAAATTTTTACATATATAATTATAAACATATAATTAATTTTATATATAAAAATTTTATACTTAATTAAAATTTTTACATATATAATTATAAACATATAAAAATAAAATTTTATAAATTATTCCACTTAATTGAGGAGTGGAATAATTTATAAGGTTTTACCACACATAAAATCTTATCTCATTTATCCCTTAATTGATAACAGATGGCGGAGATTAGAGAATTACAAAGGCTCTATGAGCTTTTTAAAGTTGCCAAAGGGCATATTGATTGAATTGATGTGATGTTGGATTGAAGGGCTTGACCTATTGATGACAGTTTTAGGGCTCGGGCGCATTACTTTGGTGAGTACCCAAAGAAATGGAGAGAATTTCAATTCAAAAGATTTTGAATAGCATAGTTTTATATCCTATGAGAACAGCAATGGAGGAATTTATAAAGGACTTTGCTGATACGCGACCAGAATTGGCAAAGGATTTGATGGTTATGGTCGAGAACGAAATTGTAAAAGAGGTGGAACGCCATATTGAATGGTGGGGAGAAAAGGAACGAGGACGGTTTAATGAAGAACAGAAGGCTGAAATAATTGCCAAAATTAAGAAGGCAATTCGGCGTGAAATAGTTATAGACTTGAACGACTACGGTATGTAGTTTTTTATATTCTAACAAAAACAAATGAATAGAGAACAGTTAAACGATGCCTTGTCTGAAATGAGAGCAAAGGCTTTAAAGAAAACTATTCCAATAGTTTGAAGCTTGGCATTGCTTGTTGCTTGAGCTTTGACAACTGTGGAGAACAGCGTTGATGCTGAGAGCTATAGAGCTGTGGAGACTTGAAATGTAGTCCAGGAATGGCAACCTTGAATGCTAACAGCAAGTGGGGATAGCCAACAGATGCCAGAGGTGAAATGAAAAACATCTCACGAACGCTTCAAGGCTTTATGTGAAGCCTATTGATTACCAGCTTCTCTAATACGAGAGGTTGAGAACAGGTATAACATTCGTGAATGAGTTATACTTGGAATAATTGTGGCTGAAACAAGTGGCTGAAAGTTTGGCTACGGAGTAGAGTGATGCCACAACATTTGAAATGTGTGAAACAATGACAGGTGAGATAGATATTGCTATGCGAGCTTTGAGGAGTGATTGGAAAAGATAGCACAGACTTTGAATAACAGCTTGCTATGAACTACGCAAACATTAGGTTGTCTGAGTAGAGCAGGTAGCTGTAAATGGCGAGAGGACAAGGGATACATCTATGCGAGTAGCGATGGAAACTGGGAAAGGAATATGCTGAATGTATTGAATACGATATATAGAGAGGAACTGTGAGAGATAAACCCAGAGAGGTTTAATGTTAGGAGAGCTTTTACAATCTATCAATAATAAAATGTTAGCAATAGTTATTTTGAATTGTATCTCATTTTTGGGGATAATGTTTCTACACAAAATGGAACGAAAGTTTCCATTCCATTTGTGCTTGGTGGTGTATGCTGGCTCATTATATGGAATGCTTTATTTTGTAATGAAATGATAAAATGGAAAAGGATAACATAGTTAAAGTTGTGCGAGAGAACAGCAATAGGTGGGTTGATGCTAAGATAGAGAGAGTAGAAAATACGAAAGGGCAATACATTTATGTATTGACTATGGAGGACAATATGGATTGAGGGTTGCTTTACAATGGTAGCTTTCAGATTTTAGAGTGAGCAAAGCTGTATGCTTCTGGGTTTATGGATTGATATTCAGCTTGCGATGTTTATTGGGCGTGTAGAGATTAGGGAAATAAATGAGGTTTGAATAGCGATGGCGAGAGCTGTTGCTATTATAACCCCGTTTGTTTTGGGGGCTTTTTATTTTTTTTACTACAAGAAAATGAGAGTAGTTAACGACAATGCTTTACA
>Ga0326511_10000793_pt1 | contig 27421 bp, 37 predicted proteins | sample 0_2496_0518_D_FD_203701 | JGI IMG/M metagenome (GOLD analysis project Ga0326511, IMG submission 203701) | Bovine rumen microbial communities from UC Davis, California, United States - 0_2496_0518 | ecosystem: Host-associated > Mammals > Digestive system > Stomach > Rumen | place: USA...
AACCACAGACAGAACATTTGTCGTAATAATATGCTTTCCACTGTGGGTTTTGCGTTGGTATCCACTTCCCTGTCTTCGGCTGTGCGTCCTTCTTGCCTTCCTCGTATCCAAGCTGATATGCCTTATCCAGTTCAGCCTGTTCCAAGTCCTGCATCGTCTGGATTTCATCGTCGGTGTAGGGCTGTGCGGATGGTATCCGTTCACGCAAATCTTTACGCAACTGCAAAATCTCAACTGTTAGCTCCATCGGAACATCATCGAATCTTTTGTCTAGCGCATCAATCGCCGCTTGTCTGCTGATTAAATCATTCATTTACCAATCTCCTTCCGCATCCACGACAAAAGCTATCCTGCACATCCACTGGCTCATTGCACATATCGCACTGATACCAGAGTGTCATGCCGTCTCTCGACTTACCTACAATGCGTTTTGCTGTTACTGGCTGTGCAGATGGCACGAGTTCCAAATGCAACCTGTCTAAGTCATATTGATTCCGTTGCCCTAACTCATAGTCCGAACCAGTCCAGACTGGCGGTCTTTCGCCAAGTGCATTAAGGGCATCTTGTTTTCGGATTAATTCACTCATCGGTTCTCCTTTCTGCTCTACTACAAAAATCGTCATCGTCAACATCTTCAAATCCGAACCACTCACACATCTTAACAGATATCCCGAATGCTCTGTTGTCTGCAAATTGATAGTGCTTGCAGTCCTTGCATCGAATGATTTCTGGCTGTGCGGATGGCAATTCTAGCAATGCCCCTTCCATCACATCACTGTAAACAGCTTCGGCACTCCACGCCACATGACCTTCGCAGCTCTGTTCTTCCGCAAACGTAAGGCGAAATGTGTTTTTCTTAACCGCATCAATCGCATCCGCTCTGCTGATACAATCTGCATCTTTGGGGAAATCATGCACGTTATGCTGTGCGGATGTCACCTGTAACGCTCTAATTGCCGTTTTAACAGCTTCTTCGGTTTCCTCAAAGGAATAGACAGCCCCAAGCCAAGCAGCGTTTTTAAGCACCTCTATCGCTTTTTCCACTGATTCTGTTGTCACCGTTACAACTGGTGCTTCAATGATCTTTGTACAGGCTTCTACCGGGTCAAGGTCACAGTGATATTTCATTCTTTCGTGTTCACAGTCATAACAATCCGTTTCAATGCCTAGTGCTTCAATCAAAGCATCTTTATCAATCAGATTCATTTTCTACCCCCTTAACATATCGGCTCCATGAGTTATTTAAAGCCAAACACGCTATGGTCCAGATGATATTTACAATCAATGCCGGTATCATTCCACACCACCGCAATTTCGCCGTATAATGGCACTCACAACATCATCATAGGATTCATGAACATGAATATCTGTGTCACCGCTTATGGCTATATATGTTGTGTGTCCATGCCCTTCTATAACTGCCCTTATTTCGTTAATGCTGATTAATGCGCGTTCGCCTGTCTTTAAATGCAGTTCAATCCACATCGTACCACCCCTTGTCAAAGCCTTCTGCAATATCCCACATGGTGTCAAGGATTGCTAAGATGCAACCGCCCACGATCGGCACCAAAACAAGCAGAAGAGTAATGATAAAATATTTCATCCGTTCACCGCCTTTCTTAGTCTTTCGATATACCCTTTGATTTCACTTTCATTGGTCATCACTTCGGGTTCCTTTTGTTCTGGTTCCGGTAACCACTTATAAGCCTTGTTTTCAATCTGTTTTCTAAGGTCTGGTGTTAACCGCCTGTTGTCCTTCTGACGCGTTTTAACCTGTGTATAAGCCCTCAAAAAGTTACTATGGATAACTTGTAAGGCATTGCCGTTTATGTCACTTGTTGCCCATTCCCGAAGCTGTGACGGTGTGTGCAGTGTTTCACGGATCACTTCGGGTAACTTTGCAAATTCCCTTTCGGCATTATAAGCTGAATTGCAGATAGCATTGTAAACAAGGTTCCATGCTTCACCGTCATCAATATCGCCGTTTTCGATGCTGTCAAGCCTTGCCAATAACTGCCCTATATTGGGGGCAAACGGGCTGTCTGACGTTCTGACAAATGCAAGCAGTGCTTTCTGCATATCCTCAAATCTTATGTCTGCTAATGTTGCTGACCATGCTTTAACCGTCAAAGCCTTGTTTTCCGGGTTAAAGTTCGGATAGTAGACCGCAATCAGTGCCAGTAATTTCTTTGTTTCTTCGGTATTCATTTAAGCATCCATCCATTCATCAATGATTGATTTCTTTTTAGGTTCCTCTTTCTTCAGTTCGTATACAGTCTGCCAACAATGCTCTGTTGACTGGTCCAGAACCTCAACAGGATCATCACCGTTTTCTGCATAGGTTTCTAACTTTTTGATAATCTGCTTCAACGCTCTTTCTGTTAACGGCTTCTTAATCTTCTTTCTCATGTCAATAAAAGCATCAAATGCAGATTTAAGTTCTTCGTTGTCACCGCACCACTCGGCAACTTGTTGCCCTATAGTTTTACCTATACTATCCTTACCTTTACTAACCTTACCTAACCTAACCTCTGGTTCCACTTGGGTTCCATTTGGGTTCCACTTGGGTTCCATTTGGGTTCCATCGGCTTCTGTATATGCCCCGTTTTCTTTCAAAACAAGGGTTGACAGTTCTTCAAGAAAATCGGTTTTATGATACCTGTCTGATTTGATGAGGTTGTGCATACGCCAATGCTTTATTACTATCACACCGTTGTCAAATGGGATAATGAAACGATTTGAAACAAGCAGATTCAAATCATTGTTGTCAGCGTGTGCGTTAAACATAGCGTGTCTGATTTTGTTGCTGAATCCGTCATCATCAGCACTCATGCACAGATGAAAATACAAAGCCTGTGTTGTTGGCGGTAAGGCGGTAAACATATCACCGTCTGTTATTTTCTTTGTAAACATTCGTCTTTCAGCCGTTTCAATCACCTCTTTCTGATGTACAGGGTAACCGAATAGTCACCCCGTACAAATTCATCTGTAAAGCCTGTTACGTGCTTTCTGTTGTCATCTGGGAGTTTCCCCGATCTGACAAGGGCATCAAGGATAAATTTTTTAGCAAAGCAGATGTTGTCATAATCCCTTCTTCCTTTGTCTGACCAAACAAAGCGGATTGTTACAGGGTCTTTCAACACCGGCAGTCTTGCGATAAAAGGCGTTATCATGTCTTCAGCCTGTCGTTTCATCTTGGCACCGTAAAAAGCATTACTTCTGCAAGCTGCGGTGTATTCATTCAGCCCCGGTAATTTAACCGGGATTTTACAAATAATTTCGTCCGAAGATTCTCTCAAATCCTTCACCGTATTTTTTCACCCACCTTCTTTGACATTCCTGTTTAAATTCAAGGTCTAGTTTGCGGTTGAAGTGTACGCCGTAATCACTCATGTTGTGATGCCTGGGGCAAAGGTAAACCCAACAACCCCATTTTTCAGAATGTTTACGGTTTGCTGATCCATAGATATGATGCCGGTGTACGTATGGGGAACCGCAAAGCCAACAGATTTTTTCATCAGAAAATAATGATTTCGACATATTTTAAAAATTATATACATCATCAAATGTCAGCTGAAGTCCTTCTTTTGTTGTTGCCTTCAGCATCCGTTTACGTTTCTTTTCTTCAGCAAATTTCTCTGCTTTAAACTCGTTGTATTTTTGCCTATAAAGGTATGATTTGCCAAAAATATTCCAAGCAGCTTTTTTAATGTTTGGCTCATATTTGCCGATGATTTCCAAGTCATCAACGGCCCTGTATGAGATAGGGCAACCACAGCACCCGGTTCTCTTAAGGCCGTAAACCTCATAAGCATCTGAATATCTCACGCCGTAATATTCCTTGTACCACGCCTTATCCTTGTCAGATACATAATACAGCGGACGGAGCCTGTAGTGATGGTCAGCGGTTTCTGTGAAACACAAGGCCGTGTTATCCTGTCTTGGCACGGATCGCATACCGCCTTCATCCCGTCTTTCGCCAGTTATTACCATTTCATAATCTTTCTGAACACTGTGTGCCAATTGCTTTTTACAGTAATCGCAGCATTTTGCGGATATTTTAAAATCTGGTGGGTTTTCCTTGATGAAGTCGTACATGAATTTTGAAGAATTGATAACAAGCTGTATATTCGGCCTTGGCTCTCCGTTTTTATCGCAACAGCAAAGAAAATTGATTGTACTTTCGCATTTCGGGTAACGTTCCCTTAATTCCTGGCGTTTGGCTGCTTTGTCTTCGGCATTGTCATACTCTTCCTTGATCGTAAGCGGAATATTTTTCTTTTGCCAACCTTCAAGCCCACCCGACATGATTTTTGAGACGAACGGAACACCACACTTTCTTGTAGACTGTATAATGTTGACCTTGGGCCGACATTCTCTGATTTCAACACCATACTTTTTTGAAACCTCTTTTACATGGTCTTTCGTTGCCTTCATTTCAAGGCCAGTGTTGAAGAATACATAATCAACCTTCGGGAGTGATGGGATGATTTCACGGCACCTCTCAATCAAATCAATCATAATGTCGCTGTCAGCACCGCCAGAATATGAGCAAATTGCTTTCGGGTGTTGCCTGAGTCTTGTCATGATGATTCCCATGATTGCTTGAAATTTCTCTGGTGAATCAAAATCTGCATAATCGGGCCTATCTGTGTAAACCCTTGAATGAAAACCGTCTGTTTTTTTCATTTCCCCCAAACCTCTTTCAAATGTCTTATTTGTTCCGGTGTCATGGTTTCAATTTCAAGGGCTTTCGCTTCGGATACAATACCATCGATCAGAATTGCCATTTCCCGGCTGTCATATTCTGAAGAACCTTTGTAAATCCGGTAATGCGTAAATTCTTTGCCTTGTAAGTAAGATGTTCCGATCGGCTCATAATATTTGAAGTAGCCTTTAACATCTATTGTTGAAACCACGCTGACAAGTTCTGATTGCCCGTATATTTTGAGCATCTTCAGATAGATTTCATCTTTTGATGTTCTCAAAACATTGGCAATCTCTGTTATTAATGCCCATGCGTAAGCGTTGGCGTTCAAGGACCGCTTAAAGCGTTTTTCTTTGATTTCAAATACCTTGTCACGGTCCTGTTGAAACAGCCATTTAATAATATCTTCTGGTTTTCCTATCATGTGAACGGTAATTCCTCATCAATGCTTTCCGGTATGTTCATCCATTCATCGTCCTTCTGTGTGGCTTCTGTGGGCTTCTGTGGGGTTTCCTGCTTACGTTCGGTAAATTCCTGTGATTCAATGATGATGTCGGTTGTATAGACCTTGTGGCCCTCTTTATTGGTGTATGATCCTGTTTGAATCCGACCAGTAACCAGAATCTGCATACCTTTCTTAAAATACTTTTCGGCAAATTCAGCCGGTTTTCCGAAGGCAACGCAGTTTAAAAAATCTGCATCCAGGTCACCTTCACGCTTGAAAGACCTGTTGACCGCAAGTGAATAGCTTGCTATGGTCTTTCCATCCGCTGTGCTTCTAATTTCTGGGTCTTTTGTGAGTCGGCCCATAAGAAAAATTTTATTGATAAGTCCTCACCCTTTCTATTCGCTGCAATCTCTCTTGACTGCATCCCAATGATTCGAAATGTTACTGTATAACGCGCATTTCATGCCTTCTAATGAATCTAACCCGATACGCTGTAGAAGTTTACCTTCATCAATCCCATCGGCTTTCATGCGGTTTCTAAGGGCATCTAGCATAAAACCTGTGATCGGCTCTGACCCTGTACGGTCAAATTCTGCCTGTTTCTTTTGTTCTGGTGTGACAGGTTCGCCCATCTGAAAAACAATGCCCTTTTTGCCCCGGATAACCAAACGGCTGATTTTATCGCCGGCATAGTCAATTTCTTCCACCACAAAACGGTCATATGTTGCCGGCTTGCCGTTCTTGTTTATGATCTCGGTTTTGGCTGAAGGAATCCAGATAAAAGGCGCGGTATAGAGTTCCCTTCCTAAACCGAAATTGAAACAGGCGCGTTTGAAGCTGTCGGATGCCTGGCCCTTTTCTTTTTCGGTGTAGGATTCAGTGCCTACGTCCTGTTTTGAAATCCACTGATTTTTGTCTGTATCCCAGATTTCAACCGTGCAGTAAAGCCGGTCACCGATTAACTGGTGTGAACGTTTCCAGTTTGTTGTTCCTACGGTTTCATCAAGTAGATTCATATCACAGCGAGCATCCTTAAAAAGTAACAACGACAAGCCTTTTTCGTTGATTGTCGAAACTCGGCAGTCAATTTCATCAGCTTTAAGTTTTCTGAATTTCATATAAACCCCCTTAAATATATCTAGTGTTTTCTTCTACGCAATCTGAACAAATCCAGTCATCCAGATATAAAGCGTAATCATCTTGTATATGCTTACCGCATATACTGCAAACAGGTCTGCTTTCTAGCCATTCTTCGGCTCTTTTGTCATGTTCTAAAAAATCTTTGTTAGGATCATCGCTATACATCTTTCTCACCCTTTGGCGTAAGCCCTACAATCAACCGCAGTAAGTCAGCGTCAATGTAGTTTTTTTCTGTTTTTAGCATTTCTGTGATGATAGAAAGTCTTGTAGCCATATCTAAAAGTTCATCGTACTCATCGCGTCCGATTTCAATCATTCTTAGCACCCCACTTTGCTTCAACCAGTGCCCGTGATACGGCACGGTAAATAATGTCCTCAAGGTTGTTTGTTTCCGTTTCCGGTGTTTCCAGAATGTCAGATGCCTTGATGTTAAATTTTGCCCCTAATGAGATCATGGCATGTTCTTCCAGCCGGTTTGATACACATGCACAGCTTAAATAGTTCGCACCATGGCCAATCTCAAAAGAAGCCTGCTGCAGGCTCATCCCCCGTTTGGTGATTTCAGCCCTTAATTTTTCACCATTGATGATTTTCTTCATGTTTTTATTCCCCCTTTAATTTGTTGTCTACGTTTGCAAGAAACACAGCCATTGCAAAGCAAAAGCAGGTTGTTAAGATGGTCCTGTATGGGTGGTCACGCATAACGAAGATACCACCGGTAAAGAAACACCCAGCGCACCAAAAGCCCCAGAAAAACAAGTCAGTCAATCTTTCTAAAAATCTAATCAGCACCTTTGGGCCTCCTTCCTAACTTGTAGTTTTCCACGATTTGCCTGTAAAGCATCGGCCCGTCAGCATCGCACAGCTGAACAAACCACTCTGAATGAAAAAATGCTTTTACATCCCTTATCGTTGATTCTGCATCAACCATTGCATCAAGCCTTGTTACCGTCCTACCAAACCATCTTTTGCGCTTCATCATCCAAAAATATTCTGGATACTGGCAGATGTCGCGGATCGTGCATAAGGTCTTATATGCGTCATCTGTATCACGCGCACTGATATACAGGCGGTTGACGTGTCCTGTCAGCCTTAATAAGTGATGGTAATATCTGCGGTAAATCCTTCTGTTTTCAAAATATCTGTGGTTCTTCTTTAACCATTTACGATTATCATCAAGTTTTTTTCGTGCCAGATAGTCATCAGATGCAGCTTGTCTTACTACGGCTGCTGCAAGGTCTTCAAATGGTCTGTTTCTTGAACCACCCGAACCAACATGAAGCCCCTTTACCGCACCGGCTTCACGGGATAATTCGTTACCTCTCACGCCAAACCACCTTTACCGCTTTACCCGTGCGATTTGAATAAATCAGCTGTAAAGCCTTAATAATTGCATTGGTATTCATCTTTTGTTCACTCCTGTTTACTTGATTTTGCTTTCTGCAAATCGTCAAGGCATAAAAAATCATCCTCTTTAAAGCCTGTGACGTAGCAATAGGCATAAAGATGTATAGGCTTTATCTTTGTACTGCCGTTTTCAAGCTGATTAATCATAACCTTTGAAACGCCTAATTTTTCAGCCATTTCCTGTTGTGTGTAACCACAAGCAACCCTTGCAGCTGCAAACGTGAGTTTTCCCATGTTCTCACCCCCTTATTCAGTTTTTAGTGCCTTGCACTGTCTATATCTTAGTTTACTTTGAGCAAATTGTCAATACCAAATATTTACTTTTTTAAACTTTCTTATTATAATGAATCTGAAGAAAGGAAGTGTGAAAAATGTTGATTGAACCGAAAGAATATTCGAAAATCATAGCCAACAACCTTCGAAGATTAGCTTATGAAAAAGGCGTAGAACAAAAAGAAATTGCTGAAGCTATCGGCGTTTCTCGCACTATCGTTTCGCAATGGATGAACGCAAACAGAACACCAAGAATGGATAAAATTGATGCACTCTGTAAATATTTTAATTGTTCCCGTATGGATATTATGGAGCCTTACGGATCAAAACGGGAAACAAAGGAAATAACAGATGACCAAGCCGAATTGATCCGTTTGACCATGAAAGCAAGCCCGGATAACGTTGCCCTGGCTCTTGCATTGCTCCGAAAGTTAGAAGGTGAATGATATGAAACGTGCTGCAATTTATGCCCGTGTCAGTTCCGATCGGCAAGCTAAAGAAGGTGATTCCATACCGGCACAGCTTGAAGCCTTAAGGAAGTACGCCAAGAAGAACAAATATAAAATTATCGGTGAATATATTGATGACGGTATCAGCGGAACAAAAAAGGACCGTGACGAATTGCAGAAGTTACTTGATGCCGTTGAAGCCGATAAGGTTGATATAATTATCTTTGTCAAACTTGATCGTTGGTTTCGTTCCGTCCGTCATTACATCAATACGCAAGCCCTTTTAGATGCTCATAAGGTTGACTGGCTTGCCATCTGGGAGCCTGTTTACGATACAACCACACCGGCAGGGCGGTTAATTGTCAATCAAATGATGTCAATAGCCCAATTTGAAGCAGAAAACACCGGGCAAAGAATCAGACAGGTGCAAGCGTATAAGGTGAGCAAAAAAGAAGTAATTTCGGGAACGGTAACACCGGGATACAAAATTCAAGGAAAGCACCTTGTTATTGATCCAGATAAAGCCGATGCCGTAAGACTGGCATTTGATACATTTAATAAAACCGGCTCATATTCTGAAACGATCCGGGCCACTTACGGGATGGGTCTGCCTGTGACAGGGAATGGCATGAAGAACCTTTTAAGGCGTGAAATATATATCGGACGCGCTCACGATCTGGATGATTTCGCACCGGCTTTGATTGATAAAGATACCTTTGACAGCGTTCAGAAACAGATTAAAATGCAAAGAAGACCATCAAAAACAAAGTATGACTATCTGTTTTCTGGTTTGTTAAAGTGTGCTGAATGTGGGGCTGTGATGGCATCTTACTCCCGAAAGAGAAAAGGCAGAAACCGTGCATTGATGTACAGATGCCCGAAACATTATCAAAGGACCTTTAAGACCTGTGATAATTCCAAGATTGTTTCTGAAGCTGTTTTAGAACGTTATTTAACCGCCCAGTTTCCGACCCTTATAATTGACCAAATAGAAACCTTAGAAGCCATGCAGACCCCAAATACAGCCCTGCAACGGCAAAGAATAGAAAAGAAGATTGACAGGCTGAAAGAATTGTTTATCAATGATCTAATCAGCATAGAGGAATACAAAGAAGACAAAGAAAATCTTTTGGCTGAATTAGAAGCGATACCAGAACAACCAGATACAACCGCCATAGATAGCCTTAAAAGCCTTGTCGGGCTGAATCTTGATGAAGTATACCTTGATTTGACAAAGCCCGAAAAACGGCTTTTCTGGCGGTCTGTCATCAAAGAAATTCGTTTCAACAAATCCAGAAATTTTTTATTGATTTCGTGTAGTGCTAATTAACATGACAGTCATGTCTTGTTAATAAAAACAGGCTATGGTATAATGGTCATAGCAGGTTTTTAAAGTTTTCATAATTTTCTACTTCCTTTCTTCATGTTGGCTGTACGGTTCCCCCTTGTCCGTACAGCCATTTTTTATTAATCAAATTCCAAAAAAAGAAGGGATACCCGAAGGTATCCCATAAGGTTTCTAAGGTTACTAAGGTTACTTTAGGTTACTGGATTCAATCAGCTTCTGCATTTCCTTAATTTGCTCTTTCAGCTCATCAATATCCTCGGTGTTGTTTACAACATCGTTTGCGGTATCCAGGACCTTTGATACAAATGCCGGGATAGGTACACCAAGTTTCTTCATGTTCTCCATTACGCTCATAAACTCCATGAAGATGATATACAGGCTTACCGCTGATAAGACATATTTCGGAATACCCATTCCGTAACAGAACATCATGCCCATGAGGATGATAAGCAGTTCTCCGGCTTTCTTTCCTAACCCCGATCGCATCCGGGCCGACTTAAATGAGTTTGTCAGAAAAGCATAAATCAACCCCGTAATGATGTCGATTCCCATCATTGCAGCAGGAATCAGCAACAGCCACATCATTGAAGTAAAGTGTACTGCTTCGACAATCTCTTTGATCTCATCCATCCTTTAGCCCTCCAACTTCTTTTCGCGAATGTAGCTTCTGATTGCTTCAATATGCTGCTTCAGCACACTGTCAACGGCATAGAAACTTGCCTTGTTGTTGCTTGATGTCAACTCGCCGGTGTTTTCGTTGATTTCGTCAAAAGTGAAAGATACCCTGTCACCGCCGTTAATGTTAAGGACTATAAAACTAGAAAGCTGCTTCATTTAGAATTTCCTCCTGCTCTTTAATATATGATTCATATAGTTCAAACTCGTTAACCTCTGCACGTTCCTCAAAGCCATCCCACTCTTCTTCTAGTCTCGTCATTGTATAATCACGTTGCTTTGCTTTGACTTCCCATGCCACTTTAAGATTCGGTGTGCCTTCGATGACAAAATAGTTACCGGCTTTTTCGCTCACATAACAATCACCCGGTCCTTCCTTTTGCAGAAAAACCTGATACTCGATTTTTGTGTCAATGGTTTCACCAAAAATATCATCAAGATCGACATAACACACACCTGCAGCATCAAGTGTCGCTTCTCCGATATCGCCAAAATATGGGGTTGGCGTCTCATAACAATATAGCGACCTACGGTTGTAATTTGATGTGCTTACAACGCGCTTTTTGGTTCCAGATACTGATAGGTTTTTTATATACACTTGGCCTGTGAAACCTGCGTTACCGTCTTTATCGGCATAAAATGGAATATCGGTAGCATTATTCTTAAAAATATAAAAACCAAGCGTACTCATTTCGACCATTGGATATGTCAAGGTAATGTTGCCTTCAACCGCTGTAGAGTTGTCTTTTACCATGACTTCGCCCGGGCGAAGAGATACCATTTTGCCGGTACCGTCTTCGTTGACTTTAAGCCCCATACCGCCAAGGACCTTCGCCCGTAAGTCTATATAGAGATTTGGCCCGGAAGCTGGTGTTATTGAATATCCACGTACCAATATGCCGTTTTGGTTGATTGTTGCGATCGGATAGCGTACTTGCGGATATCCGAAAGCCCAAGATGATTCAATGGCCCCTTGAATGTTTGCACCGTCTTTGCTCCAAGAACCAATTTCATGATCGTTTTGGTCAAAGACCTGTAGCAAACCATTGCCGTTATTGATTCCGCCAAGTTTTAGTGTTCCGCCTTTTATGAGGTTAGCAGAAAGTGAACCGGCTGTAATCATATCAGCATTAATCTGTCCGTCCGCAGTAAGTGCGATATCATTATAAGGCCCTTGATAGCCGTTGTGGGAATGTCCAAGCCCATTCGCGTTAAATCTCCAGACATTGACAGCTGTCAAAACGTTGTCAGTGTCCATTATAAGGATTTCCTCCGGCTTTCCGTCAGCGTTCAGTGTGAATACCACATGACCGCCAAGCCCACCGGTTATTAACTCTGTAGCGTGTTCAATAGCATCGTCCATCATGCTAGACGTGAGCATTTCCGATCTAATGGCTTCAACCTGTTCAGCTGTTTGTTTTAAAATGGTCTGGGCGAATGTAGAACGTGCATCTCCAAGCTCCATTTCGTCATATGTTTCTGTCAAAACATTATAGACTGTTTTAATGACCTCGACATTTTCAGCAGTCACGCCCAGCGCCGGATAGAACACATTAACACGATCGCAGAGGTTAACCCTCTGTAAGACTGCAACATCTTTATATTCTTCAGTCTGCCAAAGCTGGACAAAGTCAATCTTAATGTTTTCTTTCGGGACCCACGGCCTGTTGTTGTTAAGATATGACTGTGCAGCGTTTGCAAGCTGGGTTTTAGTTGGCTGCTCCTCAAACTCTGCGGTAAAATCCATGGTAACAGGCTTTAATTTCGTTGTGCCTATTATCCTTTCGTCTGGTACAACAAGAACACCGTCCTGCATCCAAAACGGTACAATAGAATCATATGTTCCGCCTGTGTCTATATCCTGCTCCAGATCAGACATGTTTTTACCGTACCTTATTGTTACGCCAGAGCTAACACCCCTCGCAGCATGCAGTTTAACTATATATCTGTCAAACTCATATTCACCGCCGTAAACGTCAATGATTGAGCCTTGCACACCGCCAAGAATCCCGCGTACAGAAGACGGTTTTGTAAGTGAAAAATCTGCTGATGTTGTCTTATCTGTCCAAAACGTAAATGGGTTTGTGTTGATAGAGTTTGATTCTATGCCGGCCATTGCAGCCGATGCACTGGATGCTGTAAACGGGTTAAGCATGACATTGTTGAGCCTATACGATATATGTCTTGCATAAAACGTCACAATACCGTTCAACGGAGCAGACCGCCTGTATATCTGGAACGGCTGACGGTCTCCAGAATCGTCATGTGTCACACCGATATAACAGCCCTCTTCGATATCCTTGAACCGCCTGCCTGTTACTGGATATTGAAACTCACATTCATAGATGCCGTTTCGCTCTTCAGTGACCGTACATTTGATACAATCCCGAAGTCTTCCAAGGCCATTGGATGTAAACGCCGTTTCTGCGCTTGTGTATAGGATTGGAATCATTTGATCATTCCTTTCCAACAAAATGGGACTGCCCGAAGACAGCCCCAGTGTTTAAAAGTTCGCTTTAAGTTACGGTACGTATAAGCCGTCATAATCCGTCAGCAACGGATATCGTTGTTTGCATATACGGTGGAACTCTCCAAACCCTTTGTCTCTAATAATTTCAAGCAGTTTGACAATTACTTCTTCGGTTTCGGGATGGAAGTGCCGTCCCGCCCTGACCTTATTGTAATAGTTCAGCGGTTCTGCCTGAGTCCATTCTTCACCGCCATATACCATTCCTGCCCCAATCCAGTCACAGATCATCTCAATAACATAATTAGAAGGAATCTTGTTGGCAATGATTTCGCCATTCTTACCAAAGTCTGTCCACCATTCCCAATGATGTTTGTTACGCCCCTTGTGATGGAGCCATGCTTCCGAGTAACCTTTCTCAGCCTTCTCCTTATCAATAGGGCTTCCTGTGCCTTGGAAGTATTTCGCTGACGGTGAAAACTCAACCCGGCTAAATTTTGAAAGATCATGGATGATGCCTTGCCATTTGATACCGCAAGCCTTACATTCACGATATACAACCGCTTTATGCTTCATGATGGTTTTGAAATGTTTCCATCGAACTCCGATAAAGCATCACCTCCTGCGTGTAATGTTGAGTTCCCTTTAAATCATTAAACAAATGGTGCAAGTACTTTAGCAAGATCTACCCTTGTTCCGATTTCTGTCCTCAGCATCTTATATGTGTTGATTCCTTTGCAGTTGTAAATATTACCGCCATCGTCAACATCTACGCCGAGAGCGAAATCTGAAAGAACCATGGCGGATGTTGTGTTATATCCTGTTGATCCGTATGGATACACAAGTACATCAGAATATATGCCATGTTTGTTGCATGACAAAATATCCGCCTTGAATTCCTCTATTAACTGAGATGCAGTATAATCACCGTTCCTTCTGTGGTTTCGTGTGTGACTGCACGGATACCATCCTGCAAGTTCAATCATTTTGAACATTTCCGCAACCGTGTACTGTTCCCCGTTGATGGTCATAACATCTGTAAGTGCGTGAAGGTCTGATACTATGGCAAGACCTGCATCAACTCCGTGTTTAACAAATGGTCTTCGCTTATCATAGTCTGCATAGTTTTCTACCCTGTAATCGTCCATCATGATAGTAAAACATCTTTTTGGCAGATTTGTTTTGCCCTGTTTCCATGCTATGACATCTGACCATTTAACAGGTACGTATCCCTGCGATTCTGCATAGGTGAAGACAGCATCAAGCCTATCCGTACTTACTGCCATTCTTCCTTGTTCGTCTGTTAATGTCTGTGCATACACATCTGACCCGACAACGATACCATGGCCTTCGAGAATTAAAAGCCTTGGATTCTTCCCACTGATTAACTGTATGGTATTGGCTGTTGCGGCGGCGCTGACTGGAGCGTTAATAACTTCAGCATCCCCAAAGGAATCAATATCAATAGCCAAATTCCTAAGCCTTATTGGTGTAGTAACATCATAAAAGTCCCCACCAATCACAACATAACTTACTGATGGTTCTGCAAAAGCACCCGAAACTGTAATCCCATCAAACGACATTACATAGGTTTTATCAGTCCTGTTTATTACCGCTTCAAATGTGTGCCAAGATTTGTCCCATCCGAAACTAATAATGGCTTCTGGAATCAAGTTGATTGTCACACCATTGTTAAACAGCAGGTCTGCACACGTTCCATTGCTGTCAATAACATCGCAGTGCATATCTGCAATGGTATCAATTTTGTCAACAAGGCTTTGAATTGTGTCCGTGTTTGAATAATTAACCGTTGCTAACGTTACACTGTCTTTGGTGAATGTCAATGTCCCCGATGTAATAGCCATTCCAACAACATTACTGCTTGTATATTCTCCATCATATTTGACTAGAAATGACGGATTGCCCATCCTTTGCATATATGAATAACTAAGGTTAATCTGGTTGTTTGCCGTTCCTCTTCCGCATACGGCAGATACACGCTGTGGAAGAATCCCGAACTGCCCAACTGTCTGCAATCTTTCCGTGCCTTTTAACACATTTGAATAGCCAAATATATCAACCCATCCACTAGATACCTGCGGTACATTCTGCGTATACATATAATCAAATGTAACGTGCAACATATTATGGTCTGGCAGACCAATCTGATACTTAACATTGTTTTGACCATAGTACGCATCAGATTCTGTACCGTTTTGAATAACTTTGACGTCTGGAATGTTATACAGTCCATCTGATACAAGATTATTGACTATTTTTTTCTGCGAGTAGTCAATCTGACTAACCCTGTCAAGTAACTCATAGTTGTATAACAAAGTTACCTTGTCAGCATCCTCAACTGTCAACGGATTTGCACCGCCTACGCTGTTGTATGTGACTCTAAAATAATCGCCCTGTTTTGGCAGTGTACCACTACCAGTAAGCCAGTATTTTGCAGATACAAACGCTGATTCATTGGCTTCCGAATAAAATGCGATCAAAATACTGTAACCACTTGTGACACTATACACTATGCCTGTCTTATCGGATATATCATTGAAATCAACGGTTGATATTCTTCCGTTGCTTATAGTGACAACTCCTCCGCTGTCGATTGTTTTGTTCGCCGTGAATTTTAATGATGACTTTGACGGTTTAACAGTCTGTATATCGTCAATGTTTTCGCTATTCTGTTTGACTGCGGTTTCTAACGCATACCCAAAAGACAATGTTACCTTGTCAGCATCTTCGACCGTCAACGGTGTTGCATCGCCTGCACTTATATATGTAACACGCATATAGCTTCCTTCGATGCCAATGACATCTGACCCAGTAAGCCAATATTTTGATGATACAAATGCGCTTTCGCTTGGTTCTGAATAAAAAGCAATCAGAAGCCTATAACCTGTTGTTACTGTATATTTGATCGTTTCAAAGGCAGATACATCTGTATATTCCTTTGTACAGATTCTTTTTGTGTTTCTTTCAAAAATGCCTCCACTGCCGACTGTACCTTGTACGAAAGGAGTACGCAAAGCTGTATTTTCAAGTTTCAAAACATGACTTAAATCTGCCTTTAAATCAGTAATGTCACTTGTATTTGTAGCAATCTGTGCTGCGCTTGCTGATACACTCTGCGCCGCTGCTTCGGCGCCGTTTCTGGCTGTTTCGGCACCAGTCTTTGCAGTGATTGCAGCATTTTTTGCTGTAACCGCATCATTTTTCGCTGTGGTTGCAGTACTTGCGCTTGTGCTTGCTTCAGATGCCTTTGTGGTTGCTGTGGTAGCAGATGCAGATGCTTCAGATGCTTTTGTGGCTGCCGTTTCTGCACTCTGGCTTGCTTCAGATGCCTTGGCTGTTGCTGTCTGTGCCTGTGCGGTTGCTGTGGCTGCGCTCTGGCTTGCCTGTGATGCGCTCTGAAGGGCTTCAGATGCCTTTGCACTTGCTGTCTGTGCAAATCCCTGTGCTTCACCTCTTGCGGTTTCTGCGTCCATTTTTGCGCTCTCTGCGTCATCTGCAAAACCTTCAACAGCCTGTTTAAGCTGTTCAACGTCCTGTTTTGCGGTTTCGGCATCATCCGCAGCATCTTCAGCCCTGTTGACAAGGATTTCTACGCCCTGTGCTGTCTGACTTGCCTGTTCTGCATAGCCCTGTGCAGCATCTTTTGCGTCTAATGCTTCTGTGGCACTTGTTGCAGCATTACCCGAATAAGTTTGTGCCGAATTTGCATAGCCTTCAGCTGTATCAACCGCAGTATTGATAGAGCCGATTAAACCATCAATGATTGTCTGCTGTTCGGCTGTCGGGTCATATTCCCCGGAAGGCTGCGATCTTTTTGCAACATAAATTGTACCCTTTCGGACCGTTTCCGCACTGGTTTCATCCGACAACCAGATAAACAGATATACAGGCTCACCTGTGGTTAAATAAATGTCGGGGATAGAAACCATATTCCCGGATACCGCGACAGGTTCGGCTGTGCCTAATGTCGGGTTGTTGCTGAAATGTACTTGATACACTGTCGGCAAGTCAAGACCGTTGATCCGTACAACCTGGCCTTTCGACCACTGCCACAACTTACTTGGGGCGGTGGCAGTAGAACCGACCGAATCAAAATATATATCAATAATGTTTGTCAATTTTTACACCCTCCACCATTTCGGCGTAACATTGATTTTTGTTACACCGCTCAAAGTAAAGTTATTGGTTCCCGGTCTTAATGTCGGAAAATCATTTCCGCTGAATGAAACCAGGCTGTTGCAGTTAGTGGCGCCGTAATAGCAATCCATCATGTCGCAGTCAATGTCGATATATGGATTGGAATGTGATGCAATAGTTACGGTCATATCGTTAATGCCTATCGTACCGCTCCCGTAAGCTCTAATCAGGGGCATGGAATCAAATTCTGTTGGGTTGTAGATAGTTTCATTAGATGTAATCTCAATGGCTTCCAAACCGCTTCTAAGCCACCTCTGCGGCATACAGTCAAACGTTATATCATACTGCCCTGCGTGGTTGCCGTCCAAAACATCCGGATCCAATCCACCTTCATAGACAGCAAGCCTGTATTCCTCCGGGTGGTAGCTGTCTATTAATATCTGATAGCCTATCTTTGACAGCAGAACAGACCGCAGAGCCGACATGTTTTCTTTAAAATTTGCATAAGTAAATGCCGGATACGTAAGACTAACATTGTCAAGGCTATGAGACAAACCAAGAAGTGAGCCGTTCCGCCCTTGAACCTTAATCTTGTCATAACTTCTTGTCGGTGCCTTAAACGTATCAGTTCCGCTGATATACACCCCATAGTCGCGGCTGTCTATGCCGCCAAATGTAAAGTAATTACGCATAGACAGCTCCTTCCTGCTTTTGCCACTGGACAAACTTCTGCTGTACAGCCTGTGCCAGTGCGTCAACACTCTGACCTTCTGCACCGTAGACATTAACTGTGTAGTTATGGTCACCGCTCATCTGCCTTAACTTGGCTTCAGACAGTACAATTTCACCGCCGTGACCGTCCCCAAAGCCTTTCAAGCCAGAAGGTGTCTGCAACACTGTAGGCCGTGTAAACATAATCGGGTTGTCGTAAGCCTTTTTATACCAAGATATACCAAAATGTGGCACACTTGGCGGATTCAGACTGAAGTGTCCGTAAATGTACGGATGTGGCAGCCTTAAATGTGGCAAAGACCATCTGAAGTTAAATTTAGACTTAATTGCAGAGATCACATCAGAAACCTTGTTTCTGGCTGCTTCCATCTTATCTGATATAGAGCCTTTTATAGCATCAAACTTCGATGCCACTGTTGATTGTGCTGAAGACAGCTTTGAGCCGATATCAGTCTTAATAGAGTCAAACTTTGATGCAACCGTTGACTGCGCTGAAGACAATTTTGAATTGATATCAGTCTTGACCGCTTCAAAAGCAGTGGAAACTTTTGTTTTGATGTTATCTGCGCTATTCTGTGCTTTTGCCTTGATGCCTTCCCACTTGTTGGATGCAATCTCTTTTGCATTTTGCAGTTTGTCCGATATGCCTGTTTTTATTTCATCAAATTTCTTTACGACATTTTCTTTAAGTTCAATCGCTTTAGCTTTGATGGTATCCCAGTTTTTGTATAGTAACAAACCGGCTGCAACCGCACCGGCAAATATCGCTATTACAGGGCCGACCGCAGCCAATACCGCACCTAATGCACCAACAAGCATAGGACCGAAGATTATCAAAGAACCAACGGTACTTACCAAGGACCCTAAGACCATCAAAACAGGCCCAATCGCAGCTGCCAATAATGCAAACTGTACTATTGCTTCTTGCTGATCTGGTGTAAGGCTATCCCATTTGTCTTTTAAGTCCTGTATAACATCCCGTACTTTTCCAAGTGCTTCGGATAACATCGGCGCACCGGCTTCAGCAATCTCAAAACCAATATCTTTGATTTCATTCATTGCCGTTGTAAGTTCATCCATCGGGTCTTGTGTTTCCTCATAGGTTTGAGTAACTAAACCCGAATACTGCTCAAGTGAACCGCCTAAGGATTCAAAATCAAGCTGACCGTTTCTGACATATTCGGCAATAGCTGCACCGGCCCTTGTGCCGAAAAGTTCTGTAGCAAGCTGTGCAGCCTCTGTATCGGTTTTGGCTCCCTTTAACCTTTCCTGTATATCGGCAAGGGCTTCATTCATCGGGATGCCTTCTTTTGTGGCGTTCTTTAACGCTGCCTTAAGGCCCGTGAGTGTTGCAGATGAGTCAACACCATTTTTATCAAGTTCAGCGAGGAACATGACAGAATCTTCAAGGCCGAAACCCATTTCCTGCAGGGCAACCGCATTTTTCTTTACAGATTCAGCAAGGCTTTCGATCGGTATGCCGGTTTGCTGTCCGGCTGCGGTAAATAGGTCAAGGACCTGTGATGCCTTTTCCGTGTCAGTGTTAAATGCAGCCATTGCAGACTGAATTGTATCAATAGATGAATTAACATCGGTTTCATTGATCTCGGCAAACTTCAGAAAGTCCTTTGAAAGGTTCTGTAATGCTTCACCAGTTAAGCCGAAACGGGTATTTACTTCACCTATTGCTGTTCCTGCGTCTTCAAAGGATACAGGTATATCTGTCGCAATATTCCTTACCTGTTTCTGCATTTCTGCAAGGGCTTCACCTGTGGCACCCGTCTTTTTAGTCACGGTGTCTAAGGCTTCATCAACCTCTTTCCAAGCAGCCACCGAACCGGCACCAATCGCAACGATCGGACCCGTAACATACTTGGTTAAGCCTTCACCAACCTTTTTGATGCTTTCGCCGGTTGTCTGGAGTTTTTCACCGACAACCTTTAATTTCTGCTGTGCGACTGAACCGAAATCTTTATATTCATTTTCAAGGCTTTTTAAATCTTGTTCTGTGGCAACAATTTCCCTTTGTAGGGCATCCCATTCGGCTGTACCTTCTTTTACTTTGCCCTGTGCGTCCTTAAGTTCATTAAGTCTGTCTTTGGTCAGTTTAATGGCTTTAGACAAGCCTTTTTGTTTCTGCTTTAAAAGGTCAGTGTTGCCTGGATCAAGTTTTAAAAGCCTGTTAACATCTTTTAAATTGCGCTGCGTGGTTGACAGCTGTTTATCAACGCTCTTTAGCGCGTCATTTAGTTTTGTGGCATTACCGCCAATTTCAATGGTGATACCTTTTACTCTATTGCTAGCCATCTTTCACCACCTAGAATTTATTAAAATCCTCTTGCGTTGCAAGCTGTTTATATTTATAGCTATCGTTCCCGGCTTCCGTCAGAATGTCGTAAACTTGCCATATATCAAGAAAGTCCAGATCGACTATGCTTAAGCCAATCTGGACCGCTCGAAGTAAATATAATGCTGTTGTTATTTGTCGTTCTGTGGGCCGGGATTTACTTTTGGGTTTACAGCTGTTTTTGTGGATTCAAAAGCAAACGTCACTATGTCGTTTGATGCTTCAATCAAATCGCCGTTTGAAAACTGCTCCAGAAAATCGATAAAATCATCAAAGCACAACTTGCCCATATCTTTTTTAACGGCTGAAGCATTGGCAATATACAGGATTTTTCCGCCCAGCTCAAAAATCTTGTTGTATTCAAGGTCTTTGCCAATAAAGCCTAAAAAATCCTCATGAAAAACCTGCTGATACCGGTACGGCAAAGCAGCTGTAATGTTCGCCGGTACTTCTACGTTCCCAATAGTAAAAACCTTATACATTTACGTCACCGCCTTATCACGGCTTTGCAGCTGTTGGAAGTGTGACGGTTTCAAAGAAGGTATCGTATTTGGAATCACCTTCATAGCATCTGGCCTTCACAACATCCTTATCAAGTGCTGCAATATGGATAGCACCTGCGGTAAACTGCAGTGATTCAGTTGCCGGTGTGATCTCTTTGGCTTCTGTGGTCTGTCCTGCGACAGATGGCCTTGCGGCTGTACACTTGTACAGAACATGTCTTGTGTTGTTTACATCACCTTCAAACTGGAACATGAAAGCAAAGTAATTTGATGTTCCTGTGACCTCTTCAACGTGCAGGTCATTTGTATCAACATACTCACCAAGTGCATACTCCCTAAACGAATCCGGCACTAAGGCAGATTCAAAATCACCCTGGTAGCCGTTGTTTGATGCAGCTGTCCAGTAATCCATGTTGTCAGCCCTAAAGATAGTTACATTACCCTGTGCATCCATCGACAGGCTCACGGAACCGGGCCACGCCTCCGGGGTCTCATATGTTGCAGTGCCATCGGCTGCAACAGTGCATTTTGCCCAGTGGGCATTTTTAAGGCCATATTTAATTTTGTTCGGCATAAATAACAACCTCCGTGTTGTAAGTGTGCATATACATTCGTTCACTATCCAGATAGGTTTCATTGTCGGTATAAGGCAGTTCATAAGACTGTAAAATACCTTCAAGCCGATGTTCAAGTGCAAAATCCTTGTTATCGGTATAAAGTTCTATCTGAAGTTTTTTGATCTTCTGATAATTCTTGTTATCAGCTATCACATCGTTTGATTCGGGAAAGATGAAACAGATAAACGGCGGTGCCTGTGCCGTTTCCGTAAAATGGTCATAAGCAAAGGGAAGGCCGACTGTTTCAATCATCGTTGCAACTTCTTCGTAAGTCATTCGAATCCCCTTTCTAGCTTGTCAACCATCCTGTTTACCACCTCATCTTGCGCCCAATCATTTACTTCTGCTATATGAGGATGTGCCGGTGTATCTGGGTAAACCCTGCCTGTGCCGTTTCTGGTGGCGTGTCCATGCTCTAAGAGGTGGGCTATTTGATACGTTCCCGATTTACCATATACGGTCGCAGAAACGCGTAAACGGCCTTTTTCAAGCCTTCTTGCCCATCCCTTGGCATATTTACCGTTACCAAATTCAGCCCGTGCATTTGCCCTTAAACGCTTCACGGCTTCTTTGCTTACCTCATCCGCTGATTCTGTCATTGCTTCAATGACATCGGCGTTGTAATCCTGTAAGTATTTATCAACAACCTCTTTAAAGTTGAAAGTAGAAGAGTTAACAACCATTAGTGCCACCCTTCCTTTCGGTATATAACTCTAAACGGTCATTTTTGCCGTGATAGGTTCTGTAAATGGCGTATGACTGGTTATTATATATCAACGTTTTTTCGCCGTTATAATCCCCGAAAAAGACCGTAAAACGAAATTCGGGATTCAGCCCATTCCGACCGCCTTCAAAAAATTCAGAAGCAGAAACAGAACCAACTTGACAGAAGATTTCACGCTGTGTTTTTTCCTCACGCCATACGCCATACACATCTTGACTTTTGGTAACCCCTACAAGGGTGATTACGTCTGATCTATCCATGTTGTGTACCCCGTACAGGTCGAAAGCTGTGCTTTCTGTTCATCGTATGATGCTTTCAAACGGTCGAAGTCATCGGGTTCACCAAAATGCAGTTTTGTGTAAGTAATTGCACACTGTTTAACCAGTGTATCGGCTTCAGCCGGGATAACAACACCGGCAACGCCCATATCCTTTAGACCGGCATCAAGCAAATCTAAAATCTGTTCATCATATGCCGTTGTATTAATCCGAAGGGCAAGCCTTGCAGATGATAACATATCGCTAGCTGTCATTACTTACACCCCCTCTATAGCAGAAATAATATCCGCTTTTTTCATCGAACCAGAAACCCCGGTCACCCCGTTTTCATCGGCATAGTTTAAAAGCTGTGCCTTTGTCATTGAACCAAGGTTAACCGGGGCAGCGTTGCTCTGGTCGGCTGTTATTCCCCCAGGATGCGCGCAAGCATCTTCGGGCCTGTTACTTCAATAGCAGCATACAGACGGCCTACAATCTTGACCATATCATGCTCTGCAAGGGAAATGTCATCGAATTTGAATGTTACAGAATCACCTTCCGGAAGGTTGGCCTGTACACCGCCAAGATCACCGACAATAGCACCTGTTACACCGTCTTTCTGAATTACAGTAAGACCGGCAAACGGATCATAGGCAAAGCTACCGGCAAGGACCGCTTTTCTGACTGTTGCAATAGTCGCACCGGATGCAACAATAACGTTGTTTCTCGCACCATCGCCAAGGGCTGCAAGTGCGTCAATGATTGTTGCAGCGGATACAGCACCGGAAATACGGGCAACGCCTACAGAATCGCCATCAGATGCAGCCGGGGCAGCAACGATCTTTGCAATAACAATATCAGCTGCCTTCTGAATGATCTTGTAGGTAAGTTCATCGTAAATGTATGCAAGAAAATCTGTTGCACCAAGGGCAAGGACCTCATCGGAAACGGTAATCCATTTCTTAATCATTGCCGGTACCATCTCAACAATACCAAGGGTCAGGACCTCTTCAGCCGGGCCGGTAAGGTCACCTTCAGTATGAACAGCAGCGTCTGTTGCGGAAAGTTCAAAACCAACTCTAAGGTTGCCCCTTACATAGGTCTTTGCAACACGGGAAAAGATTTCATCGTTCTCCCATGCGGTGTGGATTCTGCCTTCAACGAAATCGGGAACCGGAACGGTACCGCTTACGTTCTCGGTAAGAAGGCCACGGCACTCGGTGTCTTTGCCGGTCTTGATGTATTTAGCAAATGCTTCAATATACTCTTTGGAATTTCTTACTTCTGCATTAGTCATGCTTGTTCTCTCCTCTGTTTTGATCGGTGTGCCGGCACCATTGGCAACAGCTTTTCTAAGATCTGCTTTCTTGGCTTCGGCTGCTTTTCTGGCTTCAAGTTCTTCATTGATGCTTCTAACTTCTGCTTCAAGTGCATCCAGATCGGCACCATCTGCATCAAGTTCGGCAGCAATCGCAGAACGTCTTTCAATTAATTCATCAATAGACATTGTTTTAATATCCATGTTTACACCTCTGTTAAAATTCTGATTTTCTGTTTCTGCCGTTCGCGCTTTTCGCGCTCAAGATAATCCTTCTTGAGTTCTGCAATCAATCCGTCACAGTAACTTCTGGCTGATATAGAAGTAGCATCGTTAGCCGGTAAACTAACGGCACTAACATCATACAATTTGGAAATTTTGGTAATGGTCCGAAGAACGGTAACAACAGTCATCCCTGTTTCTTCGTTGCGTTCTTCAGTTCTTTCTGTTTTGTCTTCCTTTACCCGGAAACCAAACGACATTTTATCCGTGTAACCGCCTTCAATCTCTTCAAAAAGCTGACGGCCTATCTCTGTACCGCCAAGATTAGCGCGGATATGTAAGCCGGTGTTATCTGTGTTCAGTGCAAGCGTACCGTTTGTATTTCTGGCAAATACACGGCCTTCGTGGTTATACTGCATGATAACATCGCTCATGTCGCAATCTTTGAAGGCATCGCTGTCAATCTGTTCAAGGAAGATGTATGTGTAGCCGTTCCATGCGTCACGGTATAGTTCGTAAGGCTGATTAAAGGTTGTTGCATAGCCTTCAACAGTCTTTTCACCGTCATCGCTTGAACGGCGTTCAAAACGTGATACATCAAAATTCCTGTACTGTCTGCCTTCATTAATCTTGTTCTGTGCTGTCTTCAATCGGTTCACCCCCTGTATTGATTTTTTCGCCTGTCATTAGATCGTAAAATTCACCCCTAACGGGAACGGCTTTTCCTTTGCCATCTGGTAACGGTGGCATATTCCAAACCTCTCGAATCTCATCAACCATCGCTAGGCCATGATCTGCCCATGTTGAAGTAACATTGACCTTATCAGCGTTTGAAAGGTACTGTAAACGGTTGGCTGTTGCCATTACAGCGTTACCCTGTGACTGTTCGCGGAAAGTGAACAACATCCGTGTCATGACTTCGGAAAACTGGATTGCAAAAGGCTCTATTGCACCTTCATAAAACGCTGACCATGAATCACCGAAGGCTTTATTCTGTAAAATGTCCTCATTGACCCCGAAATAGTTGAACACGTTATCTTTGATAACTTTCATCTGGTCGGCATCAATGACCCACGGTTTAACGTCAACTTGCTTAATGTCGTTGTAGGTGTTGGGGAATAGCAGAAGACCGCCACCTTTTGCATCCTTTGAAAAGTTTTCTTCGGTGAATCTCTGACGTTCCTTCTTTAGGTCTTCAGCTTTGGCAAAGTTCGTTAGCTTTGCCATAAACCTATAGGTTGCAGCCGATTTCACGCCTTCTTTGATGCCTTGGTCTTGAATGTTGATTAGTTCCATCGTAGGCTTTAGAGCCTCATTGGTTTCACCGAAAAAGTCATGCCTGTATTGATGCTTGGTTAAAATACCGCACCAATTTAATTCAATCGCGCATTTTTCGCCGTAGGAAAACTCATATCTAAGATACGGAATACCGGCATACTGCACGATTTCACATCTTGACGGTAAAGGCGCGTAAATACCGCTGATTTCTCCGAAGTCATCATAAACGGGTACAACAAAGGCCGTGTTGTTTACGTCAAGAATCGTACTTAAACGGTATAAAAACTGTGACCATGTATGAAACTCATTCGGGCCGTGTTTCAGCTTGTTCTGAAGGGCCGGTTTTGCACTTCCTGCAAGTTCGACCTTTAACTTACTGATATTGGTAGCCCGTGCATGGATCGCTGACCGGATAAGTTCAGATTCATAAACACCACCGCGAAAACTCGTGAAGGTTGGGGAATACCCATCAAGCATTTTAAAAAAGCCTTCATAATTTCCGGGCGGTTCCCTTCGGCCCTTAAAAAGCCAATCAAACAAAGACATCTTTTCACCTCTTATTCATTTCTAAGCTGTTCACCTATCTCGGCGTAATGCTTTTGCCTTACTGTCATACTGTCAAGCAAAGCTGCGGTTCCGTCTATGTGGCGGTACTGGTTAATCTTGATTAGTTTGCCCCGTCCGCGTTCAGTTGACATTTTTATAGCCGAATCCAGAAGGTGCATTTTAAGTAGATCATTGTCACCAATATGAATTAATCCGTCTTCTAAAAGCCCTTGTGTTTCCTGTATGACAGGATACAGATTTTCGCCTTGGAAAACATCGTCACACTGAAAACCATACGCTTTTAAGTCTTGAATCAGATATTGCGCTGAATATCTGTCATATCCAATCTGCAACGGGTAAATTTGATACTTTTCAACCAGATCAACAAACCACTGGTAACAGTCATGGTAATCTATGAAATTATCACCCGAAAGTGATAAAAAGCCCTTCTGGATATAAATGTTATATGGCACACCATCACGCTGTATAGCTTCATCTATCTTTTCGGACGGTAACCAGAAATGCGAAAATACATATAACTGGCCTTCTTTTTCGATGACAGCACAAGCAGAAGTTAAATCTCTTGTTTGGGAAAGGTCCAGACCGGCTATACAGTAAGAATCTCTGAAGGTTTCAAGTTCCAAATGCTCACCGTAGGCTTTGTCTACCACTTGAGCCGGTAACCACGCAAGCGATGAATTTTGTTTTAAGCAGTTGTATTTGACGATAAACTCTGCCTTTTTAGAAAGCGACCCTTCAGCCACCGCAATTTCTTCAAGCAGATAATCAACACTGACAGAAACACCAAGGTTTGGATTTGACTTTCGCAGTTCGTTTATATCATTCCATTTATCAACATCATCTGCCATGTACAGGAACGGTAACAATCTTGTTTCTTTGGAATCCCCAAGAAGAAACCGCGTTGAACGTTTTATGATCTCATCATAGATTGAATCATTCTCATAACCCGAAGTAGTACAGGACAAAATAAAACTGTCTGGTCTTGCACCCATTGCGGACTTCATGACCTCGTAGACCTTCAAACCCTTATCACCGCCCCAAGATGCAATTTCATCACAGATCGTTAAGGACGGGTTAAAACCATCAGACTTCTTTGCGTTGAAGGCTATCTTTTTGACTGTTGAATTTATCCCCGGTATATATAAATCACTTTGCCTGTGCTTGGCTAGCATTGAATCATCAGCGGTTTTTTTGTTGTGGGCATCTCTTGAGTTTTCAACAATCTCTTTCAGTTTTTGGTAATCCGGATCAAGAACAGTCATATTCCAGATGTTACCGTAAACCAAATCCGCTTGGTCATACTTGGGAGCCAAACAGAAGATTTTTGAACCGTAACCGCCTTGATACCATTCATATTTGCCGATAGCAGATGCAAGAAGTGATTTGCCGTTCTTTCTGGCAACAACCAAGGGGATTTCTCTAAACTGCCTGTTGCCGTTGTGGTCTAATATCCCATAGATACAGGCAACCATAGCTTTTTGCCATAGTTCAAGATAAAACGGCCCTGGTGCCAATGGTCCTTCGGTATGGTATGAATGATTTTCTATCCATTCAATGGCATTGTTCGCCCTGTTGCCATCGTAAACAAATTTCTTTTGTTCGATACCACGAACAATGTATTCATACACAAGCTGAATCCACCGCCCGGCAAGGATTTCACCGTTTTTTATTTTCTGGTAGTACTCATATATATAATTGTTCGCTGTCATCTTCCTAACCTTTGATAAGTCTAGCTAATGACCCCATAAGTTTTGCTAATCTCTCGTAGCTCGGAAAAGAAAAG
>Ga0326511_10000794_pt1 | contig 27411 bp, 38 predicted proteins | sample 0_2496_0518_D_FD_203701 | JGI IMG/M metagenome (GOLD analysis project Ga0326511, IMG submission 203701) | Bovine rumen microbial communities from UC Davis, California, United States - 0_2496_0518 | ecosystem: Host-associated > Mammals > Digestive system > Stomach > Rumen | place: USA...
TGATAATAATTACTTAAAACCATTATTGAATTATTATTTCTTTTCAAATTTGTTAGTTCTAATGTATGAGGTGCGCCACCACCTTCATTAGTCCAACTTTCCGTACCATTTAAAACAATTTTCCCTATCTCTTTATGTAAATACCACTTACCTACTCCATAAGGTTGCCATTCTGTAGCACTAGAGCCTTTTTCTAATTGGATAGAGTTTAAATCACTACTACCTACATAATTAGCGATAGATAAACCAATATAAGCAGTATTAGAGTTTGTTGTGATAGAATGAACATTTTTATAACCACCTAAATCACTAATAATGTTTTTAGAACTATCTAACAATACTATTTTTGCACTTTCGTTATTGTAATTATTTCCACTTAGATAGTAAGTAGTGTTTGGTTGAACTGGTACTTGTGAAATAGCCCAGTTTGCACTTGCGTCCGTTCCTTGTGCAACATAATATTTTCCTGTTTCAATATCGTTCTTATTAAACAAGTTTCTTCCATCACTTTTACCAAATCCGTCTTGATAGTTTCCTATTTTACATAGTTCTATTGGTGTTGTTCCGTATGGGGTGAAAGAGTTGGCTTTAGAGCCTTTTTCTAACATTGGCTTAACAGTTATATTATTTGCAACAAAACCACTAGCTATTGAAGTTCTTACAAATACGTCAGTTGTTTCTGTTAATGTAAATGTCCTTGTTTGGTTAGTAACAGCAAGATATTGCCCGTCTGACTTTCTTAAAACTTGTACGTTTATTCCTGTTTGTTCCCCACTAATAATATAACTACCAGCATTTAAAGTAACAAAAACATTATAATTTCTTGCTTCTGCTGAAGTTATTGAATAACTTGTATTATTTGATGTACCATTTAAGTTAATAGTTCCATCACTATTATAAGTATATTGTACGTTTTCACCAGTCTTAGAGAAAGTAATACCTCCCCATAAATTCTCTTTTGGTAAATCTATATTATAGGTATTACCTGTATAGGGTTCGTAGGTTGTTGCAGTAGAACTTTTTTCTATCATTACATAAGCGTTGTCTATCGCTTCTTGTGTTGTATCGTTTGTTGTTGTTGCAAACTGTATAACTATATATTTTGTATTTGCGTTTGGTATGAATGTTTGAGGCATTGAATTAGTTAAAGTAACTTGTCTTATATTTGTTCCTGCTTGTCCTACTGTTGTTGTTTCTACTACATATATTGTTAAATCACTATTTGAATTATTACAACTTATTGTATATTGTTGATTTTGTATTGCTTCTATATACCCATAAGCACGTTTTGTATTGTTACTACCATTCCATACTTTACCTAAAGCACAAGTATCTTTGTTAAATATATTTTTGCCTTGAATTACTATTTCATTATCTCCACTTACTACATTTACTGGTATAGGTGAACTTGGTGTTGGTGTTCCGTCTTGGGAAGTATTGCCTTTTAAGTCAATCTCGTCAAATTGTCCTTTTAATGTTCCGTTTAGTGTTAAAGATGTACCCTCTCCCTCTATGGTTTCATCACCAAAGACTTGGTTTTCTAGGTTAGTTATTTTTGTATCTTGGGTAGCTTGGCTATCATATACACATTTAGCACTTGGGTATTGAGTATCGGTACTAGAGCTTGTAATAGATGTTACTTTATTATTAGCAGTTTCTAAGTTTTTACCAGTTATTACGTTTTCTAAAGTTCCTTTTGAAATAAAAGCATTACTTTGCATAGTATTATACCAAGCATAACTTCTATCTACACCTGTTAAAGTACCTGAACTTGTTAATGCTACTGAATAAGTATTACTATTAATCTTTATAACTCCACCTGTATTAGATGTAGCATAATCGGTATTCTTTACATAATCGGTTAAATCAATTTCGGCACCTATTTTACCTAGTAGTTCCCATTCATTATCAATATATATATATTCCTCATAATTATTCCCTTGTACATCAGGTGTTATTGGTACTAGATAAATTGTATCTTCTTCAATATCCGTTACTGGTAGTTCATTTACTATTTTAAATTTGATTGCTCCTGGTTCACCTTTATCTCCTTGTGGACCTTGGTCTCCAGTATCGCCCTTATCTCCTTTATCACCTTTATCCCCTTTGTCGCCTTTTTCTCCTTGAATACCTTGAGGGCCTTGGTCTCCTTTATCTCCTTTATCTCCTTTAAATTCGCCCCTATCAACTCGTTCTTTTAAATCATCAATATAAGCTTCTCTTTCTTCTTCGGCACTTATTCTTAGATTTTCATTTGTTATACGAGCGTTTTCATTTGTATTTCTTTGAGTTTCTGCACTTTCTATATCGCTTAATATTAAATTAGCATTTTCAAGCCAATTTTCTATAGTTGTAGGCATTGTACCACTTCCTACATCTAAAGCATTTAATATTTGTAATTTAGCTATTCTACTATGCCATACAACGTCAGTTTGATAAGTTATTAATAATTGGAACTCTAATTCATTTGTAGAAGCTATTTCTCTAGTAATAACTAAATCATAACTATTTTCTTCTATGTTTTTAGTTAAAGGAAAAGCTACTTTTTCGTTATTATCATCTTCTAAAGTAGTAAGTAAAGACGCTGTGCCATCTATAAATTCATCTACAAATTGAAAACGTAAGATATCGTAATTATTATCATTTTTAATTGCTAACCCTAGAGTATCTAAAGTTCCGTTTTCAAGTATTCTACTATCTTTATATACTTTTATTATCTTTATCATAGTATCACCTACTTCCATTTTCCTATTCCTATAACGTGTATTGTATAAGGTACATTTAAACCTCCTGTAAATCTGCAAAGTGAAACAGCTCCAGCGTTTGTAGTCGATATACTATCTACACCTGATAACCAAGAATTACTACCACTTCTTTGTACTGTAACATTAACAACGGGTGTAGCAATAAAAGTTTTAGACCATGAGCCAAAAGCTATACTTGTTGAAGCACCACTAGTAGTACCAGAACCCCAAGTTTCATTTATATCCGTTGTTCCTGTTACCTTTTTAGTACATATCATAGTTCCGTCTCCATACTTAATATAGCTACCATTTGTATTTGAGCCACTTTCTACTATTGCTCCTAAGAAATCTCCCATAGCTATATTTTTTGTTTCATCATTTTGTACTATAGGTATTAAATCTTCATCATTTATTGTAGTAGATTGATTTAATTCACTTATTTTAATTCCGTCTTCTATCATTTATTCACCAACTTTCTTAATTCTTCTATTTCTTGTTGTTGTTCTTTTACTGCTTGCCATAACACTGATACCATTGAATATAAATCTGCTCCATCATTTTCGCTAGATGTAATTTCTTTTCTATAATTATACTTGTCACCTATTACAAAACCTATATGCTTTTTATCTTTATCTTCTTCAAATTTTAAATTGTATTTGTATATATCAACGTCTTTAACTATATCTATAGCATTATCTAATTTTTCAAAGTTTTTCTTTTCTTCTTCTTTAGACGTTTGTGTTAATGATACACAAGTTATATTACCCGTTCCACCATAAGCACTAATTCTTTGAACATTATCACTACCACTCATAAATAATCTTGCGTCAGTAGTACCAGCACTAAAACTAGCTCTTCTTGTTCCTCCAGTATAAAAATTTAAAGCTCCTGCCCCCATTTGAGCTTTATATTCAACTCCTTGATAATTTTGAAGAATTGTAAAAGGCATTCCTTGACCTGTATTATTTCTTGTTAGTACAATACTTCCTCCTGTTATATCCATATCGCTTGCAGTTACTTTACCACTACTATCTACACTAAAAGCATTCCCATTTGAAATTGTTGTACCCGTTATACTGCCACCTGTTATAGTATTACCACTTATAGTAGTACCCGTTAATGTACCTCCACTTACTCTATTAGCACTTATTGTACCAGTTGTTATATTAGAACCATTTATAGTAGTTGTGCCACTCCCTGATAAATCACTAACTGTTACATATCCATTTAAGTTTACTTTATTTGCTTGAATAGTCGCACTTTCAGTACTTAAATTAATAGCACTTATAATTTCATTATTGCCCACTTTTTCACCTACTTCTAAAGCTATTTCTCCTATATCTTTTTTAACTTGTATATTAGCCCATTTTTGGTCTTTATCACTTAATCTGCTTGTTCTATATTCTTGTTCAGTTTCTTCTATTTCATCAGTAAATATTGTTTCTTCTAATCCTTGTTCAACATTTATTTCATCATTTAAAAGCAAACAATTATATTCGTTTTCTCCTATTACTATTTTGAATTTATCTAAATAATCTAAATAAGTAATACCTATAGAAGATAATTCATTTATCGAATAAGTTAAACCATTAAGAACATCAAACATTTCTTCAAAATAATCACTTCTATCCTTTCCTTCTAACAAAGGATTATCTTTAATCTTTATTTGTGTTACTCCATTTTTTTCTATAGATGTTTCATCTTTTATTTCTACTACGTCAGTATCTTCACTTCTTGAGAATAATATAGAATTAATAGGTCCATACACTTCATTGAATTTAACATTAGTATCTTTAAAAGAATTTTCGTCTAATATAATATCAGTATCATTAGGACCCATAATTATAAAATCATTTCCGTCCATATATGAAGAACAACCTGTTACTTCAGTTATAAAATCTAATACATCTCTACAAGTAATATCCAAGCCTCTAAAAGGGTCATCATATATGTCTCTATCGGAATTAGGAAATTCAGTAACTCCTAAACCTAAATCGCAATACTCTAAAACATTATTTAAGACGTCATACAAAGTTGTTGGATAGTCATTAGTGTCTTTATATGGTATCATACTTTTTAACATCATATCGTACGCTTTATAGCTATAAGTTTGCGTATCTTCGTTATACTCTTTTTCATTTACTATAAAATTACCATAGTCTACATATTCATATTCGCCATTTACTTTTAATCCAAATTTATATCTAACTATAGAACCTATTTTCATATTTTGTTTTACTTCAAAGTCCAATTCTTTCATCATAGTTTTTAATAAATCGCCGTGGCTAATAATTTTAATTGAATATATATCTTCTGCTGTTATATCTATATAAGAGCTTTCTTTTATTTGTTCAGTTAATATTTTTTGTCCGTCTTCAGTCAATATATACTTATTGTTTTCAGTAATAACTTGGTAGTGATTATAATATGATATAATACTATCTATTTCTCTTCCCATTTCTTTTATTTGGTTTTTATAACCTGTACTTACTTGCTTCATTATGTCCTCCTACTTCTAGCAATAAAGCTTATTTGAAAACTTTCGTTTGCGTCAGTTACATTTGAAAATATATTTTTATTTGTTGTTGCCCAGTCTCCTGTGTATGTTGACATAGTTGTCATTGCTTTTTTATTAGGGTCATAATAAGTCACATTTTGTGTAGGTGAGTCTAATATTGGTGCAATTAGTTCAAGCTCATTTTGAGTTAGTTCTCTAAACGTTAACTTTAGTTTAGGGTAGACTCCTAAAAACGTGCCTGTTTGGTCGCCTTTTAAATTTCTGCCACTATCTCCTCCCCATAGTTTTGGGTAGTTATATTCTACTTCAGTTAAATATTGTCCCATATTTATACCATTTATAATTAATGAATTTTTGTCTATATACACATCAATCACCTGTTTCTTAAAAAGTTTTCGCTATTATTAATTTCAATTACTTTTCTAGCTATTGTTCTTCCGTCTAATTTAGTTTCATTTGTTAAATTTATTGTAATATATCTACCTATAGTAGAACCTAATTCTTCTAATAGTCTACTATCACTTAAAGGTAATATGGCTTCTTTTCCAACCTCGCCACCTATTCCAATTGGCACTCCTCGACCTGGGTTATTCAATATAGTTCCTTTAGCAAATTTTGGTATTTCAGGAATACTTATTTTTCCTCCACCTAATACTCCTGGAAGTTTAATTTTATTTAGTCCCTTTATTATCTTATTAACTCCGTCACGCATACCTCTAAATGGTGCTAATAATATATCTTTTAAACCACCAAAGACACTTTTAATTCCACCCTTAAAATCTCCTTTAAAGAATTTAATTAATCCATCAAACATTTTTCTAATACCATTAACTCCACTTTCAAAATAACCTTTAATAAGTGCTACGGAACTAATTATAGGATAAGTTATTATAGAACCTATAGGGCCAAACAATTCACGCATTTTCTTTAAGAATGACGTTTCTAGCCAATTAAGAACTCCACTTAATAAGCCTTTTATTGTTCCCGTTATTATCTCAAATCTAGCATATACAAAACTTGCATATCCTAGTAACAATTCTTTAAATCCTTGTATTAATTGTTTAAATCCATCATCAATTAATTTACTATCATTGGTAAATATTCCTTTTATTATTTTAAAAGCTCCACCAAAACTATCGGCAAATCCAAATATAATATTATTTATAGAATATCCCATACGAGTAATACCCATCATTAGCCAATCCCAATTACCATAAGCTTCTCTAAAAGCTTTAGGATTTTCTAAGGCTTTACCCATTGCTTCCGTTTCTTCACGCCAACTTCTACTTAATTCTTTAAATTTACTTTTAACTTTATTAATATTTTCTATAACACTATTTGTGTCAAATTCAGGAGCCGATACTCCACCACCACCACTGGCTGTAGTATTATCTCCTAGTATGTTCATTTCATCAAACCCAGCAAGTGATTTTTTTATTTCTTTAGCACTACCACTAGCACTTTTCATACTTTTGCTAAATTCTTTTGGCCCTTTAAATAAATCCCAACCAAATAATGCTCTTGTTATTTGATTTACATATTGCAATATTAAATATACTCCATTGATTATAAACTTAACTACAGGAGCTATAGCGTTGGCAACTGCCCACCTTATATATTCTATTTGTGAAGCTAGGTTTTCATCTTGTTGACTCAAAGTACTCATTGATTGCCTTATAGCACTATATATACTTCTAATACCAAACAAAGCTAATCCCCATTTAGCAACTTTCTTTATTATTCCGTCAAGATGAAAAGACATACCACTAAATACATCTTGTTTAACTAAATCATTTTGTTTTTGTCTTAATCCAATAATTTGATTTGAAGTTTTTTCTATTTCACTATCATATTGCTTTAATAATTCTAAATCTGACTCGCTGATAGTTTTTTGACTAGCTAATATTTCTCTATCTTCTTCTAAATGTTTTAATTTAACTTCTAAACTTGCAATTTGCTTATCAAAACTTTTAGTGTCTAATTCAGTTCCTATTGTTACATATCCGTCCATAAGCTACTCCTTTCTATATAAATTAGTATAGAAATCTCTAGCACTTTCTTTTTGTTCGTTTGTTTGATATACTTTCTTTTTCTTTTTTAATGCTACACTTTCTTTAGCTTTTCTAATCTTTTCTCTTTCTTTTAAGTCTTTTACATCACTTAAATTAAAATTTCTTAAATTTCTAACTCTATTTAATATGCAACAATTACCTATATCGCTATTAGATAATCCATTTAATAATTCATTAAACTCCCAATAGTGCATATCTTTTTCATTCAAGTCTATATGATAATCGCTCATAAAACTAGCTTTAATATAAGGGAAATCTTGTTTATAATCAATATCTCTATTTTCTTCTTTACTAGGTTCTTGATTACATAATAAATATTTTTTAGCTTTTTCTAATAATAAATTTCTATTTTCTTTATCGTTTAAAGCTTTTTCTCCAAAAAGTATATATATTATAGCTAAAGCTCTTTCTATATCATTTATATTTTCATTTTCTGCTATTTCATTACATTTTAAAGCAACTTTATAAGAAGTATTTATTTTATACTTTTTATCTTTTACTTTTACATATTTAGGATACATTATAGTTCCTCGTTTTCTTCTATTACATCTTTATATAATTCTTTAACTTTATTCTCTATTTCGTCCATTTTTTTATCAAATAATGGTCCAATTTGTTTAGTTATTATTTTTGATATTTCTCTTAATGAAGTCCAGCCTAACTTTCTACCATTTAAAAGTTTGTCTACTCCACCTTCTCCTAAAAACATATCAAATACAACTTTTTCTTTTTTAAAAAATTCATTTACTGCTCGTATTTCTGATTCTTCATTAGCACTTAATAATTTTTTACCTTTATGGTCTTGTTTCTTACTTATTATTAATAATTGATTATTAATCCATATTCTATTTTTTTTATCTTGTTCTACTAAATCTTGATAGCGTAACATAAGTTCAGTATCTTCTAAATCAAATTCCAATACGTTTCCTGTATCATTTCCTTCGCTATCTTTAATTCCTAATCTTAATACACTATCTTTTTCTAATTGAATATAATTGTCTGTCATTATTATTCACATCACTTTCTATTTTCTAAAAAAACAATAGAGAGTTAAGGGCATTTTGCCTTAACCCTCTAAAGGTTTCTATAAACTTGTAGTTGGAGTAAATGTAGGTGTTCCATTTGATATAGTTGAAGTACCTATTGTAGGGTCTCCGTCAAAATATATAGTATATTCAATAGTATCACCACTATAAGTATTAATAGTAATAGTACAATCGCTATATTTAGTTGGATAACTTCCATTAGTTCCATTCCAAGTATCTATTTCTAATATATGAGATTTGTAACCAAGTACATCTCTAGCTTTTTCAACAAATTCAAATTCAGGGTCGCCTTTATGACAATTTTGAGTTACTGACATTTGTTTATCGTTTGAAGAATGTTTTGTATGAGCATTCTTATCTATAATCCATTTTGTTCTATCAACTTGAGCATTATATTCTACATTTGCGTTTCCGTCTTCTACACCTACGCCTACTACTGCCCAAGTTGGGTTTGTAGCTGTTGGAGTAGTATCAACAAAACGTACAAATTGTTTTGATATAATTTCATCTATTCCACTAGGAGTATAGTTTATATCTTTTCCGTCCATTTTTGTTCCTCCTTGTCCTTTAATAATCTTTCTATCTTAACTAGTTCTTCATATTGTAAAGGTTTAATATAGCCTAACTCATTCAATTTATGAACTTGCTCTATGTTCTCTACTTTAACTTCTTCATCTTTTAAATAAGGTGTTCCATTAAAGATAAAATTAATTCTAGCTATTATTTTCATCTATTCCTCCCAATATGTAATTTGTATTTGTATGTCAAATTCTGCTGTATTTGTTTCTGCATAATTCATTGTCGCACAATTCAAACATTCAATACTTTTTATATTATCTATTTCAGGCAAAATGCCATTTTTATTATTAGTTTCTATTGTCGCTTCAAAATCTTCAAAAAAACCCATATTTTTTAAGTTACATATTGTATCTTGACTATAACTTAATCTACTTCTAAATGAATAAACATCTCTCTTTACTTGAGTACCTATAACCCATTTTGTAATAGTCTTTTGCATTGGTATTTTATCAAGTGAATAATTATTTGAATCATTCGACAAATTATTAGCATTAATCTCGTATTTAGTGTTTTGAGTAAGAGAGTTTAAAACACCTATAAGATATGCTCTTAATTTTGTTATACGTTTTTCTTCGTATGTCATCTTCCACCTCTATTCACAAAATTTTGTACTTCTCTAACTACATCATTAATTTCAGCACTTACCATTCTTTTATCCCAATGGTCGCCAGTCCCTGCTGTATGATATTGAATGTTTTTCCCTGTATATTGCTTTTTAGGTGGAGAATAGTAGCCTACTGGAAAAGGTACTCCTTTTTGAAATATAGGATAGTTAGGCCCCATTACTCTACCTTCATATTGATAATGAGCATAAGGACTTTTATATGTAATAGTATCAGCACTTAATTCTACGTTAGAAGCTAAATCGCCTGTATCTCTAGGAACATATTTATCCATATGATTATAACAAGTTTGTGTGAAGAACCTCTGCACTCTACCATTAGGGTCAATACCAAGTCTTGCTTTTATTTCAGAGATAGGTTTTATTTTCATTATTTACCTTCTAAATGAACGTGAGGAGTATTACCAAAAGTATTATTTGTAATACTTGTTAATAAATATACCTCTTTGCCACTTAAATCTTCTTGACAATCTATATCTATATCCAAATCACCTTTAACAAGTAAATCTCCTATAGATATATTGTCAATATTTATCTCATTTTCGTCATATGGTATTCTAACAATCGCATTGTTTTGATATTGCAATCCTTTGTTAGTACTAGAACCTAGTCCACCAAAAAACCATACTTTTTTATAGTTATATCTTATCCATTTAGTCATATGATTATCGTCTATTATTTTATGATACAATGTAAGACTATTATTAGTTATCATTTAACTCCTAAATATAAAATAGATGTTCCGTTTACTACAACGTGCATTAGATAAGAAAACATATAGTCTTCTAATTCTGCTTGTTTATTAGTCATAACTTGAGATACTTCAGTAGGAGATAGATATGTAACACTATATCCGTCAATATTTTCACTTGCTACATTAGATTTATTCTTAATTACAGCTTGTTCAATACTATTCATCATAGCATACATACACATCTTAACCTCTTGAGGTATAACATCTATTCCTTTCAATCTATTTTGGGTTCTTGTGTCAATTATTTTGCGACACTCAAATTCTAATATATTAAAAGGCATTATGTCTAAAGTGCCACCTAAAGACTTATATTCTTCATAGTTTAGGTAATGTTCACTAAATTCCATAAATGCCCTCCTTTATTATAGACTAGTTGTTCCTTCAGGTTTAAGACTTGCAAATGGGAAACGAGTTTCAGTTTCATCAAGTGCGTTAACTGGGTTAGGTATTTCCCAACCAAGTCTCATTACTACTCTTAATGCAACCATATCATCTTGTGCAAGATTATATAAAATACTTCCGTCAGTTGGGTCTTGGATTACAGCTTCAGTTAATACTTTATAAGTAATATCTTGACGAATTTGGTAAACAGCTTGTGAGAAATCACCTGCTATTAATGTTGATTTGGTTTTATCCCAAACACCATTATCCATAAATTCACGTCTTACACTACCAATTTCAGTAGTATTTAATGGTTGTCCTGTAGTATCAGTCATCATACGGAATTTTCCTTTTAATCCAACTCCACCAAGAATACCATTAACTTCATAACCACTTTCTTCAACTTCAGTCATAACATCATTTATATCACTATATAAATGTCCTGTTTCATTTACTTCTTTTCCTACTGCAATAACACTAGGTACAAGTCCTGCTCTCCAGTCAGTTGGTTTATCAACTCCAAAGAACATAGCATTGTCTATTTTCTTTGCAAAAGCTTCTTCAACTCTTGGTCTAACTTCTGCCCAAATATCTATTGAGCTATCATTTAATACGTTTTCTTTAATTGGAACTATTACTGCCAATTCAGCAATATTAATATATTTTTTGTCCCAAGCGATTTTTGATAAGTTCTTACGTCCATTATCAGTGCTTTCGTCTACGAAATAAGCTACAGGTAAAGTGTCTAATACTCTTAATTTAGTTTTATCACTAGTAGCATTTGGTAAACGTTTAAATAATTGTAATGCTTTAGATTTTTTAATTGTGCCCTCAAATATTTCATTTGCTACTTGAGTTTCAATTAAAGCGTCTGCGTCATTTCTTGTAATCATAGCCATTTTTGTTAATTCCTTCTAGCCTCTATGATTAGTAAGTATCTCCTTTTATTTAGTGCTACTTCTAATAATATCATTCATAATATCATTAGTTGTAGGCTCTTTAGGTGTTCCACCATTTAAACTTGGTGATGTTTGTACTTTCTTAACTATAGTATCTCCAAAATATTGAGGATTTTCTTTCTTATAGCCTTCTAGTACTTTCTCAAAGCTATGTTCATCATCTACTTGTGACATAACTTCGTTTGTAACAAATTTACTAAACTCTTTTTTTACATTTGATGTACTCATTTGCAACTGAGCCTTCAAATCTTTGTTTTCATTTGTTACTTGTGAATAATTTTCTAAGGTTTTATCTTTTTCTGCTATGGAACTATTTAACTCTTTAATATCATTTTCGTACTTTGAAATCATATCTTTGTACTCTTCATTTTTTTCTTTTAAAGATGTTAAAGCCTTTCCGTGTTCAGTCATAATAGCGTCAATCTTTTCGCTATCAATTTCTAACCCTTTCAAAAATTCTCTCATAAAAATATTTTCTCCCTTCGTTTTTTGTTCGTGGTCTCGTCCACGTGTGTTGAAAATAAGGTTCTAATGAACTCTACCTAAAGTATAAAGTATTATTTAAAAAAATTCAATACATTAAAAAAAGAGTATATTAACTCTTTTATTTTTTAGCTGTTTTCTTTTTTGTAGTCTTTTTTGGTTCTTCTACTTCAGTAGTTTCTTCTTGTTTGACTTCTTCTACTACTTTAGCTTCTTTAACTTCTATAACATTTACTACCACTTTGTTTAGTGGATTTTTACCTGTAAGATATTCAGCCATTTCTTCATCACACTCAAAAGTATCACCCACAAATAGTTTACCTTCTACGTTTCTTGCCTTTCTTACAATATTTGTTAATTTTGCAAATTCCCTCAAGCTAAAGTCTTCAGTTACTACACATTTTATCATCTTAACTCCTCCTTCTAATATTGTTGATAAATATTATGATTTAATTTGTCTATACACACCTTTATCCTTTTTTCAATTAATGGTATCATTTCTTTGTGTTTTAATCTTTCTATCAACATTAATTGTTGTCCTACGTGTTTCCAAGCCGACGCTTCCCATATTTTGTCTCTTACTATGCTTACTGAATTGGTTGTATTTGTTCTATTCCAGGTATATAAAGGTTCTTTAACATTTACAATATTATTAAAATCAACATTATCAGCTTGTTCATAAGACCAAGTGCGGTCTTCCATTAAACTATCTTCTGGAAAATACACAATTTTATTTTTCTTTATTATTCTACTCCAAGCAGTACACCACACTTTATTATCACTCATAAAAAAGTCCTCATAGCAATCTATTTGATGATATTTAGTCATAAACACACCATTTTTATCAATCAATTGCATACCAATTAACATCATATCGTGATTAAACATTCTGCTATTTATTGTTTCAAGTGCGGTTTTAGTAGTGTAAAAGTCATCAGAGTCTAAAAAACATAAATAATCAAAGTCAACATTTTGTAAAGCATAATCTATTCCTACATTACGAGAACCACCATTATATCTTTTACGTTTGTTTTTTATTAATACAATCCTATCATCTTTATAACTTTCTATTGTTTGTATGGAATTATCAGTAGAACAATCATCTACTATTATTAGTTTAAAATCTTTATACGTTTGATTTATAATACTTTCTATACAATTTCTTAAGAAAGTTTTTCCTTTATAGTCTCCGTGGTCATTATTGCAATTTGGAACTATAATAGCAAATTTATAATCTTTTTTATCAGGTATAATATCATAATCTTTTTCATTAACATTGCTTTTCTTGATACAATTAATCTCATATTCAGTTAAATTAATATCTACATAATCAACATAATCCTTATGCACACAATGATAACCTGTTTGTCTTAATTCGTCATATGTTTCATTATCGTACACATAAAGATATTCATTGCCTTTTTTCTTTTTAACTGATTTATAATTGGTTTTATCTATAGCTATTAACATAACTTACCACCACCTAAAGTATATCATAAAAAAAGAGTGTATGAAACACTCTTATTTCAATAGCCAAACACTTTCTACTTCTCTATAAATATTATAACACAATTATGAAATTTTCCATACATATTCAATCTTTTTGTTAGTGCAATTCCACGTGTCTATAATATAGCCATCAACACACGCTGTAATATGCCCGTTTGTAGTTATTAAATATTTACCAACAGGGTGGTTTTCTGCAAACTCTCCTATATAAGTTTCTTTAAAAGGAATTTTATTAAATTTTTTATTTAAAAAATCTCTTACAAAGATAGCACTATCCATCATATATCCTTGTTCCATAGCACTTTTGCACAATTCTTTATATGCTTCTTTCCAAGTTATATCCATAACTATTGAATATGCTCTAGGAAAACAATCGTCAATAAAATTATTATGACTATTTGCATTATAATAAAAATATTTCATATTACATCATACTTCTTTGTAATGTTTCTCTTAACATTTGTTTTTGTTGTTCGCTATCAGCTTCTTCATATAATACTTTAATAAAATCTTCTAATGATTTAACCATATAGTGAAATGATTTATCAGTTTCTTCACTAGCTCCATATCTTGAGCGACTTTCCATATATCTTCCATATTCGCCACTCATTCTATCTAATGACTCGTCTCCTCTATATCTCATATCACGTCCTCTAGCTCTATAATTTTCATTATATCCTCTATAGTTTCTATAATAATCTCCATAAGTATCATAACCTGGGCCTCTTCCGTTATAGTTCATTTCCATATCCTCCTTTGTCATATGTTTTATTTTAGATAACTTATACAATGTATCTAAATTGTTGGTATTTAAACCACTATCTAATATATTGGTAATACTTTCTTCCATTTTTTTAAGTAATTTTTCGTCCATTATTCCACTCCTTCCTTCAAGAGTTTTATTATTTCTTCATTTTGCTTAATAATCTTTTCAAGGTATTCACTATCTTGCTTTTGTAATTCTTGCATTAAGTCACCATTATTAAAATCTCTAAATAAGATTTGTAAACTCAAAGCTTGAAATACTAAAGACAAGTTATCAACATTACTACTTTTCATTAAGAAATCTTTTCTATACTTAAAGTAGCATTAGCTACAATAGGTGCTTGAGTATCTATTGCTGTTGCTGTTAAGTCAGTAAAATCAGGAATACTTGGTAAACTTCCAATACTTAAAGTGGCATTAGACCTTCCACATACTTCTATCGTGTTTTCAAAAGATATATTAAATACATCTCCAGTAGTTGTTATGGTAGCTATCATTGTAGTCCCTGGAACAACTACTCCGTCTTCAAATAAAGCAAGTGCTACTGGAGTTCCTGCTGTAGCTCCACTAACATTAGCATTAAAACTTACTTTATATTTTGCTGTTCCATTACAATTACAATTACCATTTCCTAACACTTGATATAATGGATTCCCAGTTTGATGACATAACCAACTTCTTGAATTATTTTGACAAGCACTTCTTGTTCTTATTGGGTCACTATTAAATATTAATTTTGCAGTATTACTCGTTAATGTTACTGGTAATTCTTGTATACTTTCTATCATATTATCATTCCTTTCTATATAAAAAGAGATAGAACCTGTCTATCTCCGTTAAGTTAAGCAAGTTCTCAAATTGAGTTTGTCATAAGACTATATGCTATTAATTGTAAAGATAATTGCCATTGCAACCACAACCATTATTGTTGCAAGTAAAGATTGGTGTTCTTCCATATACTGGAGTACTTGGAACAGGACAATTATTCAAACGATTGTATAATTGGTCTACTTCATTAGCAAATCCTTGAGCTATGAAAGAGTTTTGAGCTATTTGACTAGCTTGTAGGTCTTTCATTGAGATTTCTCTTTGTAAGTCTGCAATCCTGTCATTTTTAGCGTCTAATTGTGATTTTACATTGTCTAACTCTAATTGACATAATTTATCTAATACTGCTTGTGTATTGCTTGTAGCATTAGTTATAATGTCACGAGTTGATTGAGCTAGAGCAAATCTATCTTGGCAATTTTCACTTAATATAGTGCTATTTAAGTTAGCAATGCCTAGACGATTTTCACAGCAACAATCATCTAATCTACTTCCTATGTTATTGAAACCTTGTAATGTAGATATTTGACTATTGAAAGCTTGTTGCATATTAGCTATTTGACGTGCATTATCAGCTACTTCTGCATTAGCAAATCCACTAGCTATATTGCTGTTGATGTCAGAGCAACAATTACATAATTGATTAGATAATCCATAAATTCCGTCTCTTACACCTTCAACTTGGTTGCTTATATGTAATGAGTTAAATCCGTCACTTGTTTGGTTCATAATGTCTTTTTGTCCGTTTGATAACCAAGCATATCCGTTATCAAATCCATTATTACCACCAAAGAAGCCGTTACCATTACCATTGTTACCCCAAATTAGTGCTAGTAAAACAATTAGCCAAATGGCACTATCGCCACCAAAACCACCAAAGCCACTACCACCAAATCCAGTCATAACTGGATATGGATAGAAACCATTGCCATTATTAGTAGCAAGGTCGATAGTAGGAACTATTCCTTGTGAATTGTTCATAATATTCTCCTTTCTATTCTTTTTTATATCAATGCTTTCGCTTGATACCTACTTTAATTTGTTAATAATATCGTCACCTATACCAAATTGTTTGGCTCTTTCAAATAGAGCTTGTTTTTGTTCAGGAGTATATTGACCAGTAATTTGTTTAAATATTTCTTGAGGGTTACTTTGATTTTGTCTTGCTTGTTCTACGAGCTTGAATACTTGAGGGTTCTTCGCCTTCAGTTGGTTCATCATCATTTGAAGAAGTTGGTTTTGCATTTTGTATCATCTCCTTAATTGATTTAGTTAATTCATTAACTTGTAATTGCAAGTTTTCTATCATTAAATCCTTTTCATCTTTCTGTACTATTTCTTTTAATTCGTAAGCTTTTACTTCTCCTTTAGTGTTCTTAATCCATACAATGCTCAAATCTTTACTAAAGTATGGAGTATCACTTACTACTATTTCTTTTTTTACATCTTCCAAAGAATTAGCATACTTCATAGTTTGATTAGTTGGAGCTAGTTGAAAGTTTTGAGTTAAATTGGTAGGTAAAGGATTTTGAGGTAAACTTTGTTTTAACTTTTCTAACTCTGCAATTTGACTATTAATTCTATCAACATTAGATTGTTGATTATAATTGTATGGATTGTTAAACATCTAAATCTCTCCTTTTAAGAAAACAAAAGAAGGAATAACATCAGCGTTTTAAACTTCATATTATTCCCTCCTTTGTAGCTCCATAATACCGAATATAAAAATTAATTGTCAGTCCTACTACAAATAAAAAAAGAGCATTAAATTTTTAATGCTCCTACCATATAATAATATACCTTATCTAGTATCTCTACTATTCTTGGATTATCTATATCAAATTCATCAACTATTTCTTTAAATGTTTTATCTTCTCTAAATTTTCTTTTATATAATAAATACATTTGTGTATCTACTTCTTTAAGCCTTTCTTCAGCTTCTATTAAGTTTTTATCTATACCATTAAACTTAATATACTCTATTAGCTTTTCATATTTACTTTCGCTATGTTTCTTATATCCAAAGAATAACTTTCCTTTATCTGCTTTTAAATTAGGTAAAGTACTTGTTACATAGCAACCTAATATTGTTAGTAAACAGCTAAATATTATTACTAAAGGTAAACAAATAAGATACATCATACCTTTTATACATATAAATAGCAATATAAAGAATATAATAGTTACTACAAAGCAATTATTTAATCCTATTGCGTGTATAGGTTCTTTAAAATTAGCTCTTACTACTAAATATAAAGGTATTTGTAGAACACATAGTATCAAACCTATTAAAGAAAAAGGAAACAAGTTAAATAATGTTGCTATTATTAACAATATTACCATAACTAAATTTCCATAAGCATTGTAAGATAGTTTATCCAAATCCATTTTTTATCTCTTCTTTCCAAACCACCATTTTCCTGGCCAATCACCCATAGTATTTCACCTCCATATCTTTAATATTATTAAAATACAAGTTATTATAACGTAAATGTATATTAATGTTGTAAATGAATACCTAATATAGAAGTTATTATTATCCCATAAGTTCTTTATCTTGTTATACATTAAATGTAATTTATTATTTAGAATTAAGCACATACCTAATTTTATTGTTTCAAATATAAAAGTAGTTATTATATAATTTACTCCAATTAGTTTAAATAAAAGTACATAGATAGTAGCTTCTATTATTATATTAAATACTAGCATAATTAATACTATTAAAAAGTCAAACATTGTAGTTTTAATTCTAACAATATACTTAATTCCAAACACTATAAACATTAATAGAATAAAATAATTTGTTATATCTCTAGTATTTAAAATAACCCCTAGTATTGATACTAATATGAATAACACACAATAATTTATAAATTTACCTTCTTTTTTAGTAAATTTCATAAATAAGCTGTAATATAATACTTCGAAGATTAGAACTATTATATTTACTATCATATTAATCCCCCCTCTCTTATAGTATATCAGTTTTAACTATCTTCCATTTGCTCATTTTGTCTGCTAGAGTATGTATATAATCGTCTCCGTCTAAACTTTCGTATGCACCCAATAAGTTTAGCCAATTTTTATATACATAATCAGGTATCTCGCCTATGTTTTCATACACAAAGTAAGTATTGGTTAAAGAGTTTTGTAACAAAGTTTTTAAAGCTTCATTTTGTACTTTTTCATTCTCTTTACCTTTTTTCAATTTCTCTTTGTAATTCTTTATAGAACTGGCACAATACCCTAAAGCAGTAGTAAGACAAAAAGTTAAAATAGTAGTTATTATTTTATTAATCATTTAACAACCCCACTTTCTCTCTTACTCAAATTTATTATAATACAAAAAGAGAACTATTGCTAGTTCTCGATACTAAAATAAAAGGGTTAACACCTACTAGAGGCATTTTAATTATAGCATATCATCTCATATAAAGTCTATCCAATTTAGTAGGTAGTCCACTTTTCTGCGACAACTCAAAATACTTATTAGTTAGTTGAGTTATTTTTTGATTAGCTAATATTTCCTCTTCTTTTAAACCAGTAGCTTTAGCCATTATCTTTCTATCTTGTTGTCTTCTTATTGACGTTTCTAGTTTACGTTGCATTTGCATACCTTCATAATTGGTATAATGCTTTCCGTCTAGTTTAAATCCGTCTTTATTATCTTTATTTATTTTATCTAATTGCTGTTGAGTATATTGAGGATTGCTAACACCTAATATTATATTATAAACATAGTGATAACAATTAAGTTGCCCTATTGGTCTATAATCTTCAGTTGTATCTCCATTTTTAAGTTGTCTATGTATATCTATTACTTTACCTTTATAGTCTTTAGCTACTCCAGTTTCTTGTAGCTTTTCAAATTCTCCTCTTTCTATTAAATTGCCATTTTCATCATATTTATTAATACTAAATTGATGTCCTTGTACTTCTTCGTGGTCAGGAGCAGGATTGTTATGTACGCTTACTTCAATTCCGTCTGCACCAAAATCTTCACCAAATTGTTCTTGAAGATTAATAGAAAAGTCTCTTAATGCTCCTCTTAAATTCATTCTTACACTAGAGTCTAGTCTTCTATGATAACCACTTTCCCATTCAATAGTCTTAATACCACTAGCACTTAATTCTCTTACCGATTTTCTTAAATCACTATTAAAGCTATCTTTACCTTGTATTAATGCTACAACACTATCATCTATTACTTCTTGATATGCTTGAGCTAAAGGTGTGAATATCTTTCTTCCGTTCTTAATTCTTACAAATCCTAATGTATTTGATAGATTTTTATAAGTTTCTTCAGTTATTTTAGAAATAGCTTTTACTTGCTCTTGTAAAGCTATGTTTTTTTCATATGGAATATATTTCATATCTCTATATTCATAGAATTGTTTAGCAAATACCAAATTCTTTTTAGCAACTTCTTTAAACATCTTTTCTATATCTTTTTCATTTAATTCAGTTACTTTAGCTAATTCTTTAACAATAGAGTCATAAGCTCCACCATATTTAAGTATCATTGCTAAATCGTAAGCTCTAGAAGGAGGAATATCACTTAATTGTTTTAATACCTCTCCTATCTTCTTTAAAGTATATGTATTTACTTTCTCTATACGTCTAACAAGAACATCTACTAAATTGTCTATAACTTCTTCGTTTAGCATTATTCACCTACTAATTCTTCTGCTGTAGGATTATTTTCTCTTATCTCTTCTATTTTTTGCTTAGCTATTTCTTCAGTTTCACCAAATATTTTCATTCTATATTCTACTTTACTAATAAGTCCTGCACTCTCTTCTCTCATAGCTCTATTACTTTCAGCTTCTTTATCTTCTATAATAGAGTCGTCAAATTGTATTACCATTTCATCAGTATTAATATTATAAGTCCCAAATTTACTAGAGGCATAAGCTACAGCTTTTACTAAATCATATATAGCACTTTCATATCCTACTTCTAATTTCTTTTTACGTCTAAATAGTTTAGAGTTACTACTTACTACAGCAGTAGCAGTAGATAAATTGGTTCCGTCAAAGTGATAATGATTTTCGCCAAAGCCTACTTTATTACCTAGTATATTTAATTCAGTATTTAAAGAAGCTACTTGTTTATCAGTTCTTAAATCATCACTTTCACTTTGTATTAAATCGTCTTTACTAACTCCTTTAGGTAATTGATAGATAGATATATCATTATCATCAAATACAGCCTTTTGAGTTCCGTCTTCATAGTTAAACATATCAGCTCTAGCAAATATTCTTTTTCTACCTAATTGTAATTCGTTTCTTACTTCATCAAATGCTAAATCTACTGCTTTTAAGTTATCTATAGCATTAGCATAATGAGGTATACCAAAAGGGTTATTATCAAATAAATTGTTTGTTAATAAAGGTTTGAATATAACAAACCACTTAACATCAGATTGAGTTGGAAATTTTTTAATAGTATCTTCTTGTTCTATTTCAGTTAATGTTCCGTTTGTTTCTTGGAATAAATGATTAATAATAACATAATTGCCATTATCATCTTTTTTATGAATAGATAATACTATGTATTTGTTACCTTTTATGTATTGAGTACTAGCAAAGGCACATTCAGTAATTTCGTTATTGTTCCAAGTCAATGGGAATATATTATCTACGCTTACCAAATCAAGTCTAGTTTTAGCGTTTGTTACATCTAAAGTCATAGCGTCTTCATTTTCTATAATGTCATATACACTTGTTACTATTGCACTTGTACCTAATGCTCCACTCTTTTCTAATGCACTATTAATTAATACATACAAGTCTAATTCATTAACTAAATTATCAAATTGGTCTTGGTCTTTTTCATCTTTTAATGATATTTTACATTTCTCACTCCATAAAATATCACTCCAATCTTCACTTATCTCTTTAGCCATATTCATAGTATATCTTTGCTGTTTTACTTTTCTTTGTCCGTTATATATAAAGTAATTATGGAAAGACTTTACATTACCTCTATACCAACTTTTCCATTGGTCTAAATATGTTTGTATATCCTTTTTTACTTGTATATTATAACCATATTCTTTTTGCAAAAAATCTTCTAATTGCATATAATCACTTCCTTTTTATCATTATCTTTACATTTTGTAGATGTTAATCTTCTTATTTTATATCACACCTCCCTTATATTCATTACTAATTTATCATAGAATGGAAACATACTATATTCACTAGCGTCTAAATCATCTATAGGAGTAGTTCCGTCATCTAATCTAGTATCAGGTTTTTTATCGTCCCAAACAGCCATTTCGTAAGCTTCTTTTAAATATTTACATTTATTTAATATAAATCTTCTACCTTGTGCAAATAATATTTGGTCCATATATATTCTATCAATTATTTTACCTTTTATACAATCTTCAACTCTTAAAGGTATTGCGTGTTCTTGTAAATATCTATTTAAACCATATGTTAATACTTGCCCTAATGCTCCATAATCAGCAAAGCAATGAGTTACTTTACCATAATTTTCTACTACTTTTTTATAGAACTCTATAAATTTTTCATACATCTGCTCGGGTGCATATAATCCTTTTAACTTCATTTCATCTATGGACCACGCTTGTTTGAAGTATGGCGTTATACCTGTTGCTTTAAATTCAGTTTCACCTTCGGTAGCTCCATAGTCTATTCCTATTGATACTATTAAAAAATTTATTTTATTTCCATGTTCATCTCTAGCTTCATCTTTCATAAACATTTCACTATTATTAACGAATTGCTTATATATTAATCCTTCAGCTACTACCCATAGACCTAATATAAATCTTTCATAAAATACTCCACCCATACTTTGATATTCTTTTTTTAATTCATCAAAATATTCTTCATTTTGTTTTCTTAATATTACATTATCATCTAATGTAAAATTCCATATTTGCTTATTTATTTTATCATTATCTATTATTTGTTGTTTAACCCAGTGTGTAGGAGTATCAGGGTTAGTTGTTGCATATAACTTAGCGTCTTTAATTGATAAACGAGATAACAGCATTTTATAAAAATCTTCAGGTATTTGTGTAAGCTCATCTATATAAGCTCCTCCTAAAGTCATACCTCTTATTTTTGCTTCTGCTCTATCATCATTAGCACCCTCTAACCATATCGTTCTTCCAAACAAAACTGCTGTCTTTTGTGATAATGAGAACTTAAAATTATTTTGGCCTACTAAATCTTGTAACAAACCCAGACAATTTCTTTTTAATGCTGTTAAAGTTTTACCTGTCATTAAAAATTCTACATTTTCAGGCATAGTACCTACAAATATAGCCCATTTTAATAACGAGATATACGTTTTCCCACTTCTTACGCTACCAGTTAATAGATTTATACGTTTATCTAAAAACTTTAGAAATTCAAGCTGTTTTGGGTTTAATAAGTCATTAATCTTTTTGCTCATTACATAAAGCTTCCTTTATATCATCTAATATACCATTACTAGTTACTTGATTTTCTATTACATCTCTTTGGCCTAAATATTGTTTACCTAAAAATATAGCCATAGCATAACTTTTTTCTGCTAGTTTCCACTGCATACGTCTTAATGACATTTTGCCAGTTTCTTTTCCTTCTTTAAAGATACGACAAAACTCTTCATCTCTTTGTAAAGTTCTTTCATCACACCCTAAGAAAGAAGCTATTTCTTTTTCAGTACACATAATACTCGCTAGTTTTTTAACTGCATCATAGTCTATTTTAAATTTTGGTCTACCTACTTTTTTCTTTTCCACTAAATCACTTCCTTAAATTACAGCAATCTTCTTTATTTGGATTATAGTTATTAATCCAATAATTATATGCTGTATCTTCATCTTCACATACACTTACATTAGGTATTTTAATCTTATCAATTATTCTTATCTTTTCTTCTAAAGGTAAATGTTCATATCCACTTTGTTTAATAGTAAATTTACTATAATCTATATCAAACCATTTTTTAATCCAATGATTAACTCTTAAAAACTCTACCTGTGCTTTTTCTATACCTAAACTATTTAATTTATCGAAATCTATAAAGTCTTCTATTAAAGGACTTAATCTTATAGCTACATCAAATCCGTTCTCTTGTAGTTTTTTAATTGCTTCTATTCTTTTACTAGGTAAACTTGCTTTTTCATAATCTAGCTTTTTATATAATTCATCATCTAAACAGGTTGTAGTTATTTGAAAATGAGCTAAATCTTTATCATATATCTTTAAATATTCTTCATTAGCTACTAAATGACTTTTAGTTACTATTAAATAACCTATCTTATACTTATTTAACATTCTTATTGTTTGATATGTAGTTCTATAATTTAATTCTATAGGTTGAAAACAATCTGTCATGCCTCCTAACCTTACTATTTTAATTCCACTTTTTTTAGCTTTTATAATAGCATTTCTTATTTGTTTCATACTACCTACAACAGGTTTGACACTATTCCACAAACCTCTAAAGTCTAATAAACTTTTAGCATAACAATATTTACAATCGTGCTGACAGCCACAGCCATATGTATCAAGTCTAGTTGTATATTTACATTTATCTTTTTCATTTCCTTCTACTTCTTTATAAAATACACTAAATGACTTCATTATATCTCTCCCATTGCTAACATAAGAATATCACATTTTTATTAAAATAAAAATTAGGTATTAACCTAATCTTTAATTTTTTTACTTATATATAAGAATGGTGTATCACATAATGCTATTATTATTTCTATTATAGTAGCTGATAGTGCCATTAATAATATAGTACTTGTTGGCATTGTTCCACCAAAAGCTATTAAATAGAATAAAAAGTTTTCTCCTCCATTTGAAACAATAGTACATACGTTATTTCTTAACCACATTTTTTTACCATTACTTTTCTTTCTTAAATATTCGTATAATCTAATATCCACAAGGTTAGATACAGCAAACATTGAAACACTTGCTATAGATATTCTAGGAATAAATCCAAATATAATTTCTAGACTATTTTGGGATACATCTAATGAATTAGGAACGAATATTAATGCTATTTGTGTTACTAGCATAAAAAATAATACAGCAAATATTCCAAACCTAACACCTTTTTTAGCTTCTTTATATCCATAACATTCGGTTAGCATATCAGTTGCTAGAAAGTTACTTGCGAATAATACATTTCCTAAAGTAGCACTTATACCTAATAAGTCTACACTTTTTACTAATATTATATTAGCTAATATACTAGCTATTCCTATCCAACCTATCAACCCTTCTTTACCTAGGATTTTTTTTACTCCTAACATAATACTAAAAACACCAAAAATTGAAACAAATAATAAAATATTATTTAACATATAAATCATCTCCTTAATTTTTTTATAGTAGGTTTTGGCTAACTACTAATCTTTACATACTTTTTGCCATTTTTCATAATAATATTCTTGCATTTTGATAGCTTGTTTATAATTTTCTATCATAACTTTTAAGATATTATTCTTGCTAAATTTTTTACTTACTTTGCCTTTATCAGCAATTCTGCCATATATAGCATTTTGTTTCCAACTGCTACTATCAACATAATCAAAAGGAACTTTATCTAATACCTTTTTTCTAGTCATTCCCAAACAATGAACTTTACAATTATATTTCTTTGCATATTTTAAAAACATTAGATATTGTTCATCTTTTATATCTTCATTCTTAAATCCAGTTATTGCCACCACCTTTCCTGCATAATCTTTGCACATCTTTTTATATTCATCTATGCCTCTATTTTTATGCCATACAGGTATAATCTTATTAGAAGCTTGTTCTAATACTTTTCTTAACTTTAATACTTGTTCATATCCTATTATGTTGTCTACGTCCATTTCAAAATATCCTACTACGTTAGGTCTATCAAAGTTTTTAATAAATTTTGCATATTCTTCAGTATATTTATTCCAATCTACCTTTTTTCCTTTTTGAAAACTATGTGCTCCACTATCTATCATTATTAGCTCACTATTATCTCTAACATATTCTGCTAATTCAGTTTTATTTTGTATATAAAAATAAGACATTAAATTATATTTCATTTTTTTGATGTTGAAAGGGACTTTTTCGTTTGTTTCTATTGCACTCAAAAAAACTTTCATTATTCTACCTTTTTAAAATGTATATCTCTATCTATATGGTGACATTTAGGACATTCTAACATATTATGTTCAGGTTCTTCATAATTATCGCTAGTTAAATCTTCTACATTATCCCAGTCAATAGTATGCTCTATAAATCCAAAATCTTCCATATTAATATCTAATATATCCTCAAGTTCTATATTTAATAAATCATAATTCCAACTCGCTTTTTCACTGACTTTATTATCTGCTAATCTAAATGCTTTAATTTGTTCTTCGGTTAAATCATCAGCTATTATACAAGGAACTTCTTTTAATCCTAATTCTAAACTAGCTTTATATCTTGTATGTCCTGCTACTATAACTCCATTCTTATCAATTACTATTGGTACTTTAAATCCAAATTCTTTTATCGAATTTGCCACAAGCTCTACAGCTTCATCATTAAATCTTGGATTATTTTCATAAGGTTTTAAATCATCTACCTTAATCATTTTAATTTCCATTCTTTCACCTCTTATGAGTATTATATCATTTGGAACAAATTAAAAAAAGATTATTTCTAATCTTCTTTATCACTTTTTAAAATTTTTAAACTATTTTTTAATGATTTAATTATTTCTTTTTCAGTCAAATTATATTTTTTCATGTAATAATAAGACATAAGACTTATATATACACCAACTTCTTTTGCTGTATTAATTTCTACCATATCTTTTATATATTGTTCATTTATAGGTATTAACATTTCAGTTCCTTCCTTCTATTATTATATCTTTTACTTTATACATATATGGCATAAGTATTTTCTTTAAATATACAAATTCTTTTACTGGCATTGCTTTATATATATGCAATACTTGACTATGTATGTTATATTCTGCTTGATATTCTTCTAACCATTTGAATATATAACTCATTTTTTCATTTCTCCTAATGTTCTAACTATTTTAGAAACTCTTCCTTTTATTATGTTATTACTATCTAAATCATAATAAAATATAAATTGATATAAAACATTTAATACATCTCCTACTTCTTCTTCAAGATGTTCTTTAGTGCCTATTATTTCAGTTAAAGGTATTTCGTATTCAACACTTTTTTGTAATTCATATGTATTAATTGCTTGTTGTAATTCAAATACTTCTTCTTCTAACTTGCGTTGTTGATTATCAACCCCATAATGATTAATTATTTTCAGTAGTTCTTCTCTCATTAGTTTTCTCCTTTATTAAATCATTTATCTTAATGTCTAAAGGTCTTGTATTTATCATATAAATAACATTTCCTAAATATGTTAATTGAAAAGTATAATCATCTTTATAACCTTTCAATGGTTCTTCTATATCAACAATAGTATTTTCTATATGTTGCAAGTGTTTTACAGCTTCTTCTTTACTTGTCAGGTCTATCATCATTGTCCTCTATTTGTTCTACATTGTCTATATGATAAGTTCCACAACTTTTCCAACCTATATATCCACCTTTATGAGAATAATTTAATTTAACTTTTTTACCTATGTTTTTTTGTAAATCTTCAACCAATTTACTTTCATCAATATATACGCAATATTCAGTTTCATCTCCTTGTTCCGTATAAGCACTAGATTTTAAATAAACCTTATAACGTCTAAAATATATTCCTTCTAAATCTACTGCTGTAATAACTCCTTGATGAGAACCTTTAGTAGGTGGATAATTTATAAATCCGTGAAAACAACCATAAATAAGTAATCCTATGCCTAAAAATCCACAAATAATACTAATTACACCCCAACAATTTCCAAAAACTTCGTCATATATACAATAAAATACCATACACGCAATAAATAATACTATTATTAAAATTATTAAAATCATATTTATCTCTCCCTTTCTTGATTATCTATATCATTTTCCTTTTTATTAATATAGTCTATTATTTCATTGATTTTATCTTCTGCTGCCATTATGTTTATATTTAGATTTTTAAGTTTACTTTCAATACTACCAAACATACCAGCCCTCATTGTAATTTTTTCTATCTTCTTATCTTCT
>Ga0326511_10000795_pt1 | contig 27397 bp, 35 predicted proteins | sample 0_2496_0518_D_FD_203701 | JGI IMG/M metagenome (GOLD analysis project Ga0326511, IMG submission 203701) | Bovine rumen microbial communities from UC Davis, California, United States - 0_2496_0518 | ecosystem: Host-associated > Mammals > Digestive system > Stomach > Rumen | place: USA...
CACGTTTGTAGCTGACGAGCCTTTCACGATTGGAAAGGAGTTGGAGAATCATGCTCAATAACGGTAACGTAACCGGCAAAGTCACGGCAGATGGCAGTTTAACCGGCAGCGTTTCAAACATTAAAAATGTTTCCGGGGGTATAGATAAGCCGGGCAAGGTATATGAGAAAGATTACGAAAACCTGGATAATCTGCCTAGTAAAGACGGCGTAACGATTATCGGGGATAAATCGAATGAGGATTTGCGCATATCTACCACAAAGACAACGGCAGAATGGGAAATCTTAGTTGACTTAGTGCCGGTAAGAGGTGAGATTTGCGTTTATTCCGATGGCGCAGAAGATGCAAGCGGTGATCCTGTTCCGACTTTCAAGATTGGAGATGGGGAAACGCTGCTTTCAGATTTGCCGTTCGTATCTGCTACAGATTTAGGTATTTACGAATGGGCAAGGCAGCCTGAAAAGCCTACGTACACCTATGATGAGGTTGGGGCAGTAGGCGCAGAAAACGAGTTGCATATAAACGAGATAGACAGAATGTTTCAGACGGTGTTTGGATAACAGGAGGGTTTAGAAATGCCAGCTATTACATACAACTATGTAGGAGATACCGATACACTTTACATCCTTAATAAGCTGAAAAACGTGTTAGAGGGAACAGGTGGCTTTACACCTGGATATGTAAAACAGGTTAGCGGCAAAGGTCTGTCAACTGAGGATTTTACAACGGCACTTCTGAATAAACTGAACGGAATTACAGAGGGTGCTGACGCTGTGTCGTGGAATCAGATTCAGGCCAGCGGAACTAAGGTTGCGGAAGTGACGATCAATGGCACGACTATTGATATTTATATTCCTACAAGTACGGCTATCACAGTTGATACGGAAATGTCTGATAGCAGCACAAACCCTGTCCAAAACAGGGTTATTAAGAGTTACGTTGACACGGCGGTAGCTGGTGTTATCGGTATTCACTTCGATGCAGATACAACAGGTCTTGGTTATACATCCATTGCGGATTTGCAGACAAAACATCCTGTTGGAGCAGATGGCACGATTTATCTTGTCCAAAATGGCGGCAGCGGTGCGAACACAAAAGACGAGTATTTTTGGAACAGCAATTCAAGCACTTATGAGAAATTCGGATCAACAGATGTGGATTTATCCGGCTATGTTCAGAGCAGCCAGCTTGTAGAGATAACTACAAGTGACATTGATACCATGTTTGATACCGTATTCGGATCATAAAAGAGAGGTGTTTATATGTCTTGGGATATATTGCCAAAAAGCAATTTACAATACTTTTTAACTAAGCTGAAAGGTATTTTTGACAACAAAGTTGATAAAGAGACAGGCAAAGGTCTGTTCAGCGGTAGCTATAACGACCTTACAAATAAGCCGTCTATTCCGGCTGCACAGGTCAATTCAGATTGGAATGCTTCAAGCGGAGTGGCGCAGATACTAAATAAACCTACAATTCCAGCTGCACAGGTAAACAGTGATTGGAATGCAAGTAGTGGTGTGGCAGAGATATTGAATAAGCCATCGTCAATGCCTGCAAGTGATGTTTATGCTTGGGCAAAAGCCGCAACAAAACCAAGCTATACCGCAAGTGAGGTCGGTGCACTTGCGTCTGATGGTACGGCGGTTAGAGCGACTGCTGATGCTGATGGAAATGCTATCTCTTCTACTTATATGAAGAAAGGCGTTGACTACGTTACCGCTGGTAAAAAAGCGAATACCACACTTGGATCAAATGCCACGGCAGAGGGATACAATACAACCGCTAGCGGAAGTTATTCACATGCAGAAGGACAAAATACTATCGCAAGTGGTTTAAACTCTCATGCAGAGGGATCAGATACTACTGCAAGCAAACCAGACGCTCACGCAGAGGGGTCGCATACAACAGCTAGTGGAGAGCAAGCACACGCAGAGGGGTCGTATACAACTGCAAGTGGATATTATGCACATTCAGAGGGATTTTATACTACGGCAAGTGGCAATCATTCTCATGCAGAAGGAGTGTGTACTAAAGCATCATCCCCCAATCAGCACGTAGAAGGTAAATATAACGTAGAAGACACCAACGGCACTTATGCACATATTATAGGTAACGGCCCTTCAGACAGTGAACGTAAAAACATCTTCACCGTTGATTGGAATGGTGATGTTTGTGCTGGACGGTCAAACGGATTGACTAATGATACAAAATTGCCGACAGGTGCAGATGTTATAAGTTACCTAAACAGTAATTTAACGAACGTAGCAACATCTTTGCAAGCGACTGGTAAAGTAACTGCACTTAGTGGAGTTGCTTGCAATCGTATCGGTAGAATAGCTATATTGGAATTTGACATGTCAATGTCAGGTGGAGAAACTTCTAACTGGATTGACTTAGGATCAATAGGAGTCGCACCTAGTTATGATGTTGTAATGAATATCCCTCCTGAAGCCCTTAGCGGAAATGCTGTTCGTGTTAGATTATATAATTCTAACAAACATCTTAAAGTTTTTTACGGAGCTGCGGCTTCTTATCATGTTAGATTGGTATTCTTTATTGACCGTGTTTAATATAACATTAATTACTGTTATGAAACGTGCCAAGTTATTGTCGTAGAATCTGAAGCAATAGCATAAGTGCAAGCCATATGATTCTTGTCGCAATAAATGATGGTTACAAATGTATTACTACTTATAAATATATAACTTCCCCAAGAACATCCGCTTGGTTGATTTGCAGGATTGTTTGAATTGTGATAAAAAAGAATTTCAGCTCTTCCACTGCCTAACAAAGATTTTGCTGTTGTTAATACATCAGCACTAAGTGTACCTATATTTCTGAATCTAAATAAGCCTAAATTACTGTTTAGTAAAATTTAAGGAGAAAAATCATGGAGTCGATTTTGACAAATGTAGAAAAACCAATCGCTTAGGTTGGAGAAAAGAGGAAAATATATGAACAAAGTAAACTTAGTAGGTAGACTAACACGCGATCCTGATATCAAAGCTACAGGAAACACGACAACCGCAAGATTTTGTGTTGCGGCGCAGCGAAACTTCAAAGACAAGGACGGAAATTACGGCGCAGATTTTGTGAATTGCGTTGCTTTTGGCAAAACTGCAGAAATTGTAGAAAAGTATTTCCATAAAGGCAGCCTTATTGGAGTTTCAGGCCGCGTAAATACCGGCTCTTATACCAACAAAGACGGCAATAAGGTATACACAACGGATATTGCAGTTGAAAGCGTTGAGTTTATCGGAAATAAGTCTGATAATGCTGCAGCGGCTAAACCGGCAAATGATAGCCCTATCACTACAGATGATGGTGGCTTTATGAATATCCCGGATTCTGTAGATGAACTTGCTTTTGGATGAGGTGAAGAAAATGACAGGTAATGAGTATCAGCGGCTTGCAAGTCGCACAATGAAAAAAGGGTGGTCTTATGAAAGAGATGCAGCTAGGGATCATGCGCTGCATTTACTTAGTGCAGAAGTTGGAGAACTACACGCATTGTATCAAAAGGAATATCAAGGACATGGAGCGCCTGATAGGGAACACATTTTGAAAGAGTGCGGAGATATAGCTTGGGGGTTAGCAGAGTTTCTTACTTCTCAGGGAATGAGTATGGATGATTGTTTTGACACAAACATAACAAAGCTGAAAAAGCGTTACCCGGATGGGTTTGACGCTGAACATAGCCTTAACAGGGCAGAGGGAGATATCTAACTTCGCTTTCGTGTTCTAACTCCTTTCATACATGGGTAGGCTAGGTGCTGGTGCGCTGGCGTTTCTGCTGCCATTTTACGCTATGTAGGTTCGATTCTTACACTAGCCATTGAGGTAAAACGATATGACACAAACAGAACAGAAAATCAAAGATTCTATCATTGAACGTGCTGAACAGATGGCAAAGGCTTTAGCACACGGGAAAGATTTAGAACTTCGCAAGTCTGCAAGTGGTGTTAGTGTTGCGGAAGTCACAAAGAAACTGCAAAAATAGAAGATAGTAAACAGTATATATTCTAGGCGTACACATGATGGCGTGTATGTATCGTGCGTGATGGTGCACTTTATTTTTGTATGGGGAGAGTGTGCTATTATGCGTCAAGATATTCAAGATACTTTTTTAAGTCTGAAAAATTCACTTGAAGATACCAAACGTAAAATTGAAAAACTAACAAATGATTGCGGCAGCGAAGAAGAAATAGCTGCATTATGCGAAAAACGGCTGAATATCATTGAAACGCTTCACGATTTAGCCGGTTCTGCTATTGAGAATGAAAAAGAAGTGGAACAGGGCGTTGATATTGCAAAATACGCACGGGAAGAAATGGAGAAGATTATCTGCCCTGTAAAAGTTGATGATCCTGTTAGGCGTGTGCGCGAAGTGTGGCGCATTGTAGATAACTGCCGCGATGAGTCTTTAGCGGTGAATGAGATATACGATTACTTAGATATTCTGCTGCTTTTGGCAAGAAATAAAGATTTTGATTCTTATTTGCTTTACCTGGAAAAGAATAGGATTGAAAAAGATAGGCTTTATCTGCCGAAAAGGAAACAGTTTTTGAAAGTTGGTATCATAGAATCTTTGCAAGATATGATAGATGATAAGTTGGACATTCTGACTATATCTATGCCCCCAGGGACAGGCAAGACCACATTAAGCAAGTTTTTCATATCTGCAATCATAGGTTGGTTTCCTAGCGATTTCAATTTATTTTGGTCACATTCGGCAGATATAGCAAGGATGTACTATGATGGCGTGAATGATATTCTGACGAATAGCATTGAATACACTTGGCAAGAAATATTCGCTGGACTTTCCGTCACTTCAACAAATGCTAAAGCCGGATCGTTGAATGTAGGTCGCTATCGCCCGTTTCAGAGTTTGCAGACTACAAGTACGGGCGCAGAGAACGCCGGTAAAGTCCGTGCAAGCAAGTTTTTGATGTTAGATGATCTAATCGGCAAACTAGAAGAAGCGCTCAATATAAATCAGCTTGAAAAACTATGGAGAGCGTATAGCACAGATTCTAGGCAGAGAAAGATTGACGGCTGCAAAGAGATACATATTGCTACCAGGTGGAGTGTGCACGATGTTATAGGAAAACTGCAAAGGGCGTATGAGGGCAATAACAAAACACGGACTCGATTTATCGCTATACCTGATATAGACGAAGAAACAGGCGAAAGCAACTTTGATTATGAGTATGACGGATTTTCAAAACAGTTTTACGAAGATCAAGCGCTGCTCATGGATGATATAAGCTATCGTTGCCTATACAAAAATCAGCCGATAGAACGTGAGGGATTGTTATATCACGATGAAGATTTACGGCGCTATCTATCTTTGCCGCTACAAGAGCCGGACGCAATATTGGCAATATGCGATGTTAAAAACAAAGGTACAGACTATATGTTCATGCCTGTTATGTGTCAATATGGGAATGATTATTACCTGGTAGATTGCGTATGTGATGATAACTCGGATTTTGATATTCAGTATGAAAAGCTATCAGATTTGCTAGTTAGGGATAACGTGCTATCTTGCGAGTTTGAGAGCAATACCGGCGGTGACAGAGTTGCGTTTGAAGTGCAAGAACGTGTCACAAAGAAAGGCGGTAGCTGTACGATTACAACGCATCCGACAGAGACAAACAAGGAAACAAGGATCATTGTCAACGCAGATTGGGTAAAACGTAACGTGCTTTTCCGGGATAAAAGCCTTTATACACCGAAAGAAGATTACGGCATTATGATGAATTGGCTTCTTTGCTATTCCACGGTAGGAAAGAATAACCATGATGATGTTCCTGACGGCCTTGCTAACTTTAGGCTTTTCGTTGACGGTATGCGTCCACAAATTGCAACTGTAGAAGCTGCTTTCAATCCTTTTCGGTCAAGGGGGTACTATTAAACATGACAACAAAAGAATATTTGCAGCAGATTAGGAAGTACGACAAGATTATTAAGAACAGGATCAGAGAGTTAGATAATCTTAGGATAGCAGTACAAAACATATCCTCTTTCCAGCTTTCAAAAGATGTAGTTGTAACAAGTAAACGCAAGGACAAGATGGAAAGCCTTATCGTGCGTATAGTAGATGAGGAAAACTACATAAATGATTTTATTGACAGGAAATATTCAATCATTTCTAAAATGGAAAAGCTGGATATAAAAGATTATGATATCTTGTATTTGCGATTTGTAGACGGGAAAAAGTTTGAGGAAATATTAGATATACTGAATGACGAAAGCGAATGTTCTGAAAGACAAATGTATCGTAGATATAAAAAGGCCATGAAAGCGTTTGAAGAACAATTTGGGGATAATTATTTATAAAATGGCAGTAAACGGCAGTTTAATACCATTAAAAAGATTTTTTATGTGTGCTAAAGTGGTAATGAGAAAAATAGGCAAAAAGTGTTTTTGCTCATTCAGTACCCCCATAACGATTAAAGCGTAAGATTCTATGTCTTGCGCTTTTTTCGTGGAGAAAAAGAAATGCAGAATAACAGATTGTTTTTTCAGGATATTGTCAATGGACAGTATGGAAGAAAAATTGCATATACAGATGTTGAAGAAATAACCGAGACTAACGTAGTTAAGGTTGTTGGAGATTGCATCGGCGTTTTTAACAGCAATAAAAGTGCAATCAAATATCTTTGGAAATATAAAAATGGGGATCAACCGGCTTTATATCGCACGAAAACAATCCGTGACGATATCACCAATCATGTTGTGGAAAACCACGCATTTGAAGTGGTACGGTTCAAAATGGCTCAAACTTTCGGCGAACCGATAGCATACAACAGCCTTAGTGATGATGATGCAATCAATAAAGCCGTTGACAGGCTGAACAGATATATAAGTGCAGCGCATAAGGGCGTTAGAGATTTGTCAATGGGTGAGTGGCAGAGTGCGACAGGAACAGGATTTGAAGCTGTGCAACTTGCCGGAAAGAATGCAGAAGTGCCTTTTCGGTTGGTTGTTCCTACACCACTTGACACATTTATCATTTATCAGAGAAGCACGCAAGAGCCGATCCTTTCTGTCCAAGAACTGAAAGACGAAAATGGCGAGAGATATTTGCAATGTTTCTCCAAAACAACAGAATATCGCATTCAGAATAGTACGTTGCTGCCGCTTACAAATGGAAACGGAGTTGAAGTATATTCTAGGCTTCATACTTTCGGAGAAATACCGATTGTTGAATACCCTAACAATCAATGCCGTATATCCGATATCGAACTTGTTATAACTCTATTGGATAGCATTAACAATATGCAATCTAACAGAATGGATAGCATTGAACAGTTTGTGCAAAGCTGGATAAAGTTTATAAACTGTGACATTGACGAAGAACAGTTTGAGAAAATGAAAATGTCCGGCGCACTCGTTGTTAAGTCTAACAATGGTGCAGATAACAGGGCAGACGTTGACATTATGACGCAAGAACTTAATCAGACAGAATCGCAAGTTGCGAAAGATGATCTGTGGGATAATGCGTTGTCAATTTTGGCTATCCCTAACAAAGAGGGCAATACAGGCGGCGATACTGCCGGTGCTGTGCAGCTTAGAAATGGTTGGGATTTTAGTAAACAGGCTGCAAGGATCAAAGATGCGTATGTGATTGAAGCAGAATATAGGCTTTCGACTTGCATTAGAAACGCTATACGTATTCGCAAGGGAGAAAATGATGTAAAACTTTCTGTTTTAGATTATGAGCCTGTTATCAATCATAGCCCTACGGACAATATGCTGGTCAAAGTAGAATCGTTTAAGATGCTTGTAGAAGCTGGAATCCACCCGCTTGTGTCGATCCGCACCGTGGGATTGTGGAATGATAGCGACAAGGTATATCTGCTGTCAAAACCTTATCTTGATGTTCTTTACAAGAAAATTGACGATGTGATTGATCAGCAAGGTTTACAAGACCAGGTTGAAAAGGCTAATCAGCTTTTAGGTAACGCTAATGGCACTACAGAAACAAGATGAACTAAACAATCTAGCAATTCCGTATGATGAATACTTTGGAGAAATGGGTATATCAGATGCGGAAAAGCAAAGAAGAATTGAACTTGCAGAACTGATTGACGATGTTTTCTTTTTTGCGTTTGCTATGATGGCTGCAGAGAAAGCAGCAAATATGCCTTTTAACAAAACATATTACATAGATTTTATCGAACGGCGTTTCAAAGATATTCTTGACTCGCAAGGCGTTGACTACAACGAAACATATCCGTGGCTTAGGGGTCATATCAAAGACACGGCAAAAGAGGTTGTAGAACAGATTGAGAAAAAGCCGGATGATGAGTGGCAGCTATCAAATGATAGGGCAATGCTGATAGCCGAAAATGCAGCTAACAGTATTGGAGAATACACCGTATTTCAAGATGCAGTAGATAATGGCAAGACAAAGAAAACATGGAATACGATGGATGATGAGAAAGTGCGGCACACACACATTGAACTTGAAAGCATGACAATTCCTATCATGGAGAAATTTCAAGTCGGCAATTATGAAATGTATCAGCCAAAAGATACTTCTCTTGGCGCTGGGTTGGAAGAAATAGCGAATTGCCGGTGTTGGTGCACATACGGTTAAACAAGGACTACAAGATAGTCCTTTTTTAATACAAAAATAAGCAGCTATGCGATAAATAGCAATCATTCAGCCGAAGCGACCGGCGTAAATAAGCGTGAATGAGGAAAGAGGTAGGTATGACTAGAGAACAGGCAAAAGCAACACTTATTTCTTGCGGTGTAGCCGAACCGACAGATGAGCAGATCACTAATTATCTGAACACGGTAAACGGCGAAATCAAAAAGGAAAAAGACAGAGCAGACCGTTACAAAGCAGATGCAGACAAGGCCGCCGAACTGCAGCAGAAACTTGACGAGATCGCTAATCAAAATCTGTCAGAGGTTGAAAAAGCAAATAAGTCTACGGAAGAAGCATTAAGGCAGAACGCAGAGTTGCAAAAGCGCCTTGACAGAATGGAGCAGATGAACAAGCTGGCAGAAAAAGGCATTATCGGAGAACAGGCCGAAAAGCTGATTGACGGTGACGGGAAACTCGATTTTGAGGTTCTTGGTCAGATTATCTCAGACAGGGAGAACGCGGCGAAAGTCGCAAAGGAACAGGAAATTGCAAACAATCAGGGAAATCCCGGTGGTGGTCAGCCTGATCCTAAAGATGCAACTCCCGAAGATGTTAAAAACGCTGAAAGTATAACTTTTGGCGCAGCACCGAAAGACGCGCAAGCAGCTTTCGACTACTACAAATAAACCCATAAGGAGGTAAAGGAAAATGGGAAAACCTATCACTCATGACTTTGAACAGAGTAAAACGATCCTCAAATTCTTTCCGTTTCAGGGCGCAGCTTGCCTTGTTCCGGCTGCAGATGTAGTCGCAGACGCGAATGGAAACAAGATCGTAAAGGCCGGTACACCTTTCCCGGCAAATGACGCGACTTGCCTTGGTTATCTGCTCACCGATGTAGATGTAACCAATGGCGATGCTCCCGGCACTTACGTTTATGAGGGCACAATCGACACCGCAAAACTGACCGCAAACGGCATTACAGTAGAAGATGCTGCAAAGGCTGCTACGCCTAAAGTGAACTTCTATGAAGAAGCCTATGCACCGGCAGAGTAATAAAGGAGGTATAAAGAGATGGCATTACCGTTAAAAGAAGCGTTTACCGCAAGAGCAATCGGTAGCAAATGGGATAGCTACAAGGCCAGCCTTGCATTGCCGCCTTATCTTGGACGTGCCCTTTTCGGCACTCAGAAGAAACAGGGTCTTGATATCCGTTTCATTCTTGGCGAAGATGCAATGCCGAAAGAGCTGAAAGGTTCTAACTTTGACGCACAGGCACCGCTCAGAGATGCAATCGGATTCTCTGATATCCAGCAAGAGATGCCTTTCTTCCGCGAGTCCTACATGGTAACTGAAAAGGAAGAACAGGAATACATGACTTATGCAAATTCTGCAAATTCTGATCTTGCTAATCAGGTTCTTGCACGGATCATGAAGAAGCCCCTTGATCTTGTTCAGGGCGCAAATGTTGTTCCTGAAAGAATGATTTGGCAGCTGCTTGCCCCGGTTGATGGTATTCCTAAGATTACCGTTGCGATTGACGGCGATTACACCAACAAGGCTTATGTTATCGACTATACAAGCGATAACGGCGTTGCTTATAAGGCAAAGAACTATATCGACATTACCGGCACGGCTGCTAACAAGTGGAGCGCAGCTGCTACAGCTACCCCTATCGCAGACCTTGTTGCTGCACAGGATCAGCAGAGAGACAACAGAGGTCAGGTTCTTTCTCGTTTCGTTATGAATCAGAAAACCTGGAAACAGCTTGTCAACGCAGAAGATACAAAGAAACAGGTTCTTGGCGCTATCGCTTACAACAGCGGCATCGCTATTAAAGATGCTGACGTTAAGGAGTTTTTGCTGTCTAACTACGGCATTCAGATTGTTGTTTACAACAATGTATACCTTGACGCTAGCAATGCAAGCAAGACCTTTGTTCCTGACGGCGTTGTTACCGGCCTTTCCGCTGGTGCTAACCAGCTTGGTACTGTATACTACGGCACTACTCCCGAGGAACGTTCCGGCGATCTGTCTACAGGCAATCTGTCAATCGTTGAAACGGGCGTTTCACTTTACACTTACACAACCCCTCATCCTCTGAACACCCATTGCGTATGTTCTGAGATCGTTCTGCCGTCTTATGAGGGCATGAACAGCGTTGTCGTAATGAAAGTTGACGCATAAAGGGAGAACGGCTTATGAAAGCACAGTACACGGTTAAAATCGGTAATGTGTTCTATAAGGCTGGGGAAGAAATTCCCGAAACTAAGGAAGTAAAGGCGGTATCTACTCCGAAAGAAGTAGAGCCGCCTATTTCTGACGAAAAGCCCGTAGAACATGAACAGCCGACAAAAAGGCAATACACCCGGCGTAAATAAGGAGAGTGATTGATATGGGTTACAAAGTCATTCGCGGTTTTGCCGACAGTACGGATAATAACCACGTTTATAGCGTTGGAGAAAGTTATCCTAGAGATGGATTTAAGGCAAGCGATGAAACTATCAAAACACTTTCCACTACGGAAAACCGGCATAATTCGGTTTTCATCGAAAAGGTGAAAGACAATGACGATAGCAGAACTTCAAAGTCAAATTCAAGACGATTTGGAAACAGAACTGAAAAGTGATACAGATTATAGCGAAAATTTGCTTGAAATAAAAGTCCGTAATGCTATCAGGGAAGTAAGAACAAGGCGCAACTATCCAGCATCATACACGGAAGAAAAGATCGCTGCAGACCTGGAACGGTTTTATTCGACAATAACCGCGCTTGCGGTTTATGAGTATAACCAGGTGGGCGCAGAGGGTCAATCGTTACATACGGAAGATGATGTTCAGCGGTCTTGGTATTCCAAAGATGAAATCTTGGGTAATGTACCGGCATTTGTCAAAGTCTTATAGTGGAAAGAGAGGTAAACGCTATGGAAAAAGCTAAGTGGCTTTTATCTGTATTATGCGGCTTAATTCTTTCTTTCACTCAAAGATACGGGATCATGATTATTCTAGTTTGCGTTGCTATCGTTTTTGATTTTGCAACAGGGCTAGTAAAAGCGAAGATTGAAGAAGAACTGTCAAGCGAAATCGGCATTAAAGGGTTTTTCAAAAAGATTGCCTTGCTTATTTGCTTGTTTTTCGGATTCTTTCTCGATTTTGTTATTCCGTATATGGTAGCAAGCGTTGGTGTGAAACTGCCGTTTGATACGCCGTTCGGGTTGATTATTTGCTTTTATATTATCCTGAATGAGAGTATTAGCGTATGTGAAAACCTTTACGCTTGCAATCCGGGAATTATGCCGAAATGGATTGTTAAAATGCTGAAATCTGCAAAGCAGCAGATTGACGAAAAGGGAGATGCAAAGAGTGAGGACGTTGCGGAAGAATAAACAGAAAATGTACTATTCTTTGTATCGTGCGGCAGAGGAAGTATACGATCAGGAACAAGGCGAAACGAGATACATTGCCGATGATGAGACAGGAGAAACTATACCTGTAGAGGTTGGAACGCAGAAAGCGTTTTACAAGCCGCCTGTTGAGTTTAAAGCAAATATCACGTCTAACCTCAATGAAATGCACATAAGGGCGTATGGCGTTGACCAATCTGCTATATATTCCGAACTGATTGTAGAAAAGGGTTATCTGCCGTTGAAAATAGGTTCTATTATATGGCGAGAAACGCCTATCGCTTGGGAAGATGAAGAAAACAGAATCCCAAAGCAATCATCAGCAGATTATACAGTTGTAGGTCTGTTGACAGAGTATCAACACAGCGATTTTTACTTGCTCCAAAGGAATACGCCGGAGAGTAATTCAAATGGCTAAAACAAAGCTAACAGTAAACATTCTGTCTATCCGAAGTCTTGAACAGTTGAAAGACAGCCTAGAGAGTTACGTTGATAGCCTGGATGATAGGGCAATGGCATTTGTTAGAGATCTGACAGATTGCGGTATAACAGTTGCTAGAACTTTGACGGAAGATGCTTCTCATCAGATGGGAAGATATATCGTTTTTGAACAAAAGTTTGAAACTATAAAAGATGGTGCTAAAGGTATTCTGATAGCAAAAGGCGAAACGCTTGTATCTCAATGGTTCAGAATGGGCAACAATGGAAAACCGCAAGAAGTGACAGGATCAATAAACGCATTGTTGGCTACAGAGTTTGGTACAGCTGCTTATGCGCTGCCGCCATATCAGGGCACTAACTCGAAATACGGGCATAGCAACGAAACAGAATGGTATTTTGCAAGGGATGAAAAAGACGGAAAACTGATAAATTGGCAACACGCAACGGCAATCCGACCTACAAGACCTTTGCATAACGCTTTTATCGCTATGGAGCAAGAGATCGAAAACGCGGCAAGGAGAAACTTCTAATGGGCTATGCGTGGGTAGAAGAAAGAGAATCGGATATATACACGCTTGTTAAAGCAAGGTCAAAGCGTAATCTTGTTGAACAGTTTCCTAACATTAAGTTTACTACTAATGAGGGAACAGGTGCTAACAGTACGCAATATCCGACAGTATATATCCATGCAATAGAGGGTTTTGAGAGAGCGAATGACAATGAAAACGATAATGTCAACGCTTTCGATTTTAACTTTCAGATAGAGGTTACTTGCAGCAAGGAACAAGGCCGCGAAAGCACAAGAAAAGTGATAGCAGAAGTGCTGGATCAATTCAAGAAGTTGCGGTTTACCGTGAGAAGCAAAGCCGTATATATCAGCGATACCGCGATAGACACGGGTATTTCAAGGGTTAGCCGCACATTTGCTGAAAGCGACAATATTCAATCGTAACTAAGAACCGAAAAGGTTCTTTTTTATTAAAAACAACAAGGAGGATATGAAAATGGCTTCTACAAGTTATTTGTCAAGAGTTATCTATCGTGCACACACCGATGGCGTAGATGATTTCGCTGGCACTTACGATCTGATGGTGAACGCAAAGTCCATGCCGGCACCTGTTTCACCGCCAAACAATGTTGAGTCTACCACTTTGGAAGATGATGCACAGACCTTTGAGAAAGGTATTAAGCAGTCTGATACCAAAGAAGTTTCCGGCAACCTGGAGAAAGATAAGCTGTCTGCTCTTGACGCACTCGGCGATTCTAAGTTGGATATCATGCAGCTTTACGGTACTGATGGTCTCGGTGGCGTTGCAAAGTATGCTTATGTAGGTACTGTAACTGCTACACCTGATGATGTAGGCGGCGTTGATGAGATTTTGGGTATGACAGTTTCGATCATTCCTAATACCGCGCCGCAGCTGGTAACTGACGCTTACAGCATCACCTACAGCAGCACTACAAAGAAGTTTACTGTAACTGCTATTCCGTAAATGAGACAACAGCGCTTATCAGCGTTGTAATATGGGGCGGCTTTCGGGCTGCCCCTACCCTCATTTGAGGGAGAAAGGGTTTTAAGGGTAGGTAAAATGAAAACAATCAATGTTTATGGGAAAGAATACAAGGTTAAGTTTGGCTATAAGGCCGTTGCAGCGTCCGGGATGATGAAGAATGTAATGGATGCTATTGACAGTTTGGAAAACACAGATACGGAAAATTCAAGCGAAGCTATCAATGCTATTTCCGGGCTTGTTCCTGTTATTTCTGAAATGACTTTAGCTGGTCTGCAGAAGTTTCATAAAGACGAGTTTGGCGTTGACTATGAAGATAACAAGGATGTAAAGGACAAGCTGGATAAGGTAGCTGACCTTTTGGATGAATATTTTGATCCTGAAAATGGAGAAAAGCCTGAATACAGCATGATCGAACTGTTTTGGCTGTTTGCACAGGAGTTGATTGACAGCGGTTTTTTATCGCTGAGTCAGGGGCAGACGGAAGAAACGAGTCCGGCAGCACCACAGGATCACAAGAAGAAACAGTAAAGTTTCTTGATTGGAAAACATACAGAAAAGAAACACTTCCGTATTACATGGCTTTAGGCGTTTCTATTGAAGAAATAGACGAAAGCACACCTAAAGAACTAGAGCCGTATGTGGATGCGCGGAAGTTAAACATTATGCAGCAAGATCAATTAAATTGGTATGCCGGTATGTATACAATGAGCGCGGTTATGACAGCGCTAGATATTGCATTTTCCGGGAAATCTTCAAAAGCTGCATATTGCGAAGCACCTATTTTCGCAGATATGAACTTGACGGAAGAACAGAAATATGAACGCGACCTAAAGAAAGCGCTTGCTATTGAAGCTGAATGGGCTAGGCAAGCTGCAGCACATTTGCCTGACAAGTTGGAGGATGAACTATGAGCGTATTCGGAGTAGATGTATCTAGCTACAACGGTTGTGTAGATTGGAGAAAAGTCAAGAAAGCTGGTTTTGATTTTGCGATCCTGAAAATCATTCGCAAAGACCTTTCTAAAGACAACGCTTTTGAAACGAATTGGGCGAATGCGGAAAGCGCCGGAGTTGATATTGTTGGCGTATACAACTATTCCTATGCAACAGGGATAGAAAAAGCAAACAAAGACGCAAAAGCAGTTATTAAGGCGCTTGACGGGCGAAAAGCTATGGTATGGTTGGATGTAGAAGATAAGTGCCAAACAGGTCTTGGCCGTGGCCTTATCAATATAATCAAAACATACCAAAATGAAATTGAAAACGCTGGGTTGCAGTTTGGTGTTTACACCGGGTTTTCGTTCTATACTTCATATCTGAAACCATACAAAGATAAGTTGAATTGCCCTATGTGGATCGCTAGATATGGCAATAATAATGGCGCAAAGAACGATAAATACCAGCCACAAGTTGATAACATGATTGGTTGGCAGTACACCAGCAAGGGCAAAGTAAATGGAATAAACGGCTATGTTGACTTGAATGTATTTTATTCAATGCCGGAAGAAAAGGCCGTAATCAGCAATCCATATCCTGTTCCTACAAGGGTTTTATACGCTAAAAAGATACTAGGCCGGTGGTATTACCGCGGTGAAGATGTAAAGTTTGTTCAATACTCTTTGTATGAAAAAGGCTTTATATCTGAAAAAGAGATTGACGGCGTATACGGCAGCAGTACAGCAGATGCAGTAAAGCGCTTTCAGAAATCGGTAGGAATTACAGCAGATGGGATTGTAGGAGTGCAGACAAGAGGATATTTATAAACTGAACGGGCGGTAGAGTGTAATAGCTTTACCGCCTTTTCTTTGTATATAGAGGTGCGATTATGTCAGTAGAAAATGAAGAATTGGCGATTGCCGTCATAACCGAAACACAGGCAGCGAAAAAAGACATAAAAGAACTGATTAGGGAAATCAACGGTGTGCAGCAAAGCGTGAAGAATGCTATTGATGGCGCAAAAGGTTTAGGCCAAGGTTTCTCTAACGCTTTTTCTAATATTGATTTTAAGGGCGCTAGGTCTACTACTAGACAGGTAGAAAGCTATCTGAAAGCGTCTGCTAAAGATATGGCTAAAAATCTCATATTGACGTATGAGATTGACGATAAAGAAGCGCAAGAAACTATTCGTAATTTGTCGCAGCAGATTACCGAACTGAGTTTTGAAGCCGGTAAAAATAAGAAAATGACAGGCAGCCAGGGCATATTTGGTGATAGCGCTCTGACTCTGCATGAACAGTTGGTAAATCTTGTTTCGGAAACGTATCAGGTAAAAGACGCGACAAAAGCGGCTGAAATGACTTGGCGAGATTTTTATAACACTATACTTGCCAGCCAAAAAATAAACATAGGCGAAAAGGGTCTTGAAGAAATACAATATGCTTTAGGACAATGGCAGCATCTTGACGGCCTTATTAAGCGAAGATTTTCCTCAAAAGAGGGAATTAGCTTAGATAGCGTTTGGTCAGAGTGGGATAAAGACGGGAAATTATCTTCGCTTGGCGAGGAAATGGGGCTGGATGCGTCAAATGCAGCTAATCATATTCATATCGTTGTCGAAGCGTTAAAGCAATATAGGGAAGAAATGGACGCGCTGCCGAAAGCAGACAAAGACAGCGTAATAGTAGATTCATGGAATATGGTAGCTGGCAGTATAAAGGAAGTTGACGCGCTTGCTAAATCCATGTTCTTGACAGCTGACGAACAAGCCGATAAATTCCGAGCAAAAATGGAAGAAGTGCGGCATTCGCTCGGCAATACAGGGAAAGACTTCGCTACAAAAGGTGGCAACTTTAATAGCATTGAAAGCATTGAAAAAGCTATTGAGGGATTGCAGCAGAAAATCTATAATCTGCAAACAAGAGCGCAAACAGTAGATATCGGCAGCGAAGCATTTAAAAAGAGTGCGAAAGAAGCTGTTATTTATGAAAATCAGATTGAAAGCCTGAAAGAAAGACTTGCGGCCTTAAACAATATGCCACAATTCAATCCTAACGTGCTAAGTCAGAGTGCGCTAGATGCTATTGACAGGCTTTTTGAGGATCAGGAACAACTTACAGAAGAAGTAGAAGAAACTGCTGCCGCCTATAAAGATTTGTCAGATGAGGTTGCTAAAGTTAGCGCAAGTGGCGGCGTTTCATCATCTGCTAATTCAACAAAAGAAATGGCCGTGGCTGCCGAAGAAACGAAATCTAAGTATTCGTTGCTCGGAAATGTTATTGAAAGCGTAAAAGGTCGGTTATCGGGTGTTACAAGAGGTTTTGCATCTGCAATGAAAATAACCGTGCCGACAAAAGAGTTTACGGAGATACAAGGCGCTATTGATGCAACGCGAACTAAGCTGGATAAGCTGAAAGCGCAGATGGAAAGAGGGCTTGCTACAAACAAGGACTTTTCTAGCACGACTACTTTCAAAAAGCTAAAATATGACATTGAAGAAGCAGAAAACAGTATAAAGGCATTTAAAGCAGACCTTGACGATCTTGGCACTCATACACACCGTCTTAATTGGGAAGGTATAGGCGCAAACGCAAAGAAAGCATTTGGACAAGCCGGAAATGCCATTAAGGTTGTAACAAGCCGCATACGTTCGCTTGCTAAAGCGGTTGGATCAAAGATAAGCAGCGCATTCAATAATCTTGGCAAAAGCATGAGTAAAGTCGATTTGACAAGTAAAGGTCTTGTTAAGTCGTTCTTGAAAGTGTCAAATATGCTAAAACTGATGATTACACGAATGGCATTAAGAGGTGTAATCAACGAAGCTAAAGAGGGTTTTAAAGAACTTATAGCTTTTAGTGACAGAACTGCTAATAGCTACAATAAAATCCGCAATGCTATAGCATATTTGGCTAACACACTTGCAGCACTTACAGCGCCGATCCTGAATGCAAGCGGTACATTTGCCGGTCTTGGAAATATCATAGATGCTATTGCAGATAAGATAGTTGATTTGATAAATAAAATCAATCAGCTTATGTCGGCTCTTTTAGGGCACGGCACATGGATAAAGGCATCTAAAGGCGCGAAAAACTATGCTGCAGATGTGAGCAAAGCCGGGAAAGCTGCTAAAGGTGCGTTAGCTTCATTTGATGAATTGAATAACATTACCACTAACGATAACGGCGGTGGTGGTGCTGGCGGCGCTGGTGGCGGTGGTTTTCAGGAACTTCCGATTGATGATAAATGGAAGAATATGGCTAAGTGGCTAAAAGATATGTGGGAAAAAGCCGACTTAACCGATCTCGGCACGTTTCTTGGAGAAAAACTGAGAGATGCGCTTAATAGTATTCCGTGGGAAAAGATTCAGAATGAAGCAAGGAAAATGGGAAAGAGACTTGCAACTCTGCTGAATGGATTCCTTGAAGTACCAGGATTGCCGGAGTCTATCGGAAATACGATTGCACAAGCTATCAATACAGCGCTTGCATTTGTGACAGATTTTGTGAAGAACTTCCACTTTGATAGTCTTGGTAGATTTATCGGCATGGCCATTGTTACGGCTGTTCGCAAGATAAATTGGGATGAATTGAAATCAACGGCTTCTTTGCTCGGAGAAAAATTAGCACAGTTTTTCAATTCTCTAGTTGGAACAGGTGTGATCCGTGAGATTGGTACGGCATTCGGAAATGTTCTTAGGGCTGCTATCAATTTTGGATTTAAACTAGTCACTAACATTAAGTTTGATGTGCTCGGAAAAGCACTGCTTATTGGTATAAACAGATTCTTTGATTCTATGGGCGAAGTTGACGAAGATAATCTCAACGGATGGCAAAAGCTGGGAAAGACTATAGGCGATGGCTTAAAGGGCGTTTTAACTGCTATCAATACAGTTTTAGGAGATGCGGATACGAGAAAGCGTGTTGGCGAAGCTATTACAGATTTTCTGAATGGTCTTGACTTGTCAGGCATTGTTGACGGTCTTGGAGAACTGATCGGCAATCTTGCAGCTTTACTCGCAGAAGTGGTTGTGAGTGCTTTGCGAAGTGATAGTTTCAGAAAAGGTCTGTTAAAGATTGTTCCTTATCTGTTAGCTGGTTTTGGCGCAGTATTTACAGGGAATAGCCTTAAAGCTGGCCTTGCTAATTTAGGCAAGCAGCTTGCACCGAAGATTGGCGTATTGTTATCAAACGGTCTTAGCGGTTTAGGATCGTTTATGACAGCTGATATCGGAACTTCACTTGCGGCTGGCGGCGCAACGGCTGGCGCAACTATAGGCGGTGCTATTGCCGGTAGTGCGGTTGCTGCTATCGGTGGTATGGAAATCGGCAAAAAGATAGGCGCTGCTATATTCCCGGATGATGCAGAATTGTATGAGAAATATTCAGGCATAACCGGCACGTTTGAGATGCTAGGAGAAACATTTGTAACGCTTGGAGAACGGACGGCAGAACACGCCGCGAACGCATGGAGTGCAATAAAAGATGGCGTTTCTAGCCTTGCAGAGACTATAGCAAATAGCGCTTTAGCTGCAAAGATTATCGAAATAAGAGACACGTTTATAAGCAGTTGGCAAGCGATAGCTAATTTTTTCGCGCCTGTTGTAGAGTCCATAAAGTATACTGCCGGTGCAGCGTTTGATTGGATGGCTACAAAGATTATGCCTGTTGTTGACGCAATTAAGGCTAAATTTGAAAGTGATTGGCAAGGCATCCTCAACATAGCTAATACCGTTCACGCAGCTTTAAAAACGGCGGTACAAACGGCGTATGATTTTATCGAGTCGCATATCTTCTCAAAATTGCTAGCAATACAAGATAAATGTTCGCAGATTTGGGAAAATGTAAAGACGATTGTTTCCGAAAAAGTTAAAGCTGCTGTAGATACTGTTATAAACTTATTCGCAAAACTCGGTCAATTTTTCATTGATTTGAGTACAAAAGCTAGAACATGGGGCGAAAACCTTATGAAAGGCTTAACGAGTGGAATTATAGCTGGTAGAGATTGGGTAGCAAATGCCATATCTTCTATAGGTGATAAGTTTAGGTCTAACACACCAGCAACGTATAGAAGAAACGCAGATGGCGGCATCTATGTCAACGGCAAATGGAAACCCGTTCAGCATTATGCAAGTGGTGGATTACCTAACACCGGGCAGATGTTTGTCGCTAGAGAAAAAGGCGCTGAGTTAGTCGGAAATATCGGCGGCAATACTGCTGTTATGAACAACGATCAGATTGTTGCTAGTGTTTCGGCTGGTGTGTATAGGGCTGTTGTTTCTGCTATGGCTAATGCTCCATCTTCGCAAACAAATGTATACTTAGAGGGAGATGCAGCTAGGCTGTTTAGAGTTGTTCGCAAAGAGGGGAACGATTATCAGCGCAGAACGGGCAATCCCGTTTTTGCATAAACATTGATTAAGGGCGTATAGCGGTAAAACCGCCGTGCGTCCTTTTTCTTTTAAGGGAGAAATGCAAAATGGCATATTCAGGATATTTGTTTAAAGTTGGAACTTATACAATCCCACTTTCAATGATGTTTCACGAAAGCTATAAGGTCACAAAAAACGATCAAGATGTAGACAGTTATCGTGATGCAAACGGCGTATTACATAGAAATGCACTGCAGCATTATAGCGTAAAGGTAGAGTGGGAAATACCGCCTATGAAGAAAAGCCCGGAGATTGAGAATTTCTTTGCTAATTTATACGCGCAATTTCAAGCTGCCGGTTTTGAGACAGAAAAAGCTGCACAATGTACGGCGTATGTACCTGAACTTGGTACATATCATACAGGGAAGATGTATCTTAACTCATCTGTGGAAATGCCTATTTATAGGGCTACAAGTCAGTATATTCAGTATCAGGCGATCAGACTTGCATTTATCGAGTATTAAGGGAGAAAAACTGCTATGGTAAACTATGATGATGAACCGTTATTTCATGTAGATTCTGTAGATAAACAAATACTTATGGTATCGGATGAGGGCGGCGATATCAGGATCACAAATGATGATATTATAGGCGAAAGTTTTGAGTTGACAGAATCTTTGTGTTCGGAAGAAAACCTTAGACTTAATTCTGTAGAATCTAGTCAGATTAAGTTTAGGGTTAAAAATACTTTTCCTAACCTTTACAGAGTGTGGTTTACCGTCACTATCACTATGGATGGCGCAGAAGAACCGTTTCTTTTGGGAAAATACAAGGTATGGAAAGACAAAGTTTCATCGGATAGGTCTACCAGGGAAATCACGGCTTATGATGGGCTTTATAAAATACTGACAAATACATACAAAAAATGGTACAACGAATTTTGGTCAAGTAGGACAACCGCTACGATGAAGCAGTTTAGGGATGCTTACTTTACAAGGCTGCAAGTATCGCATCCTTGGATAAGCCAGCAATCCGTTACGCTTGTAAACGATGGCGTTATTCTCAAAAAATCAACCAAAATAAAGAAGATATCCGGCAAGGATATTTTGGGTACAATTTGCGAGTTGAACGGCGTATGCGGTAGGATTGGCAGAGATAATAAGTTTCATTACATAGAAATAAACAAACCGGCAACAGTATACACTATTGATAATAGCTTAAATATTGTAGACGATTACGAAGATTACAATATTACGACTATCGACAGGGTAGAAATCTTGTCGCAAAACGGTGATGTTTTAGGTGCATCGGGAGAAGAACAGGACGAAGCTGAAAACACATATACAATCGAAAATGGTTTTCTGCTTAAAGGTCTTGGAAACGATGATGATGCTAGAATAAAAGCCGTGTCTATGGCGCAAGGCATATTGACGAAAATAAACAACGCTGGATATATCCCGTTTGAGGGAGAGTTTAAAGGCAATCCATGCTATGAGGTTGGAGATCGGATCAGATTTACGGCGCACGGGAATACTGTAGACACGCTTATACTTAACAGGAATATGCGCGGAGTGCAATCATTGCATGATGTTTATTCTGCTACGGGAGATGATACATACCCGGACAACACAAATACATATTCAAGCAAGACAAAAGAGATAGATCATAAGCTGGGCGATTTAGATTCAGAAGTTGGAGATATAAACACAAAGCTGGAAAACGCGCCTACATTTGAAGTCAATCCTGATGGAACGGTTAGCGTTAGTACAAACAACAACAACGAGGGTTCTTATATTAGAACTTTCAAAATGATTATGTATCATCCATATCCTGAACACGTTATTCCAGCTCCATACTATCAGATTTGGGAAGTTACTGTTCATAGTACAAGCGGCGTTGTTTTGTGCTTTGCTCCGCATTACGATAGCGGCGGCAACCGTAGAACATTTACGTTAAACGGAAAAACATATTATGATACAATCGTAAACATTGTTACGACCTCTGAAAATTCTTATATAACACAAAAATGGGTTGGTGGAATACCCATGTCAAGCGGACTTATATTTTGTCCTTATGGCGTATCTTATGAATGGGATCAGCCGCACTATTTATCTCATTTCACGGGATATGGCACAGTTTCAGATTCGCCGTATTATGACCTTGCTAATGGTGGTGGCACACTTATATACGACACCTACTCTGGAACGTCATCGACAGACCGTGCATTTGTTTCACAATCAGGTAACTATCAAGGAACATATTACTACGCAATGGTCAATGAAAATGTAGATGTTCCTGGAACAAGTGGAACAGATGTTAAAACATTTCCGACAGCTACAGATGGATACGATTTAGCGAATAGTGCTGATAGTTTAGCAAAGGCAACACAAGGGCAAACATACGAAAGAGAAACACCGGGTTTTGCAGGTCAGATAAACGTAATGCCTACGGAGTCAATTCAAACTGTAACAAAGAGTTTGGATGTTGTGCGTGAAAATCTTCCCGAAGCTAATCCGACAGGAGAAGCTACGGCCACAGCAACTACACTAAAATTAAACGGTACTATATATAATTTAGGTGGCGGTGGTGGCGCAAGTGCGCTATCAGAATTGACAGATGTTGAATTAACTAGTGTTGCTAATGGTGAACTTTTAAAATATGATGAGACAGAAGAAAAGTGGAAAAACGATAATTCAATTAACAGCATAATTGTTTCAATGCTTGCCGAAATTAGCGAAATAAAAGCAAGAGTTGATTTTATCGAAACAACAGTTATAACCTTTAAAGCATATTTGAGTTGCACTTCAAACCCGGGTGCACAAATAACGGCAACTATCAATAATAGCACTTATTCAGGAATCGCAGATGCGAATGGAGAAGTTACAATCCCTGTTGGCTTTGCTGGAACTTATTCCGTTCAGGCAACTCTTGAAGGGGTGACATCACCTAGCAAAACGGCAGAAGTGCAAACTAACGGACAGGTTGTTCCTGTAAATATACCAGTTACCGTTGTAATTGTTCCTTGGTCTACTGGCACAGATGCACAGATTGTTGGAATGATTGAAGCCGCGCGAGATGGCAGAATTGATTTGCAACAATGCGGATGGGCTGTCGGCGATGTACGTACAATTCAAATATCAGCATTTACGGGTGGCGCTTCTCATGCGGCACAAAGCGTTGAACTTGTGATAACATCTTTTGCAGAGTATATGTCAAGTGGAAATGTTTTGCAATTTGATTTTAAAAATGCTTTGATAGAAGCAAATAGAATGAACGCAAGTGCTACAAATGTAGGTGGATATGAACAATCTGAAATGCGTGTTACAACACTTCCAGCTTTGGTCAACGCATTACCTACATGGCTTAAAGATTTGCTTATAGAATTTTCTGTTCTTGTTAGCGCTGGCAATGCTTCATCTACAATAAATACTGTTACCGGCAACAAGCTGGCGCTTCGGTCAGAGGTAGAAATGTTTGGATCTTATGGCAATACTTATGCCGGAGAGGGCACAGCAATACCTTATTATAGCGGCAATCGAAACAATAGAATTAAAAAGAATGGCATTAACGGTAGTGCTTGCTATTATTGGTCGCGTTCGCCAGCTAGAGATGATTATAGATTCTTCAATGTGTCAGGCGCTGGAAACGGAGATAAGACAAGAGCAGAGTATTCTTATTACATGGCACCGTTTGGTTGCTTATAAATAAACGAGTATCAGCATTGGCGTGTTCACACTATTTCATTGAGAAGCATAATATTATCGTCTATACTAATCTTATAAAGGGAGTTGCGGCATGGATGATAACAATGTAAAAATGGCGAACATACCATACATAGCGCATGAGGGAACTGTAACACACCTTGTTTCGATCATAAAAGGGTTGATAATAGCATTGTGTGTTGTGGTTTTCCTCATGGTAGCAAGCAATTTAGCGTGGTTATATGTCTATAATCAATATGATTATTCCGGGAATGAAGAAACGGTTACGGTTGATAGCGATAGTGGAAACGCTAACTACATTGGTAACGATGGGGATATAACAAATGGCACGGATAACGGTAACTAGAAGAAGCTATTCAAAAACACATAAGAGGACAAGCAGCGGTGGGCGGCGCAGAAAAGCACGTAGAAGATAGCAATTTGTCAAGAAGTGAATGGGAACATATCATTGATGAGTGGACATTCAATGAAACCGACAGAAACCTATTGAAAAGGCGGCTTTTGGATGGTATCACTTATGAAAAGTTGGCAGAAGAATTTCAACTATCAACGGTAGGCGTGAAGAAAAGAGTTTACAAGGCTCAAAACAAGTTATTCAAACATATCTGAAAAGTATACGAAAGATAGACCTCTGATTTATTTCAGGGGTCTTTTTTTATTGCTAAAATTAGGATATGAATTATATTTATTACAATCCAAACCCGATAGGGAAACATACAGGAGATTGCGTTATTCAAGCGTTGTGTAAAGTGCTGGATAAGCCGTGGGAAGAAATATATATCGGTCTTGCAAGGACAGGACTTCTTATTTACGAAACGATGGAAAGCAACGCTACATGGGATTTATATTTACGCAATCATGGATTTTCAAGGCATAGCATACCTAACACTTGCCCTGATTGTTATACAGTTGCGGATTTTTGTAGAGACAATCCAACAGGTCAATTCGTTTTAGGAACAGGCAATCATGCAGTTGCTATCGAAAACGGAACGATATTCAGTACGTGGGATTGTTCAACAGAGATTCCGATTGTTTTCTATGAAAGAGAGGATTGAAAATGTATAACGCATATCAGCCTTATCAGATGCAGCAACCACAGCAACCACAGATGCAGAACGGCGGTTTTGTTCTGATCCCAAACGAGAATGTAGCTTATAACTATCCCGTTGCACTCGGAAATTGCGTTACGTTTAAGGTAGAAAATAAGCCTATTGTTATTGAGAAATCTATGGGATTTTCGCAATTTGAAAGCCCTAGAATTGATGTTTATGATCTTGTTAAACGTGAAATGAAGTCTGAAAATAGTGCAGAACAGGTGGATGATATAGGCGGTTTGAAAGATGAAATAAGGTCATTATGGGATGAAATAAACGCTTTGAAAGTGGCTCGGAAACAGAATGCACCTAAAAGAAAAGAGGTAACTTCAAATGATGCCGACTAACATTTTACAAGCTATATCCGGGATATCTCAAAACATTCAAGAATTGCGAAACGCAAATACGCCGGAAGAAGCAGCACAAATGCTTCTCAACTCAGGGAGAGTCAATCAGGCGCAAGTCAATCAAGCTATGCAAATGTGGCAAAATCAGCAAGTGCGGCAGATGGTGCAATCTAAGTTTCGGTTTTAATATGGAATAGATACATATTTTGCGCAGAATTGTATATAAGTGTAACTAAAAACCGATCATTCATTTATTGAGAATGATTGCTTACCGAAAATAGTTTTCGGTGGAAAGGAAAAAATTATGGCTATTTCAAACGGTAACACAGATGTTGTTATGCCTGTATCGCCTATGTATGGTGGTGGTAACGGCGGTTTCGGTTGTTTCGGTGGCGATTGGGGATTGATTGTGCTTTTACTTCTCATCTGCAATGGCGGCTGGGGCGGTTTTGGTGGTTTTGGTGGCATGGGCGGTTTTGCTGCTGATGGTGCTATGCTTTATCCGTGGATGAATCAGGTACAGACCACTACAAACGGCTTTCAGAATGCGCAGCTTGGCAATCAGCTGACGGCTGTTCAGAGCGACCTCGGAGATATTCAGACACAGCTTTGCAATGGATTTGCCGGTGTAGAACAGGGTGCAAATGCTAGACAGATTGCTAATATGCAGACCGCATTCGCCGGACAGACCGCAATGAATCAGGGCTTCAACTCTGTTCAGTCACAGCTTGCTAACTGCTGCTGCGAAAACAGATTAGCTACGGCTAATCTTGGATCAGATATTGCCCGTGAAGCGTGCGCAACTCGCACTACTGATACTCAGAATACACAGGCTATTCTTAATGCTGTCAACGGTGGCATTCAGAGTATTAAAGATCAGCTTTGCGCAGATAAAATTGACGCAAAGAATGATGAGATTGCTAACCTTAGACAGAGTTTGGCAATGAAAGACCTTGCAGCTAGTCAGGTAGCACAGAATGCCTTTATTGCCCAGGGCTTTTCAAATGAAGTAGATCAGCTTTATAACAGGTTGAATACTTGCCCTGTTCCTACAACTCCTGTTTACGGCAGAACGCCTATCTTCACTTGCAATAACGGCGGTTGCGGTTGCGGAAACAATACGTTTTTCAACTAAGGGGGTGTTATCATGGCAGAGTATTTAACTACTAGCGATTCGTTGGTTGCCTTAAACGGAACTATCCCTTTCAATAGTGTTTCTATTCCTTGCGGTAGTGGTAGCGTTGTACCTTTATCGGTTGGGATTCTTAATCTGAAAGGTAACACTTCTAACAGATTTGCTAGATACAAAGTAAGTTTGCAAGGAAACGCACAGATTCCGACAGGTGGCGCGGTAACGCCTATTGCATTGGCTATTACTGTCAATGGCTCAATCGTTCCTGAAAGCGTTGCAATCATTACACCGGCTGCGGTAGCAGAGTATGAGCATATACATACAGATGCGGTTATTACCGTTCCTTGTGGCTGCTGCGTGAGTGTATCGGCAGTATACGCAGATGGAACAGAAGATGATCCGGCTGTTACGCCTACGCCGTCAATTACTGTCAGAAGAAATGCGTCAATAACAGTTGAAAGAATTGCGTAAAGGAGATAAGACTATGGACTTCTTAAATAAAATCGAAGATAGGCTCTTGTCTGAACTTGAAGAACTGTCAACCAAAATGCAAAGCGGCGAACCGCTGTCACATGATTGTTTGGATGATATCAAGGATATGTCAGAAGCGCTCAACAATTTCTCAACCTATACTGCAATGAGAGAAAGCGGATTCTCTAGGGCTGGCGGTTATAGCTATGCTATGGATAATGGTATGTCCAGCCGGCCTATGCGAGATAGTAGGGGGAGATATAGCAGAAATAGCGGCTATTCAAGAAACAATCGCATGATGGATGATTGGGGCAGAGAGCCTTACGGTATGTACTAAAAGTAAAGGGCGGTGTGATAGCCGC
>Ga0326511_10000796_pt1 | contig 27386 bp, 35 predicted proteins | sample 0_2496_0518_D_FD_203701 | JGI IMG/M metagenome (GOLD analysis project Ga0326511, IMG submission 203701) | Bovine rumen microbial communities from UC Davis, California, United States - 0_2496_0518 | ecosystem: Host-associated > Mammals > Digestive system > Stomach > Rumen | place: USA...
GCCTGTTCACCTCCGGCAAGCTCCAGGCTGAAACGTCCATCTACTGGACGGAGCTCTCCTCCGGGGGCCTTGAGGTGGACTGCAAAGCCAGAGTTGACGGCCTGATTCACCTCCCTGACGGTCATGTCATCGCTATTGACCTTAAGTCGGCGCAGTCGGCGGATCCGGCTGAGCTCGGGCGCAAGGTCTACTCCTTTGGCTATCACCGGCAGGCCGCATGGTACACGCACGCTCTGGCCAGAGCCGGATTCGATATCTCAGCCTTCATCTTCATCTTTGTCGAGAAGGCCGCCCCCTATCTCGTGACTCCTGTAGTCCTCGAGGACGAAGCCATCCACCTCGGCTGGGACGAGTGCCAGAGAGCAGTAGAGCTTTGCGCACAGTGCCAGGCATCAGGCGTCTGGCCGCAGTACACAGACAAAGTCATCTCTCTCGACCTCCCCGAGTGGGCTTACAGGCAATCAACAAACAAGAGGATATAACATGGGCACTACATCTTTACCCAATCTCATTAACCAGCAGCGCAGCCAGTTCGCTCTGGCCATCGGCGGTTCCACTCCTCAGGAGAGGCAGCGCAGAGCCGAAAGGTTCACCCGTATCTGCCTGACCGTCATCAGGCAGAATCCCAAGCTCCAGTACTGCACGACTGAGAGCGTGCTCGGCGCTATGATGACGTGCGCCCAGCTGGACCTTGAGCCTAATACCCCGTCCGGCCTCGCCTACCTCATCCCCTACGGCAAGGAATGCCAGTTTCAAGTTGGGTACCGCGGCCTCCTCCAGCTCATGTACAGGTCCGGAGCCGTGTCCAGCTTCAACGCGGACGTCGTCTACAGAGGCGAAGTCGAGCAGGGCCTCTTCTCATACACCTCCGGCGTGCATCCCGAGATCCATCACGAGATAGACCTGCTCAACGACAGCGCCCGCACTGGCAAGGCCGAGGATATTGTGGCTGCCTATGCCTGTGTCACACTCAAGGGCGGGGAGCCGGTGATGAGAGTCATCACCCGCAAGGATATCCTCGAGGCCAGAGCCAAGGCGTCCGCGCGGTCTCAGGCATGGGTCGAGCACTTCCAGGCCATGGCCATCAAGACCGCAATCAAACGCCTTGCGTCCTGGCTTCCGAGCACCCGAATGGACGAAGCCTTTGCCGCCGAAGAGCAGACGCCTGAGCATGTCGAGGCCGTTGCGGCCGCAGCTGAAGGCCTGGCTGTAACGTCTCAGCCCTCGCTTGATGCCCTCAATGCCATGCTTTCCGGCGTGCATACGGCCACTGCAGAGCCTGAGCCTATCGAAGCTAAGCCCGAACAGGAATCAGCCCAGCCCAAGGAGCCTCCCTTTGAGCCTGACTCGGCCCCGGCTGAAGTTCCTCAGCCCAAGCCTCAGGCGACCCCTGCTCCCGGCGAGAAGATACGCTGCCCGAACTCGGGCAAGATGGTCGACGACGTAGCAGACTGCCCGAACTGCCCCCACAGACAGGGGTGCCCCCAGTGGGACTAGATGGATGACACGGCGGGGCCTCAGCGCCCCGCCAGCTATAAGGAGTAGATCATGGGATTCCTCGCCTCCACATGCAGCTTTACGCGATTCCGCGTCATTGATCCCGTGCCGGACGGGCTCTGGGCTGAAATCCCCCAGCTGCTAAAAAATGGCGCCTTCCTCGATATCGACGAGACGGCCGAATCACAGGCCGACGGCTGGGTCAGCTTCGACGACTACTTGGACACCACGTGGCAGGCCGGCCCGCCGCAGAAAGGCGCCTATCTGGCCTTTTCGCTGCGCCTGGACACCCGCCGCATTCCCGCGGGCGTTGTCCGCAAGCACCTCGTTCTCGCGCTGAAGCGGGAAAAGGCGGAAAACGAGAAAAACGGCAGGAAGTTCATTTCCCGCGAGCGCCGCAAGGAACTGAAGGAACAGGTTCAGATGGCCCTGCGCAAACGCTTTCTGCCCGTTCCCGGCGAGTTCAACGTCATCTGGAACACGGCCAACAACGAAATCTGGTTCGCTTCCACGCAGACGAAGGTGCTCGAGCTTTTCGTCCAGCGCTTCCTGGCCACGTTCAAGCTGCACATTGAGCAGCTGACGCCCTCCGCGCTGGCTCTGTCCATGCTCGGCAAAGAGGCCGAAGAGGCTATCCACGACGCCGACGAAGTGGATGAGTCCTTAGATGGAAGCCTGGGACGAGACTTCCTCACCTGGCTCTGGTTCAGGTCCGATGTCGCCTTTACCCTTTTCCGCACCGACGACGGCCAGCCTTTTCAGGTTTCCATGGAGAAGCGCGTGACCGTAACCGGTTACGTGGACTTCGACCGCGAGACCACAGCCATGACGTCCTTCTATGAAGGTGCGCCTCTGACAGAGGCCCGCCTCGGACTCAGCCGCGGCAAGAAGGTCACCAGCGCCCTCATCCATCTCACAAAGGACGACTTCGTGTCCGATGTTTCCGTGAAGGCCGCTGACTTTTCTCTCAACAGCCTGAAGACACCCAAGATTGACAAGTCCGACCGTGATGATGATCCGGATTCGCTCTTTCTGGAAAAGGTCTTTCTCATCGAAACCGCCGTTACCCTCCTGGACAGCCTCTACCGCCAGTTCCTCGACCTGCGCCTCGACAGCGGCAGCTGGGAGAGGACGACGGACAAGATGATGCAGTGGATGAAGGAGGCCTTCTGATGCTCTACCCCACCAACTCTTACTCGCACCGCGACTGTTGCATAGGCGTGAGCTTTCCGCTCGTCGCTCTGGAGAAATTCCCCGACTGGAGGAAGAAGCCCGCGCGCCTCATAGAGGCCCAGAAGATCCTCACAGAGCTTCAGAGCCTGCTGGAGGTATCCCGCTTCAGCGCCGGAGAAAAGCGTAGCCTTCAGACGGCATGTGAGGCGGCCGCCGACGCCATAGATGACTATGACGCCACGCACCGCAGTACTAGGGACGAGGCCTACTCGGCGTGGCTGGTGATGTGGTTCCTGGGGGATGAGGCGTTCGCCGACGCCCTCTACTACGGAGGGTCATGGAAGAAGAGGCCGGAGCTCTGGCTGAAGGTGAAGCATATCATCGGCCTCACCTCGGACAGGCTCTACCTCCACCATCAGGCAGAGGCCGAGGAGGCGGCACGTATCTGGCACTGCCACGCCTCACCGCGGAAGAACCCCGCACTGGAGGGCATATGGAAGAAGTGAGCACCCTCACCGCCCTGCGAAAAATCCGCCTGGAAATCCTTCAGAAGAGGAAGGAGATCGCCGCCCTCGAGGCCCGTCAAGATGAGCTCCTCGAGGTAACCTCCACCCGTAGACCTGTCCGCCGAAAGACGATATCAGCAGAGAGTGCGGCGGCCCTCATCCGCAGTGGAGGACTGCATGAGCATCTCTCAGCGTAGCGATGGCCGCTATATCGTTAAATACAAAGACGGGTCAAAATGGAAACAAAAAACCTTCCGGGCCCGGGAAGACGCAGAAGGTTTTGAAAGGAGCATTCAATATGATGAACCAGAAAATACCCGATTGACCGTGACGGAGTCAATCCTGTTATTCCTGAAGAATACCAGGCACTGCCGGAAAGGTGTGCAGTACTACGCTCTTATCCTGTCCCGCATGCCGGAGGTGCTTGCGACGAGGTATGTGGACAGCCTTGACCGCAGAGACCTTATGACCTTTCGCTCCACCCTGCAGGGCGAGTACAAGCTCTCGCCTTGCAGCATAAACTGCCACACGTCGAAGCTCATCGCGGCATGGAGGTGGTGCGCATCGGAAGACTTCCTTCAAGCTGTTCCCTGGGAGAAGTACCGCCCTCTGCCGGAGGGACCTCATGGCCACAATTGCGGTAGTTTCGGTGACTTCATGAAAGTTTATGATGCCTGTAATCCCGCGCTCCAGTGGTTCATCCGCACCTGTCTGGCTTTATGCCTCAGACCGGGAAAAGAGGCGGCCGGCCTCTGCTGGCGTGACGTCGACCTCATCCATGGGCGGGCGCACGTGTGGATGCCTAAGGTCAGCCGGTGGAAGGACGTCATCACGCCGGATTGGTGGACGGACGAGGCCCGCCAGAAAGCGGAGGGAAAAGTTCCGGAGGGCTACGTCTGCCCGAACCTGCACGGCGGGCCTTTCTGCTGGAGCACCGCCCTGTGGGAGAAGACGGCCAGGCGCACACTGGGGAGATCCTTCCCGCTCTATACGGTAAGGCATATGGCTGCGTCGCTCATGCTGGAAGCCGGAGCGGATCCCGCGGCAGTCGCCGCACAGCTCGGACATGCGTCCGTCGCTACAACGGCTGAATTTTATACTCATGCCGTTAAAGGAGCTCAGGAGCGGGCAGCCGGGAAGATTCCCGACCTGTCCCTGCTGATGGTGCAGGATGGTGCGGAGATTTCCCGTAACATGTTGGAATATCAGGAAAACTAAGCAAACTTTTTCTCTTCCCCCCGGAGAAAGCAACCCCAATAAATTCAGTTAGTTAACAATTATCCTGCACCAAACGAAGGTGCAGCCGGATCAGCCGCCGCATGGGCCCCGAAAGATAGCTCCTTTCGGGGCTTTTTCTTTGGGGTTACTCGTCCGCGTCAAGAAGGGCCTGCACGGCCGCTCTCCAGCGGGTGGGGACCTCGTCAATTGTCATACGGCCCGTTTTAATCATCCTGTAGTAAATCTTAGCCATTTTTCGCCTCCAGTTTCGCAATTCTCTGTTCCAGCTCAGCCGCATAGGCGGCAAGGTCGAGGGCGGCCGCGTCCGATTCTTCTTTGTCGGAAGCAGAAGTCATGCCCAGTTCAGCCACAGCGGCTTCAAGGTCGGGCACTCGGGCTGCCTCAGCCTCTGCCTGTTTACGCCGTTCTTCTTCCGCGGCCTTTTCTTCTGCTGTCTGTTCCGGGCGCGTCAGCGATGCGCCGTCAGGAAGCGGCCCCAATTCCTTTATCTCCAAGGGCGAGCTGTTGTACGGTGCCCCTTTTGGCCAGTACTGTACTCCCCGGTGGTCTTCTGTTTCAGTCCATCCGGCCCCGTTCCAGACAGCAGTGTAGCCAGTGCGTTTTGCCGGAGGAGCCGTGAATGTGGCGTTAGCGGGGAGAAGGTACACCTCACGCCCTTCCAGTCGTGACCTTACAGGGTCTGGGAAACATGGTACCGGTTCAAGGAACTCATGCGTAGTGGGTGAATACATGTATGCCTGCATATACACCTCCTATTCGTAGCGGATGCAGGGAAGAAGGCAGAGGGCGGGCGGCTGTACTGTTGTACTGTTTCCGTATACAGAGGAGGAACGGGAAGCGTCGATACTCGCAGTCATACGAGAGGCTTGGGAAGAACCTTTAGCAATACATTTACTACTACTGTCACTAGTTACCGTAGCAACTTCAATAGCTCCGTTGTTCGTTTCCCACGTAACATTCATCCCGCCATCTACAGGACGCATACCGAAGTGACCCGTGATGTTCGGCAACCCGGCGTCAAGAACTGTACCTACAGACGTAGATCCCCACGGGACCTTGCCCATCAGGTCTGGCAAAAGGAACACGCCCGGTTCCTCCGGATAGTCTTTCGGAAAAAAAGTGTTCCCAATCGCGTTATAGAGAGCGGGGTAATCGGATTTGAGAACCATAGCGCCATTGCATACCAGCCACCCTTCCGGAGGTGTGGACATAGCGAACCAGCGGATCTCACCGATGACAGCGCCCTGGTTCCCTCCTATGCTCACTTCCAGCGTTGCATCAGCTGATCCGTCGAAAGCTACCGAGCCGGAGGCGGCCCCCGAAAGCGTGATGGTGCGGGCCGTGGCCAGCTTCTCTGCCGCAGCAGCAGTGCCCGCGATAGTCTGTATAAAAGTCTTGGTGCCGGAAATTGTCTCATCGCCAGTGAGATGTACTACTAAAGCATCATTATTTTTGACCGAAGCCATAACTTTGACTTCGCTGGCCTGAACGAAAGCCGTCGTGGCAATCTGCGTTGTGTTTGTCTCAGGGGCGGCCGTTGGGGCCGTTGGTACCCCTGTGAGCGCCGGACTGGCAAGCGGCGCAAACGTGGTTTCGACCAGGGACAGCCTGCGCAGAGCTTCGGGCACCGTCTCCGCCCCGGTATCAGTCCACTCCCCCGTACTGTATGTGTACGTACGGATCAGGCGCTGGGAAGGGATGTACACCGTCACCTCTGTGCCCGACGTAAACGTCAGTACATGGCACATCCTCGTGGCCGTATACGGGATGCGGAGAGCCCCCCTATCAGCAGAGGCATAGTCCTTCGCCAGAGCGGCGATGTAGTCGCTCCAGTCGGAAGCAGCCGGAGAGATGTTTGCCAGATACCCGCCTTTTCCGGAGACCAGATATGAGGGATGGTCCTCGAAGAACTGCTCGGCCTCTCCGCTCTCGTCTGCCGTAGCTTTGACGCCTGCCATAATGGCCCGAAGGGCTCCGCCCACATTCCGGGCGGGAGCTCCCTGAGATATATTGAGGCCGTTCACGCTCGCGTTGCTGTCAGGCGTGATGCTCCAGTCTGTGATGTGCATGACCGACTCCTATGCCGTGCGCTTCCACATATATACAGCCAGGTACGGAGGCATGTTGTTATGTGGCTTCCCGCCGCCGGCAGATGCCGCTGTCACTGTGTGTGTATGTTTTCCGCTGCTTGCCGTGGTCAGAGTGTGTTTGTGACCGCCAGAGACGGAGGTGTTGCCTCCCCACGTGCGTGCAGCATCGAAAGACATATTCCGGCCGAATCCGGACTGATATGTACCTCCGGAGTCGTTGAAATTGCCCCAGCTGGAGACGAAAAACGCACCGTTTGCGCCGTACGAGTCCTGCACGTCATAGCCCCAGAAAGCCCCGGTGATGTTCATCGAGCCCCGGGTATGCGTATGGTCGCCGTTCCGGCTCGTCGTGGCGGAGTGCACATGAGCACCGTCACTCGTGATACTCATGGCGTGAGTGTGCTCAGGCAACTCGTCCGCAGTGCACGTATGCTCAGCTTCACCGCCGGTCGAGCCGGCCGTATAGTCTGACGACGCCGCGAGCAGGAAGCGGCCGGGGATCGCCTCCCACGTCCCCCCGAAGAGGACTTTGGGGTTCGTGCTGGCAACAGAGGTGTAGATGGAGCCCACCGGATAGACCAGGTCGACGATCTCCCTCTTGATCCAGGCGGTATTCGCGGCCTTCTGACTGGCATCACCTGCGGGAGCCGTCGGGATAAGAGGGAAAGCCTGAAAAGTTTTGGCGCCAGACACAGTCTCGGCCCCCTCGATGTGCACGCATGTGTCAGAGACTGCCTTCACGTCGGCAGGGGTCATGCATCGCACGTCATCCTTGCCCAGAAGACCTTCTTCCTTAGTGGCGAGCTCAACAACGCCCTGAATGGTCGTCGTGGCCGGAGGCACCTCGAAGGATGCCGAGGGGAAAGTAAAGACGGAGGACGAGCCGTCGGACAGGACTATGTCCACAGCCAGGAGGGCCTGCGACGCAGCCGCCTTCTCGAAGATGGGTTGAGTCCCGGACGTGACAGCCAGAAGCGTGCCATCGTCCGTGATGACACCAAGCTCATACGCCGAGTAGGCGTCCGTGGATGTGTCCCTGGCCTCTACGTGGATTACGTTCGGAGATACCGCGCCGCCAGTGATGGCGGTCAGCCTGGTCACTTCGGCCTGCAGTTTGGTCTGCCCTTTTGATGGGGTGTATTGCCCTGTGCCGAGCGCCACGGCCACAACATTCACGGTATCCGTACCGGAGCGCTCAGCAGCCACGATAGCGTCAAGGCCTGCGTCTGTTACGAGTAGATTAGCCATTTTTACCTCTATAGATTGGATACTCTTGCGTAAATCGTGTGCCTAACGTTCGCCGAAGCAATCATCCCACCCTTGTGGGTAGTCTGGATGACGAGCTCATAGTGCGACCTCACCGGCTTCGCTCTGTCGATGCCGAGGATAAGATCCTGCTGCTCTTCGGCCGTCAGCTCGCCATTCCCGGAAGAGCCGGACGCGACAGCCGTGATGGTAAAAGTGTGCGGTGTCCCTTTGGGATCCTTCTGCCACCATTCCGTCAGCTGCAGGGCTACGCCCATGGATGCCAGGACGTCACGCACTGCCTGCACCGTGCCTGCATGTCGCTTCACGTCGTAGGACGCGATAAGCATAGACCTCTTTCTGTCGACGTCCCATTCCGTACGCCAGACGTCGACGTCCATCTGCGCAGCCATGTGGTCCATCTGACCAGAAGAGAGCTCCCCTAGCCGCTTGTATATAGCCGGCAAATCTTTCCCTTCCGCTATGGCGTGCAGGTACGGGTCAATTGACCTTATGCAGTGCCTGACCTGCGTGTCACGACCGATGGACTCGGGGATGATGTCAGCCAGCGTCTCGAATCTTTTACTCATTGCATAAACCCCTATATGTCAGCGTGACGCTGTCACAGACCGCAACCTGTGAAGCTGTCAGCTCTTTGGCCGCGGCTGGGGCCAGCGTTGTCAGATCCACTTTCCTGGCACCCGCGGCGATGATGTACTTTACAAGCTGGTTGGGGTTGATATCCCGCCCAATGTGGAGACTCTGCCACTGGCGGAACTCTTCCACCGCCGTGGTGACTGCGGTCCGTATGACAGATGCGGTGGAGCGGTCGTTAGCGGCGATATAGTAGTCGGCGACGATCGAGTAATGGACAGCTTCCGGAGCGAGGACATGCACCTCATCTGTCAGCGGCCGGATGGAATCCCCGGAAAGATACTCCTGGACCTGGGCCAGCAGCTCATCAGACGGCATCGACCCGCTCTTCGCGAGCAGGTACACATTGACAACACCGGGTGTCGGCGAGTCAACGGACACGTCGATAATGTTCGGCGAAGCGGAATAGGCGTGAAATTCGTAGGCGCGCGCAGGGCCTGCCACCGAGAAAGAGTTCGGGGCGAGGCGAATGCGGGCCGCGAGCGAGGCATCGTCTTCCTCATTGGAGCCGTCTGCAGTCGTGTCCGTGTTCGCCACTTCGGCGATGTAGGGGATAGGCTCCACCATCGTGGATATCTGCCCGGCAAGAAGGCCATTAGCGGCAGTCCCCGTCTCTGTGCATGTGACGGACGCGTCGGCGTACATATCGCCAGCGGCGATGATGGCTTCCTTATCTGTCGTAAAGGTATATGTGCCGTTCGTGACCCCAGTTCCGGCAGGGATAGTAACCGGCTGCTCCAGTGTGGCTGACAGCGTGAAACGCACCGTGCAGACGGCTGCCGTCGCGGCAAGCCTGGTGACGCCGAAGTATGTGCCGAGCGCGTCCAGGTACTCTCCTCTGGCGTAGGAGAGGAGGTTATTCTGGGCGGAGATGTTGACCTCGGCACGCAGGGCGCAGATTTCGGCGGCGATGGTCAGGAGAAAAAGCCTCACGGGGTCGCCGCTCGCAAGTGTGCGTCCGGACGCCTTCTCATATCTGGAGATGATGCCGGACTCCACCTCGTCGGCGTTGGTCGTCATAAACTGGACGGCGCTCAAGCCGAAGCGCGGAAATGTCTCTGCCATCAGGAGTCCTCCTCGGATGTATCGAGCAGTATGGCCTCCACCACGCCGGGACTGAGGCTGTCCAGCGAGGTGACGGTCGAGTCATAGAGGTGGTCCACGCGGGCCTTCTGCGCATCCAGCCGGTCGCGCACCTCGTAGAGCGCGCCGAGCACTTCCTGCGCTTCCGCGACTGCGACGGCCGCGTCTGCCATTGCCTTGATTGCTTCTTTTACGCCGGCCATTATTCGTCCTTCCTCAGCACCACAAGGCCGCCCTTGGAAGTGTCTGCCGGAACGTCGTCCAGCGTAGCGGTGGTGCTCTTATATATATTATCGATGCGCGCGCGGAGCTTAATGAGCGCGGCGTTGATTTCGCCCGCGGTGACGGAAGCCTGCGCTCCGGCGTCCTGAGCCGCGAGGGCGGAAGCGACGGCCTCCTGCACCATCTGCTGCACGGCCTCCCAGGTGAGCTCCATGCCGCCGGCCGTGGTGGCGTCGGCATCTATGATGGTGTCCTCCTGCTCGGTCACGGTCGGGGCATCGCCGTCCACGCCATCAGCCAGTGAGATGGTCAACGTGGGATGCAGCAGGCCGTCCATTGTGTCCGCTGTTCCTTCGTCCTTCCACGTAATGTCTTCGATGACGGCCCGGGGCTCGTACTTCTGCACGGCCTCATATACGGCGGACTTCACCAGCATCTGCGCCACGGGAAGGGGCCTGTCGACGGCCTCCCAGGAAAAGCCGAAATCGCGGTCGAGAGGGACTGTGCCAACCATGGTGGCAACAATGGTGCGCACGTTCTGCACGACTTCCTCCGCTACCGTTTCCGGGCAGAAGTTGATGGCCGCCGACGGAGAGACCAGGTAGGTGCTAGAAGAAGCCATCTGTCACCCCTTTGAGCTTTACGGTTACGGTGCATACCTGAGTGACGCCGAGGCCGGTCCAGTACTGGTCATCGACCTCCAGCGACTCGATGACTACGGTACCGTAGTAGGACGGGCCGATGAGGAGCGGGATGGGCTTGTGGGCCTTCATGAGCAGCTGCAGGGCCTTGATGACGGCAGAGGGGACCGTACCCAGGGAGGAATCGAGGCGCATGTCGAGGGAAAACTCCCGTGTGTTGGATCCTGTCCACTCCAGGGCCGGAGTCCCGCCGATCACCTTGTGCTCGGCGTACGATTCTCCATACGACGAAGAAAATTTATTGAACGTGTTCACAATTCCGTCGGAGCAGATGAACGGGATCGCGCCGAGTGTGCCGAGGACGCCCATTATTTAGGTCCTCCCGTGGTACTGCCGCCAGACTGCACGCCGTCATGCACGTGCGAGTTGAGTGAGATGCCAGAAGCAGTCACGTCGCCGGTGGCGTGCAGTGTGCCGGTGACGTTCATTACGCCCGATCCGCCATCCTGCGAGTAGGTGTTGATTGGCCCATTGAAGACGATCTGCGGGGCGGTGAGCGTTATCTGGGCGTCAGACTTCATCTCGATCTTACCAGTGGCCGTGACGGTCACGTCGCCCCTGACGTCAGCACTCAGCTTATGGCCGCTCCGGTCGTAAGCGAGACGAGTCTCATCCTTGAAAGTTACGGCGCGGACATCAGGAGAGGGCTCGGGAGTACTGACGTTACCGGCGTAAAAGCTCCCGATAATGAACCCCTCTTCCGTCCCCGTCGGCAGGAAGATACAGAGGACGTCCTCGCCGATGTCCGGAAGACAGTGGTCGCGATTCTCCAGGGTGTTCGGGATGATGACCGGGAGCATGCCTGACGTCTGTCCGTCGTCATCGTCGAAGGTCACTGCCGCCTTATGCGCAGCAGCGTCCACGCTGGTCACTTCGCCCACCCTGATGACCATGGAAAGGGCATTCTCGCTGTTGTCGTCCTGTCTAAAATCGAGCCGCATGCCTAATACTCCGCGTTAACCCTGCGGAGCCGAAGCTCCGTCGTGTAGCCGGAAGAGGAGACGCTGTGCCGGGCCTCTTCCACGATGAAATTTCCGTCAAACGAGCCGAAGCCCTTTACCGCTATGACCACGCCGGCCGCTATGGAGGGATCTCCGACGATGGTGACCTGCCCGGTCATGATTTTGGCGTTGAGCTCGCGGAGCTTCGCTTTGGCGAGGCGTTCCGCTTCCGCCTGGGACTTCACGCGCTTCTTGAGCTCGAACTCCTGGGCGTCTTCCGGGGCCTCCGGGTCCACATAGGTGTATGAGAGAACTGCCGGGTTCTCTTTGGCCTGCTGCTTGCCGGACTTGGCCTTCGTCTTCTTCTGGGTGGATTTCTTCTTCCCCCCGTCAGACTGCTTGGCCCAGAACGATGTATATGCCATAGCTAACTCCAGAAGGATCCTGAGCCAGAGGACGATGAGGAAGACTTCTTTTTTGTCTTCTGCGCGGCGCTTCCCTTCACCTTCTTGGCCGGGTCGCGGTAGGTGACCGTCACGCTCTTGTACGCGTCGTGCATTTCCTGGGAGAACTCCCAGCTGAGCACGTTGGACGCCCCGAGGATGATTGTCGCCACGGGAGACTTCTTCTCATAGCTTTTCTGATCGAAGATGATCAGCTTGCTGTCAGAAAGCTTGATGTTGGCGCCCTCCTCTTTGCAGAGTTTCTGCAGGAAGACCAGGTCGGATTCCCGCTTCTGGTCAACCTGTTCCCGGGGTTCGGAGCCCACGTCATCGGCGCAGTCCCAGTAGAGCGTGAGCGAGTTGTCAGAGGCTATCGTCTGGGCAATCTGCCTCACGGTCTGCTGCTTGAAGGTCCTTTCCTTCACCTTGCGCCGGATTGGACTCCCGGGAGGAATGGACGTCGCCCGCAGCTCATAGACGCCTGGAGCGCCGGCCACGCGCCTGGAGTCGACGTGGAACTGGCCGCAGGGAAGCTCGCCGATGACGACGCCGTCAAGGAGAGACGTGATTGACGCAGTCAGTCTGGCGTTGGGGTCAGGTGCCCATGACGTGCGCCATTTGCCCTTCTCATCTTTCAGGGTAATGGACACTTCCTCGGCTTCGTCCGTCTCCTTGTCGGTATAGGAGAAGCTGAGGAGGTCCTTCTCGACCTGCTCAGTGGCGTCCTTCTCTGCGATGGTCACCCTGAGCTTCGTGGTGCGTATGCCGGCCATACCTAGCTCCTCTTCCACGGAGGAAGTGTAGACGCCACGACGGCATCTTCCGGCAGGTCAGGAACGACGAGCTTCACGCCGGCGGAGAAGATGCGCGTGTCCCGCAGGAGCCAGTTGGCGTCGATGAGCCGGTGCACCCAGTGCTCATCTCCGTACATCCGCTTAGAGATCATATCCCAGGTCTCACCATGCTTCGTGGTGGTTGTCGCCATAGGGCACCTCCTAAGCGTAGGAGAGCCGTCTCTGGTCAGCCAGGACGCGCTCCAGCTGCTTCTTGAGGTCGTCGGCGCCGGCGGAAAGCCCCCTGCGCACCTCAGCGTACGGATCCGCAGCCGTACTCCCGCCAGACAAATTGATGACGGGAGAAAAGGAGATGGTGATGCCGCCCACACCGCCAGACGAGCTTCCAAGAAAAGAGGAGAGTCTGTCCAAGGGCACGACGGCTTCGGGGCTGGCGCCTTCGCCCAGGAGAGCCAGCGTCGGATCCGTCACGACACCGCCTGTGGCCATCTTCGGAACCTCGGGTATCTTCGCCTGGAAGCCTTTCCCCCCGATGCCCGGCACCCAGTCAGGCACTTTAAAGGAGCAGAGAGAGTTGAGACCGGCGACGATCCTGTTGATGCCGGAGATGATGCCGTTCACCATGCCGGTGAAGCCTGCTGCAATCGAGTTCCAGAGATCGGAGAAGAACGCCTTGACGCCGCCCCAGAGATTCTGGATCGTCTGCACGACAGACGTGAAAGCCTCAGTGATGGACGCAAGGAGCTCTGCGCCCTTCGCCGATGCCAGGGCTATAATGGCATCCCAGGCGGACGACGCCGCCTGTGTCAGGTTAGCCCACATCGCCTGGAAGGCCTGAGAGATGGAGCTTCCGATGCTGCTGACAAGAGCGACGGCGGTGTTCCAGGCTCCGGAGACAGCCGCGGCGAAGCTGTTCCACGCATCGAGCACGGCGGCCTTGAAATAGTCCCAGTTTGCGATGGCTACGGCCAGAGCGGCCACCAGAGCGCCGATTGTCCCCACAATGAGCACGACGGGATTCAGGGCCATGGCCGCGTTAATGGCACCGATAGCCAAGGCAACGCCGCCAAGAGCGGCTGTAAACTGCACAATCATCTTCGTGAGCTCGGGGTTTTTGACGATCCAGTCGCCGATGGATGTGATGACGCCGGTGATGCTCTGGATGACGCCGCGGAGATTTTTATCCGAAGAGTTGAAAATCCCCTGCATGGCGCCGTCCCATGCTGAAGACAGCGCAAGAATGTCGCCTCTGACGGTATCTTTCATCTTATTTGCGATGCTGTCTGCGGCTCCCGCGGCCTGATTCTCTTTGACCACCATGGCGTCCCAGGAGTGATCCGCGGCCGCCTTCATGAGAGTGAGGCCGCCGGCAAGGCCTTCCTCGCCGAAAAGGATGGACATTCCTGTGGCACGGTCTGCGTCGGAGAGGCCGTGTTTTGTCATGCTGTCGTTGATTTCTCGGAAAAGTGTGGGCAGGTCCTTCAGCTCGCCCTTTGCGTCGTGGACCTTAACTCCGAGTTTGGACAGAGCGTCATTCACATTTTTGTTATTTGAGAGCAGGCGGGAAATAACACGTTGGAGATCTGTACCACCCTGCGACCCTTTGCGGCCGGCGTTGGCCAGAACGCCCAGAGCGGCCGTGGTCTGCTCGATAGAGAGCCCGACTTTGCCGGCCACGGGCGCCACGTACTTCATGGCGTCGCCGAGCTGGGTCAGGTTGGTCGCGCTGTTGGTGAAGCCGACGGAGAGCACGTCGGCAATGCGGCCCATGTCGGAGGCCTTGAGTCCGAAGCCTGTCATGGCCGTCACGGCTATGTCCGTGGTGGAGGCGAGGTCAGTCTGCGCGGCCGTGGCCAGAGACAGCTGCTGGGGCATGGCGGCGATAATCTGATTCGCCTTCAGGCCGGCCATGGCGAGATTGGTCATGCCTGAGGCCACCTGGGCAGCTGTCCACTCCGTCGTCGCACCGAGATGCTGGGCCGTCTTATCCAGAGCGGCCATCTCCTGCTGGTTCGCGCCGGCGATAGCGCCAGCCTGAGTGATCTGCTGCTGATAGTCCGCACCTTTCTTTATGATGGCCATGGCCCCGGCGCCGAGTCCTGCCGTCAGCGCGGCGGCAGGGACAGCCGCGGCGGACATTTTTTTGCGAAAGGACTGGACGCGGGCCAGAGCGGTAGCATGCTTCGCCATAGCCGCCGTGGCTTTGGTCGTCGCCTCTGTCTGACGGTTCTGTGCGGCAGTCGCCTGCTGCGTGGAAGACGCCAGCTGTTTCTGGCCACGGGCGAGGCCTGCCATTGCGGAATTCGCCTGACGGAAAGAGCCGGAGAATGACGACGCGAGCCGGCCGGCCAGCCGGAACGCTATCTCGTATACCTTACCTGCCATTTTTTCTTTTCTCCCTGCGCTCCAGTTCTTTCTGGCGGTCAGCTACTGACTCAACCCAGACGCTGAGGTCCTCCAGCGGCACACTCATCCAGTCGAGACATGAGGCCCCTGTCCCCGCGTCGGCAAGCGCAAGAGCGACGCTCATGAGCTGCCGGCACGGTTCTGTGACAGAGAGGCCTAAGCCATTAAAAAATTGAATACCGTCGTATAGAGCTTGTTGTATTCATGCACGGGGAGTGCCTCGAAGAACTCAAGGGGAAGCTTCGCAGCCAGGGCGGCAAACCGCATACAGAATTCGCAGTCGGCAGCCGGGACGGCCGCGAAGTTGCCCTCCTTCGCCCAGCCCTTCTTGACCTTCACGAAGTCGGCCCCATTCATGGTCTCCAGCTTCATATCTATGGATTCATATTTTTTGCCTTCAAATTCGAAAGGTTTGTCGAACGTAAATTTCATTTTCTCCTCCACTAGGCGATGCCGAGGTCGTTACGCACGCTGTCCAGCGTATCCTTCCCGCCGAAAGAAGCGATATAATTGTATTTGTCGATCTCGCAGAAATCGTCTCCGCCAACGGTAATCTTGAGGTAGGTGATTTCCAGTTCCGTGGTGGTGTCCGTGGAAGAACCGGGCTCAAAGGAGCCGAGCGAGATGCTCTTCGGAGTTCCGCGGATGACCATCTTCACCGGCTGGGTGGAGTAAGTTCCCGTGGAGGCGTCGTACCTCTGCTGGGAGCCGCGGATTTCGAGGTTGTGGGACTTGGGGGAAGACAGGCCCGAGATATCGCCCTCGATGACGCGCCAGTGGAGGGTCACGGTCATGGACTGGTAATGCCCGATGACAGGCGTCTCCACCTCGCCGGCAATGCCCGCGCCGGAGACAGTGTCGCTCATGGCTGTAATTTCGGGCAGGTCCACGGTAGCGATGCCGAGGTAGTCGTTCGAGTCGCTGTAAACACGGAAGGCCGTCAGCTTCTCAGATATAGTATTTACGGACTTAGCCATTGCTTATTCTCCTACTACTCGAAAAGCGTGGAAAGGTAGTTGACGTCGTACTCGAGGACGAAGTTGATTTCTCTCGCCGGAGCGGGAGGCGTCACATAAAGGTGGAAGGTGATGATGCCGTCCAGGAGCGATGTGGTAGGGTTCTCGTCCTCGAGGAACTCGACACGGCCGCCCAGGATATACTGGCGGGCAGCAAGCCCGTTCAGCCAGATATTGACGCTGTCCACAATGCGCTCTATGCCGCGCCGGTTGATGGGAAAATCGACCGAGGACCAGTAGGTCTCCACAATCGTGTTCCCAATCCAGTTGAACATCCTGCGGATCGGAATAAAGGCATCCTTCGTGTCCGTATTGGACGGATAGCAGGCGGTGCGGTTGCCCCACGCAACCCAGCCGCCAATGAAGTTCTGGGCGGTCACGACGCCCTGCCCGTTCAGGTAAGAGCTCGTCGTATTGTTCATCCAGACTTCCGTCCCGTCACTCAGGACGGTAGCATCACACTGCAGGTTCTGGTTGGAGGGGGACACATACGGCACGTCATTGTTCCGGCTGTCGGTTCGGGCCATCAGCGGAGCGAGATGAGACGAGAAGCTGTAGACCGTGCCGTCCAGAGACAGACAGGGCCAGCACGCCATCTGGTGCGTAGAGACGATGTTGTCTTGGTTTTTCCAGGAAGGAACAGCCGAGTACTGCCTAGCCTCGTTAGTGGGAACGTCCACGATGCTGACAGCCTTAAACAGGCCGTTGATGGACGCGGCCTTCGCTGCCATCACGGCAGCGACCGCGGAGTTGCCGGAGTAGCCGGGAGCGATCAGCGTGCCAGGGACGATCCGGAACTGCGGGAAGACGTCATCGATGAGCTCCCAGCCGCTCTTCTCACCAGATGCGTTGACGCCGCCGATTACGTCTTCAGACGTCACGGCGCTGGGGTCAGTCACGGCAGCGGAGAAGGTGAGCTCGCTGCCAGTCGGCAGCAGGAAGGCCCCGTCGCTTCCAGTGAGGCTCGAAATCACCAGGCTGCCGTCATCGTCGTACGCCAGTTCATACTCGGTGCCGGCAGTGTACATGACAGTGCTGTCGCCATCAGTCTTCGAGAGCCTCACGGTCGATTCAATGATTCCGGGCTCGCTGATGACGGCAGAACCCGTGGTGGCGTCGATGGTGACCGTGGTAGCTGTGGCGTCCTTACGGTGCTTAGCGGGATCGAGCACGTTCACGATGACGATGGGGGCCACGCCATACAGGGCGAAGGTCGTATATATGGCCTCGCAGATGCTGTACTTGAATCGTTTGACGCTTCCGTCAGTCTCGGCAGGGATGAAGCCGAACGCGGCGACCGCCTCGGCGTAGGTGTGGCAGAGGACGGGCTTGTTGACGTTAGTCTCGTCAACCATGCCTACAGGGGCCGTGCCCACGATCATGGGGATGCCGGCGTCAACGGTCACGGGAGGCAGGATGCTCGTAGCCTGCTCCTGAATGTAAATTCCATGCTTGTAAGGCATCTTATGCCTCCTTGGGGTTGTTGCGAAGTTCTGCCAGGGCTCTCTCGTACATCATGTGCTGCAGAGAGCCTTTCTGCGTGAGGCCGCGGCGGGCCTGCACCAGTCTGCCTACCGGGACGACAAGAGCCCGCAGGCACGGATGCTCCCGCATGAGGCCGGACACGTAATCCGGGAGGCTCCCGCGGTAGACCGTAAACTGCGTCAGGCCGCGTGCCGTGAGCGTTGGCCCGATGTAGATGAGAGATTCAGTCGAAGTATCCAAAGGTCTTTGCCTCCAGCTCATGGGGCGCCGTGATGCCGGCGAAGTCCCAGACAGTAGTGATTACGGCGAGCCACGCCGGATACGGCTGCTCGTCTGACATCTCCCAGGTGATGGGAGACTCCAGCTGGTAGCGGTGTTCCAGCATGGCATCGGGAAGCCCGGCAAGGGCGTTAAGGGTATGCCGGACAAGGTTGATAAGCCTCTCGTGCTCGTCCTGAGTACCGTCGGTGAGGACGCCGCAGGCAAGCTGCACCGTCACGGAATTGCGGCCGTCGTCGCAGGATCCGGAAACCGGCCGCACGACTATGAAGGGCCAGTCTTCGCCGGCTGTTCCCTTTTTCGGCGGGAGCCAGCCGTTGATGATCTGGACGGGCTTCTCCTCTCCGGACGTATCCGGAAGCCGGAAGCCCTTCACTTCTCCGGCCAGCCAGAGGCGGAGCGAGCGCAGAAGATGGTTTTCCGTCATCATTTTCCTCCCATAATCCGGCTGATCATCCGGTCGATCTGGTGCGCCAGACGCTTGGCCATGGTCTCATAGCCGTACTGCTCCAGATACCTGGAATTTTCCGTCTTCTGGATTGCCTGTATGGGCGACGGTCCCTGCAGCCCGGTACCGGAGAGATGCCCCTGCTTATTCCGGTGGGCGAGGATGGCTCCGGATCCGGCACGGGCCCAGAAGACGGAAGCGCCGCCGGACCGGTATCTCTGCCGGATGGGGCCTCCCTTCAGGATGCGGATGCGCACGCCGCCTTTCGGGCGTCTTCTGGCGTTCGGGACGCCGGTCCAGACCATAGGAGCCTTTCTGGGAGAGGTGATAAAAGCGGAGAGCGGCACGCCGGGACGGCCTGAGAACTTCGCCACTGCAGCGAACTCGCCGCCCGCCTTCACGAAGTCGAGGTCGTACCTGAGCTGCTTCGCCCTCCTCCTGTCCGCGTAGGCATAGCGCTTGCCGGCAATGGACCGGCCTTTATTGCCTATGCGGCGGCCGGAGTCGGTAGCGGCCATGCGCAGGGTCTTCATCGCCTCGTCGGGGGCAGCCCGGAAGAGGCTTTTGAGGGCCGCATCCAGCTCGATGCCGCCGGCGTAAATTTTGACGCTGAGTCCCATCAGAAGCCGCTCCTCGCCAGGTCAAGACGGGTCATCCCGCCCAGGCCGTCATGGCGCTCTGAGACAAAATACTGGGTGCCGTCTACGGTCACGACTCCGCCGGAGACGATGTTCTCCGGGATGTCGGCCGTACGGACATGCAGAACGAGGTCGCACACAGGCAGTTCCGGCTGCATGGCGCCACCGGTGAACCCTGCCGATGTGGAACCCGATGTGGCACTCCTTGCGGCAAAAGAAAAAGTATCTCCCCTCACAGCCGTCACGGTGAGGCCGTCGATGTCCACTTCTTCCCCGAACTCGTCGGGATTGAGGAACACAACCTCGGCGTCGTGGGCCAGCGCATCTTTGAAGCTAATGCTCATCGTGTTTCCCCGTATCGACGGCATCAGAGACGGTCTTCTCGATCCTGCGGCGGCCGCCGACGACCATCTTCCGCACGATCCTGGGTACCGGGACGCCCATGTACACGAGATGCCCTACGATGGAGCTCAGGTCGGCGAAGATGAGGAACGAGAGAGTCAGGTCGCCGAAGGGAACATGGATCGGCAGGGCATGGTCCGCCGTATACTGCGCAGTGCATCCCAGAGAAACAAAAATGAGATAGAAGATGTAGCGGGGAAGGCTCTGCTGGAGCTTCCGGCACATGGGCCGGCCGGAGATATGGATGCAGATAATCCGCGTCACGATGTCGAGTGTCAGCGTGGCGAAGCAAATCCAGAGCAGGCCGATGTCGATGCCGGCAAAAAGGCAGATAGCCGAGACGCCAGAAGCGAACGCGGCTCCACCCGGCAGTACATCGATAAAATGCCATACAGCATCGCGGAATGCCGCGCCCCACAGAGGATCATTCATCCGAGCCTCCGGTGACACGGGCGGTGTACTTGCGAAGCCCGAGCTTGTCGGCGTTGCACTGTCTGATGGCCGCTTCGTCCCTGACCAGAAGCCTGACCAGGTCACCCACCGTAGCTGCGCCATCCCGGGAAGGCACCTCAGTGTCCTCGAGCAGGGCTGCCGGAGGACTGAACCGCACCGCCGGCTGGGGTGTCCTGGCGGAGCAGGCGCAGCACAGACTCAGGCAAAAGCTGATCATAAAAATCTGGGTTATCCCGGCTGGCTTCATCGATGCGTTCCTCTTTTTGTTCCTGTGCCCTTTCCGCTTCCTGTTTTTTGTGGGAAGCGGCTTCCATGGCAGTGTCCGAAGCGTGCTGCTGGATGGTGAGCTGTTCCACCTGGAGTCTCAGGCTCTGATTCTGCTCACTCAGAGACTGATTCTGCCTGATGAGCATCCCCACCACCAAAATCGCCAGGCCTGCTGAGCCTGCAGCCAGCCACCTGAGAACGGTCATCCTGTCCTCCTGGTCCCCGGAGCCGTCCGGGGAGAAAGCCTGACGGCCCCGAAGACAGCTCACCCGCTAGGCCGCGATGAGCTTCACAAGGGACTCGGGGAAGGTGCAGATGCAGATGGGATTGCTCTGCACCTCAAGGTCATAGCCCTTGCCGAAGGGACGCTCTTCAATCTTGGAATAGAAGGGAACCCCGTCCGTATTGACGGTCTCCATGTAGTCAGCCGGCGCGTATACAGTCGAGAAGATACCGGGGCCGACCGGGAAGACGTGGCATTCGGAAGCGGCCACGGTGGTCTGGCCGGCAATGGTCTGGCTGTAGCGGTGGAAAGTCACGCCGCCATAGGTGAAGCCGGCGAGGAACGTGTTCCCGCCGAGTGCGTCCTGGCGGGCAGTAAAGTTGATGTAGGCTTCGCTGGTGTAGGGATTCCCGATGAGCATATCCCAGAAGGTGGCGCCGCAGATGGCATGGATGCCGGTATAGGGAGAACCGCCCATAGCGGTATCCACGACGTCGGCGGCTTTCATGATGCCGGAGAGCACGGGGTTGCTCTTGGAGGACGTGGACGTCGGGAAAGTGATGCTGATGTCAGACGGAGCCTGGACGCCGAACGTGTCGAAGATGTCGAGCAGCTCCGTGGAACCGTCAGCATCGAGGATCTTGCCTTTGATGGCGCCGAGGCGGTGATACTCCAGAGTAGCCTCGATGTTGCGGCGCATGGCGAGCTGTTTTCTCGTAATGCGGGCAGCGACAGTCTCAGGCTCGGTGGAGCCGAAGGCGCGGACGTTCTGCACGTCCTCAGGCGTGATGGAGTCGATCTGCTGCAGATGCAGGGTCGGGATGTGCCGTACCGATCTCGTGTTCTGGGTGGGGAGCGTGCCGGCAGTGCCGCGCCTGGTGTCGGGGATGAGCTTCAGGTGGGCGTTCTCGACGTCCACGGCCACGGTGGTGGTGCTGGTGGACTGGCTCTCGAAGAACTGGCCCAGAAGCGTGGGCATGGAGGGGAGCTTGTTGACAGCGGCGGTCAGGTCCTCGCAGGAGAAGCCGTCAAGTGTGAGAGATGCCATAGTTTTATCTCCTTTAGGCGAGCTGGACGCCCTGCACTTCAAGGGCGGCTTCGATGGCGTCGGTCAGGCCGGTCACGGCAGCCTTCTGGACAACCGCGCCGCGGACAACGGCGGTTACTGTCCCGGCACCGGCCGTAGACGTGATGGCCACGCCATAGAGAGCGGAGGCACCGTCAGAGGCGGCCTTCACGGTGACGATGGCGCCGGCGGCGGTTGCGCCAGAGACGGCCACTTCCTTACGTGTCAGATTCGGGTTTAGTTCGAAGACAACAATGTCGGACGCAGAGACGCCGAGCGTCTCGGATGTGGCGGTATACTTAGCGGCCATGGGCTACTCCTTGCCGAGCTTCTCGGCGGCTTCCATGAGGTAATCCCGCGCGGTTTTCTGGGCTGGCGCAGGCGCTGGAGCGGAAGTAAACGACGCGGCCGGAGTGGCCCTCTTCAGCTCAGCGAGAATTTCGGCCTTGAGGTCTTCGCCTGCCTCTTTGTTCTGAGGAGCGGCCATCGGGGCCATGGCGGCCATCTGCTCCATGGTCATCCCGGCGGCGGTGCACTTACCGTAGAAGTCTTCGAGGGCCTTCTTCCCGGCCTCTCCGATGAACGGAGCGGCCACAGCCATAAAATCAGTGAACGAGGGAGCCTTGGCGGCCCCTTCGGCGCGAAGCTGGTCGGCGAGAGCCGGCGCCTCCGCCATGAGTCTTTCCATGGTGATTTCTGCCATGGTGTCCTCCTCTGTAAGACGTACGGCCTCGTCCCGGCTGCCCACTACGGCAGTCACAAGGCCATGATTTGCGGCATCTCTGCCGAGGAAAATCTGCGCGTCGCCCCACTCGGAGGCGTCGCCCTGCACATCCATGTGCGAGGCTACGGCAGAGCGGAAAATTTCGTGAAGAGCGTCAAGCTGGCTCTGGAAGTAGGCTTTCGCCTCGTCGGAGAGCTCCTCATAGGCACTCCCGGCGGCCTTGAACCTGCCGGCGCGCATGACGGTGATGGTGTAGCCTGCCTTCTCTGCGGCCCTGCGGGCGTCTACGAGCTGCATCACCACGCCAATGGAGCCGACTTCCGCGGTCTCCGTAGCGTAGACGCGGCCAGTCGCCGACGCGAGCCAGTAAGCGGCAGAGGCGCAGAGGCTGTTCGTCACGGCGGCCATCGGCTTACGTTCTGCACACTTCGCGATAAAATCAGCGCATTCCTGGACGCCGGCAACGGAACCGCCGGGAGAGTTTATGTCCAGGACGATGCCTCTCACGTCAGGGGCGTCCATGAGGGTCTGCAGTGTCTGCATCAGCGCGTCGTACCCTGTAGACAGGGCCTCGCCACTCCACCAGGAGTACACTGTGGAGCGCGTCAGCGGCCCGTCAATGCTTACCACGGCCACATTCCCGGACATGGTAACGGGGAGTCCGGCATGAGCAGGATTTCCCGCGTTGGCCGACGCCCGCACTCCGGTATCCGGCTGAATATCCGCGCCCTTCATGAGGCGGTCGATGACGTCACCGGCACATCTCTCGTCAAGGCACCAGTAGAAGCTGGTCATAGCTGGGGCGTTTCTACTTTTGTGTGTCATTTTTAAAGTCCTGCCCTTCCCTCTTCATAACGGGAAGCTCGTCGTCATAATCCCTGCCAGCGGCCGCCATAGCCTCACGTCTGGTCATCAGATGGCTGTTGATGGCCAGAATGTTAGCCTGGACTTCCTTTACTGGATCGACATAGCCGCGAGCCGGCCCTGTCCATGTGCAGGAGCAGAGCAGATAGCTGTTCGAGTAGAAGTCCATGCCGGAAGGCAGTTGCAGCTCTCCCGTCAGCCAGGCTTCCTCCATTACCATCGCCCATATGGGCTGACAGTAGCTCTCGGCGATGAACTGACGCCACCACTTGTAGGTGCGCCAGGCCTCGTTCATGGCCGCGCGGGCAGAGGAGTAATTCACCTCGGAAAAATCATTCGTCAGGGCGATATACGGGATACCGCAGGACGACGCCACGCCATTGAGAATGGTCTTGGTGAAGGCCAGAAAGTTCGGAGATGGGCGCTCGTTTTTGAGGACTTCCGGCTTTTCTCCGGCATTCCCGTACATGAACTGCGGCCCGTCAGTGTCCGTGTAGTACACCGGTTCTTCTTCCTTCTCCTGCCCCTGGTACACGCCTTCAGCCGCCATGGCCTCGGGGCTCCGGTCCTCTCTGGTGATAAAAATCGGAAATTTCGACGCCATTGCCTGGGCGAGCAGCTCGTAGTGCAGGCTGTCATCGAGAAGCCTGAAGAGCGACGCCGACGGGGCAAAGATGGGAAGTCCGCGGACCTGCTCATCCATCTCACGGCGGAAAAGGTGAAAAACTCCTGCGCGATGAAGGATATTCGCCGGAAGGGCGAGGAACCGGCAGGACGTGTCGCTGTCGAGGAGCATCGCCTGAGGATCCATGTCAGGACAGGCGATGTAGTACATCTGGGGTCTGCCAATCTCGTCGAAACGGATACCGTCACGAACGGCAGGATCCGAAGCAAAAAGAGCGGGTGTACGCAGCCGCCCGGGGGCAATGGGCTGGATAGCCAGTGATATGCCTTCATTGTCTGTCATGACCGGAAGATGGAGAGCCTCACCCATGACAAGGATAGAACGCAGCGCGGCGGTCTGGAGTTCCTCGAAGGTGCGCTGGCCGGTCACGTCAGCATGGCGCGACCACCTGTCCCATATCCACTCCATATTCTCGCCCAGGGCGGCAGCTTCTTCCGAAGACACGCCAAGGCGGTCGGCCGGGATACAGGAAGAGGGCTTCAGACCCGTTCCTACGGCGTTCTGTACGATGGCGTTGACCGCGGAAACGGCGATCCAGTCGTTGGCCGCAAGATCCGCCGACCTGCGCTGCATAAGGACGCGCTCACGGGCGGCGCTCCACTCCGAAGAGAGCTGAGGCCCGTACCATTCGGCGAAGGGGCCGCGCCTTGCGCCGGCATCATGCGATGGTCTGGCTGTTCTCGAGGGGAAAACGATGGGGCGCATGCCTATCTCCTGATCATGGGCCGGACACAGGTAATCCTGCGCCCGGTGACAGCGTCCAGCTGAGACTGGAGCCATGTAAGATGCGCCCTGATGGCCGGCAGGTCATATCTCGTCAGCGTCCTGCCGTCGATCTGGTACGATTTTCCCGTCGCGCACAGCGAGAGCGCGGTCTTCCATTCCGCGATTGCGGTTTCCAGCTCGGCCTTTGTATAAATCATGGCTTAAATCTACATACCAATTTAAATGAGAACAAGCCGAGGCGGGAATACTGGGAATAAAAATTACAACTCGTGTGTTTTTTTCTCGAGATATCTGCGCAAATCGCTCTTCAGATAAAAACGATTCCTCGTCCCGACACCATACGACGGTATGAGTCCGCGCTTCACATCACGGAAAAACGCGGATTTCGAGCAATTAAGAAACCGGCAGGCCTGCACCCAGTTGAGCCTGTCGCTCAGATCATAGAGCCCCATCAGTACCTCCCCACATGTCTGCGCATGGGCCTCTGCACGGGACGCGGCCTCTGCACCTGCGCCGGCTGCGTACCGGGGAGAGGGATGTTTCTGGCCCCGCGGATATACGCCAGCGCCTGGATCATGGTCTCGCAGTCCCAGAAGTGGTTGTCGGCATGGTCAGACACGGTTACCCATGCGTTCTTTTCATAGTCCCACTCTTCAGCGCTCATCTCTTCAGCGTACTGCTTCAGGATGTTGCCCGTATTCTCGTGCAGATGGAATGCGCCAGGGTCAACTGTCGTCAGCTCCAGCTTGTGGGCCAAAGCGGACTTGAAAAATGTGGTGTCGCATCTGTAGAGGATGAGGCCACCGGTAATTCTGACCTGCTGGCCCTTGAGCCCCGGGTAGAACTCGAGGTTGGTCGGAGCCCATGGCGTAGACATGCTCCGCTTGCCCTGCCAGGGGTACACCTGCCCCCGGTGGGCGTGCGCGAAGCGGTATACTTCTGCCGTCCTGCTGCCCATGGCGTCCATCATGACCGCCTGCACGTGGTACGACGTACCCTTAGCGTCAACGAAAGTTCTTGCCAGAATTTTCTCTTCTATCTCTTCAAAAGTCTTCAGCGCACCGCACTCGATGAGCCAACTCTCCTCGTCCGGCCCGTAGCCAAAAGCGCGCACTACGTAACGGAAGTCGTCTTTCTGGGTGTCAATCCCCGCCAGCAGGCACGAGATGCGGGGCGTGTCTGGCGTTTCCGGCAGGGGAGACGGCACAAGCCCCCTCGGTCTGTCATCGCAGAGCCGGAGCACCTTACGGCGGGACCGTCTGTCCTTTTTAGGTTCCTTCCACGGGATAGCCAGGTACTGGGTGTTGTAGTCTTTGAGTGCCGCAAGGTCTCCGGACTTCGCCTTGATGGCCGCTCTGGCTGTCTCGGACAGGGAGACGAAGTAGCTCATCAGGGCCGTGATGTGGAAACCGACCTTCACGGGGCGGTGGACACGGACATAGTCCCTGAGCTTCTCCCCAGTCTCCTCTTCCCGCCATTCTCCGGCTCTCACAGCGAGGTCTCTGTCTGCGTCGCTCCATACGGCGCCGCAGGAGGAGCAGGCATAGCCCGCCGACTTATCTTTCATGACCGCCTCGGCGTCAGGCTCGTCCCCTTCCCCTTTGCGTGGCCACGTGAGGTTATCCGGCACCATGACCTGCATAAAGCCACAATGGGGGCACTTCACCCAGTAATACATCCGGCAGTTTGCTTCTTTGGTGAAGGCCGTCCAGATGGGGCCGTTCTCCGTCGTTGGCGTCGATATCTTTATTATCTTGCGCTGGCTGCGCCACGTGGTGGTGCGCTTCTCCGCGAGGCTCTCAGCAGACGCTTCCCTTTTTCCGTTCTGGTATTTATCGAGCTCATCGAGGATGAGCGTCCTGACAGGTTTATTGCCGAGACGGGAGACGGATCCGGACCACGCCAGATAGATCGGCATGTGGACCAGCGTTATACGGATACTCGACGTGTCGTCGTCGAGGTCCGACAGATACTCCCGCAATCTCGGAGAGGACTTAATCATCGGGATAATGCGGTCATGCGCATTTTCTCTGGCGGTCAGCTCATCCGGGAAGACGTACATGACCGGCCCGGGGGCCCTGTCGATACAATACCCAACGAAATTATGGCTAGCCTCTGATCCACCAGCCTGTGGGGACTTACATATGATGACCGTCTCAACGCCCTTAGTACCCATCGTATCCATGATCCCCCGAAGGTAGGGAGTGAAGACATTCTTCCACCGGCCGGGGACCGACGACATGATGAGGACGCGGTGCTTCTCTGCCCATAGCGAGACGGCGACAGGCTGGCGTTTGTGGAACACCTTTCTTTCGCCCCGATTGAAAGAAAAAGTGTACGGCTCAGGGTGCGCCTGCACATATACTCTGACGGCTTCGGCCGTCTCCTTAGGCATCCATGCCGGAAGATTCACCCGTTCCCCCCTTCATGAAGTCCACAGAGCGCTCAACCCCGGTCGAGAATTCGTTCAGGGCCTGATCGAGAGTACCGGCCAGAGCGTCAATCAGACTCGCCGCGGTTTTGGGGTCCCCATGGACGAGCTCAATATAATCAAGAGCCTTTGACTCAAAGGCAGACCGGAGACCGGAAGACAGTGTCATAGCCCTTGCGGCAAGTGCCACATCCACTTCACTCCTGGGGACATACTCCCCCTGCTTGATAGCCAGGTTGAACTCTTCGCTCGCTGCCTGCGCTTCCGCCTTCCTGATGTCGGCCTCTTCTTTCCGGCGCTGGCGCTCGGCCGCAGCGTCAAAGGCCTCTTTAGGTGTCGTCGCCATTGGCAGCGACATCATATACAGGTCAACGTCGTGAACAGCGAAGGATTCGCCAGTTTTTTTGAGCAGCCCCTTTTTTATATCGGTATAAAGTTTTGTCTTCTTCGCAACGCGCCCGTTTTGCTCAAGGTAGGCCAGAACTTCAGGAACCCCCTTGAGAACTTTTTGCATAGCGACGGCGTGCTCGAGGGCTTTTGACGCCCTGTCCAGCGTCGCCAGAGTCTGCGTCGTCGGATTCTCGAGGACAGCCTGCTGCGCCTGCTGCTTTGCCTTGGCCAAAACAAAAAGGTCATACCCGCTCTCCGACCCCTCGGCGATTTTTGCCAGGAGCTCCGTTTTTTT
>Ga0326511_10000797_pt1 | contig 27362 bp, 33 predicted proteins | sample 0_2496_0518_D_FD_203701 | JGI IMG/M metagenome (GOLD analysis project Ga0326511, IMG submission 203701) | Bovine rumen microbial communities from UC Davis, California, United States - 0_2496_0518 | ecosystem: Host-associated > Mammals > Digestive system > Stomach > Rumen | place: USA...
TGTAGAAAGTTGGTTGTGGTGACTTACATTCTACCAAAGATCCTGCCATGGATCTTTATTTTATTCAGATGTCCAACTTCATTTTACAATCGGCGAAAAGATTCTTTACCGCTTAACGAAAAGATGAGGGAGATTGCAACAAAAGAGATGATCAACTATTTTAATAGCCAATTTAACGAATGTGAGGAATAGGATATGAGCTCAAAAGGCAGTAGTACGAGTAAGGGCGGAACAAAAAATAATTCGACGCAGCGAGGAAGCAATGTTCCGACACCTAATAGAATGCCGGCAAAGCCTACAACAAAGCCGCCTAAAAAGAACGGATAATAGAATCATAGGAGATAAATGATGGCGGAAGATAATCGTGAAGTAATAAGCTCAAAGCTTCGTCATAGTTTTGAAGGCAAAGTAGTACGTAAAGACCTAACAAAGAAAATCAAGGAAGGGGCCAACGTACCCGTATATGTTCTTGAGTTCCTGCTGGGACAGTATTGCAGTTCGGATGACGATGCTGTCATTGAACAGGGCGTGCAGAACGTGAAGAGGATTCTGGCGGAGAATTTTGTCCGTCCGGATGAGGCGCAGAAGGTTCTGTCCAGACTCCGCAAGAAGGGAAGCTATACCGTCATCGATATAGTGACGGCAAGACTGGATATGAAGCGGAACCTGTATGTTGCCAGCTTCTCCAATCTGGGGATCACTAACGTCCTTCTGGATGATGAGTATCCGGAGAAGTATGACCGGCTGCTCTGCGGTGGTATATGGTGCATCGTGCAGCTGGATTATGAGTATGTGGAAGAGGAAAAGAAGAACGGCATGCCGGTTCAGATCCGAAAGTTGACTCCGATCCAGATGCCGCATGTGGAGATCGAGGAACTGAAGGAAGGCCGCAAGCAGTTCACAGAGGATGAATGGCTGGACATCATGATGCGGTCGATCGGTATGGAGCCAGATGAGCTGACAGAGCGTGAGAAATGGCTGCTTCTATTGCGTATGGTTCCGCTGGTTGAAAACAACTTCAATCTGTGTGAGCTGGGTCCGAGATCCACAGGTAAATCGCATCTTTATAAAGAAATCTCACCGAACAGTATTCTGGTGTCCGGTGGACAGACTACGGTTGCGAACCTTTTCTATAACATGGGACGGAAGACTGTCGGCTTGGTCGGCCTGTGGGACTGCGTTGCTTTCGATGAGGTTGCTGGTATTAACTTCAAGGATAAAGATGGCATCCAGATTATGAAGGACTATATGGCATCCGGATCCTTTGCCAGGGGTAAAGAAGAGAAAGCGGCATCCGCATCAATGGTCTTTGTCGGAAATATCAATCAGAGTGTAGATGTGCTGCTGAAGACATCCAGTCTGTTTGATCCGTTCCCGCCTGAAATGGGAACCGATACGGCATTCCTTGACCGTATGCACTGCTATATTCCTGGTTGGGAGATCCCGAAGTTCAGACCGGAGCATTTCACCGATGACTATGGGTTCATCACAGACTATCTGTCCGAGTTCGTCCGGGAGCTTCGGAAGGAACAGTATGGCGATGCCTTGGATGAATACTTCCGTCTGGGAAGAAATCTGAACCAGAGAGATACCATTGCTGTCCGGAAGATGGTCGGCGGTCTTGTAAAACTAATGTATCCGGATGGCGTTTATACGAAGGAGCAGCTGGAAGAGATTCTGAAGATCGCTCTGGAAATGCGCCGTCGTGTCAAAGAGCAGCTGAAGAAGCTGGGCGGCATGGAGTTCTATGATGTGAACTTCTCCTATATCGATCTGGAAGACATGTCTGAGCACTATGTTTCCGTTCCGGAGCAGGGCGGCGGAAAGCTGATCCCTGAAGGAATGTGCAATCCGGGACAGGTCTACACCATATCGCAAGGCAAGTCCGGTATGATCGGAGTGTTTCGCCTGGAGAGCCAGATGCTGCCGGGCAATGGAAAGTTGGAGAGGACCGGCCTTGGATCTGACCGTGATGCGAAGGAATCCTCTAATACGGCATTCAATTTCCTGAAGGCAAATGGCAACCGGATTAGCGGATCCATCAGCACAACACAGAAGGATTACATCATTAATTATCAGGATCTGCAGGGAATCGGCATGACTGGAAAGCTGGCATTGCCGACGCTGATCGCACTGTGCTCTATCGCGTTGGGAAGGCCGGTACAGAGTTCTACGGCAGTTCTGGGTGAGATCAGTATCAGCGGTACGCTGATCAAAGTGGACAACCTGGCGGATACGCTGCAGGTGTGCCTGGATTGTGGTGCGAAGAAGGTTCTGCTTCCGCAGACATCGTTTGTTGATTTTGCAACGGTGCCGCCGGAACTTATGAGCGCCTTCCAGCTGATTCCGTATCAGAGTGCGGAGGATGCGGTGTTCAAGGCGCTGGGAGTGGAATGATTGGAGGTATAATTCTTGGAAAAAGAAAAAGCGGAAGCTACTGATGCTGAAGTAATACTTGCACAATGGCAAACATGTGTAGAAATGGCCAATTCAGTTAGCCAACGAAGGGATGCGATGAATAATATATTCATCACTGTTAATCTGGCGTTGATGGCTGCGGTCTCTATCACATGGGAAATAAAGTCAATCTTTTTGTTAATGGCTGGGATTGTTCTGTGTTTTTTATGGAAGCTATTTATTGGGAACTATAAGCTCCTTAATCAGGCGAAATTTGACGTAATCCAGGCACTAGAAAAGAGGCTTCCTGCCACTCCATTTAAGGACGAATGGGAGATACTCTGTAAAACAAAAAAATATAAAGACGGAACGTGGCTGGAGACAGTTCTCCCTGTTACATTTATAGGACTATATGCAATAGCAATAATAGCTATTGTGCTAATTAAGCTTCTGCCATAAAGGAAATACCAAAGCACACTTTGAATGGAGGATATGTAATATGGCTAAGAAACGAACATTCATAAGTTTTGATTATGATCATGATAGTGATTTAAAGAATCTGCTTGTAGGACAGTCACGCAATTCAGACTCTCCGTTTGAAATTGTGGATATGTCAATTAAGGAAGCAATCTCTTCAAACTGGAAAGACAAAGCACGTCGTAGAATTAAAGGATGTGATGTTGTAATTGTTATATGCGGAACAAATACAAATACAGCAACTGGTGTTGCAGCAGAACTCAAGATAACGCAGGAAGAGGGGGTTTCGTATTTCTGTTTAAAGGGAAGAAGCGATAAGAAATGTGTTTTCCCTAATGGCGTAAAATCAACTGACAAAATGTATACATGGACATGGGATAATCTGAAGAAGCTTATCAATGGGGCAAGATGATAATCGGATAATATAAGATCAATTTCATTTGTTGGAACAACCGCGTCAAGGTAACTTTTATTCTATAGAGTTGGGATTCAAATCAGGAGACCACCTATGAAGGCAAAAAAACTAAAAAGTGACAAAGGACTCCGGCTTTTTTATCTCTACCGACTTCTAGAACAGCACACGGATGAAACCCATCCATTAACGACCAACCAGCTCCGGGACCTAATGGAGAAAGAGCATGGCATCGCCATGCACCGGACTACTGTGTATAACGATATTGCTCTTCTAGAGAAAGCCGGTGTTTACATTCATTGTTATCGAGCCCGTGCAAACCAATATTACCTGGAGAGCCGTAGATTTGAGCTTCCGGAGTTGAAGCTATTAATCGATGCCGTGGAGTCTTCTCGTTTCATGACAGAAAGCCAGAGCAAAAGCCTGACGGATAAGCTGATCACGCTCACCAGCGATACAAATGCCGGCAAACTGAAACGGAACCTGCATGTCCTCGGCCGCGTCAAGGCGGAGAACAAGCAGATCTTCTATATCGTCGACGCCATCAATGAGGCAATTAATTCCGGCCGACGGATCGCATTCCAGTATATCGACTATGACAGCCGCAAGAAGGAGAAGCTTCGGAATCGCGGTAAGTTCTATACTGTCAGTCCGTACTCTCTCATCTGGAACGGCGATTACTATTATCTCGTTGGGTATTACCACGAGAAGGACGATATCCGCACATTCCGCGTGGATCGTATCAAGGCGCAGCCAGAGATTTTGGAGGAAGCCGCGGTTCCTGCTCCGGAGGATTTTGATATCACCCGTTATACGCGGGAAGTCTTCCGCATGTACGACACGGAAGAAGCTGTGCCGGTCACGTTGGTCTGTGAAAACGAAGTCATGAAAGGCGTGCTGGATGCCTTCGGTATGGACATCAAGGTGAAGAGGGCGGAGAAAGGACATTTCCAGACGACGGTGATGGCCTGCACCTCTCCCACTTTCTATGGATGGGTGTTCCAGTGGGGAGGAAAGGTGCGGATTACGGCACCGGAAGATGCTGTTCAGGAATATGTCAACATGGCAAAGAAGGCAATGGCCGACGATTAAGACATTACAGAAAAATGGATTTTAGGCAGATCATCGAAACAACAGAATATGACTTCCTCCGAACAAATCCGCGCCTTGGCAGTCGGATCATGCTGCTTGGCGTCAGCGGCAGTTATGGATACGGAACAAATCGCGAAGGCAGCGACATTGATTTTCGCGGCGTTACACTGAATCTGCCGTCAGACCTTCTTGGGCTTACACAGTTCGATCAATATGAAGACGATAAGACGGATACGGTGATCTTCTCTTTTAACAAGCTGGTTGGGCTTCTTCTCAATTGCAATCCCAATACGATCGAGCTCCTCGGGCTTGATGAGGATCAGTATGTGATCAAAAACGAGCTAGGGCAGAAACTTCTGGATCACCGGGGATTATTCCTTTCGAAGCGGGCCGCGGCATCTTTTGGACATTACGCGGATGCGCAGCTTCGGAGACTTCAGAACGCAATCGCCAGGGATACGCTTTCGCAGCCTTCCCGTGAGCAGCACATTCTGCGGTCCGTGCAGCATGCCATGGAGGATTTCAACCGCCGGCATGGCGCAGAAAACGGACGGTCAGCCGAACTTTATATTGACACTGCCGAGACGGAAGGGCTGGAAACAGAGATCTTCCTGAACGGATCCTTCACGCACTATCCACTCCGGAAGTTCAATGACATGACCAATACGCTGAACTCTGTTGTGCGGGATTACGACAAGATCGGCAAGCGTAACCACAAGAAGGACGATAACCATCTGAATAAGCATGCCATGCATCTCATCCGTCTCTTTATGATGGGGATCGATATTCTGGAAAAGGCAGAGATCCGGACTCACCGGCCGGAAGCGGACCTTGCGCTGCTGCGGAGCATCCGGAACGGTGATTTCATGAAAGACAGTGTACTGAATGAGTCCTTTTATGAAATCGTCGCCGACTATGAGAACCGTTTCGCAGATGCCGAGAGAAATAGCTCTCTTCCGGATAATCCGGATATGGAAGCCGTCGGTTGCTTTGTAGAATCAGTGAATCGGCGCGCGATCATGGAGGGTTTTTCATGAGGGATATCTATAAGGAGATCCAGGACGGTCTGGATAGGATCGAAAAAGACTATCAGGTTAAGATCCTACTGGCTGTGGAATCCGGAAGCCGGGCGTGGGGATTTGCATCCCCCGACAGCGATTACGATGTCCGCTTCATTTATATGCACAGATTGGAGGAATACCTGCGGATCGACCCGATGAAGGATGTGATTGAATGGCAGCTTGACGAAGTCCTGGATATCAACGGATGGGATCTGCGGAAGGCGCTTCTGGCATTTGGAAAAGGCAATCCTAACGTAATGGAATGGTTAAATTCCCCAATTATTTACAGGCAGGCTGAAGAGTGGCCACGGATAAAGGAAGTGGCCATGCATTATTTTTCCGAAAAATCAGCACTCTGTCATTATTATGGGACTGCCAACAGTACACTGCAGGGATTCCTGACCGGGGAAATGATTCGGTATAAGAAATACTTTTATGCACTTCGGCCGCTTCTTTGCTGCAGGTGGATCGAGCGGTTTCATCAGGTTCCTCCGATGGAATTTCAGACCCTTCTGGAATTGTTTGACGGGGCGGATCCGAATCTTAATGAGGAGCTTCTGGCAGGAATTCAGGATCTGCTGATTCGAAAGGCAGAGACGGAAGAAAAAGATCTGAATCCCCAGATACCAATCATCATCGACTTCATAACGAGCGAGTGTGCAAACCAGAAGCGGATGTCGGATGCGACGCCGGATGACCATAACCACGACTATGCGGAACTGAATGAAGTGTTCCGCCAGGTATTAATAGATGGGTAACACTAAAAATACAAGCAAATTCATTTCCCTGATCCTCCGCCACAAACCGGAGACCATCGGCATTTCCCTGGATGAGCACGGCTGGGCGGATGTGCAGGAGCTGATCGACGGGATCAATGCTTCCGGCAGCGATCATCTGGATATGGATATTCTGGAAGAGATCGTCCGGACGGATGAAAAGCAGCGGTATTCTTTCAACGAGGACCATACGCTGATCCGGGCCAATCAGGGGCATTCCATTCCAGTTGATGTGGAACTGGAGGAAAAGATACCGCCGGCACTGCTCTATCACGGAACCGGGGAAAAGTATGTTTCCTCAATCGATAAAGAGGGACTCATTTCGAAGAGCCGGTTGTATGTGCATCTGTCTGCGGATATTCCTACAGCGAAGAAGGTCGGAAACCGGCACGGAAAACCGGTGATCTACACCGTCGACTGTGAAAAGATGGCTGCGGATGGATTTAAGTTTTATTTATCGGCGAATAACGTCTGGCTGACAAAGAATGTGCCGGTTGAGTATCTGCGTAAAGTTGGTGATTAAGCATGTATACCATTGATGATTTTGAATGGGGAGAATTTGTCCGCTGCAACGGACGGATCATGTTCATACAGGATGCTGCGGGAGATGACCATCCCGGGATGCTGGGGCTTCAGACAGAAGACGCTCCGCCGGTTTATGATCATGACTGGAGTACGTTTTTCCCGGAAGTGAAATACTATCCGGTTGCTGAAGTGGAAAAACTCACGCCGGTCAAGGCAACGGAAGAAGAATTGAGATGTTTCTTCCGGCTGGAGTCTACGCCCTGGGAGCTTGCGGCAAAGAACCGATATCCGTTTTCAGGTGAATCCGGACCCGTTGAGCTGAAAGAAGAAGATCTGGAAGCATTCGTGCGGAATTTTCCGTCAGTTGACAGCATTGGTTATGATGCCTGGGAAGATCTTTTCTGCAGAGACGATGTAATGATATGTCGTGAAACAGATTATTCCGTCATATCATTAGCCTTTGCCTGGGGAATGATGAATGATGTCTTCGCGTGGTTTGATCCGGAAGAAGATTCAAAAGACTATATCGAGGATATCTGGGAATTCTATCAGAAATCCAAAGGGAAGAAACTGACGGAAATAGAGATCCCAGATTATTTCAGAAATGATATTATCGAGCGGATCCGGATATTTGCAAAGAAGAACAAGCCCTCTGTGGAGCAGGTGGAGCTCTATGCGCGCCTGCTCGATGAAAAATGCGAGGAGGGAGACACGTGGGCGCTGAATGAAAAAGCGTATGCTTACTATGGCGGCAACGGAGTTGTCCCCTGCGACTGGAAGCAATCGGAACAGGCCTTATTGAAACTCTATGAAAAAGGCGTTGAAAGTGCTGCTGACTCGCTTGGGTATATTTATTACAGCAACCGGCTTGGTGAGCCGGACTACGAGAAAGCATTTTTCTATTTTTCTAAAGCGGCTGAAATAGGGATGACGGAAGGCCTGTATAAACAGGCTGATATGTACCGGAAAGGACATGGCGTCGCGAAAGATACGACGAAGGCTTATGAGATCTACAGCCGGCTTTTTGAAGAACAAATGGAATCATACAGAGATGGCTACGGAGCTAAGCTGGCAGACGTGGCGCTTCGTATGGGATACTGTTTTGAGAATGGCGAGGGCGTAGAAAAGGATATTTCCAAAGCGAGGGAGTTTTTTGAAATCGCCAAGGACGCAATTACAAAAAGGATCCGTCATAATAAACAGTTCGGAGACGAAGTCGTTGAGCGAAATATCAATCAAGCTTTGGAAAGGGTGAATTCTTATGAATGTGAATAAAACTGAAATCAAAACAGCGATCCTCTACTATTCCACCCATCACGGCAACACAAGAAAGCTGCTCAACGCAATCGCGGCAGAAAATGATATCGAGCTCATCGATGTCACGAAGGCAGGTGATCAGGATCTTTCCGGATATGACAGGATCGGTCTGGCTTCCGGCATCTATTTCAGTAATTATGCAAAGCCTTTCCTCGCTTATGTGGAGAAGAATCTGCCGGGAGGAAAGCCGGTGTTCTTTATCTACACACATGGCGCACCGAAAGGAGATTTCCTGAAAGGGATCCGGGAAATCACGCAGAAAAAGAAGTGTCCGGAGCTTGGTGCATATCATTGCAAGGGATTTGATACATTTGGTCCGTTCAAGGTGGTTGGCGGCATTGCAAAAGGCCATCCGACGGATGAAGAGATTATGGCAGCTGTAGATTTTTATAAAGGATTGCCAGAAAAATGAGAATAGCTGCAATGACCTTCCGGCTGCATGCACCCTGGGTGCACAGCCTGAAAGAAAAACGAATGATCGTTAAAAGTCTCATCGCGAAGCTCCAGAGCAGATATCATGTGTCTGCTGCGGAGATCGATGAGCAGGATACGCACCAGATCATCGTGATCGGTGTGGCGGCGATTGTGCCGCACAATGCGATGGCAGACAGCCTGATGGATGATATTTCCATGTTCATCGAGGAGAATACTGAGGCTGAGATCCTTGATGAGGAACGGGAAATAAGATGATTCATGCGGAGGATATAGGCGAATGATCAGACCGATCGTCAGAGATGTATTTTTCCTCGGACAGAAATCAGACCCAGCGACAAAGCAGGATCTTTCAGTCGGGCAGGATCTTATGGATACGCTGATAGCGAATCAGGATTGCTGTGTCGGTATGGCGGCCAATATGATCGGCGTGAAGAAAAAGATCATCATTGTAAACGTCGGCTTCATGAGCGTTGTGATGTATAATCCGGTCATCCTGAAGAAAGATACACCGTACGAGACGGAGGAAGGCTGCCTTTCTCTGGATGGCACGAGAAAAACGATCCGCTATCAGAACATCGAAGTCGAATATATGGACAGCAGCTGGAAGAAGCACCGGCAGAAGTATTCCGGCTGGACGGCGCAGATCATCCAGCATGAGATCGATCATCTGAGCGGAATCATCATTTGATGCCACAGGTGCTTACGAAAATATTACGGGAAGGTGAAGTCAAACGACGACACCTTCTCTTTTTGCGCCAATTTCCCCTTGATGCCGAACATATGTTCTGGTATTCTTATATCGTAAATGAAACGAACGTTCGAGATAGGGACAAGGGAGACTCCTATGAGACATAAAGATCCGGAGCTGATGAAAGAGATATCGCGATTTGTTGAAAACTTCTATGGAAGCCGCAGCCGCATGCCCTCTACTGCCGAGATCGCAGGTGAAATGCACGTGGCCAAAAGCACGGCATATAACTACCTTGTAGCGATGGATAAAGAGGGAATGCTGACTTACCGGAACGGGGAGATCCTGGCGGACTACATGAATCAGTTCAGCAGCTGGTCGGATGCGCCGGTCGTCGGCTTCGTCCCCTGCGGACCGCTGACTGCGGAGGAAGAAAACATCGAGATGCATGCCAAGCTTCCCACAGCCCTCTTTGGCGATGGCCCGTTCTTTATCCTTCACGCAAAGGGTGATTCCATGCAGGATGAAGGAATCGAGGACGGAGATCTTCTGGTGATTCGCCAGGATCCGTCTCCGGAGATCGGCGAGCTTGTGATCGCTCTCGATGAAGAAAATCAGAACACGCTGAAGAAATACGGCGGCAAAGATAAAAAGACCGGAAAAGCGATCCTGCGATACTGCAATAAGGCCGTTTACGGCGATAAGCAGATCCTGGTAAAGACGCTGGTCAGTCAGGGCGTCGTCAGCTATGTGATCAAGAAGAAGTAAGCGGAAGGAGATCGATGTGAATAGCGAAAAGACTAAAGAGATCCTGCGAAAGGTTGAGCACTGTGCGCTTCGGGACTTTTATTATCATGATCCCGCACACTTTGCCGAAGTTATGCTTTCAGTACCGAATGTGGTATTCAATATCATCAACAGCAGATGCCAGGAAGCTGAGCAGTCAAATCCATACCTGCCGGATCAGTTTGTAGCAAGTATTATTGAATCGCCGGACGGGGTCCGGGCACTGAAAATTACATTTCCCGAGATCAAAGAATCCACCTTTTGCCGCAGCGTTTACGCGTTTTTAAGCGAGGACAACAAGAAGCCGGGTTACTACTGCATTGAATTCAGCAGCAAAGGCAAGAAGGAGAATCCTTTTATCAGTGAGTGGTTTCCGTACGGAAAGAGCTACACCTATATGATCTATAATTCCGAAGGCCTTACGCCGGAGAATGAATTTCTGAAATGCACGGAGCTCTATCGGGATACGGATCCCATCGCAGTAGTGAAGCATTGCGAAGCCGAACTGCAGAAAAAAGAAAAGGCTGACAGAGTGGAGGAATTATCATGAGAGCTTATGATGCAACCTGTCCGCACTGCGGGCACAAGAATATCGATATGTATCTGGAGGAAACAGAGGGATGGATGGAGTGTGAAGCCTGTGGGAAGTTGCACGAGTTTACACAGTTCCGCCGGGGAAAGCGGCTTCCCGTCTACAGGATGGATGCTATCCCGATGGAGATCCTGCATCCTGAGCGAATGAAGGCAGGTGTCGCAGTGGTATGAAAGTCGATAACGAAACCATCAGCAGCGCGAAGGTATATGTAGATGTAGACGTCCATTTCTGTAAGGACGGACGGTTGATTCCGAAAGCGATCATCTGGGAGGACGGTCGGCGTTATGAGATCGACAAGGTCACTCAGGTCGCAAAGCGCGCCAGCATGAAGGCCGGCGGCTGCGGCATCCGCTATACCTGTATCGTCCAGGGACAGCAAAGCTATCTGTTTTACGAAGTTGATAAATGGTTTGTGGAGAGAAAAACAGCCTGAGTGCGTTTTTCATAGAGGCAGGATGCCTGGGAAGCTCTGTACAGCATGCGTCAAAACCAGCGGCGCGATCCCGAAGCTGTGCATGAGCGGCGGGATTTTTAAGGAATTTGTCCGAAGCCGCTCTCTTCCATCTTGATTTCCGGATCTTTTCCCTATCCGGAGAAAAGAGGCAGATCGCCGAAAGGTGTTTTATGAAAGGGAGAGATCAAAGAATGAGAAGAAGTGCCAGACAGCGCATTGACGGGATATGCCGGCTCTATCACATCACAGAGGAAGGTGCATATAAACAGGGAAAGTTCATATTGGAATCTTATCAGGATCTCAGCTGGAAGACAGTCCGGAACGCGCAGTTCGTTCGTGAGGATCTCATGAGCTACTGCAGCATCGACATGGATGAGGCTCTCATCTACCTGCTGACGTTTGCGACGGATGAACGGCGGGACTATTTTGAGTCGAGGATCGAGGCGTTGTTCTCCAATCACATGATGGCTTCGATGATCGATTCGGCCGCGATGTGGGTCCGCGACTATCCGGGTGAGGGAACGCTCTACTACGATATCCTGTGCCAGGCATATCTTTACCGCGGCGGCACGAAGGAATCCGCCATCCTGGATGTCTTGGGAATCGAGCGGAGCACGTATTATAAGCGCAAGAAGGAAGCCATCACCGTTTTCGGAGTCGCCATGCATGAGGTGATCCGGAAACAGAAGGAAGAACTGGACGCAAACCGCAAGGAAGCAGCGCTGCACCCGCGGGCGGCTGTCGAGGAGCTTCCATTTATCTGAGATCGGAGAATTGAGATGAAAAAGCATAAAGTAAAAAAGATCAATGGCGTGAAGGTCGTGACCGAGATCAAGAGCGATCATGACCGGCCGCTTCTCCCGCCGGGCGCTGTCTTTGACATGAAGACGAAATACGACCGGAAGAGGGAGAAGGAGAATCTTCGCAAGGAGCTCGATAAATCGGATTAAACGCGGACGTAACGTAGACCTAACGTGGACTATAACCGGACACAATGCGGACGGTTCGCGTACTGCTTTCAGACTTGTCAAGCGGTATGATGGGTATGCCGGGGAGAAGGCGACCCGTAGAAAACTGAATATGAAAAATGCATGAGCTGACTGCAGACCATGGCAGCCGGCTCTTTTGCTGTCGCCACATCTTTCCGGCAGCTACATAGTCGAGGATCGGAGAAACATCTCTCCGGTCCTTTTTTCATGCCCGAAAGGAGTCGGAAAGATGTATTTTGATCAGGTTGCATTTGGCGAACGGTTAAGGGAGCTTCGAAAAGGAAAAGGATTATCTCAGGAGGCGATGGCGGAACTGCTGAATACCAGCAAGACACATTACGGAAATATGGAGCGCGGAAAGAAAGGGGTCTCCGTTGATTTCCTGTTGGAGATCGCAGAGACATTTCACGTCAGTACGGACTATCTGCTGACCGGAAAAGAAAGCGGACGCGAGCATGAAATCGAGCAGCTTCACACGGTGATCGATACGCTTTCAGAGCTGGTCAGACATATGTGAGACGGTATCTCAGGGGTCACCAAAAGGTGACCTCCTGGATTCTCGAGGCAGACAGCCCCGAAAGATACACTGTTCATGTAACGAGCGGACAGCCGTTACATCGAACCCTGACAACTGAATATACATTCATCAGATACGTTCCTTCGCGGGAGCCGGAAGGCTCCAGCCATACGGAGATGCGCGGTGACCCTGAAAGGGCGAGCGGCAAACATCCTCCGGGAATGCAGGATGGCATCCTGCAGGGCGATGAAACGCGAAAGGGATCATGATACTTCCGTCCGTGAAGAGCGGGCGGCCCGGCGAGAACCGCGGGGAGGCTGGAACCCTATGGAGCCGAAACCCATCGGCCGTCTGATGGGATTCCCTTTATTCCGGGGTGATCGAGGATAAATTCGGGATGGACATGTTAGAAGAATCGGCGGTCCGTTGGGACTGTTCCTTACGGACCGCTTTTTACATTAATGAATGATTCGGCGACGCTTGATTAATGCCGGCACGCCGCCGATTCATATATGAAGGACAAACCAAATGATTTTATGGAGGCATCATGGAATACAAAGTAAAAGAAATGCATGATGGCTGGATCTTCAGGAGAGGTGATATCTATCTGGTATCTCTGGATCCCGTTATTGGTTCCGAGCAGGGTGGGCAGCGGCCTGTGGTCAATCTGCAGAACAACACAGCCAACTTCTATTCCACTCTGATCTGGGGCCTACCGGTCACATCAAAGATCAAAAGGAAGGATCTTCCGACACATGTGATGATCGGAAGGGAAGGAAATCTTCGGAAGCCATCAATGGTGTTGGTGGAGCAGCCGAAATCCCTGGATAAACGAAGAATCATCGGTTACATCGGTCATCTCAGCCCCAAAACAATGGACAGGATCACAGAATCTGTTGCCAGACATGTCGGGATCATCATTCCCGAGGAGATGGAGGCACCGTGATGAGTAAAACAGAAAGAGCGACACCGATCCTGATCACGCTGTGCGGCAGCTGCGCAGCCCAGTTTTATTCTGTGAGCCGGTACAGACTGCAGCGGGCAGACCGGGATCAGGTCAATAAAGAAGAATGCACATACTGCGGATGCCGTACGGGCTACGATTACCTGCTCTATCCGAAAAGGATCCAGCGGAATCGCTTCCGGCATATCCGAAAGAATTTTGAAGGAGGAACGAATTCATGCTGTGTCAGGATAGGATACTGAAAGAAAACTGGCCGTTTCAGAGAGGCGATCTTTATCTGATCGACTATGAGCGGGGACAGAGACCCCGGGAAAGCTCGATCGAGATTTCGATTCTGCTCTTTCCGAAAGAACAGAACGAAACGACCAAACATTATATGGTGGCGCCGATCACTTTGGACCTTACCGGACTGGATCCGAAATCCGATGTGGTGATTCGGGATAAGAAAGACATCGGTAAGCCCTACGCCGCCACACTGATGCGCTCCCACCCCGTGGAGCAATACCGGCTGCTAGCCTACGTAGGAAAAATCAGTGATAAATCCGCAGACAGGATCGTCCGGCGTTATCAGGAAGTCATGGCCGACTTCTGTGAGATGTCCAACAAATAGCGAAGAATATCAATTCAGACATTTCCCATTCCATTCATCTCCTTCTCTTTACCGGGGTGCGGTTTCAAATGGCCGCACCCCACTTACATGAATCAAGGAGATAAAAATCGAACATGGAGGACACAGATTATGAACGAAACAATTTACACGAAAGAAGAAACCAAGGCTGATCCGGAGACAATGCCGGAAAAGCGCTGTTATACAGTAAATGATTTGATGTTAATACTGAACGTCAGCAAAAGCAGCATCTACACCCTGCTGAAAAGAAAAGAATTCAAATGGAACCGGGTCGGAGCTCAATATCGAATATCGAAGAAAAGCTTCGATGCCTGGCTGGACGAGCAGATCTGACATTGTCAAGGATGTCGAAGGACGAATCGACAAACTTATCATATACAGGAACACCCGCTACGATGTATCCGGTCGGAAACTGTCATCTTATAAGAGAGGAGGATCGGATATGGCGGAAGAAAAGAAAAAGACCACAATGTCTGTGGCCGAGATGCGGGAGCTTCTTGGCCTTGGAAAGACGGATTCTTACTGGCTGATCCATAAGAAGTGTTTTGAGACGGTTCTTGTGAACGGCAAAATGCGGATCAACATTGAAAGCTTTGAAAAATGGTATGCCAACCAGGTAAAGCACAAGAAGGTGGATGGACCGCCGCCCGGTGAAGAACTTCGAGCACGGTCCTATTCGCCGCAGGATCTGGCGGAGCTTCTGCAGGTCGACGACTCTGAAGTTTATAATTTTATACATAGGGATAAGATCCCGACATTCCTTGTGGATACCTGGATGCGGGTGTCAAAGGAAGATTTTGAAAAATGGTATGCGGCACAGAGCAAGTACCGGATTCCGGAGGACAGGGAGCGTGACCGGGCTGTCGAAGAGGCGACGATCTCCATGCCGGAGGCAGCACGGGAACTGGGAATCACCCGCGGCCATTTATATTCAATCCTGAATGCGAAAAAGAACCGCGGCAGATTTGAGATCGTGATCATCGCCGGCAGGAAGCGGATCACGAAAGAAAGCTTTGAAACATGGTATGAAAGCCAGGACAGATATCTGAAGTTCCGTGACTGGCCGAAAGAGGAACAGGAGGCATTTCTCCGTCGAAAGAGAATGGCGAAAACAAAACGCCTCATCATAGATCTTGATAAACCATCGTATTCTCCGCAGGAAGCGGCCGAGTTAATGAGCATTTCGCAAAAAGAGGTTTACGGGCTGATCCGGGACGGCGATCTCATAGCTGCTTCCTTTGGCAGGAAGTACCGGATCCGCAGAGAGAATATTGAATGGTGGATCGAGCAGCATAAGAAAGATACTGAAACGGAGGGATGATACATGGCATCGATCGTACGGAGAAAAAACAGAGTATATGTCGTCTATCTGTATGACGACGCTGACGGAAATCGAAAGCAGAAATGGGAGTCTTTTAAGACTATTGAGGAAGCAAAACGCCGGAAAGTCGAGGTTGAATATCAGCAGGAACTTGGCAAGCTGGTCGTACCGCACTGCAATACGCTCAATGAGCTGCTGAAAGAATATGTTTCTCTATATGGAAAGACCACCTGGGCGATCTCCACTTTTGAGAGTAATAATGCTTTGATTCAGAATTACATATCGCCGGTTCTTGGCGGTATGAAACTGAATGAGATAACACCGCGGGTGCTGGAAAAGTATTATATGCAGCTGTTAAAAACGAAAGCCGTTGCAAGGTGTACGGATAAAAAAGGGACAGACACAGAGCGGTATGTGGGCACCGGCACGATCAAAAAGATCCATAACCTGCTCCGCAGCTGCTTTCACCAGGCTATGAAATGGGAACTGATCGAAAAGAATCCGGCAGTATTTGCCACGGTTCCTAAAAATGAGGCTGTAAAGCGCAGTATGTGGGATGCGGAGACGCTCTTTCATGCTTTGGAAGTATGCGAAGACGAAGATCTGAAGCTGGCGATCAATGTTGCGTTTGCCTGTTCTCTGCGGATCGGTGAGCTGCTTGGACTTACATGGGATTGTGTGGATGTTTCCGAAGAAAGCCTTGCGGAAGGGAAGCCCTATATTCATGTTACAAAGGAGCTTCAGCGTGTTAACAAAGGGGCGAAGGATACACTGGAGGATAAGGATGTAATCCGCATTTTCCCTGAGCAGAAAAGGAATGCCCGGACGGTCCTTGTCCTGAAAAAGCCGAAGACCGAAACCAGTGTCCGAAAAGTCTTTCTCCCGGAAACCGTGGCAAAGATGCTGATCACGCACAGGAAGAAGCAGCTGGCGACAATGGAAGCTCTCGGAAAAGAATATGAAGATTATAATCTCGTAATTGCCGGACCATTTGGCCATCCGATCGAGTCTTCCCGCATCAACGACAAGTTTCATGCGCTGATCGAGGAGCACGATCTCCCGAAAGTCGTTTTTCACAGTCTCAGGCACTCCAGTATTACTTACAAGCTGAAGCTGAACGGCGGCGATGTCAAATCGGTGCAGGGTGATTCCGGTCATGCCCAGGCCAAGATGGTCACGGATCAGTATTCTCACATCCTGGACGAAGACCGGCGGACCAACGCACAGAGGTTTGAAGAGGCATTTTATTCCGGAAAAAGCCCTTCTTCAGCAGGATCGTCAGCAGATACGGGTGCAGCAGGTGATGCAGCAACTTTGATGAAGCTGCTGACGAATCCAGAGACGGCAAGCCTTTTAAAGGCACTCGTCAATGCGATGGGGAATGAAGAAAGTAAATAGATAACGAAACACGATTATTACATAGCAGGCGGATTGCTTGTCAGAGAGAATGCTGACGGCAGTCCGCCTGCTTTTTCTGATTTGCTATAAATCGCCAAAAACACTCATTTTGACGAGGTTCTGGCGATTTATAAGGAATTATAGTTGATAGTCGGAAATGTTCATTGAAAATCTTAAAAATTATCGGAAATACCAATGCGGGATTTCCGATAGAATTTGACTAAATTTCCGATAAATGCTATCCTATTTCCGATAGGAGGTACTTGACGTGGGAAATACAGGAGACTTTATCGGAACAACTGAAGCAGCCGCACTCCTTCAAATGACCGGGCGGAGAGTCGTGGGGCTTTGCAGTGAGGGAAAGCTTGCCGGAGCATTCAAGGCCGGAAGGAACTGGAAGATTCCGATGGAATCAGTAAAGCAATACAGGAAAGATGCCGGTATCACGCTGACTGAGGAAGCGTCGGACGAAGCCCATGAACTCCTTCCTTTTGCAATCGGTAACACCTCATATATTGAAATATCCAGTGAGTGCTATTATGTGGACAAAACTCTTCTGATCAGGGATCTGATCGATGACCACAACATGGTCACGCTGTTTACCCGTCCGCGCCGCTTTGGCAAAACACTGGCCATCAATACGATCAAAACATTCTTTGAGAAGACAGACGAAGATACCTCCAGATATTTTACCGATAAAAAGATCTGGCAGTGCGGCGATAAATACCGCGCCCTGCAGGGAAAATATCCGGTGATCATGCTCACCTTTAAAGATGTTAAATACAACAGCTGGGAAGAGTCGATGGAAGCGATCCGGCTGGTTGTAAAAGATGAGTACAAGCGCCATCCGGAGCTTGCGGAGAGCACCGTTCTGGATACGGATGCCAGGAATTACATAGACCGTATGGAACGAGGCGATTTAAGCGGTGTCGAGCTTCAGCGTTCTTTGTTGAATCTGACCCATATGCTCTCTCTTCATCATGACTCAAAAGTCGTGATCCTGATCGATGAATATGATACGCCGATCCAGCAGGGATACTCCAGGGGCTTCTATAAAGAGATCATCTCTTTTATGAGAAACTTTCTGTCCGGCGGCCTGAAGGACAATACGGATCTTGCATTCGGTGTCCTGACCGGCATCATGCGGGTCTCCAAGGAGAACCTGTTCAGCGGTCTTAATAATCCGATGGTAAATACCGTACTTGATGATAAGTACAGTGGTTATTTTGGCTTTACGGAAGACGAAGTGCGGGAAATGGCGGCTTATTACAGACGGCCTGAGGCTATGGATGAGATCCGGTTCTGGTATGACGGATATCGTTTCGGCAATGCGGAAATCTATAACCCCTGGTCTGTCACAAATTACTTTGCTTCGGGTGGCCAGGCAAAACCGTATTGGGCAAATACCAGTGATAATGAGATCATCAGAGAGATCCTTACCGGACTGACTCCGGAGATCGCAGATGATCTGGCGAGGGTCATGCAGGATGAAGAAGTCCATGCATCCCTTGACATGGAGGTCGTCTACCCGCGTATGACTGACGGAAATGACACGATCTTCAGTTTTCTGCTTCTCGCCGGATATCTTACGCCTGCCGACAGACCGGAAGAGACCGAAATCGGGACATTTGCTTCATTGCGCCTTCCGAATGCGGAGATAAGGAGGATCTACAATACGGAAGTCCTCAGCTGGATCCGCACGCAGCAGACCGGAAACATTATTTCTGAAATCGAAAAAGCCGTATTCTTATGTGACGGAAAGCGTCTGAAGGATGCACTCAGGAAATATATGATCACCAGTATCTCGTTTTTCGACGGTGCTGCGGAAGGATTTTACCATGGCATGGTGCTGGGCCTCGTGGCCAGTCTGTCATCGAAGTATTACATCCGATCCAACCGGGAAGCCGGAGAAGGGAGATTTGATCTCCAGCTTGAACCGAAGGATCGAACGCTTCCGGGAATTCTGATGGAATTCAAAGCTGTTTCAGCGTCAGAAAAAGAAAAACTCCCGGATCTGGCAGAAGAAGCACTGTTGCAGACGGAAGATAAAGAGTATCAGAGAGATCTGGAAGAACGCGACGTAACCGACATTGTAAGATATGGGATCGCGTTTTCCGGAAAAGACGTTGAAGTAAAAATGACCAGATAAGGATATGAAAATCTTGGCCGATATAAAAGACGGGATACCGGTCAAGAGTCTAAAAAAGTTCTATGCTGGAAAACGCAGCACAGATCTTTTTTAGATATATCTAAAAAACGTCTAATATGAGCCCCGCTTTTCTAACGAACTCAGATGAACTCAGACGAACACGGAGCGACTCGGAACCTTCGTTCTTTATTGATTTTACTGGGAATCCTGAACTTAAATGAACAGAACGAGGCTTAAAAGAATAAAGCGGCAGGGTACTCCTAAAAAACAGGCGGTGCAAAAGTCCGGGATGAGTAAGGCGGGAACACGCCGGTTCGAACAGAGTCGGAAAATTACAGCAGGTTTCACGCGAGTTGTTTTGCAAAAGGGTTCAGTCCCTGTGAAACCGGAAATTTTCATCAGTTGTCTCCGGACGACGAAAGCCGTCCGAGATCATAAACACGGCAGCCACAGCCGATTGGCGAAAAACCCAGTGTTTAAGCCAAAAAATGGGCATGTCTACGTAGCTCAGCAGGATAGAGCACTCGCCTCCTAAGCGAGGGGTCGGAGGTTCGAATCCTCTCGTGGACGTCTCGAAAATGAAGCGGATTTGATTAGCCAGCTAATCAGTCCGCTTCTTCTCTTTCTATAAGAGAAACCAAACACGTGGAAAGGCTCACCGCTAATCCATTAGCAGAATTCCGGAAAATCCAGCTAATGGAATGCGCGATTGCTAAGCGGACAGGTGAAGGCTGCAGCTAATAAAAGGGTTCAACCCACGGAAAGGCCCTGTGCGGGGATGTAAATCCCGGTCAAAACGGGTGATTCCGGGCAGAACAGCCCTCTTTTGGCAGCCTCTCAGCTAACGAAATTAGCAGCAGACAGTATTCAATTCATTAGCTCCAGCTAATCAGGCGACATTCCCGAAGAATGCCCGCTTGGGCCAGATGACAATGTAAATCTGGTCTGAGCGGGCTTATTTTATTGTTCCGGTTCAGACCGACACGAAAGCAGATGCACAAAACGTGCAGGAAGGAAGGTGTGCTTATGCCGGTTAATGTAAACGAGATCGAGCCGGACGAAAAGATCGTGGAGATCGAAATGGAACGCCTGCGGGAGTTCCGGAACCACCCATTTAAAGTTAAAGCGGATGCGCAGATGCTGCAGCTGATCGAGAGCATCAGCAAATACGGGATCCTGAATCCCCTGATTGTCCGCCCTCTTCCGGAAGGTGTGTATGAGATCATCGCCGGACACCGCAGAAAATATGCCGCACAGCATCTCGGGTTCCGGAAAATGCCGGTGATCATACGGGTCCTGAGGGATGACGACGCGGTAATCAATATGGTGGATTCCAATCTGTTCAGGGAGTCGATCCGCCCCAGTGAGAAGGCCTTTGCCTACAAAATGAAGTATGAAGCCATCAAGCGCAAGAGCGGCCGAAAGAATGGTGGTCAAATTGACTACCATTTATTGGGGCGGCGGACCATCGACATCATCGGGGAAGATTCCGGGGAAAGTGCGAAGCAGGTGCAGCGTTTTATGAAGCTGACAGAACTGATCCCGGAGCTTCAGGAAATGCTGGATGAGGGTGCGATTGCTTTCAATCCCGCTTATGAGATCGCATTTCTGACAGAGGAAGAACAGAAAGGCCTGATCAAAGCGATGGATTACACACAGGCCATGCCATCTCTCTCCCAGGCACAGCGGCTGAAGAGGCTGAGCAGGGAAGGAAAACTGACACTCGGGAAGATGAAGGAGATCCTGTCAGAGGTCAAAAAGGGAGAAATCCGTCGTGTGATGTTCAAAAATGAGCAGCTGTATCAGTATTTTCCGCGGAATTACACCCCGGAGCAGATGAAGAACAAGATACTCGAAGTGCTGGAAGCCTGGCAGGCAGACACGTCCGACAATAAGGAGGAAAAGTAAAAATGGCGAAGGTAATAGCTGTAGCGAACCAAAAGGGCGGGTGCTCGAAAACTTCGGTCGTGGCCAATCTGGGGATCGGACTGGCAATGGAAGGAAAGAAAGTTGCCGTGATTGATGCGGATCCGCAAGGAAGTCTGACGGCAAGCCTTGGATACCAGGAACCGGATGACATTCGGTATACCCTGGCAACAATCATGATGAACATTATTAACGAGGAAGAAATCGATCCTATGGAAGGGATTCTGCATCATGAGGAAGGCGTGGATCTGGTGCCGGCAAACATTGAGCTTTCGGGTCTGGAAGTATCCTTATCAAATGTCATGAGCCGGGAAATGATCCTGAAGGAATACGTGGAACAGATCCGTGACCAGTACGATTACATCCTGATTGACTGCATGCCGTCTTTGGGAGTCATGACAATCAATGCGCTCGTAGCGGCAGACAGGGTACTGATCCCGGTGCAGGCAGCCTACCTGCCGGTCAAAGGCCTGCAGCAGCTGATCAAGACTGTGGCAGTTGTGAAGAAGCGCCTGAATAAGAAGCTTTCTATTGAAGGGATCCTTATTACAATGGTGGATTACCGTACGAATTACGCGAAGGACATTACAGAAATGCTTCGGGAAAGCTATGGAGATACAGTCGGAGTAATGGAGAGTTTCATTCCGTTTTCTGTGAAGGTGGCGGAGGCCAGCGCGGAAGGAAGCAGTATTTTCAGATATGCACCAAAGTGTAAGGCTGCAGAAAGCTTTGAGAGGCTGACGAAGGAGGTTCTGAGGAGATGAAGACAAGAGCGGGACAGAAAATCAGGCTGACCAGTGTGGAAGAACTGCTGGGTGTGGCAAATGAAGAATCGGCAATGGATCTGGAAATCGCGAAGATCCGGCCGTTCAAGGACCATCCTTTCAAAGTACTTGATGATGAAAAAATGCAGGATCTGATAGAGAGCATCCGGATCAATGGCATTCTCTCCCCAGTTCTGGTCCGGCCGATCGGGAATGACACCTATGAAATGGTCTCCGGTCATCGCCGGATGCATGCCGCGATGATGTTGGGTATGGATATCGTGCCGGCGATCATTCGGGAAATGACTGATGATGAAGCCGTGGTGAAGATGGTGGATGCGAATATCCAGAGGGAAGAACTGCTTCCGAGTGAGAAGGCCTTTGCTTATAAGATGAAGATGGATGCGATGAGACGAGGTGCAGGTCGTCCGACTAAAGAAAATTCGTGCCAAAATGGCGCGAATTATCGAGCGGATAACGAATTGTCAAATGAAGTTGGCGAAAGTGCTCGCCAGGTTCAACGCTACATCCGTCTTACAGAACTCATTCCTGAACTCCTTGATTACGTTGATCAGAAGCGTATCCAGTTTACAGTTGCTGTTGAAATCTCCTACATTGATCAGGAAGTCCAGAAGTGGCTGTTTGAGTATATCAAGGACAATGGTGCCGTGAAGCTGAATCAGATTACTCTCCTTCGTACTCAGCTACAGACCGGGGCCATCACCCAGGCAAAAATGATAGCTCTTTTGAATGGCAGTCAGCCGGGCAAAGCACCTTCTTCGAAATTGACCTTTACAGAGAGGAAACTCAGGGAATACTTTCCTGCGACATATACAACCACAGAGATGAGGAACATTATTGAAGATCTCCTGCAGGATTGGAAAGAACATCAGGAAATGGGCGTCTCTGAAGACGAGGAGGTGTAATGGTCGATGGAATTCAATTACTATTATGGCTCCCAGGCAGATCAGTTTAGCTTTATCCGTATCCCGAAGGTCATGCTGACAGAAGAATTGTTCTCCGGCCTTTCCATTCCGGCAAAGGTGCTGTATGGGGTACTTCTGGATCGGATGACGCTATCCCGTAAGAATGCCTGGTTCGATGAAGATAACAGGGTCTTTATCATTTATCAGATCGGCGAGATTCAGGAAGACCTCGGCTTCTCGAAGAAAAAGGCGATGGAACTGCTGGCAGAACTGGAGAAATTCGGACTTCTGGAGAAGAAACGCCGTGGACATGGGCTGCCGAACATCTTGTATGTGAAGAGCTTCATGACCGGACTTGATGCCGGAAGAGTAGACAGCAATGGTCTTGCCGAAGGGAAAATGAATGCCAGAGGTTCTGAAACCGGAACCTCTGGAGCGGAAAGCACTGGTTCCAGAAGTGCAGCGGAAGGAACTTCAAGAAGTGACGGTTTGGGGACCTCCAGGGTGACCGATCCCGGACTTCTTAGGGTTCCCGTTTCGGCACCTCTTAAGAGTAAAACTGAAATAAACCATACTGACTGGAATAATATCGAATCTGATCAAATCAGATCTGCACCGGCACAGGGAGAGCTGATGACACAGATGGGATCGGATGCGATGAGATTGGATGAGGATGTGTCAGAGACCATTGCAGCGTACAGAAAGCTGATCCGGGAGAATATCGGCTATGATGACCTGTTGATTGCACATCCGCATGACAGGGAACTGATCGAGGGAATTGCGGATCTGATCTTGGAGACTGTAATCAGCCGGAAGGAATATATGCTTATTGCCAGCAGCAGTTATCCTGCAGAGGTTGTCAGATCGAAGTTCATGAAGCTGCAGTATTCGCATATCGAGTATGTGTTGTTCTGCATGGAACGAAATACGACAAAGGTCAACAATATCAAGAAATATCTGCTGGCGGCACTCTTCAATGCGCCGTCAACGATTGACGGCTATTACAGGGCAGAAGTTAATCACGATATGTATGGAGTGCCTGTTGGAAAGTGATAAAGGAGGAAGCGCCGATGTTAAGAACGATGATGAAGATTTTATTGTTTCCTGTGACAAGCCTGCTCTGGCTTGTGGAATATGTGTGCTCTGTAGCTGTCAGTCTGTCCGGTATAGTATTCCGGATCGCGGGAGGAGTTCTCATACTCTTCGCTGTTTTGAGTTATGGCTTCGGATTGGAGCCATGGGCAGTCGCAGTAAAGATGATTATCGGCGGGATCGTTTTCCTGGCAATACCATTGGCAGGTACAGTCCTGACTGCGGGCATCGCATTGCTGAGAGCCTATATCCGGACGATCTGAGTAATAGCAGGGATACCACAGGGGCATATCCAGAGCGGGTATGCCTCTTTTCCTGTTTTTTGCATATATTTCGAAATCAAATAATGCATTGTCTCCATGTATGGACAAACAATTTGTCATTAGTTAAGTATAAAATCCAGAAAGTCGTTGGGATCACCAGAAAGCAGTTGGGATCACAAGAAAGTCGTTACGGGGAAGACAACTCTTACATTATAAAATATGTGTAATATTACTACTGAAAGGGCAAGTAATTCAGTACGGGTAAAGTGAATAATATTGATACGTCTCCAATATTGATGTATAATTGTACAAATGCGCAACTGATCAATACGGAGGAAATTATGCAGGTCGTACATAAACAAAACCAAGAAGAGAAAAGAACCACTATTAATATCTCCCTTTCGGTTGATGACAAAAAATTTCTAAAACTTTATGCTATCGAACATGAAACTACAGTTGCGGCAGTCATTCACCAATGCGTTAATAAACTACGTGAAGAGAAAAAGCATTAACGAAATAAAACAAAGGAAAAGAGGTATAACCATTGGCCAATAGAATAATGGCTGAATTGGCAGCCCAAACTGGTGGAAAGAGTTATAAGGCATTTAAATATGGCTTGGATCATACAGATCGTCCTAGCGTTGATTATGATGAAGACAAGATAGTATGGAAAGCTTATGGCGAGACAACGCATTTTCGTACATATCGAAACTTAGAACAACGAGCCCGGGAACTACAATATACACATGAGAATCTTTTGACATATTTTCTTGACGGGTCTCGAAGAGTTTATAAAGTTGACGATATCGCGTATAGTCTCGGTGCGAATCGTACAGCAATATATCCTGCTATTTCCGGGCAAATTGGAGTTGCATGTACTAAGCGTGAGAATAAGCGATTATCATTAGAGGCAATTGATCAAGAAATTGTTATTGCCCTGCCAGATATGGCAGACTCGGACGGTCACAAAGGATATTTTTATTCTCTAACCCAGAAAATCAATGAATTGCCGGTACTGAAGAATGCAAATGTAAAAGTAGATTCCATCATAAAATACAGCACTACAAAGGATCAAGAGAAATTTGCGGATAAAGGTGTAGCTCAAATCCAAGAACGTATGATGGAAAAAGAGAAGGAACTTGTCGCAAAGTTAGTACGTGAAAATAAGCTGGGTCAGGATAATTATCTCGTTAAGGATGGGTCATTAGAGTATAGACCTCCTCGTAAGAGCACAAAGAACCCAAGGGAACTGATGCTATTCAAAAAAAATTATAATTGGGTTATTGGTGTTTCAAAAAGCTTTAACCCTGAAGTGTGTCTTGATGTTGATGGGCATGCTAATCCCCAATTTATTGCAGATCTCCCTTACCTTTCTCGAACACCGGTATCGAAATATATAAATACAAAATGGTTTGGCGATACAGAGTTTGCTGTGTGGTATATACGTATTAGGCCGATTGAGAAGACAAGAACAGCATTTGATGGAGTGGTAAAGGTTGAAAAAATCCTTGTTCAAGATCGAGAGATTGAGCGCGGAATGGATAGCGACGATGTAGACACCATAAGCGCAAATATCATAAATGAACGTATTCCGGTTTGTTATGGCTCCGATCTTCGATGGGCTAATCATTTATATCCGATCTATCTCACGGAGTCATATTTGAAATCGAGGTATCTAAGCACAGATGCATTTCTGCATTTGTTTTGAAAGGGGAGTTTATTACAATGAACAGATTGATTGGGAAAATAATTGCTACTGAGAAAAATCCAACAACGATGGATAAATTTATCTTTTGGACTCAGTCCGATTTGAAATTGCATGCATTTGACATAGTAAAGGTTGAACATCTGGAGGGATCCTATACTTTTGGCGTGATTGAGAATATTTCTCATATTACCGATGCCCAGAGCTTCCTTACAAACTTCATTTCAAACGATTTTGGAGATCTTAATATTGAGGAACCTACACTTCGTGTTGGTATGAATTGTGTTGAAGCCGCTGTTTCATATAATACAAAAGGCATTTACACACCCGTTCACAATAATCAAAAAGTATTTCTTGCTACTGCTGATGAAATTACGGCCGCGCTCGGATTAAAAGACGTTAAGAATCCATTGGTGTGTGGATCGTTAAAAATGTATGAGGGAACAGAAGATGAAATTGATCTTCCCGTACATTTAAATGCTTCTTTCTTATTGGGAAAAGAAGGCGCCCATTTGAATATCTCTGGTATTTCAGGACTTGCTTCTAAAACATCTTACGCTATGTTTTTGCTGAAAGCAATTCAGGAACATTATGCACATCTCAAGGATGACGAAAATGGTTCAGTTGCTTTTGTTATCTTTAATGTTAAAGGGCATGATTTAATGTCCATTCATCAACCAAACGAATTTCTAGGTGAACCTAAAGGCGAAAAGCAAAGAGTACATGAAGAATACAGAAATCTTAATCTGCAGCCAGAACCATTTAAAAATGTGACTTATTATATCCCATATTCTCACGAAACCTCCTCCAAGCAGTCCACGTATCTTCCAAAAGATGATGTAAAAGCATACATGGCCGCAAAGAGGCTGAAGAAATTTAAGTACTCATATTTGGATGATCGTGAGAGTATCGAAATGCTTTTTGCAGATGTTGATGATCCTCAGCAGACCATGGAGTCAATTGTTAGCAAGGTGATCGATGATAATGATCCGGATTTCCGTGGCATCAATACCTGGAATGGTTTCTTGCAAAAAGTGGATGAACTTTCTCAGAAATCACAGGTAACATCGAAAGGAAATACTCGCTCAAGTGAAATAAATATACTGAGTTGGCGTAAGTTTAAAAGGTACATCAATAAAGCCTTAAAAAATGATGACATGTTCGCAAACAGAGCGGATGAGACCAAGGGTGAATGTAGGCTTGCCGATGAAATTAAACACATGCGCGGCAATGATGTTTATGTCATTGATATTGCAAAACTACCTGAGGATAAGCAGGCTTTTGTTTTCGGTGATGCCGTACGGACAATCTATAATTTAAAGCTTGGGGAATATGATAGCGATAGTGGCGTTAATCCACCCTCAAAGATTGTAATATTTGTTGATGAGTTGAATAAGTATGCCTCAAAAGATACGCCAAAGTCCTCACCAATACTGAGACAATTACTGGACGTCACAGAGCGTGGCCGATCGTTGGGGGTTGTGCTTTTTGGAGCAGAACAATTCCGTTCAAATATCCATAACCGTGTCACAGGCAATTGCGCAACACATGCATACGGAAGGACGAACAGTATAGAAACGTCAACCAAAGATTATGCCAGTTTACCGTCTACTTATAAAAACATGTTAACCCGGCTTGATCAGGGAGATTATATCATTCAGAATCCCGTTTTTCGGTCATTGTTGAAGATACATTTCCCGAAGCC
>Ga0326511_10000800_pt1 | contig 27314 bp, 28 predicted proteins | sample 0_2496_0518_D_FD_203701 | JGI IMG/M metagenome (GOLD analysis project Ga0326511, IMG submission 203701) | Bovine rumen microbial communities from UC Davis, California, United States - 0_2496_0518 | ecosystem: Host-associated > Mammals > Digestive system > Stomach > Rumen | place: USA...
TTTATATTTAATGGCTTAACAGGCAATTTGATTTTAGTAATAACTTTACCTGCTAATTCTTCTGTATAAGCAGATGATGTACCACTAAAAACAATTGAAAAACCAAGGCCTAAACCTGCTTGCGTAGCTATAGCATCAAGGTCGCTTTGGCTATGGGTAATAAACCAGTGTGCAGGTAGTGAAAGTTGCCCAAGATTCTTGTCAGAAAAATCTGCATCATTAATAAAAATTACAAGTCCCATATTTTTCTTTTTTAGTTATTAAACATTTTGAATATCTTTGCAAGTTCGCTGATTACAAACATCGAGAGCTTTTTACCGCCAACATCGTTAAGATGCAGGCCGTCAGAAGAGTATGTTAAGTCTAAACAAGGATTTATATTAGACTGACCATAAGCATCAATGATATTGAAAGAATAATATTTAGCAATTCTTTCAATCATTTCAACATATTCACGGAAAGTTTTACCTGTTGCGTCATTTGTTATTTCTGTTATGGTCCCATCTGATGCAATATCATATTCATGTGTATCTACTCTATTACCGTGATGTAGAGGTAACACTATCACTACAGGTATTCCTATTTTAGTAAATCTTTCATATAAAGCATAAAATAGATTATGAACGCCAGCACAAAAAGTAAATTTATTAGAATTGTGCCCGTCAGTAAAATCGCCAAACGGAAATGCTGTTCCAAATGAAGAGTTTTTACTATGCCCAAAATCATTTGTTCCTCCCATAACAACAACAGCATCAACAGTTGTCGGAATGTTAGGCACACGGCTGATAAAATCATTTGTTGTATTACTGCTTCTTTGTGCAATGTGAGTACCTGATATTCCATAATTTAAGATAGTGCACTTACCGAGTTTTCTGAAATTATCAGGATATGGATTTAGCGCTGTAATACTATCTCCAAGTAAAGCTATTGTTTTTCCATATAAATTTATTCCAAGTACATCATTTATTCTAACACCATTTTTATCTATTATAAATGCTAAATTGCCTTTTGAATCACAGATAAAAAAGCCATTTTTTTTAATATACTTAATATCATAGCCAACACTAATATCTGATATTTCGGTGCAACCATTTTTATCTATTCTAAAAGCTAAATTGCCTTTTGAATCACAGATAAAAAAGCCATTTTTTTTAATATACTTAATATCATAGCCAACACTAATATCGCCAACACTAATATCTGATATTTCGGTGCAACCATTTTTATCTATTCTAAAAGCTGTATTGCCTTTTAAATCGCAGATAAAAAAACCTTCATGCGCTATTCTTTTTATGTATGACTCTATATATTCATACAACGCGTTTTCAGCATCTTTTGCTCTGCTTTTTTCACTATTTAAAGTTTTTATGATTAAATCTTCAACGTCTTCAGCTCTATTTTTTTCATTTTCTGTGATAATATTTATTAAGTGCTCCGACACAAGAGCTGCATCTAAGCCATCTGCAGCATCATATTTAAATGCTACATTTCCATATCTGTCAACAATATAAAAACCTGAATGCAATATTTTTTTTATGTATGACTCTATATATTCGTCCTCCACACCTTCGTTGAGTTCATCTACTACATCAAGCAAAATTTGTTGTAATATAGAACCAGTAATCTCTTGATTATCATTAGCTTTAATAGCTGCTCGTATTCTATATTTTAGTGCAGTTGTATCAGCCATAGTTATTTACAAAGTTTTAAGTTGTTAACCAATTAAGTAATTTATCTCTGAGACTCGTGGCCACAGTCTTCTTCATTTTTATGTACCTCTATGCTTGTTTCGCCTTTTTGAAATTTAACCTTGTAGCCAAGTTCCAAAGCACGATAAGCATAAAGTAGAGTAGGAAATAACAAAAGTTCACCAGTGGCGGTTAGCACTGAGCCGTCAATGACTCCCATAGGTGGGACAAAGAAACCGCCAATCACTAAGCCCACCGATACAAAAAAGCATATCACGAATGTAAATCGTGAGAGCCAAAAGCTTCTTGTGCCATCTGTTTTTTCTACTTTGATTCCCATAGCAGCCCCTTTCTTTTACTCTTTATCGAAATCTTCGTTGTAATCATTGTTATAATCACCACCAAGCTTATCAGGTACAAAGCCTCCAATATTAGCTATCACATTGTCAGTTTCAAATTCACACGTAACAGATGCTAAATCTCCTTGTGTCTGCCACTCAGCTTCCATTTCAAAGGTTATAGCTTCATACTCGTCATCTTTACATCTGATAATCTTGTTATCGCAAAGCCGCACAAGGCGGAGAGCATCACAAATATATTCAGGTACTACAACATTAAACTTGTACACCTTTTTACTAACTTGGCTTTCTACATAAATATAACCAAGTCGCTTAGTACTCTCTTCCTCAAAATTATATTCCGGCTTACCAATTTCGCCTTTAAGCAATAGCTTAAAGTGGAAATCAGATGGAAAAGCAATCACGCCATTTTTAATAGCAAAATTGCCTGTTTCATTCCAATACTCAAGCTCTAAACAATCCTTTGTTACATTTGTAAAGCAGAAAACTTCAGAATAATATGTCCAGACGCCTCCATTACCTGATGCAAGTTTCAGATAATAAATTCCTTCAGTACTAATACTTTTAAGATAGTCAGCGTAGTTTTTATTACTTATAAAAATAGCAACCTTATAATTATCAACTGTTATAATAGAAAAACCTGCTACGTTTGCAAAAAGCCAGGATAAATTTGCTACTTCCACATCAGTTTTTGCATCTATAAGTAAAGCCTCAGATAAAGCACCTCCGTTGGCATAAAGTTGAGTAGGAATGACAAACTGAAACGAGGGAATCCAATAAAGTTTTGCTATCAATGGAGAAATATGTCCGTGAGCATAGCTTTTACGATGATTCTGCTTAGCAGGACTATCATAAAACTTAAGCGGAGATATACAAACTGGATTCGACATACTATTTATGAATTTCTATGCAAATATATAAAATAAAATTGAGCCGTGAAAATTATTTAACTTTATTTACCAAACTTTAACTATTTTTAATCAGGAACATACCATAATTCCATTTTTGTCATTTCAGTATCAATATCTGTGGACATCTCTTCAATATAGCCATTTCCGAAATCGGTTGTTATCAATTTTTGTATATCGATATTAACGGTATTACTTGGGAACTCAATATCATGTTTCTTACATCTCTTAATACTAGCTACTCGCATAGCATCAATAGGTACAATGCCATCATATTTAATTGAGTATGCTGGCATATCATACATATAATACCTCATAAGATAAAGCCAAGAAGCTAAATAGTTCTGCGGATTTGCACTATACTGACCATTTCCCATAGGACCAATATACTCATCATCTTTAAGAGTTGTTACATTAATAATTGGCACTTTACCATCAGATGCTCGCGCAATAAGTAATGCAAAGCCATCAGAAGTAAACTTATCAGGAGCATAAAGCATCAAATCAACATCAGAACTAAATGCATCAGCATTAATACTTTCAGTTTTATCTTTCTGTATATATTTAGATATTACATCAATTGAATTGTTACCGAAAGCATCAGTACAGTCATCCATCCAGTCAAATTCATATCTTGATGACAAATCAGATTTATCAAACTCATATTCTTTTTGGCAATACAATGCTGCTTTCTTGTTAAACTTATCAAGCTTTTGTGTTAAGTTAAATTGGCTCGCTGGATTTGTATAACTCATACCTTTTAAGAAGTATGATATATGCTCAATTCTAAATCGATTATATTCATCGATGAACCAATAACATCTGAAGCAATTTCTAAGCATATCCATAAGTTGCTCAAATGAAAGTTCTGCTTTTTGTGCAGCTTGGTCATAATTACCTTTGAGCACATTTGATTTTGGAGCAATATAAACTTTGTAACCATTACGAGCAGTATCAAAGCTTAATGGAGATGTTCCACTATACAAAAATTGACTATACTCAGATGTTCCTTCATGTTTAAGCCTTGGGTCAATTTCTTTAAGCATAGTAGATATAACATCAGCTAAGTCGTATGCATCTTTAAGAGTATACTCTAATCTGAACTTTGCTTCAAAATCTCTCCAGTTATCACTAAATGTTACCCAAATACTTGTATTAGCCCATGCACTACGGCTTACTGGTATAGGTTTACCATAGAATAAATCAGTATATGGATTCAAGAAATTACTTGTAAAGTAATTGCCGTAATCATCCATACCATATTTAGTTGGTTTAGATGAAGTAGCTCTTTGTTGATGTAATGATAAGCCTATTAAGCCAATACATTTTCTATAGTTTGCCCTACTATAAACGAAGTCATCTGACGGTAAATCATGAAGTGTATATTCGGTTTCACCAATAATAACTTTATCAATGTCACAAACAATACGGGCGCAAACACCATATTCTACAACATTATCTCCCATGTTAAATGTTTCAGGAGTAGGATTTTTCATAGGCATAGGCTGTTCGATTTTCGACATCGGATATAAGCCTTCACCAGGAGAAATCAAAAAGCCATCATCTGCTCCATATAATTTATCTGATTGATAGATTTTTGTGCCTATTCCATTTTTACCAGTATATATTTCAATACGATATGAGTCGTATTTAGCAAACATTTTGTTATCAGATACTACTACACCAGAGCTAGTTCCGTCACTCAAAAGCAAAATATCATCGCTAACAATTTCTCCAGCATCATGCTCTTTTGTAAACTTAATACTAGAATTTATTTGATATGTTGTTTGTTCTCCATCAATCCAAATAGTAACTTCTGATGTAGCATTCCAAATATTACTGTTTTTATCTACAATATATGTTGAATTTATATCATAGTTAAATCCGCTAAGATGTACTTCATAAAAACTATTGCCTATTTTTGCAAAGTAATACTTATCCTGAAGTTTTCCTAAATCTGATATAGGCTCATTTACATCTTCTTCCCAATAAGTACCATTAGCAACTGTTGTTATATTATTAGCTCCAGCTATATAAATCTGATAAGCCATTCTCTTAGTCATTGTAAGACGAGTAATAGCAGGGGACAACTTTATAATATCATAGCTGTTTTCATATTTATCAAGAACTTGTGAGTAAATATCTTCAGGAGATAGTTTCAACTGAACCATACTTCTTGCATGGTCATATTTGCAATCAGTTTTATTGAATTTATTTTTTGCAATTATTGTATCTTGGCTATTGTATATTGCAAACAATAAGTCTTGTTCAAGAGAAGCGGTATTAACAAACTGATAATCATCTCCATGCAATTTCACAGTTCCGTTAAGAGATTCTCTAAAGAACATTTGATTGCTTTCTTTCTTATTCTGCAATTCAAGTTTCTTATAATGCGGAGTAACCTCATACCCAACATAGAACCATATCCTTGAAGGAGATTTGCTATAATCTTCAGCCGGTGTATTGAAGTTAACAAGAATCTTAAATGTTCCTGCAGGTAATTCAAATAACTTTTTGCCTTGGGTATATCTATAGCTATCAACTTTATATCCAATATAGTTTTCATTTCTATCATAACAAATAACTTCAATGTTACTATATAGAATATCTGAAGCGAGAATAAATACCGGCTTATAATGCTTATTAGCCTTAGGACCAGTTAAATAAACTGGATTAGGAAAGCCATAAGTATCAGCTACGGTCTGATATTCACCAGTTGAAGTATTATAAGAGTAAGTTGACAGAGTGCTATCAGTATTACTCCTAAGAACATAGAATTTATTTTTCTGCTTCATATTTTAATGTATTCTACGTAAAACATTTCTTTTCTTCTCAATATAAGAGCCGTCAGGCATAGCATAATATTGGTGTTCGCTATTACGTTTAAGAGCCTTAACGTCTTCTTCAAGTTGTGACAGGTCAACAATTTGCTGTTGATAGGTAATATCTTGTGATAGCTGTTCGCCTGTTTCAAATGCTCGCGAGAACTTCTCTTCAAATGTACCTTTATTGATACTATCCACAAGAGCAGGGAGCATTTTACGGTATCTACGAGTACTACGCTTATTTATAATAGCCATAGCTTCACCACCTTCAGCCCGCATATTCTTGCCTTTTGAGTTCTTCGTCTGCAAGTCTATATCATTACCAGAAGCATGTGAGCCTCCTTCAAGAACCTCAAAACCACCTTCTCCATATTCCTCAGATGCTGCTTTGGTTACCTGAGCTGCTTTAACTTTAGCTACTGCGAATGATGTCCACATTGCAGCTATTGCAGCCATTGCGAGAGCAGGACCGATGATAGGAATACTTGAGAATGAACTCCACAGATTAGCAGATGCTGTAATCAGTGAAGATGCTTGAATCACAGTATTAATAGCTTCTTGCCTGCGCTTAGCTTCCTCAAGCAATTTTTCTTTCTGAGCTTGATTTTTCTTTTCTTGCTGTAATTCCTTTTTAGCAGTTGCAACGTTGTTAGCATAACCATTATTACGGCCTTCGACTTCAGCATCATAGGCAGATTGCGCGGCTTCTACTCGTTTTTCAGCCGCAGCTACAGCTTGTTCAGCAGCTTCAACTTCAGCATCGGCAATAGCTTTAATATTTTCAAGTACTATGTTTGTAGCCTCTGATAAAGCTGCAATCTGGTCATCATCGAATCCAAGCTTAGTGAGCAATGCACCTCCAAAGCCTTTATCTTTTATAAGATTCATAAAGTTACCAGCTTCGTCGATTTGACGCTGCAACTTTTTGATTGTAGCTTCTGCTTCTTTAAGCTGAGCATCAGACCAGTCAATAGCTCCTTCTTTTGCAAGCTTGACCATTTGTTTCCACCTATCTTGTTCTGCTTTAAGCTTAAAGATGGTTATCTGATTCTCACTATGCTTAATAATATTAAACTCGGCTTCCGCTGCAGCTTGAGCTTCATCAAAGTTTGTCATCTGAGTTTGACCCTTAATCTGAGCTCCACGCTTATTAAACTGAGCGTTAATCTCAGATTCACTTTGACGCTCTTCAGCTGGTTTAAGCTTATTTTGTGCGAGAGCTAATTGACGAGCAACTTCATTCTGATGAATAAGCAAAGCAAGCTCTTCTTCTGAACCTTTCTTGACAAGTTCAACTTGAGCTTCGATGCTCTTCGCTTTCATATTATAGATAATACTATCATATTCAGCAATTATACGCTCGCGCTCACGCTGGAATTTAGCTATCTCCTCTGGTGACATAGAGCCTGTTACTACAACCTCTCCACCTTCTTCGGTAGCTCCTTTAGTCGTATATAAACTTTCTTGCTCTTCAAGCTGCTCAAGACGAAGCTTCTTTTCCTTTTCAATATCCTTTGCAATATCATCGAGACGCCAATCCATTACCTGGCGCAGCTTCTTATTTCTGTCAATCTCATATTCATATTGCAGATTAGTCAAATCTATTTCAAGCTTGCGTCTTGTATTCTCAATAATAGCGTATATCTCTTTTTGCTGCTGTTCAATCTGAACTTTTTGTTCAGCAGACAGAGGCTTAAATTTATTATCAGGATTTGTCAAGAAAGTTTGATTTTTACGGAACTTTTCTTGCATTTCTCTGATAGTCTGATTTGCCTGGTCAGTAGCCTCAATACGGCGTTTCTCAAATTCATTGCGTTGTAATTCGGAAAGACTTATTTCATATTTCTTACGTATAGACAAATCATTGCGCCATATTTGGTCTGTAAGGTCACGCTGACGAGGTCCACGAGGCTCTTTTTTAGCTTTTCTATGCTTTTCTTCAATTCCGGCCGCTTTAAGTTCTGCATCTGAAGCAGCAGTAATAGCTTCGGCCATATTGAAATACTGGTCTGCTGTTTTTTCAAGAACCTTAGCTTCATCTCTGATTCCTTGTATGCGTTTTTGTCTCCACTCTTCTGTGGCCTTATTTTGTGCATCAATATCTTCAGGCTTAGTAGCTTGATAATCACCCGGCATACCTTGGTTCCAGTTGACCATAGAGCCTTTGAACCTATCACTAAAGCTTGGTCCTTTAGCAGCTTCTGCCTCAGCCTCTGCTTCCTTTATAAGAGCTTCTTCATATTTATCAGCAGCAAGCTTCATAGCAGCTGCTGCTTTGGCACGAGCTTTTAAAGCATTAACCATTACATCTGTGTGGTCTGTAAAGATATTTTCCGCATCTGTTACATTCCTTACAGATATATCAAGCTGGTCAAACTCTGTTTTATTATCTCGTATCCACTGAAGTTGTTCTTTCTGAGTTGATAAGTTTTTCCATTCTTGGGATAGTTTCTTAAGAGTGGTTATGTTTTTACCATAAGAGCCATTTGTCTTTTCAAGCTCTTTGTTAATATTATCAACAGCATCAGCATATTTAATAGCTTCAGCTTTACCTTTAAACAAAGAACCAATCCAATCAATAATGGCTTTACCATGCATCGAAAGAACAGTTAAACCTATAACAAGTATAGTGTTCCAACTAAATAGTGCTTTTGCTACATTGCCAACAACACTCTTTGCTTGTTTACCTTGTGCTATAAGTTCTTTATTCTCAGCTTTTAATTTTTGAATTTCATCTATAAGAATAGGTATATTGTTAGAAATACCTAAGAAGAATGTATTCATTGAAACAGCTGCAGCAGGAAGTTCTCGAACAACCTGAGATACAGAAATACCAAGACCGTCCCATGATTTAGCGTAGTTACCAACTGATAATCTGTGATTACCAGTAGCTTCTTGTAATTTCTGCATTTGAACATAGAGAGCTAAAGTTTCAGCTTCTAATCGCTTACCTGCTTCTGTGCCACTTCGCTCTGCGTCCGACATCTTGTTAAGAGCGATTTTATTTAACTCATATTGGGCTGATAGCTGATTATATGACCCAGCTTCTGATAGATTGAGTTGAGCTTGGAGCTTTGCTACTCTGTTTGCTTCTCTTGCCTGTATATTAAGTTCATAAGCTTGTTGTCTTGTTGCGCTCTGAGCGGCTCTTAAACGCTCCTGAGCTTGAGCAACTTCATCAAGAGATGCTTTTTTGGTCTTATTGGCTGCAATCTCATCAGCAATAAGCTGCTTGAGTTCCATAAGGCGCTTTCCTTCAGCAGAACGAAGAAAAGCAAGTTTCTGCTCAGCTTTTTCTACTGCAGACAGCGTTTGGATATGTAGTTTCATCCGGTCATCCAAATCTGCAAGCTGCTGCTTCTTATTAAGCAGTTGGCCAAGTAATCTTTCACCTTTTGCTCCTGCTATATCAGTAGCACTAAGCTCTTTGTACCTACTTGTTAGGTCTTTAATTTGTATCTTTATCAAATCATAAGAACCAGCAAGGGCTTGGGCTCGCTTCTGCTGTTCAACAGACATTTTATTCTGAGACGCTGCTTGAGATTTAAGCCAAGCAACCTCTTTACCTGTATCAGACATGGCAAATTTAAGCTCTTTCTGAGCTCTGGCAAGTCTATTAGCTGCTGCAGTTGCTTCGTCAATTTCGGCTCTACCTTCGTTCGTAGCTGTGCTCATTGACTTAAGCTGGGCAACAATATCTTTGGCGCCAGTCTTTACTACTTCTAATATAGTACCATAAGTCTTATTAAGCTCTGTTAGCTGCTCAATAAGATTTTTAACTGAATCGTCTGGACTAATTAGGTCCTCATATTTTATCTTATCGTCGTCCATACTTAATGGCGTTTAGGGTTATTTTTCTTATATGCTTTTTTCTCAGCTTCTGCTTGCTTCTGTATATTTATAAGAGTGTTGTAGAACTCAAGAACTGTCATCTGCTTTGCGTTCATTCCAGTCTTTTGGCTTATTATCATACAAGCACTCTCAAACTGCTTATCATATTTTATTTCTTCTGACTCTTTGCCATTAAAGTTTTTAGGCTTATGCAAACTGAAAAGGAATTCGTCAAGTTCAGCTATCTCTTTAGCATAACTTTTATCTTCTATAAGCTCTTGAAGCTGAAGTAGAGTTCTCATTTTCAGCTTAGCATAAGCCTCTTTTTCTTTGGCACTGTCGAACTCACTCGGAAAGTAAAGCTCTAATTCAGTCGAAAGTTTTTTTTTCAGCCCTGTTAGCAAGTCCATAAATAGACTATATGGCACTTCGCCCAGGTCATCAATTATCTCTTGTAGGTGAGCATCAGAAAGGTCTTTTTGCTCTTTATCATTTATACTGTGAATAAGTGCTGCAAATGCTAAATTCTTAGGAGACACGTTGCTGACAATCATGTGCATATTCTGCCTCATATTCTGCAATTCCTGCATAGCATTTTTCTTGTCTCCTTTATTGATATATTTAGCTATATTGACAATATGATTGTCAATTGAATCTACATCAGAGCCAAGCCCAGAATCAATAAGCACACACTTGTTATATTTCTGAAAGTTGACAATCGGCATTTCATCTATGCTATCATACAACTTAATCTTTTTGTCTTTGATAATAACAGTTCTCATCTCACTTTGGGTATTTATAATAGATATTAAATATGTTTCACAGTTGCTTCCGATTTATATCTCAGTTAAACCTAAAATTATATTATTATAGATTATATATCTTATGTTATTTTTGAATGACTCGATTAAAATCTCAAATTTTAACAAGAATATAATTACAATAAATATCTTGTTATAGGGGGTGCACAAAATATTACAAACAAATGCGGCTCCCAGCATATACCCCAAAAGCTTATTGCTATAAATAAACAGGTCCAAAAACTTAGACAAAAATCACAGTCGAGCATATCAGCTACAAGCGATATACCCAACCTGTCATTAAAGTCTCTAAACTTAGTTCTGAGCCCTGTTTTACCAAGGAACAGAATTATAAAAGCCGCTACTAAAGCAACTATTATGGCTTGACATATCGTTGACATAATTCTCTGGTTGTCATGTTAAACTCAAATCGTAATCCGGCATACGGATGCATAAAGAACTGCTTATCAATAGCTTGAATGCCTTCGCCCTTGTAAGTATAGTTGTTATATATCTTTTCAAGAGCATAGCCTTTGTAGATATTTTCAAAGCGCTCATATATTTTAGTAAGAGTCAATCGGCCTTCAGTTTGTATAAGTCCAGGACCTGTAAGCACTCGTACAATTTCATCTTTAATCTCTTCTGTATACATAGCATCTGCGTCTGCAAATATACTATTGAGGTCAAACCAAAATACGATTGCTCCGCTAAAAGTAAACTGAGGAAGCGACTGAATAATAGTAGTTATCTCCTGCGGGTCATAAATATCAAACCAGCAGAAATTGCCAAAATTGTCGTTTGGAAGAAGAGAAGCATACTCAGAATTTCCAATATATGCAGCTGGATATATAAACTTGCTGCCATCATTTCTATGTTCAACAAGCTTATAAGCTCTGCCGAAAGCATAATTAAGCCACTTAAGCTTTTCAGCTAAAGTTTCCTGAATATCCTGTATCACCTTATCAAGCAAAACAGGATTTTCTTTCTTAATTACTTTTACATTACGCTCTATCATTGAGTATTCTTTCTTTTAATTTTTCTTTCAAAGAAGGTCTTATGTAATCTCTTAATAACTCAGAAAAATTCTCGTTAGTAAGTCTGAAAATTGTTTTTCCATATCTCGCTAACAGATATTTTGCCTTATCATCTGTCGATGTTACGTAAAAACCCTCATCGTCAAATTCTACATGCAGAGAGCTGTGAAATTCACCTGTATCTCGAAGTGTTACTCTGTCGTACGGCTGACCTTTTTTCTGCTTAATTTTTATAGTTCTTGCAGTATAAGGTTGGTAGTCCATAATCGAAATGCCTCTACCTTCAATACCTTGCTCGTAAAGCTGGTCTCTGGCAACCATCTGCACGATTACATCTTCGTGCTTCATTATCTCGTCTTTCAGTTCTTCGCTGAGAATATCCTTAAATTTTCTAAGTCTATAAACGAGATTTCTAATTGAGGCATTATAATACTGCGGCATTATACAGCTCTATATTTGATGCCATGGTTCACACAGGGCAAGCAGACTCTGTCTATACCTTCTGTACTTACTTGAATGGCTTTTGAAGCTAATTCTAACTGATAGCTTAGGCCAGATTTCTTCATAGACGATGAATCACCATCAATCTCATACAAAATATCAGGCCTTGAAGCATTTATACTGTGTCTGTTTGTACGAACGTTTGGGTTGTATGCAAACTCACGCAAGAAATCAATAGCGAGTGACTTACTAAGATAATCAGTAAACATCTGTCTTTGCTCAATAATAAAATCAGTCATGTCACAAGCAACAGTGATGTCAAGATTAAGGCCATAGTTTGTGCTATAATCGTACAGATTATTTTCAACATCCCACATTTGTACTTGCTCATCTACAACAGGTACTAATTCCTCATTAACATAGAATGGATGCACCTCAATGTATTTTGACCAAATACGCCAAGTTTCATATTCATGCCTTGAGCACTCATTGCAAGGACCTTTTGACCAATCACGGCTCTTACGAATAGCTTGACTGCCTGTAGGCAACTGTGATTGTACATAACAGATATACCAACTACCGCCAGCATCTATCTCATCAGTCTCATAAGGCAAATAGAGTTCTTGACTTGGTGTAAACCACTCTATATTATTGCCTACTCGTTTTGTAAATGTTTCTTGATAATATGGCTCCATCAAGCTCGAGTGCATAACTAATATAGTATAGTCACCAGGCTCTGAGAACTGTAGACCAATTCTGTTTATCTTAGTAGTAACTCCTTTGGCTCGAATAGGTACAATCTCAAAGCCAACCAGATTATTTTTATTCTTGATTGTATCATAGATACGGCCAGTACCATCAAACAGAGTTTTCTTTTCACATAAAGTCCTATATGTACCTTTAGCTATTTTTTCATTAACATAACAGCTAATAGCCTTAGTAATACAGGCTTTTGTTTTGGTTTCAAGCCATTCAGAAAACGGATTTGTTTCAATCCAGTATTCTGTGTCTGTTATTTGAATGTTTTCAGGAACAGATTTTAGTGACTTATAGTAGGTTCCATTTACAGTAACAACTACATCTTTAACGTACGTTTCTTCTACTGAATGTTCAGGATATGATACATTGCTGAAATCAGGAGCTATGCTCTGTAAATTTTGTAAAGTTAACAGAGGATGAGCATCTTGATAATAAAGTCCACTTTCTGATTGCGTTAATGCTTCAGAAATTACACCATCATTGACATCATAACTCTGTCTCCAGCCGATAAGATGTAATAGGCCTTCTTGTATTTCTTGCGTTCTTACCATAATATACTATTTGACTTTCCACTCTTTTCTTGTTATTACGGTGTAAACCACCGGCGATTCAAGCGTTATCCATTGGATTTTTTCTTTCGGTAGTACTAATAAAGGTGTAATATAAGAAGAACATATAAGTGAGCATGACACCTGTAATGCTTCATTCAATAAAGATACTGAAACATCCAACGGCTCATTTAATAAAGACACTGAAACTTGTAAACATCCTTCACTCATATTATTTGCCGATATAAATATCTGTAGTTATTTCAACGACTTCTTCTCTTTTTCCATCGTGGATAATCACATCGCTATCAGGAATAAAAGCTCTTAACCTAAATCTGAGCCTACCAGGCCCAACTCGTTTCGTGCACAAGATAGCTATATAATTCTGCTCGTCTATTCTTATCATATCTTCTTTTTTTATTTTTGCGCTTTTAATTAAAGAAGTAGTAAAGAATAGGCACTCAAAATCATAGTCATCCATCGTAAAACCTGATAAAGGATTTATATGAATATTTAGCTTTAAATCTGTTCCTGTATTCATAGCCATGTTTTTAACTGGATAACGGGAGCCTCTGAGTATTTCTACCAGACGCTCCCGCACCCAAAGTGATAACAATTATGAACTGCTACCAGGTTTTAACCTAAGCGTCCTTCTTGGAATCATCACTGAAGAGAATACTTACGTTGTTGGGATTGGTGCTGTTACCTGAACAGGCAGACCATACGAAGCATTAGCACTAGAGATGTTGAAGGCCAGAATAGGACTTGCCAGAGCACCCTCACCAGAAGGAACACTGTTATAAGCGGTCAGGAATGCGATGTCTACTGCGAAGCCGTAGTGCTCCTTACGAGTACGGGTCATATCGGCAGTTGCTGCACCTGCGATAGCAGAGTAATTGCCGACAGAATCATAGAAGTAAGTACCACAAGGGATATTCAGCAGAGGCAGAGTAGCGATACCCCACTCGTGTCCGTCACCAGAAACAGTACCAAGCAAGCAGTCACGCTCGAAGCGAGTCAGCAGACCCAGAGAACCGGCATTAATTGCGTAGCCCTGAGCATACTTGCCCTCAGCAGCAGCAATGTGGTTGGTGAAATGGAGAATCTTATCACTATACTCATTGCGCTTATTCTCGATGTTGTACAGGTCCTTCTGAGCGAGCTTCTTCACGATACTCTCAACACCTGCGTCGCCTACAATGTGCAACTGGCCATAGAAGTCATTAGCGCCCATGATAACATTCAAGTCACCAAGCAGGTTCTCACGCTCTGTCCATTTAGCGTTGATGACATTACCAGTCTTGTCATACAGAAGCGAATTCTTAATGACAACTGTCTTAGCAGCAGCAAGCTTGGTCAAAGCAGCTTCATCGAGAGTCTGGGCCAGCTTATAGATGTACTTCATCAGCTTGGTCTCGAAGTCACGCTGAATGCCAATCTCGTTGTTCATGTACATCGCAGGAGCAATGGTGAAACCGAAGGCGTAAGTCGCAAACGTGATAGTCACCATGCGAGAGGTGTTCTCACTGTCAGCGATAGTCAGCTCACGAGTGTTACCGATACTGATGCTTCCATCATAGTCAATCACGGGAGTTTCAAGAGTATTGCCGATAGAGGTGCGGGCTTTGGCCTTAAGCTCGTCGGTCAAAATACCGGTAGGGTCATTCGACTGAACGAGGAAAGCGTCCAGTGCACCATAGCGACTCGGGCGAAACTCATACTTGTCCAGATTCGAATTTGCACGAATGTTCTGGATGCGAGTCAATACTAAACTCATAGTCTTTTACTTTTTAAATGTTAAACTTATTATTTAGTGCGATGCTGCGGTGCATTACCCTTTTACAGCCCAGACATCCAATTCACTTATCGAATAGGCAAATTTGCCACGTTGTTCTCACTGCGCAACTGCATTGATTGCTCAGCAAACTCAGCAGAATCACGGGTAATACCGTTGCTAAGAAGGTAGGTCTCAATAGCCTTATCAGCTTCAAGCTGAGTTTTCATTCCTGAAAGGTCAAGAACGGATGTGCTTCCACTACCTCCACCAAGAGGACCAGTACCCCCGCCCTGCTGCTGACGACCAGTATCAATCACGTCCTTAATCGAAGTCTCCATAATGAGCTCCTCAAAAGTATACGGATTGAGATTATTCTTCGGGTTATTCAGGATGTTACCATCAGCTCCGCGGAAAACCAACTTCTGAGTACCATCAGCATTCTGCTGGAATTCAGGCGTTCCACGCTGAAGAACCTCAGCTTTAGCAGCATTGAGGAGTGTCTTCTGAACACCTTCAGTAATACCAGCCTTGAACTTAAGACCACCAGTAGCAGCTGCAAAAGCATAATCTACATGAGTAGACTGAAGCTGATTCTGAAGCTTCTGCTTCTCTGTATCAAACTCCTGCTGCTTAGTGGTAAGCTGATTCTGAAGCTGAGTGACCTGCTGCTTAGCATCTTTAAGCTGCTGCTTCAGAGTCTCATCCTGAGCACCTTCAGCAATTTTCTTCTCGAGATTTGTTACCTTTGCTCGAGCTGTTGCCAGCTCTTGCTTAGTTGTTGCCAATGTCTCAAGGTCAGCCTTATTTGCATTAAGCACACGCTTGAGATAGTCATAGCTCTTCTCACCAGAGTTCTTTGCAACACCCGTAATACTCAGAATATCGCTGTCGTACTGTCCGTGCAGAGCACCAATCTTAGTGCCAATCACTGTGTTTTCGTCGTTGCGAGACATTTCAGCTATGGCGTTGAACTGCTCAACTGTCAAACCTGAGAGCTGAGTGTTCTGTTGAAGCATTTCTACTGTTAACATAACTTTGGGTATATTAAGTTGTTAATACTTTTACTTGTTAATCAGAGGTGTTGCATCCTTGAATGGGTCATTCATAACCTCTACAATAGTGTAGCCAAGAAGCTTATAGTTCTTCTTGAACAGCTGCCACTCACCGTAGTTAAACGTCTGAGGAACAGGTTTGTTAATCTCTTTGCCGGTTTTCGGGTCATAGCGATTACCAGTTGAGAGCTTAACATGAACCAACTTCTCAGTACCTTTGAGTACTTCATACTTGGTTGTTGTAACCGTTTTCGGAGTCTCATCTGCTGGAGCAAGCTCGATTTGCTCTTCCAGGTCAACGATGTCCTCTGTCACCTTGTTGAGTCGTGCTTGCTGCTCCTTTGTGAAAGCCTTTTCATTAGCTTTCTTGACCTGCAGAAGCTGCTCCTTCTCGCTGCTGAGCTCCTTCAGCTCCTGCTGCAGCTGCTTTTTGGTCTTCTGTGACATAATCTAATAGCTTTTTGTTAATAATTGATATTTTTTCTTTGAGTGTCTTATTCGCTCCAAATTGTATGATGTTGATGTTGTCGCGTTCAAATCTATCAATGTAGCTACTAAAATTGAGCTTGAGCATAACTTTCTTTGGGTCAAGCAGATTTTTCTCAGACAATCTGAGCACTTCATCAAATGTCTTATGAGGATAGGGCTCAAGTTGTTTAAGAATAAGCATCCTTTGCAGGACCTGAGGATTATTTCTGTATTCAACCTCAATAATCTGCTGCACAATTGCATCAAGCTCAGATTCCGACATACCATTCTTTTTGGCTGTTTCGTATTTCTTATAGAGCTCTGTAACTGTAAACACATAGAACTCAGTTCCCCAGCTAATAGAAGACGAAATAAAATCGCTTCCATATCTCAGCTTACAGATTGTATCTTCTACAAACTTCTGAGCCTGCTCAAAATTAGTCTTAAGACTATTCAGAACAGACGTTTTGCTCTCAAAATTAGCTGCTACCTGAGTTTCATTGATAGCTTCTTTTTCACTAACAGTACCACCAGAACCGACCACAGATATAATAATGTCATCGCGCAAGCGCATGCACTCGTCAACATTATACTTGAGTGAATCCTTATCAATAGTAGTGATATTGACAGGGTTACGCATATCAGCTACACCCTCAGCCTGATTAGGGACAGGCACCTCTACGAATGAACCGGGACCAGTAATACGCTTGGAGCTGCAGATAGGACATCTCTCATAAGTACCATCAGCAAGAACCTTGTATTCGCCTTTCTCGTTACGCAAGAAGCCGCCATCACAATAATCTCCGGTTTCATTGTTTTCAAAGTTGCAATCCGCCTCATAAGCACTGTAAATAGGATATGGTGCATAGAGGTCAAGATGCTGCTTAGATAGAGCGAAGAACAGATACCAATCGAGATTGCTTAATTCCTTTGTGATAGGATTCTTCTTGAGGTCAATGCTCTTTTCATTAAGCTTAGTTGACCAAAAAAATCGAGCTGGACAAAAGCCAAGGCCATGCTCAACCTCTGTTACGAGTGCTTTAATCTTAAGCTTATTTTCATCCAGCTCGTAGACGCGGATATAAGTGTCATCAAATACGGCAACTCGGTTTTCTGGCTGTCTGAACACTATCCAATGGATGCAAGTACCATCACAAGTCTCGTAGTCTATAACATCGGTTATCTCCAACCAATAGAAATAGGGCTCCGGGCGAAATGAGGTCTGTTCTGCCGGGAGGTCTACAATGAGAATACTATTAGGAGATACTTGCATCTTCTTCCAGCCCTCAGTTTTCCAGATTTCTGGTTCGTGCAGATTGTTAATTCTGTAGTTTGCCCAATCTTCTTCAAGTTCGGAGGTGGTGAATTGATATGAAGACGAGCTATTACGACTATAGAATACGCGCTCAAGCTCACGATAGACATCTTCGACGACGGCTGAAGTGGGTAGTGGAAATTTGAACAACTGAAGAAATATGTTATACTTGTCTTTTGGCAATAAGGTTTTCACCCAATCCAAGAAAACAACTGTTGGCATATTGGAGTCAGATAACAGGATATTGGTCTCAGTATGAAACCTGAGACGCTTCTGCAGTAAGTCTGCTCGACGTATAGTCTGAGCTTTCTTAGGCTTTTGCAGAATTTCCTGTATCTGTTTTAACTCTAATGCCATTTTCTTCGTCGTAATAGTACTCGCTGTCAGGGTCAATAGTCCAGCCTCCATTCAAGGCGGGTCCCAGGTCAAGCAACCGCTCGGCGTGCTGGATGCCGAACAGTTGCTTTACACCTGAGGGGGTGACCAAGGTTACGGTTTTCTGTTTCTTACCACGTGCCATAAGCAAATCGTATGAAAGGAGGTGTTAAACTTAAGCACTGGCTACGTTAACCAGGTCTGTGAGAGGATTGTAGTCCATCTCAGTCTGCTTGATAATTTCCAGGTCATCAGACCAATTGGGCAGGAAGCTCCATCGAATAGCATTGCTGTCAGGCTCCTCATAACCGCCGAGGTTCTTGTCGCCCAAGAAGAATGAGCGCAGAGGAATCGGACGGTAATACGTGGTAGTAACGCCTTCAGAGATAACGTCCTCCTTGATGGCGCCGATATTACCATTTTCATCGATGAGATAAACGCCGATGTCCTCACAGCTATACTCCTTCATCGTCTTGATTGTAGACTGCTTTTCCTGGTAAATGATGCCCTCGAAGGAAGTTGGCTCACGACCAATAACAATCTCAACACCACCGAGTGTCTGATTACCACCGCCGAATGTACGAGCCTCACCTGGAGTTGTGGTCGGATTCTGAATATACGGAGAGATAATAATCTTAGTACCGTCAGCTGCTGTTGCCAGAGCTACCATAGCAGTCTTGGACTTAATGTCAGTTGCGGCAATCTTGTTCAGCACACCAGCAGAACTGTAACGGCGCTGAATGATAACTTTCTGAATCTGCCCGAGACTCTCTTTGCAATCAGCAATCTGAAGGTCTGCAAGATGTGCACCTGCTGGGCATCCACAATTTAATCCCATAGTTCTAATTTTTTATTTGTTAAACTTTGTGCAACTTAACAGCTTTGCGTCCCTTAGCTAAGCGTCGCGTGCGGATAATCAACTTCATGCTGCAAATATACACACTTTTTTCGAATTAAAAAAATTTTTCATGTTAAACTTTGTTAATTTATTATTTTTTAATTTTCAGCTGCGAAGTATGTAACTAAACCAGGCAAAATGTTGTCTTGTATAGATATAATAGTCACTACTTTCGTGTGCCTTAGCTTCTCTTTCAAAGCATATATTCTTGTATGCTTTCTTAAAACTCAAATACACAAAGAGGTTAATAATATAATTCAGCAAATAGAGAGGAAGGTAGAACACATACAAAAGCTCTTTATACTGGGCTGTGTGAATCAACTCATGATTCAGCAAAGTGGCCTTTCTGAAATAGTTGTTTTCAATCTGAGCCTCATACTCTTTGCGAGCAAAGATAATTCCAAACAGGTTAATTGCTACATAACCTTTAAACGGAATAAGTTTGTTGTAAATAATCTTTTTCATCAGTTTCTAAGTTTTATTTTAGTTGTTCTATTCTTTTTTGCATGCATCTCATATACACCTGTTAAGCAGTCTGGTGCATCATCGTGCTGCTTTTTCTTATTATCTTTACGATAACCCATCAAAGCAGCATAAAACTTCGGCCATTTACGGTCCCAGCCTTCAGGAAATAGAATGTCATTCATACAGCAAGCAGAATTAGCATAAATACGCGATGCCTTATTCTGCGTCTGAGTAAACGAATTGACAGCACATCTGAAATTACGAAGTGTTGCTCTTAGTATTCGTTTAACATTACGAGCAAAAGCTCGGCCGCCATTGTTCGATTCAATTAAAGCATGATTCGTATTATTTCGAGTATAGAGTTCTGCTGTTTGTGTCTCTGTTATTTCCATAGATGCGTCTGTGAATAACACATCTGTTACATATACAAACTCAGGTGTATCTATAAAGCATATCGAGCACAGAGAATCAGAACCTGTATCAGCTGTATCTGTATAGTTCCATTTCTTAATAGCATGAGAGCCTACAGGTAAAGCATCTCTCGAATACGTTCTAAAACCGTCTGCATACATAAGACCTTCACGAGGAGTTGGGTCCTGCATATACTGAGTATCAAAAACTAATGGATTGACATCTCGCATTTTATGTAGTTCCTCAAGAGTATGTTTCATTGGCCACAGAGCATGTTCTTCTCCTGTTTCTGGGTCAACTTGTATGGCAGGGAGCGACAAAACAGTCCATTCTTCGGGTTCAATCTCTTGCAAATAGCCACAAAGGTCATGTTCATGAAGCCTCTGCATGATTATGATAATAGGAGTATTACGAGAATTGGTACGGTTACGAATAGTGTTCTCAAATCGCAGGTTGATACGCTCTCGTATAATCTCAGAGTCAGCATCCTCTGGCTTCATTGGGTCGTCAATTAGAATTGCACCCTGAAACACATTAGTTCGAGCTCCTATGCCTTCAAGCACTTCATTTATATCTTCGTTGAGGCTGAGCAGCGTGTTGTCTTCTTCCATTCGAGCTAAATCATCTTCCGTGGCATCAACATTTCCGGCTCCAAATCCTGTAACCTGGCCTTGAGTTGAAACAGCATAAAGTTCTCCTCCTGCGGCAGTTTTCCAACGTGTATTAGAGGCTTTTTCTGACTCTAAAGCCGACTTAGGAAACAGTGATTTGTACAATTCTTCTTTCATTATGCCTCTGATGGTCTCAGAATTGTCTTTTACAAGAATATCTGAATAGGAAAGATGCAAAAATCGGCATTTTGGGTTGAGCGCAAAGCACCAACTAATGAAAGATTTGATTGCAGTCTCAGTTTTACCGTAACGAGGAGGCATATTTATGATAAGTCGGCGGCATTTGCCGTCAACCACATCCTGCAGAGCCTGAAAGATACGCTTGTGATGCTCAGCTACTATAAACGAACGCTTATACTGAGCTTTAAACATAGCCTTTGTATACTTTTCAAATGAAGTAAGCATCTCTAAGCGTAAAAGCTCAAGTGGGTTGACCTGCTGAGGCTTAAGATTCTCAGCAGATATGACCTGTTCTTGCATTTCCGATAGAGTTCGCTTGACAGGATTTGCCGGTTTTGTGTGAATATCTATTTTCGCCATTATTCTTGTTAAAATTTGATATTTTAATTCCTACAATCTCTAATTTTTATTTAATATAATTTATCATTTCAATATTTTCGGTTCAGCTGAGATGTGTTTCGGTTATTCCTGTGAATATTTGAAATGATTTATTATATATAATAATGTACGCGCGTACGCAGGTATAAACCTACTTAAGGAGAGTGTCCCTAATAACAATATAGGCTTCTCGTGAGACTGGAGTATTGGGAATTATGCCTGTCATTTGTTGAGTTTGCTCAGGTAGGTTGAGCATCATACCGGCTTTTCCGAATATACGGTCCCACAGCTTTTCAACAGTTTCAATATTTCCAAGCATTGCATCATCAAGAATACGCTTTATGACCGTTTTAATGGCAACCGGAGTTTTTTTATTCTTATAAATGGCTTTAAGCTGATTCTCATTTGCAGTTAAAAGACATGCAAGAAGATTAGCGGTATCGGTTTTTGTTAACTGCAAATTGAGATTTACATTAAGCTGAGTAAGGAGCCGCACAACTTCTGGGCGAGTAGTACCCTGAGAGGCCATTATCGATTTGGCAACATCAGAAGCCATTGAAATCTGTGGCATGTTGTGCTTTGTAGCCTCTTCATTGCCAATCTCTATTGCCTCTTCAGCTGTTACATACGGACTTTCATCTTCAAGTTGTTGGATTGCTGCCTCTTTAGCTTGTTCTTTTTGCTCTTGGTGCTCTTGAACGGCACGACGGGCCACTTCAGCTTCTTGCTCTGCGCGCATTGCAAATCGAGCTTTGGCCAGCTCTCGAGCAGATTTACGCTGGTGGATGTCAGTCGCTTTCTGTTCTACTAAGGATTGACGAGCTTCCATGCCATCTGAGCCAAGTAAATCTGAGCTGTCGGGCAACAAATCATTTATATTTTCAGCAATTCTGTCTTTTCTATTCATATCTGTATAATTTAAAATAGTTCGTCGTCTTCAATACTTGTTTCTTGGTCTGTTGGCTGTTCTTCTATATAACCTTTGAGAACAAGAAATTGTTGGACTGAGCCAAGTTCTGTGTAAGCTTTAAAAATGTTATATCTATAAAGCTTTCCGCATCTGTTGTGCTCATTCTCTGATTTAAAAATCGATTCAAGATACGCACGTATCTCAAATATTGTCATTTTACGCGTCTGAGTGCTCCTATGGGCACTATAATCGAGCCCACGTAGCATATATTGTATGTCACGTAAGGAATAGATAACCTGTTTGAGTTCATCGCAACGACTTGTGTCTCTGAAACCGTTTTCCTTTATGCATATAGCTTCAGGAATTGTCTGCTTCAGCAGATTGTTAATCATACGCAGTTTCGTTAGTTGCGTGTTTAGTGATAAGGGTTTCTTCATAATTGTTATATTCTGATAGTGCAAAAGTACTAAAAATTGCCGAAATATAAAAATTTTTCATGTTAAAAATCTATAAAAATAATAATCTTTTTGTTATACCTACTTTTATGCAAAAAGTCAATTCTGTATGAGCCTCTGGGCCAAGAAACATAAAAATTTTCGTAAACAAGGAATTTTTTATTGTTTATTATTTATAGTGTTCCCGTAAGTGATTGAAAATCAATAATTTATATCAATTCTGTTATAATATAAACAAAATAAACAATATTTCCTTAATAAAGATATAATGAGTTACCATAACAGAATCTTAATATTCTGTAGTAAAAGTGTAGTTTTATAAAATTAAATATAAATTATATAGGGAGTTTGTTTCTTTTGTTTCTTTGTTCCAAGGTGAAAAAAATTCTTATGTTTCCGTCGAACTTCATGGGCACTTTGCCTTGTTTCTGTCGAGCTTTTTATTGTTTCTGTCGAATTTTATTGTTTCTCGGCAAAATTTATTGTTTCCGTCGAACTATTTTTCCGTAAAACTTTTGTGCCAAATTTTATTATATAGGATTGTGTACCTGTTTATTTTCTGTCGAACTTGAGCTGAACCTGAAATCAAGCTTGGTATTAATTATATAGGAGAGAGGCATGGTTCTTGACCGGCAAGGGGCCTGTTAACAATTTTTAATAAATTTAACACCTGTTTGCCTTTGAGCCTATAAATATTAAAAAAATTAACACTTATTCGCCTTTGAACCTAAGTAGGCAAACAAGTGTTAATTTTAACAGATTTTAACACCAAATACAAATAATGTTAGCAAATGTTAAAGAATGTTAATAATATCGTCTTTAACAAAAATTTGTTCAATTAGCATATCTTCAACATTAGAGTCTTCTTGCGTTGACACTTTATAAATTAGATATTTTTTGCCTTCACAATTTTTAACATTGTTTTTAACAAAATCTAACACACTTTTCTCACAATAATAATGACACTCACTTTTTGACAAAAATTTGCCAACGTGTGCATTATTTAACACTTCTTGACTTCCTTCACACTCGTATGCTTTAAATGTGAACATACGTGAAATTTTAACTTTTGTTGCCATAATTAATAATTTTTAAAATTAATACTAAAATTTGTTAATGAATTTATTATTAAATAACTGTTGTTTTATTATTATGCTACAAAGGTAATAAAAATATTTGATATAAAAAAATTTTTGGTGCAAAAAATTATTAAAATAATAGACCTTAATCGTTAACAATTATTAAAACTGAGGCTTAATCGTTAAAAATATTAACAGAAATATTTTGACACTATTGCCGCAATCAGGTAATCTGCCGTAAAAATTCAGTACCAAAAAACCTCTGCACCGCCCCGAGAGAACTCCCGTTCCGAAACAGCCAAACTACTGCACCATTTTGAAGCCGCATTTCCAAAATCTCCCAGATTTGCAGCATTAAAAATCCTCTGCACCACCCCGAGAGAACTCCAGAGTTGATACAGAGGATTTTCCGCGTTATTTTACAGCTTAAATATTGCGCTTAATAATATTATGCAGCATTTCTTCTAATTCTACACTGTCACACTCTATAATTGAGCCGTTATATGGATTGCCAACATCCGGAGTAGATACTGTTAGATTTAATATATAAACTCCATTTTCCATCTGGTTATCAATCCGTACCTCAACCCAAGAATCCCAAATGGCAATCAGGTCTATCTCTGCAAGAAATTCGTTATTACTCTGTGAATCTACAAACCACATTTGGTCTTGTTCCTCAATAAAAGCCATACACTCTTCGGAATCATTCAGTCCGGTGTAAACCTGTGCAAAATCTGAAAATTTGCAGGTGATAATTAAATTGAACTGTTTCATAATTGTTATTTTATAATTGTTACATTGTTAAACTTTCTATTCTCAAGCAGCTCTAATAAAAGCTGTGCACATTCGGTATAATTATAAATTAATATTTTCAATATCTCCCCAGTAATTAAGCACTTTGGCTTTAATTTTCATATCGTCATCAACTGTGAATATGAGCAGTGAATCTTCATTAGTTTCACCCCCGTAATATCCCTGGAACTTGTGCAGAATTGTGATATAATCATCACATTCTCTATTTAGAAGAACATCAGTATAACCACTAATAGTTAAACGATTTTTGTCCTGTTCGAATTCGTGCTCGATTCCGTATTTCTCCAGCACAACTAATGATTTGTTCATTTGCTCGATTTCTTCAGAGGTCATCCAGTTAAGACCCGTGAAATAAAACTGTTTTGTTTCCATACTTTTGTTGTTTAAAAATTGTTAAAATTCAGCATATATAACTGCTATACTTTATTATTTATATACACGAAGGTACTAATAATATATGGTATAAAGAAATTTTTTATATTAATAATTATTAACAGTAGGTAAAAATGTCCGGAGCAGCACAGAGGAATATAGTACATAAATCTCGGCACTGTGACAATACAACAACCACTCTTAAAGTACAGTAACAAAACCGTTTCTATGCACCGCTGCGCAACTGTAACAGCACTGTATATAAAAGTCTATCAGATTTCAAACCATGATTTCTGCTGCACGACCCCCGAGAGAATTCCAGAGTTTTTCAGGCTGTTTGTCGGAACAATTTTTCAGCTGTTAATATATTTTAACCTAAAAAATTTTTCTATATAAATTATTTTTATTAATTTTGCAATATATAAAATAGAATATATAATAATAAGTTTAACAATTTAAAAACAGTAAAAATTATGGTTAAAAGCTTTAATGATTCAGAACGAATCCAGAGAAATTATTGTTGCCAAGCAATTAGGCACATGTTGATTTACCGTTTTTCTATGAAGGAATTACGGAGAATCGCCAGAGAACAAGGAATGTCGTATAAAAGACGCACGGCAGAGTATGACCGCCACGTAGATGAATTCACATGGTTTGAAGACAGAATCTATAATGCTATGAACGAGTCAATTCGCAATTCGATTGTCAAATATGAACTAAGACTATTTATGCCGTATGATTCCATAAATATTACAGAGAAAGACTGCCGCAATTGGGATGAATTTGAAAAGATTATATACGAAATCGTAAAATAAATAATACGGAGGTGCTGCAGGAGAATATAATCTTGCAGCACCTCTACAAGAGAATAACAACTTAAAAATTACAGCATTATGTATCCAGTTCAGATAGAAAACGGCGAGATGTTCTACTTTGAGGACTTCAACGCAGCAGCGATATTCAATTATTCAGTTAACGAAAAGCAGTAAAACTATGACAAAATCAGAATTACAGCCTTATCAGCAGGTCTTTTCATGGGACCACATCTGGGCTCTTGCATACGACGCTCAGCGTAATAAAATCGCGGCAATGTTTGACGATTTATCCTGGAGCGACTTCACAGAGTTAGAGCGAGAAAAAACTATTGATATGGACGGCAATCCATGCATAGCATATTTCTTCTTAGCAAGTCACAAGCGAATTTATTTGCACAATGTTGAACTTATAACAAAACAGTAAAATTATGGCAAAATTAGTAACAGTAGTACAAACGTACTTCAAAAACGGAACTTACCGTAACAACAGGGTTGAGATGCAGATTCCTGACGAGGCAGCAGAAATCATCAGAAAATACTGGCAGGAAAAACAAATCCACAACTGCACCGAAGCTAAATACTTAGCAAGCAATCAAGCTGCTACGGTTGAACTCTATGGCGAAAGATATGATGAGGAAATTCTGCTTTGTGGAATGCATAATATAGCAGCTACCGAACAAATTGAGGACGAGACATTCGAACAGTATATTAAAGATGAGGAGAAAGAAGATGAACAGCATTAAAATTCACAGTTTGGCATTCGTAATTTTTATGCCTTGTGTTATGGCTTTTTCAGAAGGCTCATTGATAATCAACGCCATCGGATTGGCTTATATATTAGTTCTTTTTAAGCTCTCAGGTACGACAATCGGCAAACGATTTATTCGTAGTTATTACAAAGAAATTCTTTGGATTGAAAACAGATTAAAATAACCGGGAGAATATCTCGAGAGAATCACAAGAATGGCGGACAGGTTTATATCCGCCATTTTTAATAATCTATATATAAATCCCAGCGCTGTGACAATACAATAAAATCAACCTTACCTACTATTACGGTTATATTACTCTTTCATTAACACATATGCAAGCTGTCAATATCGTCAGTGTGCTAAAAGTTTTAAAGTTTGCAGAGCTTTCGCAGAGGTCATTTCTGCTGCACCACCCCGAGAGAATTCTGGAGCAAAATTTGGCGAAATAAAATGTTAAATTGCCGTTAGATTTAATAATAAAGCGGAAACTCCAGATTTAATCTCTATCATTAGATTTTTATATAATATATATAATTATATGGGTTAATATATTTAATGATGATAGAGGTCACTTCTATATATAAATTTTATATATTATGGAGTATAATTATATTAATATATTCAGAGGTTTTACAATTCCAAAGCTATAATCTATATATAATTGGCGGCACTGTGACAATATTGCAATTCAGAATTAGATACAAAGAAAGGAGCCGCTCTTCACAGAGCAGCTCCTCGACAACAAAAGTTATTTACGATTTATTCTCGTGAAGTTCTCGGGCTTATGCAAGGTCTTCGTCGCCAGCACCTTCTCCAGCAGCTTCTGCCTGTGCATCATGCTTAGCAGCGAGCTCAGCCTTAGCAGTTGCAAGAGCTGTCTTACGAGCCTCGAGAGTCTCCTGAGCTTTCTGCAGAGAGGCTTCTGCCTTCTTCAG
>Ga0326511_10000801_pt1 | contig 27312 bp, 26 predicted proteins | sample 0_2496_0518_D_FD_203701 | JGI IMG/M metagenome (GOLD analysis project Ga0326511, IMG submission 203701) | Bovine rumen microbial communities from UC Davis, California, United States - 0_2496_0518 | ecosystem: Host-associated > Mammals > Digestive system > Stomach > Rumen | place: USA...
TCACGGATTTCGGAAAAGTGCTCCGTTTTGGCGCGTATTGCCACATGACGAGGTGCAAATGAACCCAAAACTGCCCGTCGCGATACTCGATGCGCGCGGAAAGTCTCACCACCTGACCAAGGACGTCAGGATGCAGAGGCTCGCAACGGAGGTGAAGCCCATGACTACCGACATAGACCCGCCGCGCACGCTCACGACCAAGCGGATGCGCGAAAGGTTCGTGGAGGTTGCCACGCTGCTCGACACCATGGGCGTGTGGGATGCAGCCGACACCGACGAGCTCGCGCGCTACGTCATGGCGTCCGAGGCCTACGACCTCATCATGGGCAGGTTTGTCAGAGCGTGCCGAAGCGGCGACCTCGACCTTATCAAGGAGCTCGCGCCGCGCCAGAAGGAGCTGCACAGGCAGGCGCACGAGCTCGCGTCGTCGCTGGGGCTCAACGTCACGAGCCGCGCGCGCATCGTCGTGCCGCCGAAGGTGAGCCAGTCCGAGGAGGTCGACTTTTAGTGTGCTTGATATCAGCAAACAGGCCGCCCACGTAGACCTCGAGCAGGTACCAGAGATTGCGGGATGGCTCCATATGGTCGAGGACGGAAGGATCGTCGCGTGCGCCGAGCAGCATCAGCTCTGCGCACTCGTCAGACGCATCTTCGAGAACGAGGACCTGCGCATCGACCGCACGAAACTCGACCGCTACAAGGGGTACCAGCGCTACTTCCCGTTCGACCTCGAGCCTGACGAGCTCTTCATGCTCGCCCTCATGCTCTGCACCTACACGTCGGACGGCATCCCGCGCTTCAAGGAGCTGTTCCTCTACGTCGGTAGGGGATACGGAAAGAACGGGTTCATCACCTTCCTGACCTTCTGCATGCTCTCGGACGCAAACGGCATCCTCGAGTACGACGTGCACGTGGTCGCGACCTCCGAGGACCAGGCGAAGACGTCGTTCGACGAGATGCGAAACATGTTCGACCGCAATCCCGACACGTTCTCCCGCGGGTTCCGCTGGACCAAGACCGAGATCAAGAACAAGAGGACGTCGAGCATCTTCAAGTTCCTGACCGCCAACGCCCAGACCAAGGACGGTGGCAGGCCTGGGGCGCTCATCCTGGACGAGGAGCACGCCTACCAGGACAACAAGACCATGGCCGTGCTCAAGGGTGGACTCGGCAAGAAGCCCGACGCGCGGATCTTCAAGATCACGACCGACGGTGACGTGCGCGAGGGCCCGCTCGACGAGGACAAGGAGCTGGCCGAGCTCATCCTCGACGGCAAGGAGCCCGACAACCGCGTGCTCCCGATGGTGTTCAGGCTCGACGACCCGGACGAGATCCACGACGAGCGCATGTGGGCGAAGGCGAACCCGTCCGTGACCAGGCGGCCGCACCTCCTACAGGAGTACCGAGACGACTACCGCGAGTGGTGCCGCCACCCACAGAAGCACCCAGAGGTCCCGACGAAGCGCTTCAACTGCCCGCAGCAGCGGCTTGACATCGCGGTCACGCCCTACGAGAACCTCGTGCGCGCCTCCCGCGACGTGGGCGACCTCAACGGGCTGCCCTGCATCCTCGGCATCGACTACGCGCGCACGACCGACATGCTCGGCGCGTGCCTGCTCTTCAACCGCGACGGCGAGTACCAGGCCGTCCACCACGGCTGGTGGTGCACGCACAGCTCTGACGCTGGCGAGGTGAAGGCCCCTCTCGAGCAGTGGGCCGCCGAGGGGTGGCTGACCATCGTCGATGACGTTGACATATCGCCGACGCTGGTCACCGACTGGGCGAGGGAATGGACCGACGCCCACGGCTGTCGCATCTACATGGCGGCAATCGACGACTACCGCATCACGCTTGTGAAGGACGCCCTGAAGTCCATCGGGCTCGACTCGGCCCTCAAGGGGGACGACCAGCAGGTGTACCGCGTGCGCCCGTCCGACCAGATGCGCGTGCAGCCCGTGCTCGACTCCGCGTTCGCGAACGGCTCCATCGCGTGGGGGGACTCACCGCTCATGAGGTGGTCGGTGAACAACGCGAAGCTGGTCCCCGCGCCGAACGAGAACTGGAAGTTCGGCAAGCAGGCGCCGCACTCCCGCAAGACCGACGTCTTCATGGCGATGGTCGCGGCGTTCGCCGTCGTCGACCGCCTCCCGAGAAACGAGGACCTCATCTTCGCGGCACCGTTCGTCTTCTGACGTCCCTGGCTTCATCATCGCCGCGAAACGCGGTCACACGGCCCCGACATGGGGCCTTTTTCATGTCGAACCGACCTCGATTGGAGGTTACACATGGCGATAATCAGGCAGCGCATCATCGACTGGCTCGGCAACGTCGTCTCCGACACAAACCCGACGCCCGCCGAGACGCAGGTCATAGACGACCTCGCGGCCTGTCAGTGGATGGAGGTCGCGCGCGCCGTGATGGTCAGCTACGTGGTGGCCGCCATCCAGCGCTCAGAGATCGTGTTCCGCACGGACGGCCAGCGCAGCTACGGCCGTGACGCATGGCTCTGGAACGTGAGCCCGAACCCGAACCAGTCTCGCGCGGAGTTCATGAGCTGCCTGCTCATGCGCCTGCTCAAGGACAGAGGGGACGCGCTTGTCGTTCCCGTCAAGAGGCGCGGGCTGACGCACCTCTACCTTGCCGACGGCTTCACGCCGGAGCCTCATCCCGGCGGCAGGGACGTGTTCGCGAACATCTGCATCGAGGGGTCGACCGAGGTGGTCAGGCGCAGCCTCACGGCAGACGACGTCTACTACTTCCGCATCGACTCCGACTCGAGCTGGATGCAGCTCATGCGCAACATGGACGCGCTCTACGACCAGCTCGGGACCTCGGTGGCGCAGGCCCTCATCGACTCGAACGGGCGCAAGTTCGTCCTTCACCTCGAACAGGACATAAACGGCACCGAGCAGCAGCGCAAGGCGATCGAGAACTACATCAAGGGCAACCTGCGCAGCTTCGTCCGCTCGAGCAACGTGGTGCTCCCGATGTACCGCGGCATGAACCTCGAGCGCATGAGCGCGGGACCCACTGGCGCCGTGTCAAGCGTCAACGCGGCAACGGCCCAGACCACCCAGATCCGCAAGGACATGTTTGACACCGCGGCCGCGTGCTGTCGAATCCCCGCGGCGTTCCTCGAGGGCAACACCAACAACTTCGAGCAGCTGCTCGAGTCGTTCCTCACGTTTGCGGTCGACCCCATCGCCAAGGGCGTGATAGCCGAGGAAATCACGCGGAAGACCTTCACGCAGTCCCAGTGGTCGGCATCGAATGGCGAGACGAGCGTGACCGTCGACACGACCCACGTGCGCCATGTCGACCTGTTCGGCGTCGCCGACAAGGTCGCCAAGCTCATCGGCAGCTCGGTCGAGAGCCCCAACGAAATCCGCAAATTCACGGGCCAGGAGCCGATTCCCAAACCCTGGGCCGATGAATACCAGATGACGAAGAACAACGAGGCAGCGGGCGGAGGTGAAAACAATGCCAATCAGACCAGTGCCAATGCAGCTCCTAGTCTCTAGCGACCAGTCCAGCGCCGACCTGCACATCATGGGCGACATTCGCCGTGGCAGCATCTGGGACTCGTTCGACGAGACCGGAGCAGCCATTGAGCGCAAGACCGAGTCTCTCGACGTGGTCAAGGCGCTCGCCGACATGCCGAAGAGCGTGCAGCGCATCAACGTGCACATCAACTCCTACGGAGGCGAGGTTGCCGAGGGTCTCGCGATCTACAACGCGCTCAAGTCCCATCCCGCGCAGGTCACGACCTACTGCGAGGGCTTCGCGTGCTCCATCGCGTCGGTGGTCTTCATGGCCGGTGACGAGAGAATCATGCGGGACAGCTCCATGCTCATGATCCACAACCCGTCGAACTACGCGAGAGGGACCTCCGACGAACTGCGCAAGGCAGCTGACGACCTCGACGCAATCCGCGAGACCTCAATTGCGGCCTACATGAGTCACGCGACCTGCAGCCGCGAGGAGCTAATCGCCCTCATGGACGCAGAGACGTGGCTCACGCCCGAGCGCTCCGTCGAGCTCGGTCTCGCGACCGCAACCGAGAGCGACGAGGACGAGAGCGAGCCGACCCAGAGCGCGCGCCGTCACGTTATGCACGCCATCATGGGCGCCAAACCCGTGGCCGTCGATGTGGTTGCGCCGACCATTGACATCGAGGAGGTCGCACGTCGCATCGCGGAGCAGCTCATAGCGTTCGCGCCATCGGTGACCGCCACACAGGAATTCATCGAGCTTAAGTCCGATGAGCCTGATCCGGACGAAACGCAGCCGGAGCCTGAATCGCAGGAGACCGCTGCTCAGCGCTTCGCGCGCATCTTCCAGCAGCTTTCCGAGTAAGCAATCGCAACAACCGAAAAGGAGGGCCAATATGCCCATCAACCTTAAGGGTCAGGCTTCCAACGCCGCCCATCAGCTCGCCGTGGCCTTCAACGACGGCTCCGTCGAGGCAATCGAGCAGGCATTCCAGACCTTCGGCAACGAGGTCGCCGAGCAGCTCGCCGACGAGTTCACTTCCGCGCAGGGTGACCGCACCATCCTCGCCCAGCGCGGCTTCCGCCAGCTGACCACCGCCGAGATGGCCTACTTCACTGCCGTCGGCGACGCCCTCGCCAGCCCCAACCCCCAGCAGGCCTTCGCCGTCTTCGACACCAACCAGGCCAACGGCATGCCCGCCAAGATGATGCCCGAGACCGAGATCAACGAGATCCTCAAGGACCTCACCGAGCGTCACGAGCTCCTCTCTGTCCTCCATATGGTCCCGACCGGCTACCAGACCACGTGGCTTCGCAACAAGCACTCCCGCCAGTTCGCCGTCTGGGGCGCCGTCTCCTCTGCGATCTCGCAGGAGATCACCAGCGCATGGGAGACCGTGACCATCACGCAGAACAAGCTGTCCTGCTATGCGGCTGTCTCGCGCGACATGCTCGCCCTTGGTCCGACCTGGCTCGAGGCGTACGTGCGCACCACCATGGGCGAGGCCATGGCATGCGGCATGGAGAAGGGTGCCATCACCGGCAAGGGCATCGGTGGCGAGCCCATCGGTCTCGACCGCAACATCGCTGGTTCCATCGACCAGACGACCGGCTACCCCAAGAAGACCGCCGTCGCCGTCACCGACTTCACCCCCGCATCCTACGGCGCGCTGGTGGCCACGCTTGCCAAGACCGACGACAACAAGGTCAAGCAGTCCATCGCCGGACTCACCATGGTCTGCAACCTCAACGACTACCTGACCAAGATCATGCCCGCCACCACGGTGCTCAACGAGGCTGGCCAGTACGTCAACAACCTGTTCCCTGTCGCAACTCGCGTGATTACCTCCGAGTTCGTCGACAACAACGAGGCCATCCTGTTCCTGCCCGACGAGTACGAGTACCTCGTGGGCGGCGTGCGCGGAGTCGAGTACTCCGACGAATTCCAGTTCCTGAACGACATGCGCTACTTCAAGATGGTCTCCTACGCCCACGGCATGCCGCGTTGGAACACCACGGCAGCGCGTCTCGACATCACCAACCTTGACCCCGCCTACATCACGGTCAAGGTCGCTGAGGTCGCTGGCACCGTCAAGACCAAGGAACAGTCCTAGTAGCTAGGAGGTGAGCGCACATGAGCGTCAGTGCCAGCACCATGAGCGCCGTGCGCTCTAAGCTCAACATCACGTGGGACTCCGAGGTCACCGACGAGCGGCTCGAGCTGGTAGTGGAAACGGTCACACCAGCTCTTGCCGCTCGTCTCGCATACGACCCAGGGCATGAGTTCACGAGCGCTGATGGCGAGGCGTGGGGGCTCTTCCTTAACGCCTGCCTGTACGAGTTCTCGGACGCCCTCGATGACTTCTGGGAGAACTACGGCGCGTCGGTTCGTGCGTGCCGCCTGCTGAACGTGGGCGGGGACTACTCGGAGGGGACCGACGATGCTTAGGCGAAAGCGCGAGGTCTTCGCGCCAACCGACGGCATCGTGTGCGTCATGGCCGAGACCGCCGAGCGCCAGACGAGGGGCATCGACTTCTCGAGCACGGCTGGGCTCGCGCAGGCGTTCCCTCTGGCATTCCGCCAGAGCCGCCTGCGCACCGAGGACATGGACCTTGCCGTGGCCGAGGGAGTGAGAGTCACGCGCAAGGTGGTCACTCGCAAGGCGCCGAACGTGGACGCGGGGACCGTCGTGGCAATCGACGGCTCCGTGTACGACGTGACCCGCGTGGACCTCTACCCGCAGAACATGACCCTCTGGCTCTCCGAGCTGACCACCGACGGCACGTGCGTGCTCCACGGCACGACCGTGACACGTGACGAGCGCGGCGAGGTAACGAGGGGCGACGCCCCGACGACCGTCTACGTGCGCTCCGCGTCCATGGGCGGCGAGTCGGGCACGCAGGCAGGAGCTCAGAGCGTGTGGCCGTCGACCGAGCTGACCATCCGCACCGTCGACTGGGACCAGGAGCGCTCCGTCACCTACCGCGGCGTCACCTACAAGGTCGTGGAAATCAGGGGTGACGGCGAGTGGCTCACCATCAGATGCGAGGAAGGGGCGGTTCAGCATGGCAAATGACGTCGTGTGCGGCGTGGACGGCTTCGGCGAGGCCCTCACGTCCATCTGCATGAGCCACGTCGCGAAACAGACCGAGAACATGGAGAAGCTTGTCGAGAAGGCTGCGAAGAAGAGCGCCTCCGAGCTTCGTCACGGCCCCCTCACGCCGAGAGAGACGGGTGACTACGCCAGCAGCTTCCGCGCCAAGCGCGGCAACTGCGGGGAGGGGACCGTCGAGTACGAGGTCGGCAACGCCCGAAAGCGCGGCAACCTCACGCACCTGCTCGAGTTCGGCCACGAGCTGTTCGTCCACGGCCGCCCGACCAACAAGCGCACGCGCGCGTTCCCGCACATCGAGCCCGCCTACCTTGAGGGGGCCAAGGTAATTCAGGATGCTACGGTGGACCAATGAGGACCTACGACGACATATGCGACGCCATGAGGGCCTGCGGCATCCCGTTCGCACGCATCTCATGGGAACCGCTCGCGCCCGAGGACATACCAGCCCTCCCTCACGCCCTCCTGGTCCCGCAGAGGACCCGCAACGCCAAGGCAGGCGACGGCATCTCATGCCACATCACGCCATACAACGTGGAGCTCTACTGCCAGGGTTCGAGCATGTCCCTCGAGGAACGGGTCCAGACCGCGCTCGAGTCGGCAGGGTTCGCCCCCGACCGCTACACGGTCCCGCTCTCTGACGGCATAACGGAGGTCGTCTGGGGCGGGCTCGATTGTTTGGAAGACTAAAGAATTAAGGAGGCATCATGCCTGACACCATCAACGGCATCCAGTACGGCCTCGAGGCCGTCGGCTACCGCGTCGAGAACAGCGATGGCACCTACGGCCCCGAGAAGGTCATCGACTGGCCCATCAACCTGACGCTCGACTTCCAGTCCCAGTTGCTCAAGTTCTATGCCAATGACGACACCGCGGCCGCCATCGAGACCGACGACGGCTTCTCCGGCTCGCTCGAGGCCATGTACTTCCCCGATGACTTCCTGGTGGACGTCCTCGGGCAGGTGCGCGACTCCAACGGCGCGATCCTCCAGGGTGGCGGTGAGAAGTCGAAGTACTTCGCCATGCACTTCATGTTCAAGGGCGACAAGTACGACAAGAAACGCTGGGCCTGCAAGTGCAAGGCGACTCCGCCCACTGGCGCCCACACCACCACCGAGGGCTCGACCATCAACGCCGACCACGAGACCATCCAGATCACGGCAATCGCCAAGACCTTCACCGAGGGCTCGGGCAATACTGCGACCACGACCAAGTACGCGGTGGCGACCATGAGCGACACGACCACCACCCACGACGCCTACCTGACGTTCTTCGACATGGTCCCGCACGGCACCGCGAGCTCCTAAGCCATCGGCAGACGGCAACAGACATCAGCAACAAGCACTAGGGCAGGGTCTTCTGACCCTGCCCTTTTTACGCAAAGAATCGAGGAAACGTGGCTAACACGACCACCATCACCCTGGGAGAGAAGGAATACGCGCTCAGGGCGTCCAACTGGGCATCGCAGCTCTACGCCGACGAGTTCTTCGGCAAGGTCTCTGACAGCTACAACGGCAGCCTGCAGCACGACGCAGCACAGGTCTTCGCCGACTGCGTAACCACCGACGAGGATGGTGAGAACCTGACCATCAATTTCGTCCCGCCGACACTGTGGCGCGTCGTGTGGGCCCTTGCCTACGCGGGCGGCTCGGTCCAACTCGGGTACGACAAGTGGATGGACTCGGTCCGCGACGAGATGTGGACGGTCGGACAACAGGCGGAGGCGTGCGGCGAGGTCCTTGACCTCATGATGCGCACCTTTTTTCGGTAGCGACCGAAACCGCGCGGCCAAGAGCCTGAGAGACCAGAAGCCAAAAAGCGACGCGCTTCCGCAGGCGTACCTGGACTTCGCCCCTGAGACGCTCATCTTCACGCTCATGCGGCTGGGGTTCACGGCCAAGGAGGCACGCGACATGAGCCCCGACGAATCGGAACGGTTTGTGGCCATCTCGACGGCTAAGAGCCCCGACGAGCCAGAGATGGTGCGCCCCGGCGTCCGCAAGGCCACGCAGGCAGACTTTGACAGATTCTAACCTCTAGGAGGCACACAATGGCGGGCGAGTTCAAGGGCCTGACAATCAAGTTTCGTGGCGATGCCTCCGACCTCTCGAAGGCCCTCTCCACAATCAACTCCGAGATGCGCGCCACGACGCGCAGCGGCAACGAGGTGCAGCGCATCCTCTCGATGAAGGGCGCGACGGGCAACGTCAAGCTGCTCGCGCAGAACGTCAAGATAGCCGGAGACCGCTGCAAGCAGTGGAAGGAGCGCGTAGACACGCTCAAGGCCGCCCAGGAGTCCATGGGCGAGCGCACCGAGGAGAACGCGCAGCAGTACGACTACCTCACCGAACAGATAGAGCGCGCCGAGGCAAGGCTCGAGTCCTACACGCAGCAGCTCCACGAGGCGGAGGCGGCCTACGACAGGAGTTCCACAAAGCTCGGGCAGTTCGGCCAGAAGCTCAAGGACGGCGGCGAGGGCCTGCAGAAGCTCGGGCAGGGCATGCAGGACACGGGCGCGACGCTGACGAGGACCGTTACCGCACCGCTCGTCGCGCTTGGCACCGTGAGCGTCAGAAGCGCCGTCGAGGTGGACACGGCGCTCACGGGCGTGCGCAAGACCCTCGACGCGACCGAGGGCGAGTACCAGAAGCTCAAGGACGCGGCAATCGAGTCGAGCAAGCAGCAGCCAGTCGACGCCGCGACCATCCTCAACATCGAGGCGCTCGGCGCGCAGCTCGGGTTCGGGATAGACGAGCTGCAGGAGTTCGCCCGCGTCGCGAGCGGTCTCGACGTCTCCACCGACATGGGCTGGGAGGACGCGGCCACCAACATGGCCCAGTTCGCCAACATCATGAAGATGAGTCACGGGGACGTGGGTCGCTACGCTTCGACCGTCGTTGACCTCGGCAACCACTTCGCCACCACCGAGAGCGCAGTGTCCGACATGGGCATGCGCATCGCGGCAGCAGGCGCGCAGCTTGGCATGAGTGAGGCGGACGTGCTCGGACTCGCGGGCGCTCTCACATCCATGGGCGTCACCGCAGAGGCGGGCGGCAGCGCGATCTCTACCATCATGAGCAACATCGACAAAGACGTTGCCATGGGTAACGAGAACATGAGTCTTTGGGCAGAGACGGCGGGCATGAGCGCGCAGGAGTTCGCTACCGCATGGGGCAATGACCCCGTGGACGCACTCGCGCGCGTCCTCTCCGGTCTCGCAGATGCGTCCGAAGAAGGCTCTTCAATGGCCGTCATGCTTGACGACCTCGGCATCGGGTCAATCCGTCAGACCGACGTGATGAAGCGTCTTGCGGGCAACACCGAGCTGATGACCGACGCTGTCGACCGCGCGAACGCCGCATGGGAGGAGAACACGGCGCTCGACACCGAGGTCGCAAACCGCAACGAGTCCCTAGCGTCCAAGTTCCAGATCCTCGCGAACAAGCTGCAGGCAATCGCAATCGATGTCGGCGGACCGCTCGCAGAGGCCCTCATCGATGCCGTGGACGCATTCGAGCCGATGATCTCGAAAATCGGCGACGTTGCTAGGGCATTCGCCGACATGGACACCGAGCAGCAGCGCAGCATCATCAAGTACGCGGCAATGGCCGCGGCAGCTGGCCCGCTGCTCACCATCTTTGGCAAGCTCACGAGTGGCGTCGGCACGTTCGTCACTGGTCTTGGGGATGGGGCGCTCAAGCTCGCCACCTTCGCGGGCCAGATTAAGCGCGGAAATGGCCTCACAACGGCGCTCACGACATCCTTTGAGGGGGCGAGCACGGCGGTCGCGGGCCTGCAGGTCGTCCTTGGCACCCTCGCAATCGCCGCGGTGGCAGGCACGGTCAAGGTCCTATACGACGAGATGACCGAGGCGGACCGCGACGCGCGCAACCTCGCGGACGCAATGGACGGCGTCAACGCGAACACGGAGGGCCTCGCGGCCGCCTTCACCACTGGCACCGACACGCTCGGTCAGTTCGGGGAGAAGGCCGGACTGGTAAAAAGCGACATGGACGGCCTTCTGGACTCCATCAGGCAGCACAACGAGCGCAACGCCGAGACGCGACAGAGCACGTCCGACCTCATCGGCGAGCTCGAGCACTACAAGGACGTCATCGACAGGGCCGCAGGCGCCGGCGAGGGCTACGAGGGGAACATAGGCGAGCTTCAGGTGGCCGTCTCAGGCCTGAACGACATACTCGGCACCTCCTACGATGTCCACGACGTGCTTGAGGGCAAGTACAAGGACGAGGCGGGCGAGGTCCACAACCTCAAGGACGAGATTGACAAGCTCATAGCATCCAAGGAGCGCGAGGCGCGCGCGAGCGCCCTCACTGAGATGGCGGCAGACACCTACAAGGAGCGCGTCAAGGCCGAGAAGGAGCTCGAGAAGGCCGAGCAGGAGTACTCGGAGCACTGGAACTCGTGGGGCCCCAACTACATCAAGGAGCTGCAGAAGGAGGGCCACAGCTACGAGGAAGCCGCGGAGATGGCCAAGGACGCCTTCGACAACAAGATCCAGAGCAGCAGCGAGTACGCGCGCAACGTCAAGGCGGCCCAAAAGGCCGTTGACGAGCTAACCGAGGAAGAGCAGACCTACTACAACATGCTCGGTGACCTCACGGAGGCGGAGAACGCCCACTGGGGTGAGCGCGAGAGCGTCATCATGACTACCGAGCGGATGAAGGAGGCGTGCCAGTCCCTCGGGTACGACGTGAAGGAGCTCTCACAGGGCCTTGAGGACGCAGGCGTATCCACCGAACAATTCGCGCAGGTCGGCGGAGACCAGTTCGCCATGATGGCCGAGATGGCGGGCGGCAACATGGACACGCTCATCTCGCTCATCCAGAGCTACAACGAGCAGGAGTTCGAGGAGAAGTACGGCAACCTGCACGTCAACGGTATTGGTGAGGTAGTCGACGCGAACGGCACCATCATGGAGTGGAACGGCACTGACTTCGTTCCCAAGTACCTCGAGGTCACGACCAACGCGGGAGAGGCCGCGGGCGAGGTCGACACGCTCAACAAGAAGACCGACGCCGTCAAGGACAAGGACAGCAAGGTCGAGGCTAAAGTCAACGGCAAGAGCCTCGTCGACGACCTCAACAAGTCAATCAACGGCGTGCCCAAGAGCACGAACGTCTCAATGACGGCGCACACCTACGGCAAGGGAAACGTCGACACACTGCTCTCGACGCTCGCGAACGCCAACGGACGCACCTATGACGTCTACTTCAACACGCACAACACGACCTACAACAAGACCGTCACCGAGGAGGTCAAGAGGGCCCGTGGCGCCATCGTGAGGAACCACGCGGCCGGTGACATCCTCATGGCGAACAGGCGCGGCATGGGCGTGATGTACGACGCAGAGAACCGCATCGGCGAGCAAGGCGCAGAAGCCATCGTCCCGCTCCAGCAGCCGTTCGCGAACAACTTCGCTGGAATCATCGCGGACGCCATAGCGGCGCACGGTGGCATCGGTGGCGTCCAGATCGACTACGAGCGTCTCGGTCAAGCCGTGGCATCGGCCATAGCCGGCATGTCCGTCCAGATGGACGGCCGCGAGCTCATCGGCGCAATCGCACGCACGGCGAGGTCCGCCGCGCGCATGTACGCAGGGTAGGAGGGATGAAGAATGGCCCTTGTTGAGGGTACCTACCTCATCATCAACGCCAAGTCGGGCATGGCCCTCGACGTGAAGGGCGGCAGCGACAAGAGCGGGTCCAACGTCCAGCAATGGAACGTGAACCGCTCCGACGCCCAGATCTGGGCGCTCACCGAGCAGGACGACGGATGGCAGGCCATCTGCTCTCTCACGGGCCGCTCGCTCGACGTGGCTGGCGGCACCATGGCGAACAGGCAGAACGTGCAGCAGTGGTCCGACAACGACTCCCTCGCCCAGCGATGGGAGATAACGGCCGACGGCAACAGCTACACGTATGGCGGCACCAGCTACCCGACCTACACCATCAAGTGCAAGAAGGGGACGACCTTCGCGATTGACGTGGCGAATGGCTCCACAACGGCTGGCGCCAACATCCAGATCTACACCGCCAACGGCAGCGTGGCCCAGAGATGGGTGTTCGTCCCAGTGCTCGCCCTCACCGAGGGCGGCACCTTCGAGCTTGTAAGCGCCATGGACACATCGCTCTGCGTCGACATCTCTGGCGGTTCGACGGCCAACGGCGCGAAGGCCCAGGTCTACACTCGCAACGGCACCAACGCACAGGTCTTCGAGGCGAACGTCGACAGCCAGAACATGCTCGTCCGCATCGTGAGCGCGAACTCCGGCAAGGCGCTCGACTCCAACGGCGCAGCCAAGAACGGCACACAGGTCCACCAGTGGGCAAAGACGAGCACCGTGAACCAGTGGTGGCTCGTCGAGAAGTACGGCAGCGTCAAGGTCGACGGCGTCACGTGGCCGACCTACATCCTGCGGGCGCAGGCGAACAGCGGCAGGGTCATGGACGTCGCTGGAGCAAAGAAGGCTGCGGGGACCAAGCTGCAGGTCTACGACCGCAACGCGACCGCGGCCCAGAGGTTCGCATTCGTCAGGACCGAGATGCTCGGTAGCTCCATTCCTGCGCCGTCGAGAAGTGACGCGGTCCTGCAGGGGATTGGGACGCTTGAGCACTCCATCGGCTTTGTCTGCGACGAGACCGCGTACCAGGCAAGGTTCCGCACGCGCACGTGGTCGGCCAACCACAGGACGGTGACCACCAGCAAGTGGAAGTCCCTCGACGGGCAGGCGGATGCTGGCAGGGACGGCTGGGGAGACGCATGGACGCCGACCTTCGAGGTCTCGTCCGGCGGCAGCGTCGTCGTGCCCACCCCAGTAAGCGCAACGATCGTCGCCGGCTCGAGAGACCTTGTCGTCGTCGACGTCGAGATACGAGCATTTCGCGAGAGCTACGGCACCACAGGCTCATACGCGCACGGTCCCGTCACACGCTCGACGGTGACCTTCACGCTGCAGCCGACCGTTGCCGTAGACTCGGTGTCCATGGCAGTAGATGGCCTGAAGGTCGACCTGTCATGCGACTACCCACACGCGGGCAACCGCTACTCCGTCGAGCTGTGGCAGGACGGCGAGCGCATCGCGGCGCGCGAGACCGTCTCGGGCAACGGCACCGCGACGGTGACCATCCCCTTTGCGTCCCTGGGAAGGCTCCCTCGCAACGGGCAGGCCGTCGAGGTGCGAGCGTCGGTCGTCACCGCGGACGGCGGCTCCGGCTCGTGCGTGGCCACCAAGACCGTCTCGTGGTCGGGGACCGTCACGACCGTCACGCCGACTGTCACCTACGACTCCGACACTCTCACCGCCATTGTGACGTGCTCTGGCGCGGCGGGCGGCAGCTGTCTTCTCGAGGTCACCGACTCCGGCGCGCCAAGAATCGTCGAATGCCCCGAGGTCTCGTCCGGCGTCTGGCGCGTGCCCTATCCGCTCGGTGTCCAATGGAACGCCCATGTCCTTTTGAGGGCCTCTGGCGGGTGGAAGCTCGGAACCATCGAGGGGCAGATCTTCGACTCCGACGAGTACGTGTGGAACTGGGGCGATGGCTGGGGCGAGTGCCTGAGGCTCCGTGCGAATGCCGACGACAGGCCCAGGCAGTCACGAGAGCATGACTCCAACTCGTCAACGGTGATAACGACTGGGCGCGCAAGGCCCATCGCGTTCGCCGCAAGGACCGTCTCCCTTGACCTGAGCGTGGAAGCGGCGACCTTCGGCGACTCCATCCCGCACAGCACCCGCGCTGACGTGGAGCGTCTCGTCTGGACCATCGGGGACGGATGGTATCCGGTGTACCGCACGCCAAAGGGCGACTGGCACCGCGTGGCCGTCACGGGCGCGAGCACCGGCTGGGACAACGGCATCTGGTGTCGTGCGGAGGTCGAGCAACAGGCGGTGGAGCCATGAGCGTGGACTGGCATGACCTCGAGCACGACTGGGAGGTAAGGGCCTACCTCGTCGACCAGCACGCGAGCGGTCTCGTCATAGGCGAGCTCGCAGGGTTGGATGCCAGCAGGTGCGAAGTCGTGGAGGGCTACTACTCCGACACAAGGGTGTCAGCAAAGCTCGAGACGGTGGTGGGGGAGGGCGAGTCGGACGGATACGTCCCGAACGCCCGGATCCGCCTGGTCCTCGGCATCCCGCGCTGGGGATGGGAGCGCGAGCTCATCACTGGGTTCGTCACCGACGTGGTGCCGCGCGACGAGGACGGGTGCACGAGGCGCGAGTACTCACTGGACTCCACGCTGTGGGGTCTCTCGGCCGACTACCTCACGTCGAAGCTCACCTGCTCGGCAGGCGCAAAGGCGCTCACCGCAGCCAAGAAGATCCTTAGCGACAGAGGCATCGAGTACGACGCGGACGGCGCACGTGACAGGAGCATCCAGAAGGTCACCGTCTACGAGCCCGGCACGGTAGCTCTCTCTACGCTCTTCGACCTACTCAGCGGTTACAGCAGGCTTGACGTGAACGGGCGCGGTATCGTCACGATCCGCGCGTACACGCCACCGTCCAAGCTGACGCCGTCGGTCACTATCGACCCATACGACCCTCGTACGAACGTCGTGGGTGACATTCGTGAGACCGACACGTCCTGGGAGAGGCCAGGCGCCGCGATCGTCACGGCCAACGTGTCGAAGAGCACCACGAAGAACGGCAAGAGCGTCACCACACACGAGGTTCGCGCAGGGACCTACTTCGCGCCGGCATCCGACCCGGCGTCGCGTGACGCCAGAGGATACCTGCGCTTCGCGAAGGACACCTACTCCGGGAGCGCGGACGAGCCGACAACCTCGGAGCTGACCAACAGTGCCAGAACCGTCTGGAACAACAACCAGGACAAGGGCAGGTCGTGGGAGCTCTTGGTCATCTACATGGACCTGCACGAGGGGGACGTCGTGTCCCTCGTTCGGCCAGACGGCACGCACCGCTGCCTTGTGCAGAGCGTCACGACCTCCCTTGACCCAACCGACCGAACACAAAAGCTCACACTCAAGGAGGTATAGCAATTGGACTTTCTTGACGCGGTTTCGTCCCTGCTGGGCAAGCGAAGGGCAGAGAGCACCGGAATCCAGCAGCCGACGAACGTGCACCTAGTCACGATGGAAGCTGTTGAGGCATCGTCCGACGGCACCGTGCTGGTCGACCCTGGTGGGGACGTGATCTCGCCTGACGGGTCCCAGTACGTCGAGATCCAGACCGTGGGCTCCGTCCAGGAGGGTGATGAGGTGGCGGTCGCTCTCGTGGGCGAGCCCGGCGGCGCGATGGACGTCATGGCAATCGGCACGGTCGGCGAGGGCGACCACCAGAACGAGCTCATCGCAAGCGCGTCGGAAGCCGCCCAGACAGCATGGGAGTACGCAGGCCAGGCCAACGACGCAGCCGTAGCCGCCCAGACCAGCGCCGACGCGGCGGCAGAGTCCGCACGCACCGCCAACGAGAACGCCACCAAGGCAATCGGCGACGCCGCTGCCGCATCCGCAGCAGCGACCGCAGCGCAGGGGAGCGCGGACAGCGCGGCGGCTTCGGCCAAGACCGCCAACGAGAACGCGCTACAGGCAATCGAGGACGCTGGCGCTGCGTCCGACGCGGCACAGGCGGCTCAGGGTAGCGCCGACAGCGCGGCAGAGTCCGCACGCACGGCACAGCAGACGGCAGAGGCGGCACAGCAGAGCGCGAACACTGCGCAGGGCGCGGCCAACGCGGCACAGGCGAGCGCGAACGCGGCCAACGCCCACGCGACCGCAGCGCTCAACAGCCTGTCCACGGTCGAGGACGTGGTTGACACCCTCACGTGGATTACCGAGCACGGCACGATGTCAAAGACCATCGACACGGCGGTTGACCCCTCCAAGGTCTACTTTGTCCGCGACAACAATGGCGACTATACGGTGGGTGGCAACCGCTACTCCATCGTGCAGGAGCCTGTTGCGTCCGCTCTCTCAAGCTACTACGAGCTGACCATCGACAAGAGCGTTGAGAACTACATCGCCACGCACCTCAGCGTCACCAACGAGGGCCTGTGGCTGACCCCAACGCAGTCTGGCGGCTACCGCGTACTGGTCGCGACGGGCGGCGCTGGCAAGACCTACCCGACCGCTGGCACCTACATCATCGACGGCAGCGGCGTGACCGTGGCCCAGTTCACGGGGACGGGCATCAGCTTCGCAGATAATCGCACGTTCTACATCGGCGGCGAGGACGCCTACATCTTCTTCGACGGCAACGGCCACATCAACATCGGCGGCTCCAACGTCACCATCGGCGGCTCTACCACCCTGGCGGAGCTTCTTGCCAAGTACGACGCCACGATTACCAGCGACGATATCTCCGTGAGCAAGACTGGCGGCACCGCGACCATCACGGTCGGCGGCGACACCGTGACCATCAGCGACGGCGCTACGGGCGCACAGGGACCCAAGGGCGACACGGGCGACCAAGGCCCGCAGGGACCCAAGGGCAACGACGGCACGAGCGTGACCGTGAGAAAGGTCGAGTACGGCACGAGCGCCAGCGCAAGCACGCAGCCCACGAGCTGGTCAACCACCGTCCCGACCTCCATCGCCAAGGGCCAGTGGCTCTGGGTCAAGACCACCTACAGCGACGGAACGGACGCAACGACCAAGAGCTACGTCGGCACGGACGGCGAGGACGGCACCAGCGTGTTCGTCCAGTCGGCCACCAAGAGCGGCGACACCACGACGGTCGTTCTCACGGACGGCACAACCTCCACGACGCTGACCATCAAAGACGGCGAGGACGGGCAGAACGGCACCGCTGGCGCGAACGGGTACGTCCACACCGCATGGGCGAACTCTGCTGATGGCAGGACCGACTTCTCGACCACCACATCCGCTGGCAAGAGCTACCTCGGCGTCTATACCGACAACACAGCCGCAGACTCCCAGACCTACTCCGACTACAGCTGGTCGCTGATAAAGGGCGCGGACGGACACAGCCCCACCGTCACCACCACGAAGAACAGCGACGGCTCGGTGACCATCTACGTGGACGGCACCGCGACGAGCACCGTGGACGCGGGCGAGGACGGCAGCACGCCGACCATCACGACCACCAAGAACAGCGACGGGTCCGTGACGATCTACGTCAACGGAACCGCGAGCAATACGGTCGAGGCGGGTGCTGACGGCACGAGCTACTACACCTACGTCCGCTACTCGGCCAACGCCAGTGGCAGCGGTATGGTCACCACCCCGACGAGCGCCACCAAGTACATCGGCGTGTACACGGGAACCAGCTCAAGCGTCCCCGCATACACCAGCTTCAAGTGGAGCAAGTACGTCGGCGAGGACGGCAACGATGCCGACCCCCTCACGGTCACCTCGCATGTGGTGGACTACCAGCTCTCAACGAGCGGCACCACGGCACCAACGGGCAATTGGAGCACCACGCCCCTCGCCCCGACCACCACGCAGTACCTCTGGACCCGAACCACCCTCAAGTTCTCGGACAACACTACGTCGGTCAGCTATAGTGTCGGCGGCAAGGCGGGAACCAACGGACAGAACGGCACCAACGGCACCAACGGTACCAACGGCACGGACGGCGGGCGCTGGTACGCGGGGACCAAGATCACTGGCACCAGCACCACGGCGACGGTGTTCTCCGGCTCCGGCATCACCGCCGCTGTGGTCGGTGACATGTACCTCAACACCTCGACGTACAACACCTACCGCTGCACCGTCGCTGGCAACGCATCCACGGCAAAGTGGGTGTACACCGCCAACATCAAGGGCGCGACGGGAGAGCAGGGACCGCAGGGAGAGACGGGAGCCAAGGGCGACACTGGCGCTCAGGGTCCGCAGGGCGAGACTGGTCCGCAGGGGCCGCAGGGACCGAAGGGCGAGACGGGAAGCGCTGGTACCAACGGCGTGTCCATCACGGGCGTCGAGCACCAGTACTACCTCTCGACCAGCAGCACGTCCCAGACGGGCGGCTCATGGGCGGTAAAGCCCGCAGCATACGTGAAGGGCCGCTACTACTGGGAGCGCTGGAAGGTCAGCTTCTCTAGCGGCAACCCGACCTACACCACCGCGACGCTGGCCGAGGAGGTCACGTCTGCCTGGACGGCAATCGAGAGCAACGACGAGCAGATCGCCCTCAAGGCCAACTCCTCCGACGTGTACACGAAGCAGGAGAGCGATGACCTCATCACGCAGGAGGTGTCAGACCGCAACGCCGCAATCGCGGTGAAGGCCAATGAGATTACGTCCAACGTCAGCGAGACGTACACCACTAAGGAAGAGTTCGCTGACTTGGAGGTGGGCGGGAGGAATCTGCTGCTGCACTCCAACAGGGAGCTTGTCAGGAGTGGAACTGGCCGTGAGGCCCTTAGTGGGTTTGCTCTGTCCGAAACCATACCAAAGGGAACTCAGGTAATCGCATCCGTGCAGGTCGATATCGACAATGTTACTTGGGCAGATTCGTCCTACACGAGACGTGTCGGGTTTGAGTTGTTTCAGCAGTCAGACGGTGTAGTGAGTGGCACCCAGTACGTAGGCGTATGGTGGGGACCCAACGGCATCAGTGACAATGGCGCTGGAATCTCATATGTGTCATCCGAAACTTCCTTCCATGGGCGCATATGGAGCACGGCAAAGCTCAGCAGAGACTTCAAGGGCTACGAGCTTGTGCCAAACAGGGAAGGCATCTATATCCAGAACGCTACGAGTGGCACCGTCAAGGTGTCCAAGCCAAAGTTTGAGATTGGCAACAAGTCTACCGACTGGACCATAGCGCCCGAAGACATAGACGAACGAATTACAACGGCAGAGTCGCGCATCACCCAAAATGCCGACAACATCGAGTTGAAGGTGTCTGCCGATGGGGTCATTGGCGCAATCAACCTCTCCAATGAGACCGCCAAGATTCAGGCGTCAAAGGTCGAGATTGACGGCACGGCGGTTTTCAATGCTATTAGCTCAGATGTAGACACTGCAATCACGAACAAGGGTTATGCCACCACCACACAGGTCGCAACGGCGAAGTCAGAAGCCATCTCTTCGGCCAACAGCTCCACCGACACGAAGCTGCAAAGCTACTCTACGACGGCACAGGCGAACAACCTGTATGACGCCAAGGGTGCTGCAGCTGCGGTACAGACGAACCTCGACAACCTCGAGATTGGCGGTCGCAACCTCCTAGCCACCAGTGGCGCCGCTTTATCCTATCCAAGAGCTGGAACGTCAAGCGGATATTTTATCGAGTTCAATGTGGCAAATGGCTACCTAATGCCATATGAGCTTGAAGCTGGTGTTGAGTACACGTTCTCGGTTGACGTTACGAGCAGCATCACACCGTTCGCTATCTCGGTTGGCGCTGGAACAAATGCACTCCAAAAGGACATTGCGTCGAAGGAAATTGCGTCTAGCGGTCGCGCAAGCATCACGTTTACGCCAACCGCCGACCGGCTCTCGCTCGGAAAGATGTTCGCGTTCAGGGTGCCTAGATACTCGACAAGCGGCACGTCGTATACGTATTCAGTAGACCGACCCAAGCTTGAGATTGGCAACAAAGCTACAGACTGGTCGCCTGCGCCCGAGGATATTGTCTCTCGCACCCAGCGCATTTACTACCGTTGGAACAGCGCGACGGCCCCAGCCGCCCCAACCTCTTGGGTGACCAAGGGTGACGATGGCTCGGCCCTCTGGACCAAGATGCACGTAGCCATCACCAGTACGCACAAGTACATCTACACGTGTGAGCAGTATGAGATGGCGGACGGCACGCTCGGCCACACGGACGTTCTGCTGGACAACACCATCACGGTGATTGACGGTGGGAACATCATCACGGGGTCCGTATACGCGACCGCCTTGAACGCTTCGAGCATCAACGCGAGCAAGAGCCTGACCGTTGGTGCAATGACTGATGCGGCTGCTGCGACGATTCTGAACAGCAACATAAGCGTTGGTGGCAGGAATCTACTTACTAACGCTCAGGCAAATTGGAAAACGGGGAGTCTTGGCAACGGCGTTTATTCGTCGTCTGGCTATCAGATATGTCCGACAAACGGCTCGCAGGGCACGAATTTCAAAATCCCAATCGAACCAAACACGCCGTATGTCGTGCAGGGATGGTCGGAACTTACAGACTATCCGACGCTGTTTGTTGGCGTGCATCAGTTGGATGAGAACCTTACGTTTCTCAACGATTCAACTTGGAAGCAAATCACAGGCACGGGATACTCGTTTACGTCGTTGTCAAACGCGGCCTACGTCCGTGTGACATTTAGGGAGCAGACATATTCCGCTGCGGGAGCTTCCGCAGTTGTCTCCGCTATGGGGGATTCAGTTCGAATTAAATTCGAAAAGGGCAACAAGGCCACCGACTGGACCCCAGCCCCAGAAGACGTGGACGCTGATATTTCGGAAGCGGCAAAGACCGCTTCCAACTACATCACCACAATCGATGCTAACAACGGCATCAAGATTGCCAACGCAAGCCCGTCCTCAGCAACCACCTACCTGCAACTGGCAAGCACGTTCCTCGACTTCGTCAGGGGCGGCGTGTCCATGCTCAAGGCGTGGGTGGACGGAACGACGGCGAAGGTGAGGCTTGGCTGCGAAGCGGCAGCGCACATCGTCATTGACAGCGGCTCAATCGGAATGCTTAACGGCGAGAACGAGATATTCAGCCTTGTTGGAAGCGAGACGGTACACGAGGACACTTCGAGCACAACAACATCAGACGTATCAACTATGTCTGTCGGCAATGGAGAGTACGGCAAGGCCAGCATGTCCTTCGAGCGCTACCACTACGAAAGCGAGGTTCAAGACAGCTACCGCAACGACATTGAGCTAGGCGTAGACACCGACAACGACAACATAAACAACACGTACTTTCGGTTGACTGACGTAATTGATACCGATTCAAGCAGCGGCACACCTCAGGGCAGCGCAAAGTTGAAGGCTAACTACCTTACGCTAGAAAACGACTCCACAGATGCTTTCTATACCATGCAGAACGTCATGGACGTGCTCGGCGGCGGCGTGACGCTCTACGACAACGATAGCGCGGCGGCAAGCGCGACAGCAACCCTCAATGAGAGCGCGGCAAACTTCCGGCGCTTGACCATCTTCTACAGGGACCAAGACAACACCTACAGTAGCGTGGATGTGTGGAATCCCAACGGCAAGCGCGTGTCGCTCGACCTCACGTGGATTAACGGCGCGTCCACCCAACAGATGTACCAGCGCGTGCGCTGGGTGACCATCTCTGGCACGACCATCAGCACGGCCAAGGACAGTAGCGATTCCAAGTACCGCACGGGACAGGTCAGGCTCGGCGGCTCCTACAGCGTCACCAACAACGACTACATCAGCATCGTCCATGTCATCGGATACAGGTAGAAAGGAACAAGCATGGCATTCGAACGTCCAGTAAAGATGCCCAACGAGCAGGTCTGCTCGTGGCACGAGGTCACGGGAATCACCCAGCTCGTGGACACCTCGACTTGGATTGAGGTCGCGTCTTGGGAGAACAAGGATGTCCACGACGAGGGCCGCGTGAGCGTCCACACCTCCATCCAGCAACCCTTCACGGACGGCATGACTGTGGCAGAGGCAGAGGCTATCGCCAAGGACGCGCCCGAGTTCGTGGAGTACATCGACCCGACCGAGACCCTGATTGACGAGATTATCGGCAAGGTGGGCGGCGATGCGGCGGCATCCCTCTTTGACGAGTGGGAGACCGACCACGCCTACAAGCTCAACGACCGAGCAAGCTACAACGGTCTCGTGTACCGTTGCGTGCAGTCCCACACCTCGCAGGCCGACTGGACCCCTGACGCTGTCCCAGCGCTCTGGACCCGAATCAAGGCCAACCCCGACCCCTCAGAGCCAGAGGAGTGGGTGCAACCGACTGGTGCCCATGACGCCTACGCCAAGGGCGACCAAGTGAAGCATAACGGAAAGGTGTGGGTAAGCGACGTGGACGCCAACGTTTGGGAGCCTGGTGCAGCTGGGACCGAGACGCTGTGGCATGAGGTGGTCGCATGATGCCACCCGTCCACTGGGACACGATCATCACCGGGCTTATCAGCGCGGGCATCCTCGGGGGTGTCCGCGCTCTCATTAAGTCGTTCAAGGACTATAGCGCCGAGAGCCACGCATGGCGCAAGGACCTCACCAAAAAGGTCGGCGTCATCAACGACTCGCTCGTGTGCGTCATGCGCGGGGACCTTATTCACAAGGCACACAGGTATGTCGATGACAAGGGCTACGCATCCATCGAGGAAAAGGAGTCGTGGCACGAGGAGTGGACCCAGTACCAGTCCATCTGCCCGAATAACGGGTTCATCGACTCTCTGGCGGCACAGGTGATGGCGCTGCCAGAGCACCCGGAGGAGCAATAGCAGGCTCCCATCACATAGCGGTCCGCAGGGACGCTCGGTTGTCGGGCGTCCCTTTTCTTTTAAGGAGGAAAGACCATGAACAAGAACTTCGTCCGGGCAACCGCCATCCGCGCCATCCGCACCATGGCGCAGACCGCCGTCGCGCTCATCGGCACCAACGCCGTAGGCGTGACCGAGGTCAACTGGGTCGGCGTCGTGAGCGGCGCGGCGCTCTCCGGCATCGTGAGCGTGCTGACCTCCATCGCCACGGGCCTTCCCGAGGTGGACGGCGCTTCCGCAATCACGGCCAAGGAGTGAGTGGCATGGCACTTTCGGTTCCTGAGCGCATTGCTCAGATCGCAGAGCATTTCGCCAAGCACGACAGCCACGGCTACTCGCAGCCCAACCGTGGCACGGGCAGCGCCGAGACCATCACGCTCAGCGACGGCAGCAAGGTCAGCGTGACCAGCTCCGACGTGGACTGCTCGGAGATGGTGCGCCAGTGCGTGAACGGCGCTCTCAGTGGAACCTACAACAAGCCCATTGCGCACATGTGGACTGGCTCGGAGGACGAAAAGCTGAGATCGCTCGGGTTCACACGCATGGGCTACTCGGCATCGAAGGTTCGACGTGGTGATGCGCTCCTAGTATCAGGCCACACGGGCATCGCCCTCGGCAACGGCAAGCAGGCCGACGCGCACGGCGACGAGTACGGCGGCATCACTGGTCCCAACAGGGGAGACCAGACGGGGTATGAGGTCGAGGTGCGTTCGCTTCGCTCGTGGACCTACATCTATCGCTACGGCAAGGGTTCGAGCGGCCCTGCGGTCGTGAGCGCCAACTTCACGGTCACCGCTGGCACGGAGCGCAACGCCCGCTACAAGCCCGACCCGTCCAACGACTCCTACAAGACTGGCACGCTCAAGCCGGGCGAGTCCGTGGTCTGCTACGGCCTCACTTACGCGAACGGGCTGGCATGGGGCGTCTACCTCAACTATGCGGGCAAGGTCCGCTACATCGCCCTAGAGGGGAGCGTGACCGTCTCATGAGCTACCGTCGCTATGAGCTGCCACGACAGCCGCGCACTCCGCTGGACGATACCATGACACTGTTCGGCATCATCGGCATCGTCTCCGTCGTACTGCTAGTCGGGATGCTGCTATGGTGCGCGATGTAGCAGCGCCGCAATGCCCAAAGTGCGGGCGGCAGATGGAGCTGGTGCCGTGGAGCGAGTGGCGGCTGGGCGAGCGCCACACTATCGACGCGATCTGCCCCAACTGCCTCCACACAGAGCGGCTAGAGCTGGCGGACGCGCTCGGCAGCCTCAAGCAGCGAGCGGCTGACGAGCAGTAGCGCGTCCCTGGTCGCGCCGTCCACCTCGCTTGCGGCAAGCACGCGCAGAAGCTCCGCGGCGCCGCTGGCCGTCTCCGCGAGCTCCATAACCCTGTCCTTCGTTTCAGGATCCATTTGCAATCACCTCCATCCGCAACTTCAACAAGCCCCTTTCCGCCGTGTGCGGGGAGGGGCTTTTCTGCATACTTTTGGGCGTCATATGAATCGCGCAAAAATGGCTTAGGCAACGTTAGCCAAAAGCGAGGTACCGAGCAAAAGAAAACAGGCCAGAGAACATAGCCTCTGACCTGCGAAATTACTGGTCGGGTGGACTGGATTCGAACCAGCGACCCCTTGACCCCCAGATAGGCGACAAGACCTCAAATTAGCCCATCTACCTGCGGTTATGTGAGCGTGGTCAATCGCACTTTTGCCCACGAATTCCCACGATTTGCTACGACGTAGCCACCCTTAGCCAACGAGAGCTTTGCATAAAACCTATGCAAAGCGCATCAGCCGCGCCATCGTGTCGGCGCTCTCGGTGTACGTGTCGTTGCCGGGGTTGAGGTAGTTCGTGTACAGGACGGGGGAGTTCGTGGTCCTGCCCTGCATCGCGTTGATGACGCTCGACTCGACGCCGGCGCGCTGCATGAGCGTGGAGTACGTCGCCCTCATGCGCCCAATTTCGCACCACGGCATCCCGTGTAGGGCACCGCCCTCGGCGAAGAGCGCCTTCCATCGGCGCGGCACGTAGCACGGCGTGAGCCTGCGCCCCGTGAGCTTGGACCCGTGCCTGCTCTGGCAGATGGGGCCCGTCCTGAGATGGTCGCGCAGCGCGTCCGAGAACGGCGGTCGAAGCGGCACCGTGCGGTAGCGACGGTCGTTCTTCGGCTCCTTCATGCCGTCCACGGCGGTATAGGCCTGCTCGACGGTCAGCAGCGCCGACCAGTGCTCGCGGCCGTCCATGCCTAGGACCTTCGACCACGCTATGTCCTCCCAGTCGAGGGCGAGCGCCTCTGACCTGGACAGCCCGGCGCCGACCATGCAGCACCACAGCGGGAAGAGCTGCTCGTCACCGGCGAGCCTGCGCATGCACTCCGCGACCTCTGGAGCGCCCCACACGGGCTTGGGCGCGTTCCTGCGCCCACGCGGCAGGCGGTACTTGTACTCTGGCCCCATCGGCTGCTCGAGCATGACGTGGTCGAAGTGCGCATGGTTGAGGATCGCGCGCAGCGCTCGCACGTAGTTCGCCGCGGACTGCGGGGGGAGCCCGTTCACCCAGTGCTGGATGCGGATATTGTCGATCTGGTTGAGATTCGAAGACCCGAACTCGTCGGCGATGTGTGCGCGATAGATGCTCTCGTAGGTCTTCGCGTTTGCCTTTGTGGTCGTGGCTTCCTTCATCGGGAGGAAGTAGCCGTGGAAGTACTCGTCGAGCGTCATGTCGTCACCAACGACCATGCAGCGGCCCATGTCGTCCGCAAGACGCACCAAGGCGGCGTCCGCGTCGCGCGACGTGCCGCGCACGGTCCTCGACACCCTGCGCTGCGACCCGTCGGCCCTGTAGCCGCAGGACATGCGAATCCGCCAGACGCCCGGCGAAACCTCCTGCTTCGAGCCGAGCCTAGAGCGCCGTTTGCTATCATCTGACATGACGTGACCTCCAATCCGTCACCTGCCCTCTCGCCGTGGCAGCGGCGCGGGGGCACTTTTTTTGTCGGTGGTCGGTGCGACTATTGCTCGCGCATCAGCCGCACGAAGTAGTCGGCTGAGACGCCAATGGCGTCCGCAATCTCGTACGCGCGCGTGAGCGTCGGCTCCTTTATCTTGCCGCTGCACAGCTGCGATACGTACGCGGTGCTGACGCCTATGCGGCGCGCTAGGTCAGCTTGAGTCATATCAACTTCGCGAAGGATGTGACGCAGTGCTTTGCCGTACTCCATCAGGGCACCCCCAAAGCCGAAACGTAACCACAAAGAAATATTAGCAAAATTCAGAATACTTATTGACGTGCTAAGGATTCTTTGTAATACTGTTCCTCGTCAGCAAAGAAAACTTAGCAACGAGGGGAGTTGATAGCTATGGATTCCATCAAGGAGCGCGTCGGAGCCTATCTAGAGCGTGAAGGCAAGACCAAGCAAGAGCTGGCGTCTGAGCTGGGCATGACTACCGTGACGCTCGGCAGCAAGCTCAACGGGCGAACCGATTTCACGTTCTCTCAGGCAATCCGACTCTCCGAGATTCTGGGCTGCACTGTGAGCGAGCTACGCGAAAGCCCGTTCGAGCACTAGACACCATCTGAGACAAACCCCGACGAAGCAAGAAGCGAAGTCTGTGTGCGGGGAAGCAGCATATCCGCGATGAACGGCGTTATCGGTAACTCTCACGTAGCAAGAGCTACCAGCAATAAAAACGCCCCCGTAGGGACCAGCTACGAGGGCAGACGGCATGGAAGGAAGTGACCAAATCATGCCAGACACAAGTATACAGGCGTTTCAGCCTAGCAGCGGCGCACTCAGCGCCGAGCACTACCAGACGTTCGAGCTGGCAAAGGAGAACGACAGCGTTCTCGGCGGCGACAACATCGCCCAGATTCGCTCATACGCGGCGTACGCGAGAGCACAGGCGCAAGCCATCCACAAGACCATCGCCGCGACCAACGGCATCGATGACGTTGCCGCGATCAAAAGCGAAGTGGCCGAGACCGCCCAGACGTACGCCAAGGTGGGCATCTACGCCGACCAGCGCATCGGCGAGATTCTGCGCGAGCTGCCGACGAGACAGGGCAAGCGCACAGATTCAACTTCTTGCACACCTATGCAAGAAGTAACAAAGGCGCAAGCCATTGAAAACTCCGGTATGTCTAGCCGCCAAGCCTACGACCTTCAGGCCCTCGCGGCCAACCCCGACGTGGTACAGGCCGTGCTCGACAAGGCGGAGCAGGACGGCACGATTCCATCGCGCTCTCAGGTGCTCAAGGCCATCCAAGAGCGCGACATGGCTCGCAAG
>Ga0326511_10000802_pt1 | contig 27262 bp, 48 predicted proteins | sample 0_2496_0518_D_FD_203701 | JGI IMG/M metagenome (GOLD analysis project Ga0326511, IMG submission 203701) | Bovine rumen microbial communities from UC Davis, California, United States - 0_2496_0518 | ecosystem: Host-associated > Mammals > Digestive system > Stomach > Rumen | place: USA...
AGGAGATCTACGAGGCCCACATCCGCAAGGTCCTCGTCAAGAAGGGGAAGGAGTATGTCAAGGTGAAGGTGGAGCACATGTACGCGGACTGAAGATGGAGATCCAGTTCAACGACCTAACGAAGGACCAGCTGTGGCAGCTGCGGTGCGAGATCATCCTCAACTCGCTCTTCACCGCCCACTACCGCAACTCCTTCCACTTCGCGCCGCGCCCGGTCCAGGACTTCTTCGACGGCTATGTCGACTACCTCCAGGAGCTCGCCGAGGAGTCCGGCTACATCGAGTCCTCCGCCTGGACCGCACTCGACACCCCCGAACACCTCTACGACTGGTTCCTACTCACAGACGACTACTCCTGGATGTACGGTGAGGCGTGAAAGATGGCATACTCCACCCCCTCTACATCCCTCATAACCCGGATAGCGGAGCGAGAAACATCTTCATTCCAGCATCAAAAAGAAGCAGAAATGCTCCTTGACCTGCCATTTTCGTCCAAAAAGGCGTTCTCGAGGCGGGTGGCGACCCCGTGCCTTCATCCCCATCCCACAAAGGCTCACCTTCGGTGCAGCGGCCGGCGTCATGAGGTCACGGGTTGTGAGTCGCACATTGCCCGCACTTGGGTTTTCTTTCCGGCCGTCCCGTATCGCACCGAGGATCGGGACTGGTTTCGGTTCTTTCTTTACGGAGGTGAACCCGAGAAAGTCCTCCCGCATGTCAAGTTATGAAACGGGCATAAAAAAACCCGTCTGTCTAGATACGGGGGAGGACAAGCGGGTTCTATAGAATTCCGGGTCGCGGAAAAACTATCAAATATGCCATGTCTGCCCCGTCCAGACACCACAAATATACTCCTTCTCCCCGGAAAATTTACACATCGTGAACACTTTTTTGCACAGAAAATGTCCTATTTTTCACCGCATTTTAACTGCTTACAACTTGTAATCCAATCAATTACAATAACCACCTAAACCAATACGCACAGTTCACCGCATGTGAAATATTATCCCTATCTTTGCACCAACAGGAGGCCACCACCCTTTCCAACCTTCGCAGTGTTTGGCCGGAAAGGAAACACGACCCTCCTGGCTTTCAGTTTCTGTTGGTATTAGTCACCAGGCCCGCCCCAGTCGTAGAAGATTCGGACGGGCCACTCTCTTTCCCTCCGTTCACCCCTTGCGAATCCCGGATCATTTCACTATCTTTGTACCGCAAGAAATTCTCATCAAGCATTTGTTCTTTGGGCCATTCTCGTCGCGATGATGAAGATGGCCCCTATTTTGCCCTAGAATCGACTATCTCCGCCAAAAATGAGTAATCCCCCATCTTCGAGGAGAAAAGCCCGCACAGCCAAAATCTGACCCCATAGCGACCATCCTGCAAATTCACATGAGGTGAACAATTACGAAACGCGTCGTGTGCAAGTCCCGACGGTACGGTTCTAACCCCGAAACTCAAGGAAAACAGGGTATACCCCCGTACCACCACCCCCTTTTATTGACCAGGCAAAAGCATATGAATTCCTATGCCGGAGCTCTGAAGCAAAACAAAACAGACCGGATCGGAAATCGACTGAACAGGACAAGAGATTTTTTGGGTTGGATACAGATCTTGCTTTTGTTAATATTTGGGGTGGGCAATATGGAGTTCCTTTCGACCTTGCCCTACGGGGGGCCAGGTACACCCCCGGGGGCCTGCGATGTATGCAGGGATGTTTGCAAGGATGTTTGCAAGTAGGACCGGAATCGTGCCCTGGAGCGCGTACAATCAACAATCACGAACGCCTAATAGGCAAACCTCCACCAGTTCAACAACCAGCCGGACCACATTGATGGCCCCACCTATGGGGTCGCACCTTTGCCTTCGACCCTTTGCCTACGGACCTGGGGCCAGGGTCGCGGGCGGGGAACTCCGAATTTTTTTAGGAGTATCGTCTCGCTATTGATTCTGAATGACTTAAGTTTGTTTCGCCCCGTTTCTCTCTTTGCCTTGAATGCTGGTTCATTTACTTTTGAATAATTCAAGATAAGGATTTGTACAAACGATTGTACACTTTGTCGTTCATGTATTCCAGTTGCATGTATGCATGTGTTATGATGTGATGCGTAGCTGCTGGTCATGTCTTCTGCTCTTCTGCATGTTCATCTTTCTTCATCTCCTTTTCTCTCATACTCTCTTATTCTCATACTACATACATACTGCAAGAAGGAGAAAGAGACAATCCATGAAAAGAGAGAGAAAGAAAAGGGTACGAAGTACCCCCAAAGAAAGAGAGAGCAAAGTTTTCCTTTAGAGAAAGACGATCGGTCCTTCCGGGGAGTGGTTCCGGCCCTTCCGGCTGATCCCTGGGACGGCCTTCCTGCTGGTGGTTTCGTTCCTGGTGTGGACCTGGTCGGCCTGGTTCGATGTGTTCACGGCTGGTGAACGGATTGCCCTTGCCCTACACCCGTGCGTTCCTCTATGATGGGCGGTCATCTTCCATGGGATGAGATACCGAAAAACCGCCCCGTAGTATATCTATGATATACTAAAAAAATTCATCAAAAACTTTTTTGAAAAATGCTTGCACGAATGAAAAATAGTCCATACCTTTGCCCTCGGAAGTTCACCAATCGTGAACGACCAGCCAACAAGTTCACTGACATCCTGCAAGCAAGGTTATCCGGTTCGTCCGGGACTGCGTGGGCCGACGATGGTTTCCTCAAGGAAGGGTGACAACTCCACCCGATTGACCTGGGGGTTAAGATAAGGCCCGTTGAGTGTGCAGTCCTTTCGTCATTGGTTGACGATTAGGGATACTGCCGGAGGCCAGCGAAACCAGCGGGATGGAGGTCGCTTGGAAGCACCTTCGAGTTCACTGACAAGTAAGGACGAGACAACGGGCCAGCAGAGGCCAGTCTCCACGACGAGAGTACGGGAGCGAGTTCGGGTCCGTCCGATTGATTTCATGAGATGTTTAGTAAAACCCCCAGTCCCAGGGATGGGACTCCGGGTTCCAGTTTAACCCACTAACACATCACACCATGAAAGCACACATCGTTACGAGGATTGACCTCGTCCGGAGCGGTTACAACCCGACCAATGTCTATTGTTTCTCCACCCGCGAGAATGCGGTTGCGAAGATGAGGAAACTCTACCAGGAGGAACTGGAGCGGAACGGCCTCAAGGCCGAGGACATCCAGCCGGATGACGAGTTCGTCCACGGGGATTTCAGCAATCCTCCGTTCGTCCCCTATGCCTATTGCCACGAGGTCTACATCGACTACTACGAGTCCGAGATTGACCCGGCTATCTAAAGCATCGCTTCAACTGAAACGGACCCTGGGGCCTGGCGGTCCCCCGGTCTGCCAACCACTAAACCATCAGCATCATGAATCACCACTTCGACAACTACAAGTCCTTCCGTGGCCTGGGCACGACCCTGGTCTACATGCCCACCTCCAAGACCACGATGTGCATCCATTCCGTTGACGCAGACCCGCACAACCCGTATGTGGTCCAGTCCGGAGTCACCTGGGGCCTGCGGGCCATCAGCCAGGAGACCAAGATGGAGTACTTCTGCTGGTTCGACGATGAAGGCCGTCCCGTGGATGCGGAGAACTCCATCTGCCAGTCCAAGGCGATTGACACCATCCTCCGCAGGCTCCTGGAACGGACGCGGACCTACCGGGTCGTATGGCACACGACGAGGAAGAGGAACAATTCCTACTCCCACGACTACGCCACCGAGGAGGAGGCCGTGAAGAAGGCCCGCCAGGTCGCTGGCAACCCATTCTCCAACGACATCCGGGTCTTCCACTTGGAACACTGGAACGAGGTCCGCGAGGGCGTCGTTTGGTCCTGCGGGTCCATCCTTGCTACCATCCAGTGGTAACCTCCACCACGGACCTCCGGACCTGGCCGTCCGGGGGTCTGCCACTTAAAGTTCAACTTCAACTAAACACATCACATCATGAAACTCCACATCGTTTACTTCCGCACCATGGAGGATTCCCCTACGGTCAGCATCGTATGTGCAACCACCAGCAAGGCCGTGGCCGACGAGCAGTTTGCCAAGGCGAAGGCCGAGGCCAAGGAACTGACCCAGGACTACGGAGGAGATTCCGGCAACTGGTACGAGGCCCGCAAGCGGGTGTTCAGTGTTCCCGGCATCAAGACTGGCGACACCATCCACCTGCTGGTCCGCACCGAGTGGTACGAGGTGGTCAAAACGGATATCTTCCCGTTCGTCCGCAAGGAGGACGCAGAAAGCCTTGTCGCAAAGATGAAGGCCGACTACCTGGAGGAGTTCCCGGACATCGCACCCTTCGACGAGGACGAGACCATCGACGAGGCCAGGGTCCTTGATGACGAGGACGAGCAGGTCACAATCTACTTCGACATCGTGGACGCAAAGGTCCAGTAACCACCACGGGCCGGGCAGGGTGATTCCTTCCCGGCTTGCCAATCACCAAACATCTAGCACCATGAGACACGACATCTACGAGGCCATGAAGGCACGAATCTCCGTCGTGGACCGGAAACTGGTCTGCGAGCAGGACGGCGTCGAAGAGTGGCAACTCCCGGAAGGGGCCATCTTCTACTACTTCAGCAACGAAGGTCTGAACGAGGGCCTGGACTTCTACGACGAGGACTACATTGACTCCATCCGTCACGGGATGATGACAAAGAACATGTGGAATGTCTGCCAGCGGTTCTACGGATTCCTCCGCAGATGGCGCGAGGACTTCGACGAAAGGCTCCTGGCCAACACACCTAAAGTAACACTTTAAGTCATCCAGCCATGCTCTACATCCTCATCCCCACATTCCTGCTCTGCGCGGTCCTGCAGTTGACCGACAACCGCGAACACTGACCCTTTGGGGGCAGGCCCCTGGCCGGACCTTCCCCCGCCATCACCAAACATCAAGCACTATGCATCACTACATGAACGAAAAGCCAGTTGGCAACCGCCACTACTTTTGGGGCAACCGAATCCTCATTTCCTACGAGGCTTTGAGACGCCCGGCCGACGCCCTCGTGGACTTCACTTACTTCAACTTCAAGAAGGACCGGGAGTCCGTGAAGAAACAACTTTTCACCTTCGAGCAGGCCATCGCGCTTGCCGAGCGGAGAAGGGACGACAAGCGGTACAAGAACTACAAGTTCATCATTGACTGACACCATCCCCGGCGGGGCCGACTGCCTTACACCGGGGGCCACTTCAAGTTTCACTTCAACTACCAAACACCATGAAAAAGGTCATCATCACCATCGCGATTGTCATCGCGTCGATGGTCGCTGGCAACGCCCAGGACCGCAGTCAGAACTTCACCCAGGAGGGCAAGACGTTCGTCCAGCAGAAGGCTGGCCGGGCCTCGAAGACCGCCGAGCCGACCGGGTACACCTGGAAGGACTCCAAGGGCAACGAGTATCCGCTCTTCCTTCACACCTACACCAAGGGCGAGAAGGCGGGCCGTACGACCTGCTATGTGTTCAAGACCTCCGCGAAGACCGGGAAGGAGTACAAGTACTACATCCCGGACGGCGAGGCCATCGCCTCCAAGATCCTGGCAGAGACCAAGAACGCCAAGTCCATCTAACCACGGGGGCCGTCCCTTGACTGCGGACGGCCTTCGCCAATCATCACTAAACACATTTCATCATGGAAACAAAGACTACCACCAAGCAGAATCCCTGGGCCAACACTCCCCGCCCGAATGTCGTATCCCTCGTCCGTGAATGTGGCGGAATCTTCCGCTACGCCTTCGCCATCGAGCGGTCCTTCGAGAGATACTTCGAGGCCATCGGAAACCCGTACAAACGGAAGACGACCTTCGCCAACGACTTCGCCCTTGCGGAGTGCTACGGCGACAACCCAATCAAGGACACCTACAAGAGGGCCGTCCGCGACTGGATGTCGAACCGGGACTACATCACGGAACTGGCCCTGGTCCTCAACTGGTATAGCTGGTTTTGGTACGATAACGGGGAGCCTGCTCTCTCGAAACTCTACGCCGACCTCTACTACAAGTGCAAGGACGCCTTCTACAAGGCCTGGAAAGTGAAGAAGACCGACTCCGACGAGGAGAAGGCCCGGAAGGAGGACGCCCAGTCCTACTTCTTCCACACCCTGGACTAACCCGTCCACCAAATCCGTCCCGGGCTGGTCCCCTGGACGGGTTCTCAATCACAACTAAACACACATCACCATGAAAAAGAACACCACATACGAGGTCTGCCCTCACTGCAATGTCGAGGTCGAACTGAACGCCGAACTTATGGTTCAGACATGCCCCCACTGCGGGAAGAGAATCGTCACCTGCTCCATGTGCAGGGCCTGCGACTCCCCGGAGCCTTACTGCAAGCATTGTTGCCTCTGCCACCAGGCCCGCCTGGAGAACGAGGAACTGGGTAGGCTCCCGATCGATGAGATTGAGGCCATCTACGACCTGCTGGTCCGGGCCAATGTGGAAGAGGTTTCGTTCCTCAACCACCGGAACAAGCCGACCTTCACGAAGGACGGCATCAAGTACGAAATCGTAGCCGTCAACCTTATCGAATACGAGCCAGTTGTTGAATTGGATGTTATTCCAAGCTACGACTTCAAACTGGTATCCATCCTCTTGGAAACATCCTGGAGGAAGGCCACCCTGGTCCGCATCAAGAAGGCCGTAGAAGACTACCTCTACAAGCAGGGACTGCTCTAAAGTACATTGGCTGGACGGGCCGACTACCCGGCCAGCTACCCAAGTTAAACCAATTAAACATCAAACATCATGAAAGCAAACGAATTTTCCACCAAGTACGCCATTGTCCGTGTCTACAAGGACGACGATTTCGACGAAAAAGGCTGGGCCTACGAGGTCCGCAGAAAGTCTGACAACGAGGTCACCCAGGCGGGTCACACCTACGACCACGACCGGGACGACTCAATCGAATACGCAAGCGGGATGGCGTACATGGTTGACCGCGACGGAAAGCCGTACATTGAGGACGAATCCGACCCCGCTGGCGGTGGCCTGGACGGGCGGTGCGACTTCAACAAGGAGGCCACCCGCGCATTCGACTCCAAGGACCATCACCGCTATCTCAAGCGACACGGGTTTGAACTCGTAGAAAACGAGTACCCGAACATGGAGGCCTGGGAGAAGGGGAACACCCGCGTCGTGCTTGAGTCCTTCATTGACGGCCTTTGGGGATATGTCCACACCGAGTTCATCGGTTAACCTTTCGGGCGGTGGCTCTGACCAGCTACACCGCCCGCCACAAACTCTAAACACCAAATGCCATGAAACTCTACATCGCAACAATCGTCAAGCACGACGAGTACTTCACCAGCCACGACCGCACCTTCACTGCGAAGAGTGCAGAGGAACTGGCCAACCAGGTGTACGACTACCTCGTGGAAGAGACCCCGGCCGACTACGAGAGCATCCTCATCGAATGCACCAACGGCAACGAGAAGGGCGAACCTCTCTCCCAGGGATTGGACGAAGACCTATGCACCGAGTGGCTCGTCTTCACAAGCATCGTGGAACTCTAGTCACCTGGACCTGGGAGTCTGACCGCTCCCTGGCCCGCAAAACCAAACATCTACACCATGGTACAAGTCTACTACCACTACAAGCACATGATGTCCAAGAGGGCGTCCAGGTGCAAGGTCTTCCCGTCCAGGGCAGACGCCGACCGCTGGATTTTCTGCATGGGTCGAAAATACCCGGCATTCCAGCTGGACGAGGTATTCGATTGTTAAACCAAAACCACCAAACACATGAGCCACATCAACGACCAGGCCTACTTCAAAAAGGCCGTCGAAAGGATCAAGTCCTTTGGGTTCCGGGTCTTCGTTCACGAGAACAAACCCGGCGAACTCCCGTACTGCTACGGGTATTTCTCCGATGGCAAGAACATCGGTTACTTCCAGCTAGGCTGGTTCTTCGGCGTCCGCTGGTCCACCGTGAACGGGCCGGGTTCCCATAATGTAGGGACCGGGTTCTCCTGCGAGGACGATGGCGTGGAGGTCAGCCAGCTGACTCCGGAGCGACTCCGCGAGGCTTTCCAGTCGGTCCCGTACTGGTATCGCCTGGGCAAGAACGAGAGGGTCTGCAAATGGAAGGACCTTGACGCCTTCCTGGAGGACCAGCGGATGCGGGCCGAGAAAGGCTGGTATCACTCCAACCTTGTTGAGGTCTGAACCTTTGGCCCGGAGCGGGTGACTCTGCTCCTGGCCACCAGTTACAAACTCTAAACACAAATCATCATGGAAAAGAAACAAACTCTTTGGGAGGCCATTGAGGCCGACGAATTCAAGGCCTACGACGCACTGACTACTATCATCAAGGACTTCTACGCGCCGGACGACAACGGGGAGGCCTACCGGATTGAGGACATGTTCAACGCCAAGTTCTCCGAGTTCATGAAGGAGATGGACGAGTACATGGCCAGGAAGGAAAAGGCCGGCCTGCTCGAATGGGAGAACAAAATCCGCGAATTCGTCACCGAATTTGGCGAAGAGGAAGAGACCGCCGGGACCCACCGCTTTTGGCTGGACGCCCTCAACGGCGTCTGCGACATCGAAGGCCACACCGATGTGATGTCCGTCATCGTCCTTGACGATGAGGTGTCCGTCCAGGTGAACACGCCGGACGACGACTCCACCATCTTCGTGGGCCTTGGCGAACTTCCCTACAAGGTAGTCAAGGCCATCATCCTTCAGCTGAAGGCGTAGCTTTTCGATCGGGCGGGGGTGACACCCTTCCCGGTCGCCAGTTAAACCAAAACTTCAAGTATCATGAAAGTGACCGAACTGAACCGGGACCAGCTGGTGTGCCTCAAGCAGGCGTACCTATGCGAACTCCCGCAGGACTGGTTCGCAGACGAGCCGTCCTACCAGGACCTCGCAAACGCCGACTCGATCGTCAGCGACGAGGAAATCTTCTCCCACTACGCCGGGACCGAATTCGTCCCGGAGGACTTCACCACATCCGTGGAAAATGACTAACTTTGCAAGCATCAATCATGAACAAGCAACTGCACGACATCATCCAGGACCTCCGGCGTGTCACCATCCTTCCGAGGAGATACGACACGCCCAAGGGCAAGGACGACGCCTACTGGCGTGAGAGGAACCGCGAGTACGCCGACTACGAGAAGGTCCTGCGGGCCTCCGACCTCCGCTGGCGGGTCATCACCTACGACGACGGCCACGAGGAGCTGGCGTACCTCCGGGTGCTCCAGGGCGGGGTCTTCAGCGGACTCTACCCGGCCATCTACCGGGGCGTCATCCTGCCCAGGCGTATCGAACTGGGGACCTGGGCGAGAATCAAGGACATCAGAATCGCGTTTTGAAAATGGCTACCAAGAAGACAACCAAGAAGAAGGACGGACGGGGCGGGGCCAGGCCGGGAGCCGGAAGGCCGAAGACCAAGGAGAACCCCAAGGACACGATGCTCACCTTCCGGGTGTCCGCGGTGACCGCCCGCCGGATCAAGGAACTCCGGGAGGCCACCAAGGACGACGAGGTCGGGTTCGTGGACATCATGGAGGCGTGGGTCAAGGACTACGCCGGAGACTACGGCATCGAATAGATGGACGGAAAACGAAAGAGGGAGGCTACCCGGGTTCGGGTGGTCTCCCTTTTTTTGTGCCCTGGCGGGAACCCTACGCGATGATGCCGACCTCCTCCAGGAAGGCGACCTGCTCCAGGGTGAGGTCCTCGCCCCCGCAGTTCGCGAGGAAATCGTCCATGGACACCGCCTTGATGTCCACCTCCGCGTCGACCGCGTAGATGTCCGCGATGGCCTTGTTCGCGTCGTCCTCCGCCTCCAGGTACGCGTCGTGCCCGACGACGGGCCTCCGCTTGTCGCGGAACGCCTGCACGGCGTCCAGTTCGTCGTCCCAGTCCTGCTGGAACTTGGTGCGGATTTCCGTCGCCTCTTCGGTCGCCTTCTTGAAGAGCGGTCGCAGGTTCCGGTAGTCGTCCAGGAGGGTCCTCCTGGTGTTCTTGTCGGGGATGCGGTAGAGTTTCATCCCGGAGAGGATGCCCACCGCGTTGCAGATGTCTTGTGTCTTCATTTGATGCCTCCGTTCTCTTTGATGATTTTCTCCATCTCCCTGGCCCGGCGGTAGATGACGAATGCGTTGGCCAGGAAGACCAGGCCTGCGATGACATAGAGGACGGGTTTCGCGTCCTTGTCGCCCCATACCGCGGAGCAGGTCGCGATGGTGGCCAGGCCGTAGAGGACCAGGACCGCCACATTGAGGAAGAGAGTGATTGACTTCATATCGTTTCGTTTAAGGAATCGTGATTTGGAAGGTGTCGGAATCGGTGTTAGCACCTGGTGAGGCATATGTGACTACATGTATGTCGTATGTCTCGTGACGCACGAACCCGACCTCCATGCCCATCTCGGACGCCAGGAAGGTCGCGTATATCGTGTTCGTGGCAGGGCCGACGATTGGAAGGTTATCCCTCTCCGACCAGTCACCGCCGTACTGCTGGCTCTGACTGTTCTTTGCCTGCGCCCGCAGTGTCGCGGTCCCGCGAGGATGGTCAAGCACGCCCACATATCTGACCTGGAACGAGATGGTGACGGAGTTCGTGTCGAAGGCCGTGACGGCCAGCGGTTCGACATAGAATCCGTTCTCGAACGCGATGAGGTCGAGCGACACGCCGATAGCACCGGGCATCGGGACCGGGGCCTTCGGTGGCGTGATGTCCGCGTCGGCGACGCACTCGAACCAGTGGGTCGCAAGATCCTGGTCCCCGAGTGTGTCCAGGGTGATCCGGTTCCCGCTCCCGACGAACGCGGAGCGGAGCAGGACGATGGTCGCGGTCAGTCCCTCCTGGGCACTCGTCCACGGCGGGGTCGTGAGGTGTCCGGTATTGTCGAAGACCGGCTTGCTGGTGTCCGCGACCCAGGTCCCGCCGACATACGCGTTGTTGTAGTACACCGGACGGGGGTAGTGGTTCGGGTCGTCCTCGTAGCCGAGGGCGGTGATGTAATGTGTGTTCCCCTTTCCGACGAGGATGCACGGATAGGTCTTCTTAAGGACATCGGTCGTGCCGTCGGTCGAGTCGATGAGGACGCCCGTGAGGTCCACGCCGTCCGGGTTCCCGGTCTGCCCGGCGGGCGGGTCGGGGTCGTAGTAGCGGACCGAGATACCGCTGATGCCGTTCTCGTAGTCGTAGTACCCGGTCGCCTGCCCTTCGCTACCGAAGGACGCGGACGGGTTGGCTACGGCGTCCTGCTTGTATCCATCGAAGTCGCGGAGACGGAAGAACTCGCCCTCCGACAATCCTAGTGGCGGGAAATACTGGAACGATGTGTTGTGCAGGAGGGGCCAGGTGTTCATGGACGCGGAGACGCCCTGCACCCGGACCTGGATTCCGTAGTATCGGTTGTAGTTCGTCTGCTCCAGGACCGCGCCCTTCCACATGTCCCCGGTCAGCAGGCCCGGATACGGGACCTTCTGCGAGTTCACATAGGTGTAGTACTTGACCGGCTTGTACCTCGCCCACTTGTTGATACGGCCGAGCGACGCCCCCTGGGTGATGAGGGCGCCGATGTCCTTGTTCGAGAGGTGGAGGACCGCCTGGACATCCGCTATCTCTACGCCGGTCGCCCCGATGTATATCTTGTTCCCGTCGTTCGCCATGTCTAGTGATTACTTGATGACCGCCAGGGCGATCGTGCCGACAACCGCGTAGACGACCTTCTCGTACCATTTCTGCACGAAGTTGAGGTCCACATCGGCGGTCCGGTCCCTGTGGAAGTTGAGCGCGTACGCGAGGTTGTGGCTGGCCCATTCGTGACGGAGCGAGGACATCGTCCGGAGTTTCCATAGCTCGGAGTCCGGGCGTGCGTCCCGGATGCCGTCCAGCACCTCGCGGAAGAGGACCTTCGACACGGCGTGGGATTCGTAGATCTTGAGGTCCCCGTCGGTCATCTCCCATCTCACGGGGACGACCTCGCCCTTCGCCTTGAGGTACTTGGGACTCGTCGGGTCCCACTTGCTCCCGTGGTAGAAGAACTGGGAGAGGGTGTACGCGAGGGCCTCGACGCCGACGATGATGAAGACGCCCATGACGAGCCACTTGCCGACCTCCTCGTAGATGTTCGCCTCGATCACACGGCCGAAGAGGAGTCCGCAGACGAGGAGGACGATGGCCGTGAGGACCGCCGCCCAGGTCATGAATTTGATGCAGTAAGTCTTGATGTCCATGGTAATCCGGTTTTGATGGTTATGAAGATTGTCCGACCCCGCCCGCGGACACGAAGCCGTCCGCGTAGATGCCGTAGTTGTTTTGGTCGTTCGGGTCCGCCTTCGTGATGTGAAGGGCGTTGTTTTCGAACTTGATGCGAATAGGGCCGAGGTCGATGTAGGACTTCGAGGCCACCTTCAGACCGCTGGACCCAGCGATGTTCAGCGGGTTCGTGATGAAGGTCTTCTCGCCGGATATGTTGTTCTGCGTAGTGTCCAGGGTGACATACTTGTCGGAGAGGTCCGGGATGTCGCTCTCTACGATGGTACGGAATGACGGCGTTCCGCTGGAACTCGCCGGAGACGCCAGGAACTTGTTCCTTGTCTGACTATCGAGTGAAACGGCGAGGGTCCCGGAAGTAGTGATAGGTCTTCCCGTTACGGAGAATCCGGACGGTACGGTCATGTCAACACTAGTGACAGTGCCACCACCACCGCTAATGGGAATGTTACCACTGCCGATGAGCGATGTCCCACCGACAGTCTTCAATGCGGTCGCCGTCCACTTCGAGCCGTTGAAATAGAACACCTGGTTGGTGGACGGGCTGGTAGATGATAGGACCTCGTCGAGTGCATAAAGGGATGTGACGCCACCGCCACCTCCTCCTCCGCTTCCGACTCCTCCGGCCGAAATCCAACTATCGGAATAGATGGCCCGCCCGCTCTTTGCATGTAGCGCGGATTGCCCGGATACTGTTACAACCTCGAACCATCCTTCGATGGCCGTAATCCTGTCCGCAAGGGCAGAGATGCTATTGTATGCGTCCTCTCCCTTCGCTATCTTCTGCTGATAGGCGGTAGAAATGGATATGACATTGTTGCTGTTGATGCTGATGCCAGTACCGCTGGAGTAAGAACCGCCACCACCACCGCCGGGGATGGTTTCGTTCTGCCAATAGCCGTTACGATAGACGAGGGCTTGGCCGTCCCCGGGGTTGGTGATATAGACATCATTAAGGTCGTCCAAGACGGACACGCCACCGCCGCCGGACGGGGCATAGAGTGTCACGGTAGAACCATCAACCGTAATATCGGCGATTGGTACGCCGGAGTAAAGCCTCGGCGAAACGGTCACGGTGCTTCCACCACCGCCACCACCGCCGGACGGGGCGTATAATTGAACGGCTTGGGAATTAGGCCCGGCCAACTGAATTGCCGCTATCGGCGTACCGGTGGTCAAATTCCGGGTTATGATAATATTCTCGTTTACATACCATTGGACTTGGCTCAACACGGGTTGTGTGATGTCAACAAGGCCATTCGCATCCGGCGAGAGGGTGTTGTAGCCACCGCAGGCGATTTTCTTCACGACCCCGCTCACGGTAATCGGTGCGGCAACCCAACCGAGTTGGTCGTTATAGACGATGGTGTCGCCGGGTTGTACCGACCCGCCGTTCGCGTTGAGGACACCGTAGTCGTCGTGATAGACATCGGATAGTTCCCGGAGATACGATACGCCACCGCCGGACTCCGACCCGATTCCGCCAGCCGCAAGCCAGCCGGGAACCCACAAGTTCTGATACTGCTCCTTGAGGGTGACATTCCCGTTCACCAGCCGGAAGAAGGACTCGCTCTCGAGTTTCGTCACCCGCTGGGAGAGTGCCTGGAACTGCTCCGCGGTCACCTCGCCGACACCGCCTCCGGCCAGGGACAATCCGTTTCCGGAGAGTGTTTTTCCGATGCCCTTGATGGCGTCGATCAGCTGGACCTCGTACTGGTTGAACTCGTTCTTGTGGATGGCCGAAGAAGTACCATAAGTGCCGCCCAGCGCCTTGTTGACGGAGCGGACGGCATCTATGATTTGAGCCTCGTAAGACCTTGAATCCCGGAGCATACACCTTGCAGTTTACACCGCAAGGTAGAGGTATAGGGAATCTACCCGTTCACGATTTGTGAAAACTACTTGGACTCGTAGTCCTCGAACCGCTTGCAGGAGGCGAAGATGAATCGGTTGTTCACCCACCGCTGGAGCCTCTTCCTGGCCTTGTCGCAGTGTTCCTTGTCGTAGACCATCACATACGGCCAGTATCCCATGTCGCGGAGGGTGTATATCCGTTCCAGGTCCTGCTCCATGGTCGTGGAGAAGTTTACGAGGGTGTACACGATCGCCCTGTGCGAGCTGGGTTTCAAGTTTGTCACGCGGGCGAACATCTCGAGCCGGGGAAGAACCTTGTCCTTGTCCTCGTACCGGTCCCAGGCGAAGTGGATCTCCTTCGTCTTGACCCTTGTCAGCATCTCCGCCTTCTCCTCCGTCATCAGCCGGATGTCCAGGCCCTGGTTGAAGTCCACCTCGGCGCCGGAGTGGATGAGTTGCTGGAGCAGGCCCTTCCACTCACGGCAGGCGAGGATGTTTGGGTCGCAAAGTACAATCTTCTTCTGCCCGTTCCAGAACTCCGAGAGGTCCGCCACCTTGACCGAGCACCTGCCCTCCTTCTTCTCCACGATGCAGAAGTCGCAACCCCTCGGACATCCACGGGTGAGGAACCCGTAGGCGGTGTCCCTTGTCAGCTCGGGATAGAGGGAGTAGTCCGGATAGATGTGCTCGACCTCGTACGGGAGCTCCCGGTCCTTCGACTTGTCGAACACCTCCATGCCGTCGACCAGCGAGATGCAGTAGCCGGAGCCACCGCGCTCGACCTCGTCTGCGTCTATCGGATAGTCGAAGTCCGGGGTGAACGAGAACACCTTCGAGAGGTATACCTTGTCGAAATGCCCGGAGAACATGGGGTCGTACCACTCGACCGTGTCGCCGATGGACTTGTGCCATGCGGAGATCTTCATAAGCGCGATGTTCGGGAAGTTCTTCCCGCCGTCTACATCTACGAGACCGATCCGGCGCATTTCTCCCTCCTCTCCGCGAGGTCCCTGTTCAGACGGTCGATCAGCGCACGGTTCGCCTCGTCCACCTTCTCGTTCGACCGCTTCACATAGAAGTTCGTGATGCGGGGACCGCTCTTGTGCCCGTACGCCTGGGCGATCACATCCATCGGGATGTCGAGCAGGTTGTACGCGAAGCATCCCCAGCAGATGCGGGCGTAGTATATCTTGATGAACGGGATGAGGCCCTGGTGCTTGACCAGCTGGTATATCTTCCCGTTTCCGCACTCGGCCGGGGTGTACACATCCTTGCCGATGGCCTTCAGCGCACGGTTCCAGTGGGCCATGAACGCCTTGTAGTCCTCCCGCTGGTCCATGATGCGGAGAAGGTACTCCTTCCCCTCGTACTTGCGGATGATCTCCCAGGCCTCCGGCTCGATCTTGATGGACAGTTTCTTCCTGCCACCGAGCTTCTGTGGCCAGTAGACGAGCCGGCCGTTCTCCACCTGGTCCTTCTTCACATAGAGGAGGTCCACCGGGCGTATCCCGCACAGGTAGAAGGAGAGCATGAAGAGGTCCCGGTAGAACACCCGGTTGTCGGTCATCGGGAGGGACACCCACTCCAGGAACTTGTCCCAGGTGATCTCCCGCTTGTCCGGCTCCGTCGTGGACATGTCGATGTCGCGGAACGGATAGCGGGCGATGGTGTAGCGGTTCTTGATCGCGAAGTTGAAGACGGTCCGCAGGTTCCGCAGGTACACATTCGCCCCGTTCACGGACATGCCCCGGCCGGACAGCCACGACTGGTATCTCCGGAGCCAGGCCACCGAGATGTCCTTGAACCGGAGGGTGTCGATCTTCGGCTCGAACTCCTTGAGGTTGTTCAGCGAGGCCCGGTAGGTCGCCGTCGTGTTCGGCCTCTTGCACAGGGTGATGTACTCGTTGTACACGGGAAGGACATAGTCCTCCACCTCCGACTCGCTCCCGGTGTCCGTCCCGCGGACGACCATGTGCAGGAGCTGCTTCGCGGTGAACGAGTCCATGTCGTCCCGGAGCATGATCCGCTGGAAGGCCAGGGTGCATTCGGCCATCCGTTTCTTGATGATGACATTGAGGAACTTCTTGTCGGGCCGGGACACCACCTGCTGGTGGTCCGCGTCCCACTCGTCCGGACGGACGAAGACATCGATGGCCTCATAGACGGTCTGCCTCTTGTGCGTGACCGCGAGCTTGAGGGAGCCGGACCCGTCCTTGCGGGGCCAGCGGGTGTCGAGATAATAATACAGTGTCGCCATAGTATAACTGTTGGTATTGGTTTCGTTTCTTGCTCAAAGGTACTGTTTACTTGCAAACAATTCAACAAACAACTTGCAAAAAAATGCCCTAAAATGTCCTAAAATGTCCCGTTTTTGGGACATAAAACAAACCCCGGAATCGCAAGGAAACCGGGGTTCTACACCACTGTAATTGACTTTATACCAACAATTTACATGGTTGTGAGGACTGGCAGATTTGAACTGCCGACCTCTTGCCTGTCAAGCATTTTCGCGCCGTTGCAACGCGTTGGCAATCAGTCTGTTACAATGCCTCCGGATTTACTTGCAAACATCCTGCAAACAAAATTGCGGTCATTCCCGCAGTCTCTCCACCTCGGCCTCCAGCTCCGCGATCCTCTTCAGAAGGACCGTCTCCCGGTCCTCCTTTATCATCGCGCCCGCGCCCGTGCGTATCCACCGGAAGTCGATCGGGTAGGCGTCGCAGAAGTCCAGTAGAAGTTCCCAGGTCGGGACCCTCGTCCCGTTGGTCGCCATCGTCAGCGTCGATTTCGGTATGCCCAGGCGCCTCGCGATCGAGGAGTTGTTCTTCTCGTATCCGTTCCGCTTCACGAACTCCACGGCCAGGTGCAGTCTCTCGGATAGTTCGTTCATGGCTACTCCAGCGATATTGACCCGTTGACCAGCGCGACCGAGACGATGTCCTCCATCGGCACATCGAACGGCGCGTACTTTGTGTTGTCGGAAACGCACTTGATCCAGCCTTCCTTCTCCGAGGGCTGGATTCTCTTGACCATCGCCCCCTGGCTCCTCGTGAGGATGACATAGCAACGACCGTACTGGAAGAAGTACACCTCGGTGATGGGAATCTTCTTGCAGGCGAGGAGGTCCCCGCCCGTGTACCTCGGCGTCATGCTGTCGCCCTTCACCCGGATGAGGAAGTCCGAGTCCTTGAACTCGCTCACGGTGTAGTAGTCCTCGATCCTCTCGTCCTCGTAGACGGGATCGCCGGGACCGGCCACCGCCTCGAACGGGATGAGTGGTAGATTCTTACCGCCCCTATACTTGGCCGGGATGAACGACTCGTTGGACATCTCCCCCTCTCCGGAGAAGAGCCAGTTTAAGTTCAAGTCCGGGCACTTAACGGCGATTCTCGTTACGACCGAGGCGGAAGGGCCGTTAGATTTTATGGCACTTATCGTACCGTGGGCGATCCCGCAGTAGTCCTCGAACCTGGTCTGGCCCATCCCGTGCACCATTTTCGCGTATTTTTCAAGCCTCTCCTTGAAGTCGTTCATTCTTTAAATAATTTAATTATAATTTTCTCCAAAAAATATTTGGAATAACGAAAACTATCTCCTATCTTTGCCGATGGATTCAGTTAGGAATGAGGTGTTGGTACATAAAATCCCCCTCCCGTAACCGGGGCTTTATAGGCAAAGTTAACACCCCAAAATTACGGAAAGGATTCCAAATATCCAACACCTCTCCTAATTAAAATTTCAAGTATGGCAAACAACAAGATCAGAAGTTACTCCGGAAAGACCGCAGACGAATGGCTTTCCAACAGGAAATGGACCGGGTTCCTTATGACCGTTCCACTTGGCGAGGACTTTAGGCGCCGCGTCATGGACTCCAACGACGCGATGTCAATCCGGACGACGGCGTCCATGCTGAACCGGAACGACAACTGCGAAAGGTCGTTCAAGGTGGTCATCAATTTTGACACGAGGGAAGTCACCGTAACCGCTAACAAGAAATAGCCATGACACCAAGACCCCACATCGTCCTCGACGCGCACTACTCGTTCGCGGACGCCGCGGAGATCCTCGGCAAGGACCGCAGGACCATCTACCGCTGGCGCAAGCTCGGATACCTCCCGGAGACCAAGTCCAGGAAGTACAACCGTAAGAGCTACATCCTCGGCAAACACCTCCTCCGGGCATTTGAAGCACTCTGCTAGCATGAAGTTCAATGTCCTGCAACAGTCCATGGCCCTCGGCCGGACATCCTATGTCGTCGCGGACGGCGGGCGGGCGATCGTGCTGGTCTCCATGCTGGCCACGCTGGGCGAAGGAAAGGGAGTCGCAACCCTGCACGACCTGGTCGTACATGAGAGCAGGAGGAAGATTGGAATCGGCCGTCGGCTGGTCAGAATCGCGGAGGATGTAGCCAGGAACATGGGCGCCGACACATTGAGGCTGGCCGTCGAGCCAGGGACCTGGATGGAGGCCTGGTACTTCCGGCTCGGGTTCAATGAGACAGGGTTCGTGACCGCCGGGGACTACACCTACAATGTGATGGAGAAGAACATAAGACGCAGTGATGCGTCAGAACCGCAAGCCACGGAATCAGCCATATCAAATGTGGATTAGTGTTGTTACGCTTCGCCACGGCCCCCGCGGTTCGTCCGTGGCAACTTGAAAAACCTTTGTTTAACCCAATAGCGCCTAACAAGGAGGGCGCGGAGGTGCAAATCCTCCATAGATCGTTAAGCGTTTCTCAAAATCAAATCCCGGAAGGGGTGATAGCCGACCGGGGTTCCAGACCAAACACTGAAAGACATGAAGAAGAACAACAAAATCAGCGACCTGTTCGGCGTCCTCTGCGTCTTCGCGATCTTCGCCGGATGCGTGGAGAAACTCAACGGAGCCGTCTCCTGGTGGACCGTGGGATGCCTCGTCGTCGCGCTCGTCTTCGGCCTTATATCCAGGGCCACCGACGAAGGAAGGAAAGAAAACACCAATACCAACAAAACACATTAAGCCATGGGAAGAAAGTATCAGCCCCTCTCCAAGACGGTCAAGGAAACCGTCGACCTCGTATTCGAGCTCACCACATCCAACCCGGACGGATACGACATCAAGGCCGATGAATTCGGCTTTGCAGGAAGTCTCGTCATCAAGATTCTCGTCCAGCGGGGCATCCTCGAGCGGACCAGGGTCAAAGTGACCGGAGTTCGCTATCGGTACAAGTGGGTTGCCGCCAGCGCTCCGACGAAGGTGCTCTACGGAAGCATCGCGCAGGAGATCAGCGACTTCTACAAGGCGAAGAACAAAAAGTATCCCTCGAAGAAGAAGTCGGCCGAGAAGGCGTCCGTTGATGTGATCGCGGAGGAGCCCGTCCCGGCACCGGCCGTGGAAACCTTCCACGACGGTCCCGTGCAGGTGGTCCCGAGCCTCGACCCGTTCTCCGCGCAGGAACTCTGGGACGAGCTGAAGAGACGCGGATTCTTCATCGAAGGAGAACGACTCTGCATCGTCAAGAAGGCATACCTCGACTAGGCATGAGGAAGCTACCGGAAGAAGTGGTCGCCTATGTTGTCGAGCACTTCAAAGACACCGAGAACATCACCCTCGCGAAGGAGGCCGGATGCTCACCATCGTCCGTGAATCACATCCAACGCCGTTACAACCTAAAGAAGTCGAAGGAACACCTGCACGAGGCATATCAGAAATGCGGGAAAAAGGCGAGAGAGATGTACGGGAATCCTCCGATCGACGAGGACGGCATCCGAAGAAGGGCGGACACTTTCATGAGGATGTACCGCGAGGAGAAGGCCAGGTCCGTTTGGGGCCTGCCGCCGAAGACGAGGATAAGGGTCCGTCGGGAACCAAGGCTGAAGACATCCCAGCGTACCTACCTGCGTAGCCTCGGATACATCATCGACCGAGAGAACAACATAGCCTACTGGACGCCCGACACCAAGAGGGCCGTACGGATGGAGGCATACACCAAGAAAAGAAGTTACTACAAATTCAGACCATATGAACACGAACAACATCAACGAGAACCTGGAGACCTCGCAGTCGCAGGAGAGTAAGATCCTGGACTATATGCTCCGCGGGCACCGAATCACGGGCATGGAGGCGCTCGACCTCTTCGGTAGCCTCCGGCTCCCGGCCCGCATAGCGGACATTCAGAAGCGCGGGTTCACCGTGCAGTCAGAGTACATCACCACCCCGACGGGGAAACGGGTGAAAGCATATTGGATTTAACCCATAACAACAAATACACATGGCAAACGAAATTGCAAAAAGACCGCAGACTCCGCTTCAACGATTCAACGGAGTGATGAAGGACACCAGGACCCAGGAGTACCTCCAGTCCGTCCTCGGAAACAAGAAGGACCAGTTCGTCACCTCGCTCATCAGCGCGGTCGCGAACAACGAGAACCTCCAGGCGTGCGAGCCGATGTCAATTATGTACACGGCGATGAAAGCAACCGCCCTGGGCCTTCCCGTCGATCCATCGCTGGGATACGCCGGCATGATCCCGTACAAGGACGGGAAGACCGGCAAGACCCTCTGCCAGTTCCAGATCCAGCGGGACGGCTGGATGGAACTCCTCATGCGGACCGGCCAGGTGAAGTTCGTCGCCAACGAGGTCGTCCACGAGGGCGAACTCGTCAAGCACAACAAGTTCACCGGCGAGTACGTCTTCGACGAGGAAGCGAAGAAGTCCGACAAGGTCATCGGCTACATGGCCTACATCAAGCTGACCAACGGCTTCGAGAAGACCGTCTATTGGACGGTCGAGGAGTGCAAGGCACATGCCCTCCGCTACTCGCAGACCTTCAAGAAAGGCTATGGGATTTGGAAGGACAATTTTGATGCGATGGCCCTCAAGACCGTGCTGAAGCACCTCATCAAGAAATATGCTCCCAAGTCCGTTGAGGTGCTCTCTGCCATCAAGGATGACCAGGTGGTGTCGAACGAGAACGGAGAGGCCGAATACCAGGACAACATGCCGGACGAGCAGCCACAGCCGGAGGTGTCCGAGACCGCGAAGGAGAAGGCCCAGGTGGAGGCGATGAAGGTCCGCCGGACCAAGAAGGAGGAGCCCGCCCAGGAGGAGGAGATCCCCGCACCGACCATCGAGGACATGCCGGCCGACACGGAGACTGGTGAAATCTTTAACGGTCCGGAGGAGCAGTAATGAAGCCGATCATCATCAGACCCAAGAGCCACGAAGAGTGGCTGAAGGCGAGAGAGGACGGAATCGGGGCGAGTGAAGTCGCCGCGATCCTGGGTCTCTCCCCGTGGGAAACTCCGTTCAGTTTGTACTTGAAGAAGACCCACCAGGTCCCTCCGACCGAGGAGAACGACGCGATGCGCCGCGGACACTACCTGGAGGACGCCGTCGTCCAGTGGTGGATGCACGAGACCGGCGAGCAGGTCATCAAGGCAAGTGCCGCCGACATCATCTATGTCCATCCGGAACATCCGTACATGCGGGTTACTCCCGACCGTATCGTGAAGGGCCGGAAGAAGATCCTCGAGGTCAAGTCCACGGCCATCCAGATGGGTGAGACGATCCCGGACTACTACCTGGCGCAGGTAATGTATCAGATGTATGTGACCGGCATCCACCAGGCCGAACTCATCTACATCCAGGGGGGACTCACCTTCGGACGGTTCATCGTGGAATACGACGAGGAGTTCGCGAACCTCATCGCCGAACGGGTGACGGAGTTCTGGAACGAGAATGTCCTTGGCGGTAAGGAACCCGACGCCATCGCAGTCTCCGACCTGGCCGTGAAGATCCCGAAGTCCACCCCGGAGAAGTCCATCGAGGCGGACGCGCAGGCGCTTGACCAGATCAATGTCCTCCGCGAGAAGAAGGCGATGTACGACGCCCTGGGTGACGAGATCGCCGAACTCACCGACTCGCTGAAGATGTACATGACCGACTCCGAGGCCCTGCTCGACGGCGACGGGAACATCCTCTGCACCTGGAAGTCCGCGAAGGACAAGACCTCCTTCGACTCCAAGGCATTCGCAGCGGAGAACCCGGACCTCTACGACAAGTACTGCAAGACCGTCCCCGGCTCCCGCTCCTTCCTCATCAAGAAACCCAAAAACAAATAGACATGAAGACTAACACTATCGCTCCCTTCGAGGGAGAGTTTGTATGGCGCGGGCAGATGCGCCATGGCCGGTCGCAGAGCGGCAAGGACTGGCAGTCCATCGACTTCGTCATCAAGTTCAAGGACGGGAATTACGACAGCAATCTCAACCTCCAGGCGTTCGGCGCCGATAAGGTCGGCCTGCTGATGGCCACGGAGATCGGTAGCATGCTCCGCGTGGAGTGGTTCCCGAAATCACGCGAGTACAACGGCAAGTGGTACACCAACGCGGAGGCCAGGGACATCAAGGTCCTCGGCGAGGAGCAGAATGCCGAGAAGAGACCCGGTACGCAGTTGCCGGACGGCGCCGTGATGCACCCGAGGACGCAGGCTCCGACCTTCCCCAACGCGAAGACCGTGTCGAACGACGAGGACGACTCCGGATTCCCCTTCTAATGAAGCAAATCTCAAACGCCGACTTCCTTTCCGTCCTCCGGCTCCTGGACTCTCTTTCACGCAGGCAGGGTACGAACATCCGGGAGAAGGAGGACGCGAGGAAGGCGGCACTGTTGAAACGCAAACTGAAAAAGAAGCTATATGATACCGACTGAAGACTCGAAAGCACTGGTCCGGCTCCTCGCGTTCGCCATGGCCGGCGACTACACGGAGGCCGAAGAACTGATCCGGTGGGCCTACAAAGGTTGCAACGGGACGGCCGACGCTGAAATCATCACGGAACACCCCGCCACGGACCGCATCGACTACAACGCGGTCGTGCAGATGTGGAACGGAACGATGTCCCGGAATGTCCCGAAGATTACCAAGGTGACCCCCGGGCGGATGGATAAGATAAAGCTCCGCGTGAACAACGACATGGGAGGATGGAAGAACGCGAAGGGAATCCTCGAGGAGTGTTTCCAGAGGATCAACGCCTCTGACTTCTGCAACGGGGAGAACACGAACCACTGGACCGCCACCTTCGACTGGTTCTTCTCGAACGACAAGAACTGGACGAAGGTCATGGAGGGGAACTACGACAACCGCCGGGGGAAGACCGACCTCGAGAAGATGCACGACGAGATAGCAAAGGCAGACGCATATTATGAGCAACGATATGGAAAACCCGCAGGTCCCAATGGAAATCCGGCAGGCCGCGGGTACGATGGTCCGGACGAACAGTAGGGTCCTCACGCCCGAACTGCTCGCCCAGCACCTCCTGGACCCGAATGCGAGACGATACCGCGAGGGCGCGGACGGCAGGCGCCAGCAGTGGCTCTACCGGCAGATCGGAGCCTGTTGTCTCCTCGCACACGCGAAGGTCCCTGGCTGGGAGATGCTGACCATCGACGCAGACACGCTGGACGCGTCCATGATGGAGATACCGGAGGTGGCGAACCTCACCTCGGTCGAGATCCAGGACGCCTTCCGGGCAGGGGTGACGGGGGTGTACGGGGAGTTCTACGGGATCTCCCCGAAGACCCTCCTCGGGTTCCTCAAGTCCTACATCGCCTCGGATAAGAAGATCGAGGCGCACAGGCTAATCACCCGGCGCCAGGAGCAGGAGGACAGGGAGGCCAACGAGAGACTCTGGCGCGAGATCCAGGAGCAGAAGGCGAAGGGCATGTTCGTCCCGAGCTGGGGACCTGGCTATAACTTCAAAGACGACAAGAAATGATATGGCATAACAAGAACTTCGGTAAGTCCCCGTTCGATCCGAACTATGATGACCGCTACGATGCTGATTCTGACAAGGAAGCATACGATGAGGCGTGCGAAGAGCGTGAGCAGAGAAAGAGAGAAAGTAACGAATTACGGCCCTAATTAATTGACTTATGGACTACGAAAAGAAATACAACGAGGCTCTGGAACGGGCAAAGGCATATCACCGTAATGAACTTGCGGGATCAAGAAAGGAAATGACGGAATATATCTTCCCCGAACTCCGCGAGAGCGAGGACGAGAGGATAAGGAAGGCAATCGTGTCTCTTGTTTATGAAATGAAGGGGACTTACCAATCCTTCGCCAAAGTTGAACTCGATAAGATGGTCGCTTGGCTCGAAAAGCAGAAAGAGCAGAAGCCCGCAGAGTGGAGCGAGGAGGACGAGGAAATGCTTGAATATATTATTGGCGATGTGAATGATGCAAAGCAACTATACACAAGCCAAGAGGCAAAAGATATGGCTGACAAGGAGATTGTTTGGCTCAAATCCCTCCGTCCTCAACCAAAGCAAGAGCGGAGCGAGGAGGATGAACGCATACTCAAAGGCATCATCGGGAAGATAGACCACGACCAGACCTACGGAGTCTCCAAAGACGAAATGCTGAATTTCCTCAAAAAGTTATAGCCTATGACCATCATCGAACAAATCAAGGCCGAGATTGAAAAACTGATTGAAAGATACGGTTCAGTAAAGGCAAAAGGGACACTTCAAGAAGGGTATAAAGGAGGTAGGCTTATTGGTTATGAAGATACCCTTAATGTTCTTAAACGCATCCAAGATAATTTAGAAAAGCCGATGAATCCAGACGCAGAACTGGAAAAGGAAATTGAACGAGTTGTTTCGGAATATTCCGATAAGGTTCAAGGCACAAGAGTTATGAAACCAAGTGGGGTCGAGAAAATTGCCCGCCACTTCGCCAAATGGGGCGCTGAACACTTAAAGAAATAGAGATATGACCAACGCAGAACTTATACGAGCAATCCGAAATGAGATTGAAAGGCTGAAAACGGAAAATAAAAGCATAAAATGTGTATCAAATGGCGCGTACTGCACCGGCTATGATGACGCGTTCAAAGACTTCCTTCGCTTCCTCTACACCCTTGAATCGGAACATCTTGCGGACGCCCGCAAAACATCGCCGAATGACCTTGAAGAAGCGCGGATGATGAAGAAGGCGGTGGAGGCGGAAGGAAAGGTTGTGATGGACATCAATAACGAGTTAGCCGTTACCGCAAAGAATGTAAATCTTGACAAGTTCAAGTTCGGCGACAAGGTTCGCGTGATTGTTTTAAAAAAGGAGGATTGATATGAAAAATAGATCAATCGTTATCAATCCTGGTGATAGGTTTGGTAAACTCACAGTAATAAAAGAGTTGCCGACAAGAAGAAGGCCACCAAGAACATACGATAGAATGTTTCTTTGCTCTTGCGATTGCGGAAACCAAGCCATAGTTGCGATGTCTGGATTAAGAGGCGGAAGCACCAAGTCATGTGGATGTTTGAAAAAGGAATGTGGCAAAATAAAGAATAGCAGTAATGAACATCCCGACAAAAGATTGAAGAAGATCTGGTACGGCATGCAAACAAGATGCAAAGGCCATAGGGAAAAAGACTTTCGCAACTACGCATCTCGCAATATCAAAGTTTGCGATGAGTGGGAACACGACTTCGATGCGTTCAAAGATTGGGCATTATCGCATGGGTATTCTCCGTTATTGACTATTGATAGAATAGACGGGAATAAGGGATATTCACCAGATAATTGTAGATGGGCCACCGTCAAACAACAAATGAACAATGTGAAATACAATGTTGTTCTTAAAAGAGGGGATGAGTCTCATACGGTTGCAGAATGGAGCGAAATACTCGGCGTTAAAGCGCATAATCTCTACCGGAGAAAAAAAGATGGATGGGACGATGAACGAATTTTAAGTACTCCAATAAGACAAAAGAAATGAGCAAAGCAGAACAACAAGCGTTGATAAGATTCCCGGAACAGATGACGCCGCTTGTCTATCAAGAATTGATTGACCAGTTTGGTGGAAAGACGGAAATTGACTTCAACCTTCTTCCAAGAAGTTATTTCCAACTTGGCTATGAGCAAGCCGAAAAAGACATCCTTTCCATCGTCGAATCCCGAATCTCCGAGATCCTCGGCGACGCACAACCGAAACCGATACTGCGGGCGGAATTGCAAGAACTGATAAACAGAATCAAGAATGAAGACTAACTACCTCATCTGCTCCGGCGAGGCTTGTCCCTTGCGGATGACCTGCCGGAGACACCAGGCGTGGCTCAACAACGAGGACGATGATGCCGATGAAATGGAACCGGCGTACAACCCCAAGGCCGGGACTTGCGAGAGATACGAACAGAAGACTTTTTACGGAGGATAGGCAATGGACAAGAAAGAACTCGACAAGATCCGGGAGGACATCGGGAACTCCACAATCCCGGACATGCTGAAGGTGGTGTACCTCATGGCCAGCGCCACGGAACTCCTCTCCCAGCAGTCCTTCCTCCGCATCAAGGCCGTGTTCGCAAGACACGGATTCGTCACGAGAGAGAACGACCTGTTGAGCGGGATCAACCAGTACTGCAAGCTCATCCGCCAGGCGTCGTACCAGTTCTTTGAACGGATCGACCCGCAGATCCTGGACGCGACCTGGGGCCTGGGACGCGACGAGGACCACCCGGACGCCCCGGGAAACTCGTCCGCCCTTGACGGATTCAACGAGGACGCGAACGAGATCTGCCGGCTCGTCCTTCTCTACATCGACCGGACGGCCAGGAACAACGAAGCCTTCTCGAAGGTGTTCAAGACCCTCCGGAAACTGCCGTCGTCCGGTATGATCAACGACGAAGACATCGCAAGATTCAAAATGAAATAAATAGAATAACCATGATCAACGCAATCACGGCCGTCCTCGCCCTGTTCGTCCTGGCGGGCGGCTTCTACAACCTGCACAGGGCAGACGAGCTGGACGAGAGACAGGAGGAACTGGACAAGTACTCGGTTCACCTTGACGAACGGGCGAACAAGCTGGCCCAGTGGGAGCAGGAGCTTAACAACTACGATCTGAAGAAATGAGACAGGGACTTCTGAAACAACTTATGTGGGAGGACATACAGGAGATTTGGTTCGAGACCGATAAAACACTGCATTCCGAACCCGTCAAAGCGATGGCCACCGCATCTGAAAGATTCTCGTTGGCGCTTAAAAACCTGCGTGAAAAGAACGATTGTCATCCCCCCATCGGAGAGAGATACCCGTTCGTCCTGTCCTGTGCAGAGCTGTCGGTCGGACAACCGCTCGCCAATATGCGGGACAAGAACAACACCATCATCCGGAGCTTCGTG
>Ga0326511_10000804_pt1 | contig 27245 bp, 34 predicted proteins | sample 0_2496_0518_D_FD_203701 | JGI IMG/M metagenome (GOLD analysis project Ga0326511, IMG submission 203701) | Bovine rumen microbial communities from UC Davis, California, United States - 0_2496_0518 | ecosystem: Host-associated > Mammals > Digestive system > Stomach > Rumen | place: USA...
CCCTTGGGCATAGCAAATTCCCAAATTGAGCCCGTCAACTTGACGGAAATTTGATTAAATAACGGTAAGTTATCAGACAATAGGAGGATTTATGGCTGGAAGACCGTCAAAATCTGCCACGGTGATCCGGCTTGAAGGCCGATCACATCGGACTAAAAAGGAATTGGCGCTCCGTGACGCCGGGGAGGCCTGCACATTGAGCGGCGCGGCTCTGTCCGAGCGTGAAGATGTTGCGGAGGATCCTGTTGCTCATGCTGAGTTTGTTCGCGTTCGCGAACTTTTGGCAGCGATTGAGAAAGACGACGATCTCTATTCGCAGGCGATCAATGATTATTGCCGCCTGCATTCCGAGTGCTTTGCGATTCAGGGCGAAATTTCCCGCATCAGGGCTGACCTTGACCGGCTGGAAGAGGCCAGAGAAGGGCTCGAAGATGAGTTTTACTTTAAGGTTCGCGGGGACTTGTACGCGAAGCAGCTCAAATTTGACAGCGCCCTGGACAAAAAACGATCTGCCAAGCGCCAGATCGAAGACAAGAACCTGATGAACATCGCCAGCGCCCTGCGGAGCATCCCGAAGACGCCGGAGACGAAGACCAGCGTCCTGCGTGAGGCACTGAGTGGAGCCGGTTAAAGAGGGCCGGGCGTACCAGTACGCCTTGTGGTGCCTGTCAGAGCCCGAGAAGGTGCCGGAGTATGTCAAGAAACAGTGCCAAAGCTGGGTGGATATCGTCGACGGTAAGGACCCGGACGCCGAGATTGACCAGGAAAAGTACGGTGTAATTTGCAAACTGCTGAAAATCATGAACCATCCTGACCTGCATGTCAGCATGTACGAGGGCATGGAGGACTATCAGTGGTTGCTGATTACGGCGGTTTTCTGCACGAAGTTGCGCAATTCCGGGCAGTTTCAGCGCTTTTATACGACGGCACTGCTGGAGATAAGCCGGAAAAATTTCAAGACGTTCACATGTGCTGTTATCTTCATCCTTTTGATGCTCACGGAGCCGGACTTCTCCCGGTTCTTCTCGGTTGCGCCCGATCTGGCCCTGTCGAGTGAGCTCAAGCTCGCGATCCGCAAAATCATAAAAACATCGCCGGTTCTGTACGACGAACAGGATCCTGCTTTTAAGATTCTGCGCTCACAGATCATTTGTCTGCTGAACGACAACGAATATACGCCGCTGGCTTACTCCGAGGACACCATGGACGGCAAGCTGGCCAATGCCTTTCTGGCGGATGAGGCCGGCGCCCTTGACGCCTACCCCGTCGAGGCCATGAGGTCATCCCAGATCACGCTGATCAACAAGCTGGGGATCATCATCAGTACCCAGTACCCCAACGACAACAACGTCATGATCGACGAGATCGACATCGCAAAGAAGATCCTGGACGGCCTTCTGGATGACCGGCGGACCTTCTCTTTGTTGTATGAGCCAGATCAGGACCTGCGCCAGGGCGATGCGTGGATGAGCGATGACAGGATCATCTACCAGAGCAACCCCGTGGCCGTGGCCCATGAGTACATTTTTGATGAGCTGCGCAAAAAACGGGCCCTCGCCGCGCTTTACGAAAACAAGAGGGAAAATTTCCTCTGCAAGCACTGCAACATTCTCTACAAGGGCCTCGGCACCGAGGGGTATATCGACATCCAGCAGGTCAAGCTCTGCCGGCGTGACGATGATCCCGGATGGTGGCGCGGTCGCCGGGTGTGGCTTGGTCTTGACCTGTCCCAGACGGATGACAATACCAGCGTGAGTATTGTCACCGATGACAACGGCGTGATCGTTGCCCGGGTCATGTGCTTTGTGCCGGCGGGCAGGGTGGAGTTTAAAAGCGCCAAGGAAAAGGTCGATTACAACCGCATGATCCGGGAGGGGATCTGCACGCCCTGCGGGGATGAGGTGATCGACTACTCTGTTGTGGAGCGGTACATCATCGACCTGCCGAAGACGCTGGGCGTCGAGATCATGCAGGTCGGCTATGATCGGTACAACGCCATCAGCACGGTGCAGAAGCTCGAAGCAGAATCTATAACCTGCGTGGAGGTGCGTCAGCATTCCAGTGTTCTGCACGCGCCGACCAAGCTGCTGAAGGAAAAGATCTTGACGCGGCAATTTCTCTATGACGACAACCGACTGCTGGAAATCAATTTCCAGAATGCCAGGTGTACGGAAGATACTAACTTAAACAAATATGTAAATAAAAAGAAAAGCAGCGGAAAAGTCGACATGGTGGTGTCGACAATCAACGCTGTTTTTTTATTGCAGCAAGACATTCTCTATAACGATGGCTTTGTGGCCATGGTGATCTGATATGTGGAATCCATTCAAAACCAATACACGGGCCGATCCCGGCCTTGAAGATAGTTCGGTCCGTCTGGTCGATACCCTGCTGGAGACGCTGCTGCGGCCCGATGCCATGACGCTGGAAAAGGCGATGAGCATCCCAGCATTCGCGGGGTGCGTGAACCTGATCTGCGGCACGGTGTCCCTGATCCCGATCCGGCTTTACCGGCGCGGGGAGGGTGACGTGATTGAGGTCGTCCAGGATGATCCCAGAGTGCGGCAGCTCAATGCCGATACCGGCGACACCCTCACAGGGGCGAATTTCAAAAAGGCCATGGTCTACGACTACCTGACCAGCAAGGGAGGGTATGCGTACATCAATCACCGGGGGAGCAGTTGGAAGGGGCTGCACTTTGTGGAGTCCACCGAGGTGAGCTTCTCTGAAGGCTACGACCCTATTTTCAAGGACTACAAGATCATGGTCGGCGGGAAGCTGTATGAGCCTTTCCGCTTTTTGAAGATGTGCCGGCGGACGAAAAACGGCTACAAGGGCGTGAGCGTGGTTGCAGAGAATCGCGATCTGTTGGCGGCCGTGTACAACGCCATCATCCTGGAGAATGCCCTCGTGAAAAAGGGCGGGAACAAGCGGGGCTTCCTGCAGTCCGATCACAAGCTGACACAGCAGGCCGTCGATGCTCTCCGGGACAGCTTCCGCAACCTCTACACATCTGACTCGGATTCGATCCCGGTGCTGAATGATGGCGTCACGTTTCAGGAGGCCAGCGCCACATCAGTGGAGCTGCAGCTCAACGAAAACAAACGTCAGAACGGTACGGAGATCTGCAAGATCTTCGGCGTGCCTCCCGCGATCCTGGGCGGAGGTGCCAGTGATCGGGATTGGCTGAGCTTTGTACAGTACTGCATCCTGCCGATCCTGGAAGACCTCTGCGAGGCATGCAACCGGGACTTCCTGCTGGAGCGGGAAAAGGGATCCCTTTACTGGGCGCCCGATGTGACCGAGCTCACCAAGGGCGACATCAAAACCAGATACGAGGCATACAACCAGGCGATTTACTCGGGCTTTCTGCAGATCGACGAAGTCCGGGCAAAGGAGAATCTCCCCGCGCTGGGTCTGCCTTTTGTCAAGCTGGGCTTGCAGGATGTCCTGCTCGACCCGGCGTCCGGCGACATCTACACACCGAATACGGGCATGTGGGGGTCGCTATCCGGTCAGCACATGGAGGAGGCGCCGGAGGATCCGGAAGACCCCGACGCGCCGCCTGATCCGCCTGACCAGGAAGGAGGTGGAACAGATGAAGATAGAAATTCGGTCTGACCGGGTCCATATCGAGGGATACGTCAACGCCGTCGGCAGAGACTCGCGCCGGATGACGGACGAAGAAGGCTATCCCTTCTACGAGCAAATGGAGCCGGGCGTTTTCGCTCGGGCGCTCTCTTCTGGGCGCAATGTCATGGCACTGCTCAACCACGATAACAACCGTGTGCTGAGTGATACGGAGCGCGGCCTTGAGCTCAAGGAAGATACGATCGGCCTGTATGCCGCTTTCGACTCCGGCGATCCGGAGCTGATTGAACTGGCGCGGGGCGGTCATCTTATGGGGTGGTCTTTTGGTTTTATCCCGATGGACAGCTCCGACGTCTATGACAGTTCCGTCGGCCACAGGTCAGTGGTTAAAGAACTGGAGCTGATCGAGGTGTCAGTGATTTCCGACGCCATGCGCCCGTGTTACGCGGGCACGTCCATCCACACAAGGGCGGACGGGACGGAAGACGCAATCCAGACGCGAGCAATGGACAATGATGCGGTTTTCCGGGCGATCATCGAAGACCAGCTCGAACCAAAGAAAGAGCCTATCGACTACAGCCGCTACGATGCGGTCATCAACAGACTCAAGAAGTAAATAGGAGAACAACGAATATGTACAAGAAGAAGCTTATGGAAGAGAGACAGGCGCTGGTCGACGAGATGGTCGCACTCAGGGCCGGTGCAGAGCGCGAGAACCGCGCATTCTCGGAGGACGAGGATAAGAGGTTTGCAGAGATCGAAGCCGAGATCAGCAGAATCGACGCTTCCCTCCGCGCCATCGATGCGACCCGCAAGCTGCAGGACGCACCCGAGGAAGAGGTCGTCGAGGAGAAGAGAGCCGAGGAGTCCGTCGAGGTCGTAGAGACCCGCGCATTTGCGAACATCATCAGACAGAGGAATGATGCCAACATCACCAAGACGGATAACGGCGCGGTGATCCCGAAGACCATCATCAACAAGATCATCGACCAGGTCAAGGATCTCAGCCCGCTGTTTCGGATGTCTACCCACTACAACATCCGTGGTAAGGTCGCGATCCCTTACGTCGATACTGCGAACGATAACATTTCCGTCGCATACGCGAACGAATTCGTTGACCTGCAGGCCAAGGACACCAAGCTCCTTGCTATCGAGCTTGACGGCTTCCTTGCCGGCGTCCTTTGCAAGGTCTCCCGCTCCCTCATCAACGCTACTGACATCGACCTGGTCAACTTCGTCATCGGTAAGATGGCTGCTGCCATCGCTGAGTTCATCGACAAGGAAATGATCAAGGGCACTTCCGGCAGCATCACCGGCCTCAGCACCGCCACCCAGAAGATCACCGCGGCATCCGCTACGGCTATCACTGTCAACGAACTGATTGCCGCTCAGGACCTGCTCAAGGGCGCTTTCCAGGCGGGCGCTATCTGGGTCATGGCTCCGGCTACTTGGACCGCAGTGAAGAAGGTCCTTGCCGGCACCAGCAATTACGAGCTCAACGCGAGCATCGAGAATGGCTTTGCAGGCAGACTGCTTGGCAAGCCCGTTTACACCTCCGACCAGTGCGAAGCACTCGCAACCGGCAAGAAGGCGATCTGGTACATCAACCCTGCAGAGGCTCTCGCGGTCAAGACCGTCGAAGACAGTGTCCAGATCCTCAACGAGCGTTATGCCACCCAGCACGCCATTGGCGTTGTTGCATGGCTGGAGATGGATGCCAAGGTCCAGAATCAGCAGGCTGTTGGTTTCGTGCAGATGGCCTAATGAAGACTGTCAAGGCGCTGACAGCTTTCGCCGGCCTTGAATACTCCGCAGCGTCCGGGCAGGTCATCACTTGCCCGGATGATTTTGCGGATGACGTAATCAGGGCAGGATATGCTGTCGAGATTCCGGCGGAGCCGGTGCCGGAGGACAAGCCCAAGAAAACGGCAAAGAGGAAATAGACATGGTCATGACTGAGCTGACGGTGAGTGATGTCGCCGATTATCTGAAAATTGAGGCTGACGACCTGACCGCCGGCGAGAGTGCCATGATCATGGGCATGCTCGATGCGGCCAAGGCCTATGTCAGGTCATACACCGGGCAGGATGATGCCTACCTTGACGGCCATCCTGAGATTGCCATTGCGACCCTGTGCCTGGTAGGCGACTTCTACACCAACCGGGACATGTTCACAGCGGTTAAGGGCGCCGGCATCGCGTCGGTCAACAGGACGGTGCAGTCTATTCTGGACATGCATCAGTTCAATCTGTTGCCCTCCTCGGAGGAGGTGAGCGCTGGTGCATAGTCTTGACGCTGGACGGCTCAACAAGCGGATCGAGATTTGGGGATACGAGCAGACCGAGAACCCCCTCGTCGGATCCAAGGTTGCGCTGGTCAAAAAGGCAGAGGTCTGGGCGGAAATCCACCCGGTGCGCGGGTATGAGTTTCTGGAATACTACCAGGACTCCAACTCTCTGCAGTACAAGGTCACGATCCGATATCGGGACGGCCTCACAGAAAAGGATGTCCTGCGCCGGGGGGATCATCAGTTCGAGATCAACTCGATCATCGACATTGACTTCCAGCATGTTGCCCTTGAGATCTACTGCACCGAGATGAAGGACAAGGTGATCCCCTATGTCTGAAACAGTAACCTTTCAGATCACCGGCGCTGAAGAGTTGGCCGACGATATCAAAAAGCTGTTGTCGCAATATCCTTCCGAGACCGAGATCGAAATGGAGAAGATCTCCAACGATTTCAAGCGGGATGTGAACAAGAAATTCTCCCCCGCCGGCAACTACGGCAAGGGCAAGCGCCCTTTGGCCAAGAGCTGGAAGAAGACGCTGCTGAAAACCAGCGCGGGACTTTCTACCGGCTTTGAGTTGACCAACACGGCCCCGCACTTCCACCTCGTGGAGAATGGCCATAACGGCGAAATTCCCGTCTCCGGCTATGCGATGTACATCCGTAATAAGTCGCAGAGCTCAAAGAAGGAGACGCAGAAGAAGAAAGCCGGGAAGTCGAAAAAAGGATCCTACAAGATGCAGCCTATCGGCTTCGTGCCGGGCAAGCATTACTGCGAGCGGACCCGCAACGAATGGCGGGAGGGCGGCCGGTTTGAGGCTCGCGTCAAGGCGCATGTAGAGAAGCTGATGAAGAAATACAAGCTGACATGAAAGTACAAGACATCAAAAGGGCTTGCAACGCGCTGCTGTTGCAGGCCTTTCCAGATTATAGGGTCTACGGGAATGACAGTCATGACGGTTATATCCGCCCGGCTTTCTTCACGGAGCTTCTGCCCCGGGCCTACGCCCGGCAGTCAAAGTGTGCGGTGAATGCGGCGTACACCTACAAGATCACGTTCCTGGAATCCACCCATGACGAGGATGTTTGCCTTGGGATCGTCGACACGGTCATGCAGGACTTCGGATATCTGGTGAAGTGCGGAACGGAATTTTTGCTGACGCAGGAGATCGACTATGACTGGATCGACTCAAATCATGATGTCCTCCAGATCACAATCGACTTCGCCCCCTTCACAGTGATCATTCCGCCGGACTTCTCTGGTGTCCCGCTCATGAAGTATCTCGAGCTTGCAATCTATCTCAAGCCCGGAGACTTCGAGATCAAGACCCTGATCCAGCTCATCAAAGACGGGAAGATCCATTTCAGCCTTTCGCCTGATGGGGCGCTTGACGTGGAGACTGCGGACCAGCTGCAGACGCATGTGGATTTCACTATTGACGGAGACACGACCGGCCACTTGAAAGAGTGTGCCACCGAGCTACTGGCCAGCTTTGTTACTTTTACAGTCGATTCAGAAGGGCATCTCATCGCCACGGTCGAGGATGCGCAGGACCGAATCGCAGAACGTTTTGAAGTTATCGTAGATAGGAGGTAGTGCATGGGTGCACCCAGCATTTCCATCGCCTTTATTGAAAAGGCACAGCAGACGATCCAGAGAGGGGAGCGCGGGATTCTCGCCATGATCCTGCGCGATACCGGCGCGGCGGCCGGCCCCTACACCATCATCACATCGTCTGACATCCCCGCCGGCCTGAGTGATGCGAGCGTCGCGCAGGTCAAAAACGCCCTTCTGGGCTACGAGACCACGCCCAGAAAGGTCATCCTCTACGTCATCGCAAACGTAGATGGCTACACCGCCGCGCTCAACTATCTTTGCACGCAGCGCTGGAACTGGCTGGTCTGCCCGACCGCGGAGACGGACGAGAAGACCGCCGACCTGGTCGCCTGGATCAAGACCCAGCGCAACGACGAGCACCTCACCTATAAGGCGATCCTACCCAACACGGCGGCGGACTTTGAGGGTGTCGTGAACGTGGCCAACGGCTACAGCGTCGGCAGCACCGCATACACCGCGGAGCAGGCGTGCGCCCGGGTGGGTGGAATTATCTGCGGCACGTCCTCCCATCGGTCCAGCACCTATGCAGCACTCAACGAGGCCACGGACTGCGACAGGCTGTCCCGCTCTGCCCTCGATACCGCTGTCGATGCCGGCAAGCTGGTGTTCATGTGGGACGGGGAGAAGGTGAAGATTTGCCGGGGCGTGACGTCCTTCCAGACCAAGACCACGACCAAGGGCGACTCCTTCAAGAAGATTCGCCTGGTCGAGATCATGGACATGATCCGGGACGACATCACCATCACGGCAGAGGATACCTTTATCGGCAAGTATCCCAACACCTATGATGCCAAGTGCGTGCTGATCTCCGCGATCAACGGCTACTTCCACCAGTTGGAAAAGGAGTACGTCCTCGCCGCTGGCTTTGCCGAGATCGACATCGAGAAGAACATCGAATACATCAAGGAGCACGGCGGGGTCATCCTCGTCGGCGACCAGGAGATCCCCATCGAGGACGCCACGGAGCAGCAGATCAAGGAGGCCCCGACCGGCTCCTATGTCTTCCTCCGCGCGGTCGTGCGCCTTGTCGACGCTATCGAGGATATCGTCCTCGACATCTACATCGGATAAGGAGGGACAGGCATGCAGGGATATGATGCTGGCAAAGTCATCAACGGTACCTTCGGGGAATGCTGGTTTGATGGCGAGTATATGGCGGAGGTGAAAAAGCTCCGCCTCGAGGTTTCTATCGAGTATGAGGAGGTAGTCAAGGTCCGGAGCCTGACGCCCGGCCAGAAGATGACGGCGGTCAAGCCCGAGGGCGAAGTCACCTTCGAAAAGGTGTCCTCCACCGTCACAAAGAAGGTGGCCGCCGCTGTCCAGGCGGGGCGCTCCCCTCGCTTCACCATCATCTCCAAGCTCGCGGATCCGGAGGCTTTCGGAGCCGAGCGCGTGGTTGCCTACAACTGCGCATTCGAACGCTTGGTCCTCGCTGACTGGGAGCATGGCAGCCTGACGGACGAGAACTACTCCTTCAAGTTTGAGGAGTTCGAACTGCTCGACACGATTTAACAAATTCACGCCAGGAGGAAGGATAAAACATGAATGCTGTTGAACTGTTACTGAAGATGGACGCCGGTAAGCTGACCACGGTCCCCACCGGCGAAATGGAAATTCCGAGGCTCTCCGAAATGGCCGGGGAGCCTTTTATTGTGCAGTATAAAGCCCTGTCCGGGCGTCGGATCATGGAGCTTTCAAACGGCGTCCTGGGGGATGATGGCAACGTCGACACGGTCGCCGCTTATGACATCAACCTCCGGATCGTTGCGGAGGCGCTGACGTCTCCCGCGCTGAAAGACGAAAAGCTCCTCCGGCACTACAAGGCCGCCACCCCTGCCGCTCTTGCGGAGATCATCCTGCTGGGTGGTGAGATCGCGAAGATCTCCGAGAAGGTCATGGCGCTTTCCGGGTACGGCAAGGATACGGATAAGACCATAAAAAACTGATAGACACGGACAGCGACGTGCAGACGATGTATCTGCTGTTCCGTGATTGCCAAGTGATGCCTTCACAGTATGACGCTATGCCCCCAAGCGAGCGCCGTATTGTGAAGGTCTTTTTGCGTAAGATGTACGAGGACGCGGCGAATGAGTCGAGTAATTGATGCAATCTTCCGGCTCACAGACGAATTCTCTGGGCCGCTGGAAGCTATACAGGCGGGATTGACCGATGTGGGGCGTCAGGGCAAGAGCGTCCGGAAACAGATCGAGACTGTCGGAAATGGGATTGCCGGTGTTGGAAAGACGATGACGGCATCCATCACGGCTCCCCTGGCTGGCCTTGCGGCAACGAGCTACTCCACTTTTGAAGGTGTAGACAAGCAGCTCGCCCTGGTCGAGGCCACCATGGGCCAAACCAAATACGCCACGGCCGACCTTTCGGCGGCGCTGAGTGATGCGGCGGTCAATTCCATCTTCACCATGGAGGAGGGCGCGGGGGCGTTGGTCAACTACGCGCGGCAGGGTTTCAACGCCGCGGAGGCCGCCAACATGTTGGCACCGGCCATGGACCTGGCCGCCGGTACCGCGACATCCCTTGACGAGGTTACGAGCGGACTTGGCAATACGCTGAAGACCTTCGGCGCATCCTCTGACGAGGCGGCCCACTATGCGGACATGTTCGCCCAGGCGCAGGCCCAGGCCAATACAGACGTGCAGGGATTGTTTGATGCCATGTCCGTTGCGGGTCCCGTCGCTCAGACAGTCGGCTGGAGCTTCGAAGATCTGGGCACGCTGATCGGCGTTTTCGGAGACGCGAATATCTCCGCCTCTGTCGGAGCCACGGCGCTGAAGGTTGGCCTGATGAGGCTGGCATCTCCCGCAAAAGCCGGAGCCGAGGCGTTGGCCCAGATCGGTCTTGTGACGGAGGACGTCAACAGGATTTTCAACGAGGACGGCAGCTTGAAAGACATGCCGGAGCTCATCGGAAATCTGCAGCAGGCTTTTGCCGGTCTAGACACCGAGCAGCAGTTGGCCGCGGCGTCGGCCATCTTCGGCAAGGAGCAGGCCTCCAACTGGCTGGCCCTGATCAATGGACCCGCGCAGGACGCCTTGCAAGGCTTGAAAGAAAGCATTTCTGACGCATCCGGGAATGCAGCAGAGGCCGCGGCGGCATTGGTCACGCCGACCGAGCAGCTTAAATCCACTTTCAACGTCTTCCAGAATAGCGTCGGTGGTCTGCTGGCTGACACTTTCGTCCCCCTGATCCAGCGCGTCACCGATCTGATCGATAGGTTCCGGCAGTTGGATGCCGGCACCCAGCAGCAGATCATCAAGTTTGCCGGGATCGCCGCAGCAGCGGGTCCTGTTCTGAGTGTCTTCGGAAAGATCGTTGCCTTCGTGCCGAAGATCATGGGCTTTGCCGCAACCGTCGGCAAGGCGGGCGGGCTGGTCAAAGCGGCCCTTGCGGTCATCACCTCCCCTGCCGGTGTCGTGGTCGGCGTCCTTGCCGCCATCGTCGCCGCCGGTGTCCTGGTCTATAAAAACTGGGATACGGTCAAACAAAAGCTCGAACCGATCATGACGGCGATACAGACGTCATGGCAGAGCTTGCAGCCAAGCATCCAGGCTTTGCAGACGGCATTCGGAAATCTGGTCGAGGCGGCCTCGCCTCTTACGGAGGCAATCGGCACTTTCCTCAAGGGTGCGTTTGATGTCCTAGCCGATTCTCTGGTTGGCCAGATCGTGACCGACATCACGGACTTCTCGGAAAATCTCCAGACTGTTCTGGACGTGGCCACCGAGCTGATCAACTTCCTGACCAACGTTTTCAAGGGCGATTGGGAGGCGGCGTGGACGTCTATCAGTAATGCCTTCAGTACGGCATTCGGGCCGGTTGTCGATTTGATCAATTCCTGCCTCAATGGATTAAAGGACCTCAAGAATAAACTTGCAGAGAAATGGGAGAATTCTGGCCTTCATTCCGGTGCGTGGTGGCCTGATATCGGAGGAAGCGGAGGAGGCGGAGGCGGCGGAATTTTCGGTCTTGGCTCCAACGCATCCGGCACCGCGAACTGGCGCGGAGGCTTGACAACTGTCAATGAGTCGGGCGGCGAGATCATCGACCTGCCGTCCGGGTCCAGGGTCATCCCCCACGACGCCACGAGAAACATCATCAACAACATGAGCAGACCTGTGACGGTGGCCAAGCTGGCCGATCAGATCATCGTCCGCGAGGATGCGGACATCGACAGGATCGTCGACCAGCTCTGCCGCAAGCTGATCCGGGCCGGCGACAACATGGGCGCCGTGTCCATGGGATAAGGAGGGGCTTATGGATATCGTACTGACGCAGGGCGGGTCCAGGGTCCTCTTTCCTGTTCTGCCCTCGGCTTACCAGATCTCGAGCGGACAGAACAATACCACGGTCAACGTCAACGCTGTGGGTGAGGTCAACCTGTTGGGCTGGCCAAACCTCGACAGCATATCATGGTCGAGCATATTCCCGAGGCGCGCGGCACCTTACAGCGTGACCGACATCATGACCCCGTTCGACTATGTCCAGGCGCTTACCAGGATGAAGGCCGAGGGGCCCATGGACCTGCACCTCCTCGATGTGCTGGCGATCCACGTCACCATCGAATCCCTGACATGGGGAGAGAAGGACGGCACCGGCGACATCGAATATTCCATCGACCTGAAGCGGTATATCTACATCAACTCCGAGGGGGTTGTCACAAAGACGATCCTCTCCGGCGGTCAGGGCAGGGCCATGCCTGACGCACCCAGAGGCGGCAAGACCTACATCGTCAAGGCGGGGGATAACCTGCTGTCGATTGCCCGGCGGGAGCTTGGCATCTCTGACTGGTCCGGGATCTATGCGCTCAACGAGAGCGTGATAGGCCCGGATCCTACCGTCCTCAAGCCGGGTCTCAGGCTGACCATGCCAATCAATGCGAGGTGAGTATGCAGACGGTTACTTTAAACGGCACCGACATCACCGGCATGGTCACCAAGATCGAGTGGTCCGGGAACGTCGAGGAGGCGGCCCGCTCCTGCTCCGTCGCGTACGTCAACGCGCCATATGATCCCGTCGTAAGGTCGCTGCCCGTGCCGGTGCTGGGTGACTACATCTCTGTGTCAGACGACGGCACAGAGATTTTTTTCGGCCGAATTAACGGCGCGGAGAAGTCATCCTCCTATGGCACGGTGTCGGCTACCTGCGTGGAGGATTCCAACCTGCTGGCCAAAAATCGGTGCAAATATAACTTTTTCGGCGAGAAGACCCCGGAGAGTATCACTGCGGCGATCCTGGCGGACTTTGGTTTCCCGGTCGGTCACCTCGAAGCGACCGGCGTCAGCATCACGTCGATGGTGATCAATGGCGACACGATTATCGACGCTATCGGCAAGGCATACGGTGAGGCCACCAAAAAGACCGGGGATAAGTACCGGGTATACATGGAGGGCCGCGCGGTCTGCGTGGAGAAGCAGGGCAAGACGGCGGCGACCTATCTGTTGTCAGAGCGAAAGAACATCCTGGAATCCCACTACACAGAGAAGTCCGACAACCTGGTCAACCGGGTGGTCCTCTACGACAAAAACGGGGACCGCAAGGGCGAGATCACAGACGGCGGGAGCATGTCCCGGTATGGTATGTATACCGAGATTGCCAGCGACGAGATCAACGTCGACGCAGGATCGCAGGGCAACAGTCTGCTCAATGGTCCGGAGCAGACGCTGAGCGTCAAGGCCCTGGGCAACTCCCGCTGTGTTGCCGGGTGTGCGGTCCAGATCGAGGACGCAGCGACCGGAATATACGGGACGTACTGGATTAAGTCGGACCGGCATGTGTTCGAAAACAACACGCACACCATGGAGCTGGAATTGGATTTTAAGGAGGTGAGTGGCTGATGCTCGGAGCGGCAGATCTACTGCGGGAGATGCAAAAGGCCGGCGCCTCCCAGATCCCCGAGGGGATCCAGTTCGGGACGATGATCAAGCACAACGCCTGCCGGCTGGGTGATGAGATCGTCCTGAAGCCCCAGCAGCTTTACTTTTTCGAAACCTCGGTCATGCGGTATGCCCGGACGGCAAAAGTCCAAGTCTGGGGCAAGGACGGCGATACCATCGAGCACGAAAAAGAGAAGATCGAAGATGACCGGTCGATATACATGGAGCCTCTGAAAAAGGGTGATGTCGTGGCCCTTATGAAGATGCCTGACCAGAAATATCTGGTCCTTGGCAAGATCATCAAAGGGGAGAAGGTCATCACCTTAGAGGATCAGATAGAGGAGGATTGGGCGGAAGAATGAACATACTACCCTCCTTTGCACAGATTACCATCACATCTCAGAACGCCACGCAGAGAAGCGCGGCGGGATCCCTCAAAGAATACGGCGTTGATTTCGAGACGGGACAGTTCACCGGCCGGCTGGTCGATGGCGCCGAGGCCGTCAAGGTCTGGATATGGAAATGCCTCCTGACCTGGCGTTTTCGGTTCCCCATCTACTCATGGGTGTACGGCTCCGAGCTGGAGACCTACATCGGCAGGGTGCTCCCGGAGGAGTACATCAAGACCGACGTACGCCTCGCCCTGGAGGATGCCCTGCTGATCAATCCCGAGATTATCGCCTTGACGGACTTTTCCGGGCGGCAGTCGGAGGACAGCCTCCTGATCTCTTTTACGGTCGAAACCATCTACGGTGTGGTGTCCATCCTGGACTATGACATCGATCTGTATAAGACCCTGGCGCAGAAGTCCTTCGAGCTGGCCAAGAAGATCTTGGAGATGGGATTGGTCCGCTTTTGGTATGACCGCAATGGTCGCCTGATCTGCACCTTCCCGGAGGGCCTCCGGCAGTCCCTGGAGTTTTACGCAGACAACGAAAAGTTATTTGCGGTCATGACGGATGCCATTGGTCAGGACCTGACCATGAAAGTCAACGACATGGGGAGATTGGAGGCGGTGTTGAATGTTTGAGTCAAACACATACGACGCGATCATGGAGCGCGTCATGGACAGGATGCCGTCGGATATCCACCATGACGAGGGCTCTTTTTTGTATACGGCCGCTGGGCCGGTCGGCATCGAACACGAGCAGATCTACGCATCCCTTGACCATGTTCTTTCCGAGGCCTTTATCCCCAGCGCGTCCATGGAATACCTCCAGCACTTCGGGGAGGTGTACGGGATCACCCCGCACAAAGCCACGCCGGCGGTATGGGCGGCGGTGGTCTCCCCTGCGGCGATGTCCACCAGGATCGGGGAGCGGTTTAATTGCGGCGATATGAACTTGGTCGTTACCGGTCAGCAGTCAGAGGGCGTGTGGGAGCTGACGTGCGAGACAGCGGGGGCAGAGGGCAACACCCTCAACGCCGATCTGGTGCCGATCAGCTACATCTACGGCCTCGAGTCGATTTATCTGTCCGAGCTTTTGACAGCAGGATCCGACGACGAGACTGCGGACGAGTACCGGGCAAGACTCCTTTTCCACGTCCAGAAACCTGTCGCCAGCGGTAACGCAAACAGCTACATAGAGTGGGCCACCTCCGTGGATGGCGTCGGCGCCGCGAAGGTCTTTCCGCTGTGGGCCGGCAACGGCACGGTCAAGGTCGTAATCACTGACAGCGACAAACGCGCCGCCCCTGCCGCTCTGGTGCGGGAGGTCTTCGAGTACATCGAGGAGGAGCGGCCCATCGGGGCCACGGTCACGGTGACGTCCGGGACAGAGCTGCCTATCAACGTGAGTGCTGTCCTGACGCTCAAGTCCGGGTATGTCGCGTCCGTTGTCAACGAGGCATTCGCCCGGCGGCTTACTGAGTATCTGGAGGCCACCGCCTACACCATCGACTATCTGCCGATCAGTGTGGTCGGGTGTATCCTCCTCAACACGGACGGCGTCGAGGACTATGCCGACCTGCGGATCAACGACGGCACCGAGAATATCGACCTGTCAGCGGAGCAGATTGCAGTCATCGGCACGATCAGAACGGAGGTGCGGAATTGATAAGGACAAATTTTCACGACCGCCTCAACCGCATCCCGGGTAACACCTACGCGATTGAGGAAAAGGTGGTCATGCCGGAGACCCACATCTACGAGGCCTATCTGCAGCATGACAACATCGACGACGATACCGTCGAGGTCTATACGGGCAAGAACCTCACCGGGGACAGGATCGGCTATACGCTGATCACCCCGTCGGATCTGTCATGGAAAAGGCAGATCAGGATCGAGACCAACGCCGATACGGTGTACATCACCTACGAGACAATCGGCGACCAGGTCGAGGCGGAGGATATAAACGAAATCCACACGGCCATCACGGCAACGCAGAATGCCGTGACCAGAGTCGAGGAGGAGATCACCGGCAGCGTCTCCGGGTATACGTGGAATCGCCTGATGGGGATCACGCCCGAGAGCATCATTGAGATCGTCACGCAGCCGGAGTCCAAGACGGTGGCGGCCAATACCGAGGTGGCTTTTGATATCGTCGCCTCCGGGACTGATCTCGAGTATCAGTGGCAGTACGTGGAGCCGGGCGAGTCCCAGTGGAGGGATTTCACCGGCGGGACAACAGCCACCCTGACAGTGACACCGACAGCAAGCTGGAACGGCCGCCTGATTCGGTGTGTGCTGTCCAACGTGCACGGCGCCTCGGCGGTCTCCACCACGGTCCCCCTGACGGTGACGTAAGGAGGCCGGCATGAAATACGGTGAACACGAGTACGGCCTGTTGCAGTATGGGATATCCGATATCCAGGAGGAGGTGACGCCCGAGGTCGAGGATTTTGTCGACCTTGAGAAATACGTCCCTCCTTTCATTTTGGAGATGCCCGAATTTGAAGCGTGGCTGCGGTCTCAGGGCTACGAGGTCGGGCGAGAGTGGGCATACAAGGCGATGCTCGTCCGTCAGATCTACGCCGACACGGTGGACACCGCGGAGGGGTGCAGGCTGTGGGAGAACATGCTCGGGATTACGGCCTCTGAAGATACGACCATCAAGCAGAGGCGCGACGAAATCTTGGCCAAGCTCCGATCCGGGAAGACCTGCACGCCGGAGCTGCTTAAAAACATCGTCGAGACCCTGACGGGTGTTGAGTGCCAGATCGTCGAGGTCAATAACGAGTACCGCTTTATCGTCAGGTTTGTCGGTCAATACGGCGTGGTCAAAAGGGCCAAGGTGGTGGCCCGGGTGATCGAGGAGATCAAACCGGCGCACCTTGGATACACCATCGAGTACAGATATGTTTTGTGGCGGGAGCTGCTCCCATATACATGGGATCAGATACACGTCTACACATGGGACGGCCTGCGGATCATGGGCATCATCACGCGGGTAACGTGGCATGGTCTTTTCGCCGCTGCCTACTCATGGCGGGGCGTAAGGAATGAGAGCTGGAAATCCATCAAACGATTGGAGGACGCTAAGGAATGAAGTTAACAAGGTTTTACAAATTCAAGAAGCCCGAGGGTGCGGACATCGTAGATGTCAACGACCTTTCGGACAACTTCGAGGCCATCGACGGGAAGCTCCACGAGATCGAAGAGGGCGCGGGGGATGTGTCCGAAAGCTGGGTCTTTGCATCGACCGCATCGGCAAGGAATGTCATCGAATCCGGAGACACACTTGCGGTGATCGTCGGTAAGATCATGCGCTGGTTCGCCGACCTGAAGGCATCGGCGTTTCGCGATGTGGCCAACAATCTGACCACCACCGCGGACGGGTACGTCCTCGACGCGCGGCAGGGCAAAACCCTTCAGGATTCCATCGACAGTATTTCAACGTCTTTCCTGGTTGGCTGTAGGACGATTGCGAGGGCGATCACCGCGGGGCGTGGCACATACTCCTCCCCTGTCGATGGTGTCTCTACAGCCGATAATGCAAGCCCCGATGCCATGGCGACCAACGTTAAGACGCTGGCGACCAAAAACTACAATGCCGGCAAGACGGATACCCTCAAGGGCAACGCTACAACCGCCGACGTCCTGCAGGGTAAGACCTTCACATCCGAGGCGGCCGGCGTCGGAAAAACAGGATCCATCGTCGATTATCGCGGCAGCACCCGGACGGTAACCCCCAGCGGCGGCACCGGCAACGAAACATTGACCTTGGCTGAGGGTGTGCACAAGCAGGTCATCGTCAACCGGTCGCAGCCATATAATGCCGGGTACTCTGCCGGTCAGTCCGCTGGTCGGGCTGAGGTCGAGCTGCACAAGGTGCTGGTCGGGACGATGTCGTCGACGCAGACGGGCGCGGACTCTTTCGAGTTCACCTTTTCCGTCCCCGGCGTAGAGCTGACCGTCGACAACTTTTTCCTGATCATCAATCAGGTTGGCGGCTCCGGACGAGGCACTTGGGGAGGGTGGAATTATATATACCCTACCGTGACATATAACGCCGGGACGGGAGTAGTCAAGGTAACCGGCATGAGCGGATACTCATCGGAGGATGAAAGCTGGGCCATCGCCCGTGTCAACTCCGCAAGCCTCTACTGCATCTACACCAAGCCGCGAAAGAGTTTCATCACCACAAAGTAAGGAGGCGTAAATGAAGAAGAGTGTCAATGTAGATCTTGGCATCGTCTCCGCATACGGCGAAGCTCTGAGCGCCGGATTTAAGGGTACGCGAGAGGAGTTTGCCCAGATGCTGGCGAATCTCCGGGAGGTACACGCCGAGTGTGTAGCGGCCAACGACTCTGCACTGGATGCGGCCACCCGCGCGGCATCATCCGAAGCGACGGCCGTTGCGAGTGCCGGAACGGCATCGGCATCAGCGCAGGCGGCAGCCACATCGGAGACAAACGCAGATGCGTCAGAGACAGCCGCGGCGGCATCCGCACGGGCGTCGGCCGCATCGGCTACAGCTGCGGCGGCGTCAGAACAGAATGCGGCGGCATCCGAGACAAGTGCGGCAGCAAGCGCCCAGGAGGCCCGCGAAATGAGAGATGCGGCTGCCGGATACGCCGGAGCTGCGACCATGGGATTTATGGTTGATGGAGACGGAGACGTCTGCGTCTTCTACAAACCTGATAATGAGGAGGACACAACGAATGGATGAAGTATTAAAGATTCCCTCGAAAGCCCAGATGGCTGAACAGAATGTGCTCCTGGAGAAAATCCATCACGACCTGGAGCGCCTCGTCGAGGAGGGAGTGAGTCCCACCGATCATGCGCAGTATGATGCCATCTTCCAGGCAATGCTGGACGGGACCAACACGACCGCGATCTTCGAGGCGTGGTATCCCCGGGCGGTCGCGGCGATGTCGTCGGAGGAGAACCGCTTCGACCTTCTGGAGCGCTGGTTTACGATGCTGGCCCATGCAGGACAGCACACGACTTACACCCTCAGCTACTACGTGGACGAGGTGTCCGGCGACTCGACCATGACGCCCATGGACGACTTGGCAAATCTCCCGGGACCGGCTCAGCTCTGCACGGAGGAGACCGAGGCGGTCACTGACTGGGCGGATGAAAGTCCCCTCCTGTGGTATGTCAGGGCCAACGCCCTCAGTAAGGCCGATGGGACCATGAACGTCCTGGCCGTAGAGGATCAGGATGCCATTTTCGACGTCTCCGGAGAGCTGGCTCCCGTGTACACGTTTCAGGTGGCACTCTGGACGCGCGAGTGGGATGATGGGACGCACAACTATAAGAGCTGGAAAACGATCCACGCCGCGAACTACTATCCCTATGCGGAGAGCGTAGATCCGGAAGGCAAAAAGAGGGTGATGACATGGCACCCGTCCTTCGGGGGCGGCCTGAACAGTCTGAACGGGCTCACCTCCGGAGCTGGCCTTGCGCCGTACAACTTCGCATCCGCAAACACCGGACTAAGCGCAGCCAGAAGGACATCTGCCCACGAGGGCCTGTGGAGCGACTGCGACACCCAGTTCGCTCTGGATATGTGGCAGCTCCGCCACTGGAATCTGGAGAACAGCGGCATCCTGGAGGGATGCACAAACTACAACCTCCAGCATGTCGTCGCGCTGGGTGAGGAGCAGACAAAGAGGATCCTCCTGACGCCGGCACAGGCCGGGAACTTTATCGTCGGGTCTTCCGTCCAGCTCGGGACGCATCCGGAAGGGACGAACAGCGACAGAAGCACCGCCGCGAACCATGACGTCTTCAACGCGAAACGCATCGCCGCGATTGAGACGGTCACAATCGACGGCACCGAGTACGGCGCGCTGGAGATCGAAAGTGAGGAGCCCTTCGACGTCCCGGCAACAGCACTCGTATCAACAGCTCCGTGGTTTTCCGGGAACACCGAACTGCTTCCGGGGCATAAAGACGGATGCACGATCAGCCTGACGAGTGGAAAAACACCGATCAGAGTAGCCGGCATCGAGCTCCTGGACGGAGCATATGCAATCGGACTTGATCCGTTGTATAATGTCACCGCCAACGAAGAGGGCGGCTTCGATTATGCTCTGTACGAGTGCCGCAACTCCGAAAACCTTGCAGGGTCGATTACGGCCAACTACGTGGACACGGGGATCCGCGGTACCGGGATTGCAGCCGGGTGGAACTACATCAAGAGCTTTACGAGGACAAGGCTCGGCATCGTGTGGCCAAAGGCTTTTGGCGGTGCATCGAGCACGTACTTCAAGAGTGCCCTGTATGGCTCTTCCGGCGCGGGTGTGCGCGCGCCCTGGCGGTTCGGTCTTCTGTCTTCTACTGGCGGCGCTGGGCTCGCGTGCGCGCTTGTCTATAATACACCGGCGTCCACGCACTGGGATGGCCGGCCTCGGCTTTCTGGGGCGGGCAAGAAGCGGGGTGAATGGGTCGCGTAAGCGCCCCAGAGGGGCCGCAGGCCCCTAACTCGCCAGGCCCTTTTCTTTGGCAACTATAGAGGGTATATTGGCGCGACTGTATGGCTCTTCCGGCGCGGGTGTGCGCGCGCCCTGGCGGTTCGGTAATCTGAATAATACTGGAAACGCTGGGCTCGCGTGCGCGAATGTCAATAATACACCAACGAACACGAACTGGAATGGCCGGCCTCGGCTTTCTGATACGCAAGCCGTCAGATGACGGTGTAATGCGTCAATGTATCCTGCCCTTTGGGCGAAATCAAGTTTTCCCGCAACCAGTATTGGGCGCGAGGCCGTGGGCCGAAGCGCGTGGCGAGTAGTAACAAGGCCGACCTGCTTTAAGGGAGACCGTAACCGAAAGCCGCTTAACATCAGAAAGATTACGATCATGCCGCGGTTATACAGGAACCTGGACATGCAGTTGTATACGGAGGCCGTCTCTGACTGGGCGGCCGGCAAATGGGCGCGTGGCGATGTCCTCACATTCATTGAAGAATGGGTTGGCATCGACCGCGCTGTTTTCCGTATGCAGACGATGGACGGGGACTGCGCGCTGAAGATCGAGGCGATAGACGTAATCGCGGGAACGCTCAGCGATATCATCGATGATATCCTGGAGGGAAGGGACCTGGGAGACCTGATCGGACCGGTTACCATCGACGCACGCATCGACGGGCTGTCCGGCAAAACCAGGGAAATCGCGACACTGGACATCTGGCATCAGCTCCTGGGGCATGTCGTGAAGACAAGTCTGGATCCGCTTTTCTCGGCGAGACTTCTGCCGACGCAGCACGCCTCCATACCCGGAAAGGACCAGACTGGGCTGAAGAAGCAGGCCAACCGCTACCTGCGGCGCCAGCTGGGCATCAAATTCCTATGCAAGACGGATGTCCGATCAGCGTACAAAACCTTGATGTATGACAGGGTGATCGAGCTGATCGAGAAAGAGATTCCGCGGGCGAAGAAGACGCTGAAGCTCCTGCGGTATCTCGCCACGCTGGCCCCAGGTGGCCATCTTATCATCGGTGGCTATCTCGATGCGTGGCTTTTCAATTTTGCTATGAGCTATGCGATCCGCTATGCCTACACACTGGGGCAGGAGCGGCGCGGGAAGTTCATGCCCTTCGTCGTCCGGATTGAGGCGTACATGGATGACTTCGGGATCCTCGGCCGCACGGTTTCGGGACTGCAGAAGGCGCGGAAGAAGCTGGAGAAATGGTTTGCGGATAATTTGGGTCTGCAGATCAAATACAGCACGGACATCATCAAGCTTGACGAAATGGAGGCGGAGAAGGATAAGGGCCGCAGAGAAAAGGGATCAGAGAGGGCATGCCCTGGTCTTGATATGGGCGGATATCTGATCCACCGATCATACATCACGATGAGGCCCAGGGTTTTCCTGAGGGCCAGACGACAGTGGCTGCGGGCCTGGAAGGAGCTGAAGGCAACCGGGACGCTGCCGCTTTTCCGTGCTTACAAGATCGTGGCCTACAACGGACACATAAAACAGTCTGACTCATACAGGGTCAGGCGTACTTATCATACGCGGGATCTCCTGCGGGCAGCCAAGCACGTCATCAGCTACCACGCACGGCAGGACGCCCGGGAAAGGACAGAAAAGATCTATGCTGCATACCAACGTCATGAGCACAGCAAGGCCCGACTCTGTAGTTGTTGAACAGAGGGACGGCGACAGGAGAGTCCTCCTCAGGGACAACATCGAGGAGATCACGACAACTGAAGACGAGATCGAGCAGACCACCTATCTCTACGATGAGGTGGTCTTTTTAATGCCCGAAGACAGGGAGGAGACCATCGAGAGCATCACCTCGAATTTCGCCTCCTGGTGGGCCTACGGCGCACAGCCGGAGGAGCCCGCGCCTACTCTCGAGGAAAGGGTTCAGGCGCTGGAAGACGTCATCCTGATGGGAATCTAGGAGGTGAAAAATGTACTACGCGTTGCTGAAACTGCAGTATAGGCTCCACCGGATCACGGCTGCGGCTGTGTGGCAGCATGTTGACGCCGGTGACATCACAGCAGAGCAGGCCACCCTGATCTGCGGGCCGAGGCCATAAGGAGGTACCATGATCGAAATCGTCCAGAACATTCATTTCGCCAGCAAAGCCTGGGTGCTGCTCCTCCCGGTCGCGTTTATCGCGCTTGACATTTTGACGGGCCTTCTCAAGGCTTTTGTCGCAAAGGACTTCCAGTCAAGCAAGATGCGGGCCGGATTCGGGAAGAAAATCGGCGAGATCACCGTACTGGTAATCGGGGAGCTGATCACCTATGCCCTCGGCCTCCCGCGCTTTATCATGACCGGGATCAGTCTGTACCTTGTTTTTATGGAGCTGATGAGCAACCTCGAGAACCTCTCGGAGCTTGGGGTACCCCTGCCGAAGTGGCTGGTAAGCTGCTTGAGTCAGGTAGGCACCGCGATCCAGGACGGCGGGAAGACGGAGATTCCGCCGGAGGTCATCGAGGCCATGAAGAAGATCGCGGAGGAGCACTGATGGCAGTCCGGATTGCGCAGGCCTCCAAGGGAGAGAGCGGGTACTACTACCAGCAGGCCGGAAACCAGAGCGGGGGAGAGCTCAACATCCGGGCATGGTATTCCCGCCCCTGGAATGTGGTCATCCGGGCAAAGGACCCGGTCATCGCCTCCCGGATCGCAGCCTTTATGGAGGAGGCTGTAGCCTGCAAGCGGATCGGCTATGATCAGTCTGACCGGCTGACTTTGATCTATGCTCTGATGTCGGTCGGCTTTGACATCAGCAAGCTGACCCGGAATGTGGAGTGCGACTGCTCCAGTCTGGTCACCGCCGCCGTCGTGGCGGCCGGGATCCAGATCGCCCCGGACCTGTGTACGGTGAACATGGAAAAGGCCCTGACGGATACCAAAAAATTTTACACACTGACGGAGGACATCTACACCCGGATGGACGGATACCTGCAGAGGGGGGACATCCTGCTCAACACCGTGCACCATGTGGCGGTGGCGCTGGATGCCGGAAGCAAGATCACGCAGCCGAAAGCCGTCAACTATGCCGTAACGGTAAATGTTTCGCCTAATACTTATCTGACTGTCAGGACATCCCCGGAAGTACGGGATGACAATCTCTTCCGGGTGTACGGTGAGGCCCAGCGTAAGGTCCGCGGTGAGATATGCGCCATACTGGAGGAGAAAGACGGATGGGGGAGGATCGGGAATATTCAGGCATGGATAAACCTAAGCTACTGCCTAAAGGCCGGGGGCTGATAGCCTTGGTCAAGCTCGTGCTGGAAACAGGTTTACTGTTTATCGTTATGGTGCTTCTGGTGCTTGGGAAGCTGTTTGGAGATGAAGATCCCAACGCCGGATACAAAAGCGATTGGTAAACGCACGAAAAAACGCACGCGTGCGATTATAAGACACGGTAAAGGGCTCCGCTTCGGCGGGGCCTTATTTTTTTTGCAGAATTATATAAAAAGGTGTTGACATAGAGTTTATATAAGCATAGAATAAGGACACAAGATAAATAAAGCCAAACAACAACAGGAGGAGCTGAGAATGAAGAAGATCATCAACAAGAAGCTGTACGACACGGAGACCGCCCAGGAGATCGGGAACGGAGACAACGGCCTCGGGCCGAGGGACTTCGGTTACTTCGACGAGACCCTTTACCGCAAAAGGACCGGCGAATTTTTTCTCTACGGCTACGGCGGCCCATCGTCAAAATACGCCGAATCCTGCGGGCAGAACCAGTGGAGCGGCGGGGAGAAGATCATCCCCCTGTCCGTCGAAGCTGCCATGGAGTGGGCAGAGAAATATATGAGCGCGGACGCTTACCAGGAAGTCTTTGGCCCGGTTGCCGAGGATGACAGCAAGGTGGTGACCACGATCTCGATCACGGCCGAGACCATGAACCTGCTCCGGAGAATGTCCGAGCAGCAGGGGACGTCCGTCTCCGGGATCATCGAGAAGCTGGTCAAGGCGACAAAGGAATAATACGAATCGGGTATGAAATGCCAAGGGGATTGCCGTAGTCAATCCCTGCGGCATAAATCAGAAAACACACAAAACACTGACAACGCAGGACTTGACAGATAAGAAGACCGTGAACGGTGTGAGGAACAGAAAACATTCACGCTTCACGGTCGCAATCTGTAACATTCACAGACGATAAGCCAAAATCACTCAAAAAGACTATCACCCCACTTTGCCCGATGTGTCCAAAAAACGGGGGTATTTGACAAATCCGGGTGTATAGTCGACGCACAAGCGCGCGGTCGAGCTACGCTCCCGCAATCCTACGCGAGAAAGGAGGATAGAAAGACGCTGATGAAAGCAATCCGGCAATGGGGCCGGTTGTTATAGCCATGAAAGGAGAAAACACATGGCACTCAAATTTCATACTGCTTTTGTCGGCGACTTTCTTAAAGGTCTGATGAAGACACAGAAGTCTAAGGATGCCAAAGTCCAGGCCGGAGGCTCGACCTACTGGCTGACCGACATGACCCACTTGGCCGCGGCCATCGATGATCCTGACTGCACCCTGCAGATCACGGGCCTCATCGAGGGAGACGATGGTGAGATGTATATGACCATCCTCGCGGACATGCTGGGGAGTGGAGATCAGAAAAAACTGGCGCTGAGGTATTCCACCGAGGAAGCAGAAGATTAAGGGAGGGCTTCGGCCCTCTCTTTTGTTTTCCCCGGGGGAATCTGCAACACGATCTGCAACATAAATGCCCGCGGATGGCTTAAATACAATGGATTGTCACAGGTTCGATCCCTGTTGGTCGCAGAAACAGAAAATCCAGTAAATCCAAGGAAAGCCTTGAGTTTACTGGATTTTTTCTTGTTCTGGGTCGGTGCAGCCCCGAAGGATTTCGGGGTGTTTTGGAACATTATCGGGGGAAGCTGCAACATGACATGCAACACGACTTTGCAACTTACCAGCAACTTGTTGCAACTAAGTTATAAGTAAGTTGCAACATTCTCTCCCAACGCTTCCAACGCGTTAAACACGTTGGAGCTCCCCCTAGAGGAGCTGCGCGAATGCGTCGTTGGCCTTGTCGGCCATCTCCCGCCGCTGCTTATCCAGTGCATGGACGTAGCGCTGCATGGTGCCGGGAGAGTGCCATCCGCCCCGCTCCATGACGTACTCCGGCGGGATCCCCAGCGCAATCTGAAAGCTGGCGGCGAAGTGCCGCAGATCGTGGAAACGGAAATGATCAAACCCATGACGGGAGAGGGTACGCACAAAACGCTTGGTCAGGGTGTCAGGATCGCCTTTGTAGATGTACCCCTTGGCCCGGATCAGGTCGATGACGTACTGGGGATAGGTGATCGTTCTGGTACCGGCGGCGCTCTTGGGGAGCTTGATCACCCATTCTCCGTCTGCATCTCGGACCATGGCCTTGGTCACGCTGACCGTCCGCGCGGCCAGATCGACATCGTCGAGGGTCAGGGCGCATATCTCCCCGCGGCGCATCGGGCCCCAGGCGGCGAGCAGAACAGGGATTTCCAGCTCGGTCCCTTTGATCGTCTCCAGCAAACGGGTCACGGTCTCGTTCTCCGGGATGTTCAGCTCTTTCTTTTCCTTCTGCGGGAGCTTTATGCCGCGGAGGGTAACGCCCTGGGACCGCAAGATGCTCTGGATCAGGCCGAATCGGTTGACGATGGTCTTGGCACTGACGGGCTTATCCAGGGCGCTCCCATCCGATCTCTGCTTGGCTTTGGCCGTCATGTCGTTGACCAGCTCCTGCACTGTCTCGGAGGTGATCGCGCTCATCCGGGAGCGGGCAAAGGCGGGATACTGGGCCTCAATCCATGCCACAGTACGCAAATATTCGCCGTAAGTTCGCGGAGAAAGCGTTTTCGATCTGTTATGGATAAATATACGTGCGGCCTCCGTGAACGTCTTATTTTGGGCGCTAGAGGCCTTTTTGGGGTGGTCAGCTTTCCAGTTGTCCGCCAGTTGCTTCGCCTCGGTTTTGGTTGGAGCGGTAAAGCTCACATACTGCCGCTTGCCATCCGGGCCGGTACCGATGTAGAGCTGGTATCGCACCGATCCTGATGGCAGGGTGCCTTTTGTTTTTCGCGACATTTAAAAGCCTCCTTTCATGGAAAAGAGGCCCCGGAAGTGCTATTATCGTGTTGGTTTAGTTTTCGCCTTTCGGGGCCCGCCGCTTCTCTGCTGGTAACAGGGGAGCGGCTTTTTATTGTTCCTGTGTCAGATCGTGCACTTCGGGACGTTCGTAGCAGTAGGCCGTCACGATGGTGTTTCGGTAGGTGTCCCGACGATACTCAAAAGAGGTGATGTCCTCGATCCTGGCGCGGACATCGTACTGTTCCAGAAGTTTCTGCAGCGCGGGGCTGTCACTTCCTGCTTTGGCCACACCGATATCATAACCAGTGCGCTGATTGATCACGGCAACGGCGGGCTTGCCTTGCCACTCGTAGACGCGCAGCTCCACAGGATCGCCCTTCCGGGATCTGTAGATTGATGCCTGGCGGGATGTCCTGGCGTTCGGATATTTGCATTCATGCGTCACCCCTGTCGGCTCAAAGCTGTACGTCTTCGCGACAGGGCCCATGTCTTCCGGTTCTCCGGTGTACTTGGCAGAAAGCCTCGGGCCGCGGTCCTGATCCTTCTTTCTGAAGAACAGAAACCACACGATCAGCCCGAGAATAATCAATCCTGACAACGACATTTCTTCCCCTCCTCGATTTAAGTAAACAAATTCGTAAAATATTTTACTTAGAATCATCGAACGCAGTCTAAGTAAAGTCAGCGTTACTTCACCTCAAAAGTCCCACAGCGCCCGATCGTGTTCTTTCAACGCATAGTCGCTGGACGATCCATAATACTTCTCGATAAACTCCAATCTTTTCTGGTACTTCCTTTTCTTCCGATCCAGTTCTTTTGCCCACCTCTCTGCCCGCTTCCGGGCACGGATTACATACTCGTCGTCTTCTTTCCGCTCCTCCGGGATCATCGGTTCAATGTG
>Ga0326511_10000805_pt1 | contig 27200 bp, 46 predicted proteins | sample 0_2496_0518_D_FD_203701 | JGI IMG/M metagenome (GOLD analysis project Ga0326511, IMG submission 203701) | Bovine rumen microbial communities from UC Davis, California, United States - 0_2496_0518 | ecosystem: Host-associated > Mammals > Digestive system > Stomach > Rumen | place: USA...
CAGAAGCAAGTTTCCAAGATATGTTGTTTTCTTTGATAAAACTGTTTACAGATTCTAAAATATTGGTTAAACCTGTATCAAAGCCGTACTTTGAAGCTTCTGCTATAAATCCATTTACTAACGAACAAGATACTGGATTTGCATAGCAATATCCTCTATATCCGTTAAGCATTTCCTTACCTGCCTCAGTAATAGCATCATTCTTACTTATAAGTTCGGCAAAGTTAAGGTTAGTCAATAATTTTTCGCTCATACTTATATATTTGGTATTTTTATAAATTTCAATTAATTAGTTATATCGTATAAAATGATATACAATTGTACTAATTCTCGTTTCTATATAATTTTATATAAAAATAATAATATTTAATTATTTAATAATATTTCTTACATTTTCCATCCCATTGTGGCACCAATTGAACCCATTACAAGTTTTGATGTCAATAATGATCCAAATGTACCCTTTTGGTCAACACCTAATGCTTTACAAATTGCTGCCCCAAGTTTAGGACCTATTGCAGCTCCAAGAACAGCTCCACCTATTGCTCCTAATATTCCTTCATCAATTGGGACATTGTTTTCTTTTGCTTCATTAAGTTTTTGAATTATATCATCATATGTTAAATCCTCATTAATTGGATTTGCAATTTCTTCCATTGATTTCATTTAATTTACTTAATATTTTTACCAACCGCCTGAGAAGAAATAAGAACCTACTGTTACATCAGTAATTGTTTCATGGAATATTTCTTCACCTTCTTTATCATTATAATTTTTACGTTTATAACAAATCACTTCAAAATCATAATTGTAATTATTAATAAATGAAGAATTATGAACATCTCCTTTATCCTTTTTATCTGACATTTTTAATTTTTTGATTTTGAACTTAAGAAAATCTGCATCATCGACAAATTGTTCATATGTTTGATCTTCTTTATTTAATCCATTAATTTTTGCACTAATGATTTCATTTTCATATTCATCTTTATCAGAACCAATTGTAGCCCAAATTTCAAAACCATATATCTTATTAATTACTTTCATAATAAGACCGAGTACTGCCGATGCTTCATGGTCTCTATCATTACCACCTTGATAATATGATTTATGACTATCTTTATATTCCTTTTCAATTAAATCTTGAAGTTTTCCATCTGAATAATCACAATTGTCAATAATTGATTTAAGATGTTCAATCGCACCTGTCTTAAATGATGGGCGAGCTTTTAAGATTGAATTTTTAACACCTTTTAATGCTTTTTGTAAATCTTCTTGATTTGCAGGATCTGCTAAAAATTCTCCAAGTTCTTTCTTTTCACTATATGCTAATCCGTTACCATTTTTCAAATACCAAACAATATTGGCAGGGTTTGTAAAGAAACTTTGTAATATTGAATCATCTTTTGGGTAATATGGATTCCAACATCTTATTGGGTCAATTTGTTTTGCAATAAACTTAATGTCATGCCATTTTGCTGTTGAAACAGATTCTTCATATTCATTCCACCATTTAAGCATTTCTTCTTTATCAAGTTTACCATCAGCAATTTGGTCAGCAATAAATTGTCCATAATCTTGTTTACTAAATTCTTTCTTTTCTCCACGACCTTTAGGTCCCCAAACTTGTTTAACAATTTCTTTTGGTTTATATCCTGCTTTATCAATTAATATTTGCATTGGATATTTTGCAAGAACTTCTTCAGGAGCAGTTCTACCTGGGCCCCACATTGGACGTGAACTCTTTTTAGGAGCTTTTTTCTTTTCATAATCAGCAAAAATTTTCTCCAATTCTGCTTTATAGTGTTTAGTTGAACCCCAAGCTTCATTTATTGTTGAAACTTGACCTAATGATATATTATATGATTCATTGAATTTTTCAGTTAAGTGTTTCATTTGTTATTCTTTGTTTAATTTATCCCATATTTTTTCAAATGTTTCTTTATCAGGAATAGGAATAAAACATCTATCAATAAACAAGCCAAGAATATATTTTCCGTTTGCTGTTTCTTTTTTAGAAATATATTCCTTTAAAAATCCATCATATAAGTCAACATTCTTTAATTCTTTGCCATTATGAGTTATATCTGTATTCAACAAATTTACTCTAGTCCACCCCATGAAATTAAAATTTTCATCAGTTAAAAACATTGGATCTTGTGACCATCTACCGGAGTTCTTATCCCAGTTCTCAATACGTTTTGCAATCATTGAAAGCATTGAGTCTTCACCATCTTTAAACATTGAAAGTATTGATTCTTTCTTTCCTTCGTTTATCATTTGAGTAATTGATTTCATTTATAAAAAATTATATATCATATTATATATAAAAATAAAAAAGTGGCAAACTAGTTTGCCACTTATATATAAAAATTTGAAAATTAATATTTCTTTTTCTTTTCACGACGAGCTTGAAGTTTCATTTGTTCTTTAATCATTGCTCGTGCTTCATCATCACTAAAATCATCATCCCCAGCAGCAGTTTCAAATATTTTTGCACAAATACCGAATGTACGAATTGAAACTTCCATTTCAGCATCAGCATTTGCAAGTTCAACCAAATAATCATAAGCTTTGATTTTTGATTTTGCTGAAAGATGGGCAGCATCAATACCAGGCATCAATGTCTTGATTCTTGAAAGCATATCTTCTTTTGTAAAATGAATATCTTGAACAAAAGAACGACCTCTTAATGCTGTATCAAGTGAACCTGCATTATAATTTGTAATAACAATCACACCACCATTATAATAGAATTTCTTTGGAAGAGGTACACCTTCATCATCCTTAATTGGACCAGCAACACCGTATGAAACAAGACGTCCTTCATCATCTCCTTCAGAATCAAGTGCAGCTTTAAGAATATTGATACTGTCTTCAGGTGCATTAGGACCTACAAGACCATCAGCATCATCAATTAAAACAATACAACCTTTGTCTTTATATTCCATCAATGTTGTGTAAAGGACACGAGGAGTACATTTACCTTTGATAGTACAAAGATTATGACCTTCATGATAACCTGCAGCTTTCAACTGTTGCTTAACATTATATGTCTTACCAACACCAGGAGCACCACAAAGTATTACTGATGGGTTAATACCTTTGATAACCATCTTTACATACTTTTGCATTTTCTTGAAAACCATATCTGGGTCTTCATGTTCCTCTTGGAACTTCTTTTCTGCTTCTTCAAGTTCTTTATCTATTTCAGCAATAATTGAAACATTATGTTTTACTGCAACTTTAAGTTCACCAAGAGTTGTTGCTCCACCTTTAAGAGCAGAATCAATGTCTTGAATATCTGCAATTATTTGCTTCCATTTATCAACATTTTCTTTTGACTTATTTTCATCTTTTGCTTTACGAGCTTGACGGAGTTCATCCATCTTCTTTTTCTTAAGATCACGAAGTTCGTTTTCCATTACATTTATTGTTGTTTGACCATTAAATATAGTACCATGTTGTTCTAATTTAAAAGCTTCATCAATAATATTTTGAGAAAGATTTTCATAAATATGATATTCTAAAGCACCTATCCAATATTTATAACTTTCTTTAACTCCTGAACTCTTTTGTTTTGCAATCTTCTCTGCGTCTTCTTTAGACAATTTATAGTTACCTGAGGACGCAACTGACCAAATAATAGGTAAGAAATAAACAATTGAACTTCCTAATGTATATAAAGTCAAATCAGATTTTGCTTTACCATCAAATAAAATTTCAGCATCCTTAAAGAAGTCAATTGAATAAACATCTGATTTATCTTTTGTTTGACTAAAATTAATTTGAAATACTGATGACTTTTCAGGATTCTTCTTAGGAACAACCATATATTGCTTTGAATAATATTCAGTTGAACCTTGTTTTGTCTTTACATAACCAACAAGTGGAACAAGCCCATCAATATGTTTCTTAAGCACTTTATCAATTAATTCAAATGCTTTATCTGTATCTTTTGAATTAAATGATTCAGTAATAAACTGCTTACGTGATTCTAAAAAATTTAAAAATGTATTCATATCGTATTTAATGTATTATCTATATATAAAAATAACTTAAATAAAGTATACTTGTATATCTGGAATCTTTATAACATTTGTTTTGTTATAATTATCTTTATCTGCATAATAATTGAATCCACCATGCAATACAGGAACTTCCAATTTTGAATTTAATAAAATATTTCCAAAGCCATCAAGTCCTGGATAATTATTTTTTTCATATATACAAAGTGTTTCTTTATACTGTATTGAGTTATTTATATTATTCAATTCATATTTTATATATTGATTATTATAATATGCATCTTCTCCATACTTAGATATAATATCTAATTCAACTGCTTTAATACAATCAATGTTATTTACTAATAAATTAATTAATGTTGACTTTGCAATAAATAATGTATTGTTTGGAAGTTCTAAGAAATAATTAGCAAGTTCAGTTCTTATACTTTGTATTGCTGTATCTTTATTATATACACTATCAACTTTAACATAACATATAAATGCAAATTGTCTAATAATTGGATCTTTGAATCTTAATGTCAAACCTGCAAATGTTTTCTTTGAATTTTCAAGAGTATTTGTAATCATAAGTTTTTGACTATTTGTTAATAACATATTATTAACATCCATACTATAATAATCTTCAATATCTTTAATTGTATTCTTAATATTTGAAAGACATATAACATTTATAAACATTGTATTTGCATCTGACCAACAGTTTGTATAACCTATAAATGAAAAACGCTTAAAGAATAAATTAAAGTTTTCTTCTGATGCTAATACCATTGAACGTGAATTTGTTCCGACCATATTTCTAATAAATTCAATAGTATCTGATTCATTGCCACCTGATACACAAGTCTGCATTGATAATACAATATAATCATTTATATTTACAGGATTACCTAATGAATCAGTTCCATAAGTATCAAAAGAAAAATCATATTTGTCATTAGCTGTAATATTACCAGCAACTCCATTATGAGAAAGATAATCAATTGTAACTGTATCGCCTTCAGTTAACAATTTACCATATATGCCATCACCAAAGATTATATCAAATGTATTATCGTAGCCAATGTTTAATATGTATTCATGACCATCTTCTGTCATATCATAAAAATTACCAACTTCATTCCAAGTTTCACCATTTACTTTTACTTCTACATACTGTCTATCGAACATATTTGTAGATGTAATATGTATAGTTTCAATTTGAATACCTTTTGCAACTGCTGATGCTCTATTGAATGTACCTTGCACAATTTTAAATTCATGCTGAATTAATGGTTTTGCAACATCAACTGTATAATAACTTGTAGGTAATACAATTGTATATACATAACCTGTAGTACGATTAATTAATTTTGTCTTATTTTGTATATACAATTTTGTAGATTTAGAATTAAGACGATTATTTATTTGAAGTTTACCTAATACTGTACCACATGCTGCTGCTCCATAATAAGCTTCATAACCTGATAATTTAGCTAAAGAATAAACAGACTTTTTACGAGTTGCTGTAAAAATATTTTGTTCTGTTAAAGCATCTTCAATATAAAACAAAATATTTTGCATAATACCTTTCATACCATCAAATATTACACCGAATATTTGAGTATGTGTATATTCTAAACCAAGATTATTTAATGTCTTTGCTAAATATCTTCTAACAGTATCATCAAACTTTTCGAAAGATGTATCTATTGTCTTAAATAGTTTCATATATTATCTAAATTGATATTTTCTAGTTGTTTTATTTCCTCTATTGTCTTCTATATGAATCTGTACATCATATATCATTCTAATTTCACCTTTATATAAATTAACTTCAACATCATAATTCATTTTTGATAAAAAATATGTATCATTTATTTTTTCTATTATATATTTTTTCAATGCTGATGTTGCTGGAGTTAATTGCCACAAGAATTGTTCAAAATTTGTACCAAACGTTGGATCATTTATTAATTCAGTTGTTTCAGTATTAAACAATAAATCAAGTTCTTGTAATCCTGCATCAAATTCACTGTTTAATATAACTCTATGATCTAATGATAAATCAATCATTTTATACTATTGACCAATTTCCTGAAGATAGATATGTACCATCTTCATTTGTAATATCATATTTACCAGCTGTACCTTCAATATCTGCAGGATTAATATTGAAAATAACAAAGATATCATTTCTTGCGGTTTCGACAAATTCTTTATTACCAATAATCATTTTGAATGTATCTACCTTTGTCATATATTCTGATAAATTAATACCAATATTTTGAGGTAAAGTACTTCTTAATATAATGTTTTGTAGATCTTTTACTTTATAGAAAACAGGCTTTAATATAATTCTTTGATTTTTGTTAATACCATTTACATTTGCACTATTTTCATTTTTATTTATAAAGCAGCTAATCTTATTGATAAAATTAATATTGTCATCTTTTAATTCTATTACTTTCATATCGTCATCTAATTCTCCTTTATCTTTATTTGCTTGTGACATAAATGTCAAACGATGTACATTGACATTATTAATTAAATATTTAAACCACTCTTTGGTAATAATAACTAAATTACTTTGTATTTCTATACCAAGTATATGATCATAAAATGAACTTTTTATAATAAGTTTTTCAGGTCTTTGCTCCCATTTGTCAAATATTCCATTTAACTTAAAAGCAAAATCATCAATATTATTAAAGTTAACTCTTATATTTTTTGAAAATATTATATTCTTAAATGCATAATCTGTTGCAATATCAACTTTGAAGCCTACAAAGTTTCCAGGTGTTCCAAATTCTTCTTCATATTCATCAATAATTGATTTTTTCATTAAGTCTTTCCAAGTATTCAATATTTCATTTTTATCAATATAATTAACATTTGCAACTTCTTTAACGGTTTCTATCATATCTTCACTAATAGAATCGACATTATCAATTTCTTCAATTTCTTTTACAATATCTTCATTAACAAATAATCTATAATCATTATCAGATACATTATTATAATATTTATATGCCTCAAGAACTGGAGATGTTGTTGTATCATCTTTATATAAATTACAGAAATATGATTTATTAGGATAATTGAATAATGCTACTAATGATATAATTCCATCACTAAATCCTAATCTTGACATAAGGCTGAATTTACTTTCATTATGCAATGAAACTGTTGCTTGAGGTAATGTTGAATCTAATATATAAATATTATTTTGTTCATCAATTGATTCATAAGGATATATACTTATATTGATAGGATATGTAAGATAATTATTTTCAATTGAATTATGCGTCTTAAGATATAATTTTACAAATATCTTTTCATCATCTTCAATATTATCATTATAATTAAAATCTGAATCAGCAGCATATTCCTCAATGATTCTATAAGGTTGTATCAATAAGTTTAATGGCACGATTTGTACTTCACTTTGATATTCACCTTCTAAATATTCAGAATGTTCAATATCAGCAGAATCACTCATTATTGAATTTATAAACTTTTCATTTCTTGTTGATGCAACAATGTTATATTCTTCTTCATAATATACATTATATGTACCATCAAGATTTTGTTTGAATAATTCTTCTAAATTAGGATAATATAATTCAATGAACTCTGAATATGTTTCGTTATTATATTTTATTTCAGTTTCTGACTGACTCTTATATTTATTAAAAGGACGACAAAGAAAATGAAATTTAACATTATTAATTACACTATTTATATCAATGATAGCATTTATATTAAGCTTCGTCATTGGATGATAAATACGAATCTTATTACATTTTATTTTCTTATTTTTTAATTTTTTTATGCCAAGATTATTTGTATAAATTTCTTTTAATTCATACACATCTTCTCCTTTTAATCCATCTTTATTATATAATGAATCTTCATTAAAATTATTATTGAATCTTGTATAACTATCACTATAATTATTTACATTAGTATCTGTTATTGGAAATGCAATTGAATTTCCAAAAGTTCCATTAACTTTAAGTTCATCAATATATTCATTAAGATGATCCTTTTCAAAAATATAAATATCATTATCATAAATTATATTGTTCATAATTGTAAAATTACGAAGCATAACAAATTCAGATATATATTCATTTGTTTTTAAGTCATCAATAACATTATAATGTTCAATTAAATACTTATATGATCCAATATTTATAATATTTCTTGTCATTAAAAAACTTTATCTATTATATATTAAAAATATAACATTAGTTTGAATTTTGATGATAATGTACTATATTAAAATTGTAAAAATCAAATAATATATAAAATATGAACAAACTTACAAAAGCATTTCAAATTCTTGGCGAATTAATAAATGAAGATTGCTTTGACTTTTGGGAAGTTAAGAATAGTACATATGATGAAAGAAAAGAATATCTTCGCGATATGATTTTTGAATATTTCCACTCTGGTGAAGTTGATTTGGGTGGAGTTATTAAGCGAGTTGATAGCTCAGATTATTTATATGAAGGATCTGCAACACCAGAAACTGTTGAGAATATTAATAATTTTTTCAAAGATGAAGAACTTGTTGCTGATGTAATTCTTTTCATGGATGAAGATATATATGATGAATTTCAAAATGAAAATAATAATTATGGCAAATAAGAATTTCGATTTTCTGGGTGACAAAAATAAAATTGAACTGGCCAAGAATATTGAACAGACATATTGGAATTATTATTTTAATTGTGATGATTGGTCAGCTGACGATATTGATTTTCAGCTTCGTCTAAATTATATGTTTGGTGATGATGTCATTCTTACAATGGACGAGTACATTAAGATTATTGAAACTATTGAAGAAATTTAATATGAGACCTCGTATAAATACATTCGGTAAGATAACAAGAAAAGAACTTGATGCTTATCTATTAGAAAATCAAGTATATGGATTTACTGTCAAAATAAATGATAGCACTTTTGTTTATAGTTATCATATAATGTTCAGAGAAACAAAGAAAGATCCTGAGATGTTGTTTGTTGAAGTTTCAAAAGCATCAAAACTTGTATTGAAAGCTTGGACAGATAAAGGCAGGAACTTTAATAATATTGATGAACTTAAAAAATATACTAAAAGATGAAAAAGAAATCAAAAATAGATAATAAAATTAATCGTTGGAAAAGAACAGGATCTTATACATATCAAAAACAATTACCTTATAAAGACAATAGAATGATCTATGTAGAAAATCTAAATTCTGATGGATATTGGGATAAACCTATTTCTACAGGAGAAGGTATTGAATGGTGTAGAGAGGTACGTGTTCCATCATTGAAACGTAAAGCTGCATGGAAACGATTCTATAAATTATTTCCACATCTTAAAGGAAAGAAAATTATTCATGGAAGCTCACAACCTATGCATGCTTATGGTGTAAATGCAAGTACAATTAAACTTAAAAAAGTAAAGAAATGAGTAAAACATATAAAAAAGAATCTTTCAAATCTTTATTCAGAAATGGTCAGCGTGGTCATCATAATACATTAATTAAAGAATTTCATGGTCGTTCTTTAATGGGTGGTGTATGGCTTGTTAAAGATTCACGAAATTTACTTGATAGACGAGATTATCGTTCAGATAGATACAAGCGAATCCGTAAAGCTGCAGGTAAGAAACGTAGACTATATTTGAAAAAATTTGCAAATGAAATTATTAATGAAGAAATTTTTTAATATTATTTGAATTTATAAAATTAAATACTATATTAATTTTGTAATAAATCAAACAAATAAAATATGGATAAGAATAGTATTTATGTTAAGAACTCAGTTGAGAACCTTCGTGATTATGCAAAGCTGCATGGATTGAAGCTTGTATTTCGTAATACCCCAACTGATGCTGGTGATTTTTGTTTCTTTATTTACAAGGCAGGCCTTGTAAAGAGTCGTTATCTTGTTGGATATGATGGTTCATGGAATGCACCAACAAATTCAAACATTAGTTTCGACCGCTGTTGGGATGCTGCCCATAAGTTTATTTCTAATTATGATGCTTAATTATGAGACGTACAGGCAAACTTATTAGAAACTGGAAAGTTCTTAAAGATAATCTTGATTTCAATTTAGCTTATAATCTTTTTAAGAAACAAAAGGTTGATGGAATTGATTATCCAATTATTGGACTTCGACTTGGTTCAACACAGTTTTTCCAGTCAGGATATCATAATATTGAAGATGGACGATTTGCACCCTGGGAGGCTGCATCAAGTAGTTGGGAGATTTTAATTCCTGATGATGCAGCTGAGGAGAAGACAAATAAGCTTCGTCAGATGCTGAAGGATGATCATTTTACTGGTCTCCGATATGAAAAAATCGACAATATGTCAATTGAAGATATTTGGAATGAAGTAATGAATATTCTGAATCGTCTTGATAAAGATACAAAGTATCGTTTGTTAAAACACATTATTGAGAATAAACTTTATAAGAAAGTATAAGTGAAGAGAAATTAAATGAATGGATTATCTCGAAGCGCTTTAAGGATCTCTTCACATTGTTTACATTCATTCTTAAAGTTTGTTACTTCAGATACACTTAAATCAAACCATTCATTTTTTACATTAGATGGTGCATGTCTACCGTGCATCATCTTTTCAATTTTTAAAGGATATTGTGTTTCATAATAAGAATGTATCCATATTTCATTTGGGTTACCTGTCTGTAATTCTGCAACTCTTTTTTCAATTTTATTTTTTGTCATTCCTATTTTAAATTTTTCTCCATCACAAAGTAAATAAACGTATCCCATAAAATTCTAATAATATTTGAAAAATATCAAATATGTACTATATTATATTTGTAGTTAATAATATTAATAAAAAATGACAAAAAGCAAGTTTCTTGACATTATTTGCACAATGATTGAATGGGGAATGCTTGATGCTTCTCGTATTACTGATGAGGATTATGTTGTTGAAAGAGTTAAGACATATCTTGAGGCTCGTGCATTGACTATTGAAACTATGAACATTGCAGGTATGCCCCTTTAATTAAATTATATATGAAATATTTTCCACATTTAAAAATTGAGTTTTGTGCTGTTCCTTATTCTTCAGAACATGTACTTCAATATCGAATTAGTCCTGACCAAGATTTGAATTATGAGGAGGAAAAAAATATTCTTGGTTTGTTCAAAATTAAATTAAAGAAAAAGTTCAAAACTGATTGGCATCAGCCATACGTATTGGTTAATTATCCAGGAGCTTATCTTTATTCAAAAGAATCTGGTGATCCATATTTGCCGATATTTATTAAGAATAAAAAAGATCTTGAATGGTATAAAGAGAAATTCAAAACCATTGGTGAGTTCTTTGAACATATTAATAATGAAGAAGCTAAAGAGGAAGCTGAATGGCGTAAATTGAGAAATGAATATTTAGAAAACAAAACAATTTGGAAATAATATGATAACTTACGAAAAAACTTGGGGAGGTACTATTAAAACCGAAGAAGACGGAACTCAGGTGTGTAGATGTTTCAAATTTATGCCTGAAGATGTTGGGAAATTTATTGTAATCAAATGGCGTTATGAGGAACATATGTTTTGGGGTGCACCATTTGGTACACGTCTAATGATTAATCATAATCAATTAAATACTCGTAATAATGATTTGCTTTATGGAGTATATCAAATTGATTGGCATAATGATTATTGGAAAGATCGTGAGTTAATGAATTATAAAGTTAAACTTGTTCCTGTTGGTAATTGGGGCGCTTGGTGTCCAAATAGATCATGGTATACTACTGACATGGAACAACATATTAATCATGATTATAATCTTTATGAGGAGAATCCAATTTTCGATAATGAAGATGATGCAAATGAATTTGCATTGAAGAAAAATAATGAATTATATCCTGATAAGAGAAATTCATTTGAAAAACTTATTGATACAATTTCAAATATTGTTTCTTAAATATGAGTAAATTTGTTACATTTACTACCTAAAATGAACATGGTAGTTGGTTTATTAAACAAGGAGTTAAAATAGAAGATATTAAAAAAGTTGTATCTGTTCCTGATGAATATAACAGAGAGGGATATGATTATTCCATGCTAATATTTAATGATGGCTCTAAATTAAATGTTTTTGAGAAATTTAATGAAGTTATGGATATCTTAAATTCATAATGAAATTTTAATTATATTTGAATTTTTGAATATAAGTACTATATTATAATTGTAATCAAACAAACAGATATGGTTTATTCAATTAATTGGCATTTTCGTGAAAAGACTGAGTTTTCAAATGGTTGGCAATTGCTTTGGCAAGGCAAGAAAAATCAGGATATTGCTTTGAAGAAACGTAATGAATTATACAAACAGTTAATCAAAGCTTTGAAGCCCCAGATGATTGCAGATGGCCGCAAGCCAAACAAAACAAATACGTATCATTATTGGAACACTCCCATTTATAAAGAAATTCATGCTCAAATAGATATTGTGCTTGACAATCTTAAATCCGATAATGACGAGACAAAGAAATATATTGCAATTCTAAAAGAAAGAGGAGAATATTAATATGAAGTACAACGGAATTGATTATAATGATTATCTTGTTGAGCAGGCTCTTGATAATATGGGAGATGCTGAATTTGCTGCAATGATGGCTGCTGGAGAAGTTGCAAATAATTTTTACAAATCAATGTAATATGAAACTTACAAGTAAACTTAGAAGAACAAATTCTTTAAAAATTACTGAAACTGTGTTTTCAGAAGATTGCTCATTAGCTCAAGCATTTACGATGATTGAGTCGTGGTGTTATGATAATGGAGCAAATTACCCAACAACGAAGAATATTTCAAAAACTGAAAACAATGTGAGAGTGCAGGTTAAGACTGTTGATGATAAATATATTAATATTTTTGATATTACAGAGTAATGAAGAAACTTACTAATGCCCAAATTCGAGAACAAGTTCGTAAAGATTTAACAAAGTCTTTTCAAAAGAAATATGAAATTGAGTTGAAAAGTCTTGAAGAGTTCAAGCGTCTTTATCACAAAACGTTAGCTGAAAAGGAAGATCTTGCTAAAAAGTATTTTGAATTAAACAATGAGAACGGAGCACTTAAAGATAAAGTTGCTCAGTATGAAGATTGGATTACTCGTTTGCAGGAGTTTATGGATATGGAACCTGAAGCACGAGAGGAAGCAATTCAGAAGTTCAAAACAGAAAAAGCTGTTACAGAACAAATGCATGATATTTTAGATTTTTATGGAAGGTTTACAAGTATGATATTTTAATTATGAAGAATTTTAGTTATTTTTTCATTGGCTTTGTGTTTGCTTTATTTTTCATTATCTTTATGGATTTTGAATTATTGGAAACATTGCATAATTGTAATTTTAAACCTTTAATAAAATATATTGGGCCTGCTACATTTGCTGGATTAATGTATATGGTTATTTGTATATACGGCGAACGATTAGACAAAATTGAAAAGTATATTAATAAATTAAAAGAAAATGAGAAAACAAGTTGAAGAAGTTTGGAAAAAGTATAACGATTTCAAAGAAACTGCAGAGCAGCATGATTTTGTCAAATTGGTAATGTTTGATAGTAAACTTATTCCCGCTTATAATGATCTTCAAAAGAATTGGAATGAGGACCATGCGCAGAAGTTTATTAATGGAATGAAGAATGTTGTATTTAAACAATTTGGAATAGAATGAAAATTAATGTAAACGATTACGAAAGGTACGAACAGACAAGTAATTATCAAAAGACAACAAAGAAAAGTAACAAATCTAAGTGGAAGTAATTATGAGTAATAGTAAAAAATTATTTTATGCATTGTTTATAATTACAATTGTATATGCATTTATAGCAGGTGCAATTTGGACATATGAGGGTATAGATATATCTTCTAAATTATTTTGGACAGGCATGCTTACACTTATTAGCTATGGTATTCCTGTTGGTATTTATTTAGCAGTTAATGATAAATAAATATGATTAATTTAATACTTTGCATTGCTTTTCTAATAATAGGTATTGGAATAAGCTATTATGAAATTAAATGTTACAGAGCTAATAAACAAATCAAATATTATTGGATTAGTGCAATATGTAGGTGTTTGTCATTTTTTATGTTTGGTGCATTTTTGATGCAAACAATACTTTGGCTTTGTGGAGGACCAACTATAATTAAATAATTATGAATAAGTCACTTTATTATATTGAATGTACTTGTATTAAGAATTGCTCATATCCTAATATTGATTTTCATGTAGGAGATGTTTTTTATTACAATAAGAAAGCTTCATCAAATGAGATGTATCTTTATTATTCTTATAAAGATAAAAGACATAGAACAGACGAGGAGACCGAACATATTAAATCGACATTTGGGCAATATACTTCTCATATCCCGTTTACTCGTTTGAAAAAGAATGCAAAGAAATGGGAAATTAAAAGATATCCTGATTGGGAAGCAATGTTAATTAATGAGAAGGGTGAATTTAATGCAGTTGTAAAAGAAATTAAAGTAACATACGAAGAGGAAGAAGTATGAAAGATTTTAGTAAGGAACAGATTAGAATTGCCCATGTTATTTTGTGGCGTAAAGGTTGGTATCAACATAGTGGGCAGACTTGGGAATATGAAACTACTATGAAAGATATTCGTGAAATGCTTAAATATGATGGATATGAACCACAATTTCTTAATGATAAAGAAATTATTGATATTATATTCAGAGCTTATGATGAATATTTCAAGTATGCATTTTTAAATGATGTTCCTGGGTGGTATGACCCATTGATGGGAGTTATACGTGGTACATATCATAATGTATATAGAGATAATTGTACTGATTTTAATATTATGCTTGAGATTCTAGCTAAGTTTGCTTGGACAGAATCAAAATATCTTAAGTTACCAACTCCTTATTATAACAAGAATACATATAAGATTGGTTGTTGGAAACCTGGGATGACATATGCTTGGATGAATAAACATGCAAAAGAATGTTTTGAAAAATTATATGAATAAAATTAAATATGAAGATATATTAAAAGATAAAGGAGATCTTGTATTTATAATTAGTACAATGATACCTATATATCAAATGTATGAGCATCACACTCAAGTATTAGAATGTAATCAATGGTTAATGATGTTGGAAAGACGACCAATTCAAACAGAATATACAAGTGATGCATTAATTGTATTGAAAAATATAATGAATGATGGAGCTAATTATCTTTGTGCTGTTGAAAATAGATGGGATGACGGAAAATTAGCAATGATTCTTATGAACAAAATTATTGGATTATTTAATACGAATAAAAATGGAACAGAAAGAGAAATTGATTGACATTACACAGACTATTAAAAAGCCTGCAGATTTTGATGAATTACTTGCATTAGCAAATCATTATGAGGACATGGAAACGATTATTAATAGCTTGAATAAACCTAATAGTTGTTTGTTTGTTGATGAAGATCCTGATGATAACGATGCTGAAAACTATTCATTAGATCATGAATATTCTGTATTACTTATTAATGTATTACAAACGAAAATGAAAGAAATACGAAATATATTAAATTTCAATTAAAAAGGAGGTTCTAAGAACCTCCTTTTATATTTTATATCTTTTGAATTTTTTTCTGCGTTTATATAACTTACCTGTTTTTATATCTATACATAATGATTGTGGAATATCTCCTGACCCAGGTTGTGTATCTGTAGGGGCAGAAGGATTTCCCATTCCCATCGTATTAGCAGGTGTTGCAAATATTTCTTCTTTAATAAATTCTTTTAAATCTTTCATTACTTTTCATTTAATTTAAAATATTCTACTAATTTATCAAATAATTCATTAGCAGTTTGTTTTCCATCACATCGTACATCAGGAATATCTTTTGAAGATTTTGTATCAACACAAGCAACATCATCAAAATAGAATAAATCATCTTTCATAAGTTTATTAACTTCTTCTTTTGATTTAATGTTTCTATTTAATAATTCTGCATAAAACCATGCTTTAAAATAAAGTTGTCCATCATAAGTAACTTTACAATCTTTATACCATTCAGGAAATTTAGTTTTCATTCGTCCTTCCAAAAGAAGTTCTTTTAAATTTTTCATATTTATATGTATATTTTTTCAAGACCATTTAGAAATATCTGCACATTCTTTTATAAGTTATTCATTTTCAGATAATGACAAAGTTATTGCATCTTTACCGTTTTTAATAACTTTTGCAGGAATATTCTTTGTTTTTATTTCTGATAAAGTGTCACCTTTCCAACTTAATTTAATTGAATTAAATTCAATAACATTATCTTTAATTGAATAATCAACAAATATATATAAATCAACATCATCCTTTTGATTATTGGATGAATATTTTACATTTTTTATTTGTCCATCTTTATATGATTTTACTTCAATATTAATATTACTTTTCTTATTTTCTTCATTATAATATGCAAAATCATAATGTGTTGAATAATCAGGTATGGCTTTACTCCAAGAATTTCCTTCAGAATCTTTTAATTCATCAGGCATATTTTCAATAATCCAACCTTCAATAATTTGTCCAGCACAACGTTGTATTATTTTATTCATTTCACGTTTCTTAATACCTGATGCACCAATTAAAATATTTACTTCTATATGATTAGGATTTTCTGGGCCTTTATATTCTTTATCTCCTGTAGATGGTCCATAATGTATACCACTAGCCCATTTAGCAGCTTCAGATAAAGCATTAATAAATTCTTGTTCAATTTTTGAATCTACTGATTCTTTAATAAATTTATATAAATTTTTCATATATTATAATTAATTATTTTCCTTCAAAATACCAACGCGCTTCAGCTTGACGTCTTTTGATTAAGCCCGGGTATTTCTTACCTTGAACATCAGATAAATGAGACCAAATATTTCTAATTGCAGGATTGTTTGGATTAGCTGCAATTATTTTACATATCTGTTTATTCAAGAATCCCATACCAAAATTATAACATGCACTTGCAATAGCATCCTTTTGGTTTTGATTTAATGTTACTTTATTTGCTTTAGACCAATTATCAATTTTTGTTGATGTTGTTTTTGCATGCTGTAAGAACAATTGTTCAAGTTCCTTTTGAGTCCATGTCTTCTTTATTGTGTCCATATACTTACCATTTGGATGCATCAATAATCCATAACCATAAGTCTTATGACCACCTGCGTCATGCAAGTCATATCCATTTAAATCTTTAGCAGTCATTGTATAACCAAACTTTTTACCAGTTTCATACTGACAAATAAAATTAATCATACCTGCACTAATGCCCACATTATTGTTTGATTGTGTCGCAGCTGCTGGAGTTGATTGTGTAGCTTGATTTCCTAATATAATAGCCCATGACTTAGGTCCTATTACACCATCAGGAGTTAAACCTTTTGATTTTTGCCATTCTTTTACTTTTAATAATGTTTTTGGACCAAAATCACCATCAGGATTAATTCCCAAATATTTTTGCAATACTTTTACATCTTCTCCTTTAGAGCCTAATTTAATTGTATTCATATTATATTTTAACCTCTATTTTTGGATTATCTTCATATTTATCTTTTGAATGATCACCAGCAGAAAAACGATAATAACAACCACCTTTTGTTCCATTTGGCTCTTTATCTAAATCTCTATTATAATGTTCTTTGAATAATGGGGCTGCAAAATTATCCATTTGCTTATAGTTCTCAATACGTTTTTTACAGTCAATAACATCAACAAATTCTACTTTAAATCTTGTACCATTTCCTGAAGATAAATCTTCATTTTTACCAAATTCTAAAGTATATATATGATTTATTGATTCATTAAGATATTCACTAAAATGTTTCATATATTATTTCTTATCTTTGTTTTTCTTTTCTTCTTCAGCTGCTTTCTTATCAGCTTCTTCTTTGAAACTATAAGCAAGATCATCTTCAAGAATATGTTTCTTTGCTGGATTAATCTGATAAGCTAAACGAGACATAACATCTCTGTTAATCAATACCTTTTGTTTCTTATTACGATTATCTACTAATGCAAATTCAACATCAAGTAACTTACGTGAACCTACTTGAATACAAGGTATAATAACTGTTACACGTGGCTCTGTTACTTGCCCAACAATTGCACGAGATTCACCAGCTTTCTTAAATTGATATTTCTTACCTTCTATAGTTGCAATAACTAAGTTTCCTTTATATTCCAAACTGTCACATCCTATTGTTGATGCTTTTGCTCCATTACCGGTATCAAACTTTGCTTCAAATTCAAATTCATCATCATTATCCATTGTGAATTTAACATTTTCAAGATATCCAATTGCTTTAGGAGCAAGTACTAATTCATTAACATCATTAATTTCATTTAATAATATTTCCATAAAGTTATCATTTATAACTTCAGAAATACCATCTGTACCTGGAGATGCATTATATTCAAGAACAACATTATCTCCAATTTCAGGATTTGAACCTTTTACAAGTGGCATAATATCAACAGCACACCATGGCATACCAGATATCTTTGCAACTTTAAGTGCTATTTCTTCTTGTTCTGGAGTTAATTCAACTTTTTCTGCAGTTGCACCCAATGAAACATTTGAACGGAAGTCGCCACCGATTTTCTTACGTTTCATTTGAGCAAGTATTTTCTGATGAGTACGCATAGTCAATACATGAACACGAATATCACCACCATCAGCTTCTTCCTTCTTTTGAACTAACAACTCACGTTCTTCATCTACAGCAAATACCATTTGAAGCATTGAAAGAATTGTCTTACCTGACTGCATCGTAACACCCGTGCCACCATGTCCATCAAGAATCTTTACAACATATTCTTTCTTCTTATCTTCCTCTTCATCTTTACCAAGATCTGGATATATTACTTTTAATTTCTTCTTAAGAGATTCTTCACCTTTTAATATATCATTCTTTGATATTAATGTAAATCTTGGTTGTGGAATTTCATATCTTTCCATTAATACTGCAGACTGATATTTGTTTGATGCTTTCTTTGCAGATTGTATTGGATTAAGAACAAAGAATCCCCAATCTTGAAGTTCTTTAATTAATTCCATGCATTCTTCAGAATCCTGAGCGCCAAGACGTGTTATAACAATTGTATCAATATTTGACTGTTCATCAACTTTATATTTGTTTTTATTGTCATGCCATTCTATTTTATCATCTGTTGCTTTATAGTCAACTTCTTCAGCAACAAATGGGAAGATTTCAACTCCCTTTCCTTTTACTGCTTGTTCAAGATTCTTTAATGTTTTATTTGTTGATGAATCTCTATCATTAGTAAATATAAGAATATTCTTAAAGAAATATTTGTCTTCTTCTTTCTTTGCTTCATGAATTATTGTATCGTCATCTTGGGTAAATTCTTCATGAGTTGCCATTGATTCAATACGTTTCTGCTCTTCAAGTTGTTTTGCTTCTCTGATTTGAGCAGCCTTTTCAAGTGCTTTTGCAACTGTTAAAGGGTCTTGATAATTAATATATTCTGTGGAATTTTTCATAAATTTAATCTATTTTAATATATATTAAAAATAATAAAATATGTTAATTTTATAATTACATTAAACTATTTTATATAGAAATACATATTATATATGAATGAAACTAATCATTATTGAAGGAACTGATAATACAGGAAAAGATACTTTAATATCAAAAATATTGGAAAAGTATCCTACAGCAACAGTGATACATTGTGGTAAGCCAATAACTAAAAAATATTCATCAAAAGAACAAGATGAATTATTTAGAATATATGCACAAAATATTGTTGAAGGAAAATATGATAATACTCATGTCATTATTATGAATCGTTCTCATATTGGAGAATATGTTTATGGTGTATTATATAGAAAACGTAATAATGAAGAGGTTGAACAAATGATAAATGATGTCAATAATATTTTATATTATAGAGAAGATTTAGAAATAAAATATATTCAACTTTTATCAAGTTCAAAAGAATTATTAAAGAATAATGAAGATGGTAAATCTTTATCAAATGGAAATGTTGAAAAGATAAATACTGAAGCAAATCAATTTAAAGAAATTTTCGATAAAATTAATATTAAAGAATCTGACAAACATCTTATTTATGTTAACGAAGGTAATGGATTTAGAAGTAGAGAAGATATCTTTAATGAAGCATATAGATTTATAAATGGATAAGTTTAAAACAGTTTGTACAGATACTATATATTATAGTTTATGTATTCTATTACTATTTGTAGTAGGATTATTTTGTATACTTGATGAAATAAATGATAAATTACATGGAAGATAATAAATTAATGAAAACTAATGATGTTTTAGAAATATTTAAGAATAAATATAAGAATAATATTTTTAGAACAATTGGTAATGCAGTACAACAGTCAAAGACCATTGAAATTCAAAATGTTCAGTTTGAGGTTGATAAGCCTTGGATTGTAAGAGAACCAAACGAAGAATATTTTCAAAGAGAATTAAAATGGTATCAAACAGAATCTTTGAATGTTAACGATATCCCTGATGGTGCACCAAAAATGTGGAAATCTTGTGCAACTCCTGATGGTTATATTAATTCAAATTATGGATGGATGATTTGGTCAAAAGATAATTGTGAACAATATAAGCATTGTTTACAAAAATTAATTGAAGATCCGCATACACGTGAAGCTTGTATGATATATAACAGACCGTCAATGCAAGAAGAATATAATAAAAATGGAATGCATGATTTCTGTTGTACTTATGCTGTTCAATGTTTTTTGAATGAAGATAATAGTGGAAGATATCATTTGAAATATATTGTGTATATGCGAAGTAATGATGCAGTATTTGGATTTGATAATGATGCATTATGGCATATGCATGTTCAAGAAAGATTAGCAAAAGATTTATTTGGTAATACACCAACACTTACGGGAATTGCAGGTCCTATTATTTGTGATCCTATTGTATGGAATGCAGGTTCATTACATGTTTATGAAAGACATTTTAAATATCTTGAAGAATTAACAAATGAAAACATTTAAAGTAAGACCATTACATATTATAATGGCAATGGCTGGTGAAGGTAGTCGATTCAAAGAAGCAGGTTATACAGTACCTAAGCCATTAATTAAAGTTGAAGGAATTGAATTATTTAGACGCGCAATAGGTAGCTTTAATTATTATTGTACTCCAATAAATATTCCAGATACAAAATATACATTTATTGTTAGAAGTGAATATATTTCAGAATATGAAATTGATAAAACAATAAAAATGTATTATCCTAATGCAAATATTTTAACAGTTGAAAAAACAACAAGAGGAGCATTAGAAACATTAATGGTTGCAAAAGATTATATTGATGATGATGATTGTGTTGTATCTATGGATTGTGATATTCAATTCAATAGTTCAACATATGATTATAAAATACTGCATCGTCGAACTGGAGATTCTGCAATACCAATGGTAATGTCATTTTATTCAAAAAATCCAATATATAGTTTTGTAAAAGTTGTTGATGGTATTGGTACATATGTTGCAGAAAAAGATCCAATATCTAATTATGCTTTAGGTGGTTGTTATTATTTAGGTTTAGGAAAGAACTTAAAGAAAGCAGCAAAACAATATATTAAAGATTTTGAAGATGGTAAAATTCAAACAAAAGAATTATATTTATCATTAGTAATAAACTATATTGCAAATATAACAAAGAAAACTATTGAAGTATATGATATGAATTTTCATTATGATCATTATTGGTCATTTGGAACTCCATACGATTTAGAACATTATAATTATGATAGGAATATATGGGACGCATAAAAGCAGTTATAACAGATTTTGATGGAACACTTGTTGATACTTTTATGGCTAATTTTTTAGCTTATCATGAGGTATTTAAGAATTATGGTTATTCATTAACAAAAGAACAATATAGAGCTTGTTATGGTTTACGTTTTGATGCATTTTGTGATAAAATGAATATTCCTCATGATATTCGTAATGGTATGAAAGAATTAAAGAAAAACATTTATCCATCATATTTCAAATATATTGAGTTGAATCAATCTTTAATGATGTTCATTCGACATATGAAGTCAAATGGAGTTAGAACATGTATTGCATCAACTGCAGCATCAGCAAATCTTTATAATGTGTTAAATTATTTTGGGATAGGAGATAATTTTGATATTGTAATAACTGGAGAACATGTTTCAAAAGGAAAACCAAATCCTGAAGTATATCTTAAAGCATTAGCATTATTAGAATGTGAACCTGATGAAGCAATTGTATTTGAGGATTCTGACGTTGGTTGTGAAGCTGCTGAAAATGCAGAAATAAGTTATATAAGAATACAAAATTTTTAACGACTATGAATATATTAATAACAGGAGCTGCTGGATTTATTGGATCACAGTTAGCATATAAGTTTTTGAAGGAAGGACATCATATTATATTAATTGATAATATGTCTTATGGTCACGAAGATAATCTTATATTCGACGACGAAGAAGATGGAGATTTGAATTTGTATCTTCATAAAGTAGATATTCGTGATAGAAATTATTTGTCAGCTATATTTGAAACAGAAAAGATTGATTATGTTTATAATATTGCTGGTATAGCTCCATTACCTGATTGCCAGTCAGATCCTTGTGAAGCAATTGATGTTAATGTTAATGGATTTGTTAATATACTTGAGCTCAGTCGTATTTATGGGGTTAAGTGTGTTATACAAGCATCAACAAATGCAATGTATGAAAATGAAACAGGATTTCCAACAAGAGAACAATTTGATAATCTCCCAACATTGATATATCCTAATACAAAATATTGTGCTGAACGATTTGCACAATCATATTGTGATACTTACGGAATGAATGTATGCTGCGTTAGATTTGCAAACGTATATGGACCTCATGTTGATTGTCTTCGTAAACAGCCTCCATTTGTTGGATATCTTATTCGTGAACTTTATTATGATAGAGTTCCAACATTTCATTCAAACGGTAAACAGGCAAGAGATTATATTTATGTAGATGATTTGACTGATTTACTTGAAAAGGTACAAAACTGCAAAGGATTTGACGTTGTTAATTGTTCATCAAATAAATCATATTCAGTTAGAGAGATTTATGATATTGCACAAGATATAATGCATAAGAATATTCAAGCTGAATATGTTGATTCTTCAAATTATTGGAAGAAATACCCACAATTATATGAAGGTGCATATTCAATTAAACCTGAAATACTTGACCATGAGGTAAATAAGTATTCTCTTTGCGATAATACACATGCTCTTGCAAGATACAATTGGCAACCGAAAGTTGATATTGGAGAAGGAATGAGCAATATGATTAAATATACTGTTAAGTTATTTCAAAAATTAGATAAGGGAACTGAATAAGTTCCCTTTTATTTTTCTTAAAAATTTTCTAATATTATTTAATTTTTAAATTAATATACTATATTATAATTGTAATAATTCAAACAAATAATAAAAAATATGGTAAACATCAAATCTGTTCCTGAGTACATTTTCGAGACAGGCCGCGGTTATCAATATGTTATTGCAATGAGGATGAAAGATGGTTCCCTTCTTTATCAGCGAGTTTGTAAAACGAAAAGGGAAGCCAACAAGAGATTGGCCATTAATCAGGGATGGCGTGGAAATATTTTTGAAATTTATTCACTTAATGATATCGCACGTTAATACCGTTCAAATAAATAATATATGATGTATTATAATTCAATTGCTCAGGAACTTAGAATCAATGATTCTGTCGTTTATGACGAGTTAAATGTTGAGACTGAAAGTGGTTTATATACTCCATCTGTAAAGATTAAGAGAAATTACAGAATTGGAAAAATTATTGGTTTTAAGGAACTCAAGAAATATACTAAGGCTATTGTTGAGTTTAATTATTATAATGATAAGGAGACAATTGAAGTTAATGTAAAACATTTAATTAAGCTTTAATATGAAAATTTCTGGTAATCGTTTGAACATCAATGCAAGTGGCTGGGATTTTGTTGAAGACAAAATGACCAAAGGTTGGGGTGGTAGAGTAAAACCAAAGACAAATCGAATGTACCGCAAGGCAACTCGTCGTTATATTAAGAATGAAACAAATAACATTATAAATAACATTTAATTATGAAAGTTGGAGATATTATTGTTTATGCGTATCATTACAGCGCATGTATTCCTGAGTTTGCTCGTGTTGTTAAATGTACTTCTAAAACTGTTTGGCTTGAACATGTTGGCAAGAAATGGTTGTCGAATGATGGCTATGGACAGAATGGATTGAGAGTTCCTGATTTTGATGCACCAACTACTCCATTCAAGAAATCACATCGTATTCAGGTACGAAAGGATGGGTCTGAATATATTAAGATTGGGAGTTATTGTATTGGAGAACTATGGACTGGTAATCCTGCAAATGAATATACAGATTAATTATGAAAGAATTTTTTAAGTTTATTTTCAGTATATGTCTTATCCTATGTTTATTTGCTGGAGCTGTACAAGTTGTATTTTTGATTGTTGGTCCTAATTACAAACAAGGTGAATACACAATGGTTTATAAGGTTTATTACCCAAATAACCCAAAGACATATACAATTAAAAATGAATGGCCTATAGAAATGAGTTCATATCGTGGTACAAATTCAATTCAGAAAACAAATAAAACTCCATTCTTTAAGAAAATGTTTGGTAGTGAAACTGTATTTGAGACATCTGCTCCTATTGAAGTCGTAAGTTATTCATATCAAGAAAAGTAAAAAATTTCATATATTATTTGAATTTTATAAATTAAATACTATATTATATTTGTAATTGATAATTAATTAAACAAATAAAGAAAATGATTACAAAAGAAAAGTTTGAAAGTTATCGTCGAGTTCAGTATTCTGGAATGTATAACATGGTAATGCAGGCTCGAGAGGCAATGGCTGCTGCTGGTCTTAGTAAGGAAGATTACTGGGATATCATTAAAAATTATAATGAGTATTACGAAAAGTTCATGAAGGATTAATTAAATTAAAATGATGAATACTAATAAGCCTCCGCCAAATTTTCAATGATAATTAAATATGATTTATATAATACTTAAAATAAATTTGAAACATGATAAAATCAAGAGACCGACCGATTTAATTTGAATCTTGAATTTAATTAATATATAAAGCAAAATAAAAAACCAACGAGAGACGTAGTAACATCTTAGCCGAGCGGTTTTATCCAATAATGGTTTTTGGCAAGGCACAAACAAGTCCACGACTATGGCAAGAGCTTCACCGAAATAATAAAGATAATTTATTTATAAATACAATTAAAAGTTAAACATAAAGAACAACCGGTTCCAAAACGATAATACAAGACGGTTGTATGCAGATATTGTAATCAAGTTATCTGAGGAACCAAATCAAAAAAGGCAGCCAATTGGCTGCCTTAATTAGTATAATATTAAATATGTTTGTTAAACAATTGGGTCACCTTCATAAGGTACTGCTTTATATTGTTCTTTAACAGTTTCAACTGGATTTGCAGCAGGCTTAAGAATTTGATTAACATGTAAGTTTTGTGCATTACCAGTATCTACATTTTGATATGCTGTAAGAGAACCAATAATTGCTATACCTTTAAGTTCTGTATCTGTTGTTCCAAATACACCTTTTGTACATTTACCGTTTCTTCCATAAACATCAGCAAAACCTACAGTTTTTGCATAAGCTTCCTTTTCATTTTTATCTGTCATTCCATCAGGATATGTAACATTACCAACAACATTACCTTCTTTTGTTACATTTCCTTTTGCAACAAAAATACCATCAAATGTTGTATATTCTGGATCTTCTGGGTCTGTAATATAAGAAGTAATTACAGATGCGTCAATTTGAGCACTTGGACCAATTACAACTGCATTACCTTTAACACCGCGTTGACCACAATTTGTTACAACGAATGCACCTTTTGAATCTGTAAATGTTGTTTCACCACCATCTACACCATCACCAAGTACTGATGTTACGTAAAGAACAGAACCACCTTTTACTTCTATAGTTACATTATTTTCTGACTTAATTGCGTCATGATCATATAAGCCTTCTGAATCATTTTCAGTTATATCTTTATTGATTACTGCATTAATTGTATCTTTAACAGCAGTAATCTTAACTCTACCAACATCAGGAAGATTTACAATAGAAGGAGCATGACTATCAGTAACAATTACAGCACCATTAAGATAAATATCTAATTTATGGTCATATCCTCCATTAAGTTTACCTTTCTTTGAGAATGTAGGTTTATCACCAACAGTAATTGCATCTGTAGAACGAACAATAGGACGTGTAATTTTTCCTGTTACTTCAACTACATTATATTCTTTATTAATTAAATATGCTTGAGGAGCATCAAATAATACTTCTACAGGATTATCCCAAACCCATGTTAAATGTCCAGCAGGCTTTGCTGAAGCAACAACATTTTCATTTTCATCAGCATTATAGAACCAACCTGAATTAACAGTTGTACCTATTGCAAAATTAATTTGTACTCCATTAATTTTTGCTTCATAATCTTCTTTTGTTGGATATGCAGTAACAATACCTTCATCATACATTTCTTCAATTGGATGCATTTTTGTTCCTGAAACACCAGCAACTGCATAATAACCATCTTTCTTAGAATCGAAGTTGTCTTCAGCTACATTAACAAAAGTAAATTCTCCACCAAGAACAATGATCTTACCGTTATCAGTTGTTCCAAATGCATCTTTTGCAGCTTGTACATAAAATACACCATCAAGAATGTTAACATTCTTACCATGAACACCATCATGAACAGTATCAATATAAATGTGAGGACCTGCAACATTCATTGTTTCACCTCTTAAACCATGACCAATGTTATTGTAAACTGCAAGATAACCAACACCTTGAACTGTTAAGTCTTTCCAAGAATCAATTGATGCATAAGTTTCATCGCCTTCTACAGTTGTTGCTTTATTACATACAACAAAGTTTTGAGAATCTTTTGTAAGAGTTACATATAAACCTTGATAACCTTTATTATTTGATTCTGGACAATTATATAAAATACCATAAGCATCATCTGAAATAATTGTTGC